>Ga0302218_10000716_pt1 | contig 11335 bp, 8 predicted proteins | sample II_Palsa_E1_1_FD_194567 | JGI IMG/M metagenome (GOLD analysis project Ga0302218, IMG submission 194567) | Peat permafrost microbial communities from Stordalen Mire near Abisko, Sweden - II_Palsa_E1_1 | ecosystem: Environmental > Terrestrial > Soil > Palsa > Peat permafrost | place: Sweden... | reverse complement strand
TGGGCCATAATAATATTCCTGCGCGCTAACCGAACCTGCAAACATGAGGCCCATTGCTAATAGTAAAAGAACTTTTTTCATTTCGTAAATAGTTTTAATATAACACATAGAGTAATTATTAAACCAAAGGTTTATTTTACTTTGTATTTTTTTTACAAGGTGAAACTAAAAGCATGCCATACAATTTAAGTTTTACCTACATTTGACCTATGGCCACTATCTGGAGAAGCTTTATTTACAGCTTATTGTTAACCTTAAATTTTATTACCATTCGCGCATTCGCGCAAAAAGAAAGCTATATACAATCATTAAATAAGCAAAACCATTGGGTCGACTCGGTATTTAAAAAACTTAACCGGAGGCAAAAAGTGGCGCAGTTATTTTTTGTGCGGGCGCATACTAACCTGGGGTTGTCTTATGAAGATTCGGTGGCTAATGTCATAAAAAATGAGCAGGTTGGCGGTTTAGTGTTTTTTCAGGGAGGACCGGTGCGGCAGGCGCAGTTGATCAATCGTTATCAGAAAATATCAAGGGTGCCATTAATCATAGCCCAGGATGGAGAATGGGGTTTGGGCATGCGCCTGGATTCAACTATCTCATATCCTTATCAAATGACGCTCGGCGCGATAAAGGATAATACCCTGATCTATAAAATGGGGCAAATGGTGGCTTACGATTTTAAGCGCATGGGCATGCAAATGAATTTCGGGCCCGATATGGATATTAACAATAATCCGGATAACCCCGTGATTGGTTACCGCTCCTTTGGTGATAATAAATATAATGTGGCCGCTAAGGGCATAGCTTACTTTACCGGTATGCAAAGCGAAGGCTTACTCACTACGGCAAAGCATTTTCCCGGCCACGGTGATACCAATGTAGATTCGCACTTTGATCTGCCGTTATTACCTTTCAGCAGGGAGCGTTTAGACACTTTAGAAGAGTATCCCTTCCGCGAAGCGATAAAAGCAGGCATCAGCGGCATTATGATAGCCCATATGGATATTCCTTCGTTAGATAGCACCAAACATCTACCATCAACATTATCCCGAAAAATAGTAACAGGAATTTTAAAGGATTCGCTGGGTTTTAAAGGGTTGGTAGTTTCTGACGCAATGGAAATGAGGGGCGTTGTGAAATATTTCCCTAATGGAGATGCGGATGTTCGCGCATTTTTAGCCGGGAATGACGTTTTAGAATTATCACCAAACTCAAATTTAGCCATCAAAAAAATCAGGAAAGCAATTCGCAATGATCAGATCTCTGAGGAAGAATTTGATACTAAAGTTAAAAAGATACTGGCGGCAAAATATTGGGCTGGCCTAAATAATTACCACGAAACGCCAATAAACAATTTGGTGGCCGAGTTAAACCGCCCGGCAGCAAAAGAGCTTGTAAGCCAGTTAAGCGATGCCGCTATTACGCTTTTAAAAGGTAATGCTGCCTCGTTGCAACTTAACCCAATTATTAAAACCGCGATAATAAGCATAGGGAGCATGCAACCAACCGTATTTCAGCAGGATCTGACGCACTGGTACGTGAACAGTCGGATTTTCATGATCAGTAAAAATGAATCGGCCAGCGATGTGAAGAATCTTTTAGCCGTATTAAAAAATTACGGGCAGGTTTATATCAGTATTCACGATACCCGTATTCGCCCGCAAAGTAAACTGGATTATAATGTATATGTTAAACAACTCATCACCGAGCTTGCCTCACGCAGGAACACGGTAATAAGCGTTTTTGCGAATGCATATGCTATTGCAGGTTTACCGGGTATTGAAAAAGCAGGCGCATTAATTGTCGCCTATCAAAACAGCGACTACCTGCAACATTCAGCAGTTAAGGTTATTACACAACGTTTAAAACCAAGTGGCAAACTGTCAGTTAGTATAAATGAGTATTTTAGAAACGGTGCAGGCATAAGCTTATAAAATCATGGACAAAAAAATCAAGGTAATAGTAACCGGTGCCACAGGCATGGTAGGCGAAGGCGTAATGCACGAATGCTTACTTAACCCGCAGGTTGAGCAGGTATTGATCGTAAACCGGAAACCATCCGGCTTTACTCACCCAAAGCTTAAAGAAATTATACATGCTGATTTTTTTGATCTGTCGCCCATTGCCGATCAGCTTTGGGAATATGATGCTTGTTACTTTTGCCTCGGCGTTTCCTCCGTTGGGATGAAAGAGCCTGAATATTATAAGCTAACTTACACGCTCACCATGAACTTCGCCCAAACCTTGGTTACGCAAAATACCAATATGGAATTCTGCTACATATCAGGTGCAAGTACCGACAGCAGCGAAAAAGGCGGTTCTATGTGGGCTCGGGTAAAAGGAAAAACAGAAAATGATTTAATGAAGCTGCCTTTTAAATCGGTCTACAATTTTAGGCCTGGAGGTATGTTGCCAACAAAAGGGTTAAAAAACACTTTGCCTTACTATAAGTACTTTATATGGTTATTCCCGATTATGCGTAAATTCTTCCCAAAAACGGTTTGTACCCTTGCCGAAGTAGGCCAGGCCATGATCAATAGCACATTGATTGGTTATGATAAGCATGTTTTAGAGGTGTTGGATATTGTAAAGCTGGCTCATGAGGGTGAGGTGAAAAATTGATGGAATTATAGTAAATTTGAATGTACAGACAGAAAAAATTGCATTAGCAAAACGCCTTCTGGAAACAGATGATGAAGCTGTATTAAATCAAATTAAGCAAATATTTGAAAGTCAGGAGAAAGATTTTTGGAATGATTTGCCTGAACAAGTAAAAGAAGGTATTAGCCGTGCCCAAAAGCAAGCGGCAGCGGGAAAATTAGCCTCTCATGATGAGGTTATGAAAAAATATACCCGGTATTTATGAGTTTAGCTGTTTTTTGGACAGACGAGGCTAACGACACTTTTGATAGCATAGTTTTACTAATTGAAACAAAATGGACAGACAAAGAGGCTGCCGATTTTGTAAACCATGCTAACAAGGTAATAACACTTATCTCCGACTAACCTTATATGTACAAGTCTTCAATAACTAACAATATAAGGCAAGCTGTTATAACTAAACAAACCTCTATGTTTTATGAAGTTCATCACGAATTCATAACTATTTTATTCTTTTGGGATAACAGGCAAGAGCCAATATTCTAATATTCTTATAAAGGCTATACTTTTATTCTTTTACTAAAAAGATATATATTGTACTTGCCTATCTTTATTTACAACTATGCAATCATCCGCCAATAAATACAACGAGAAATTTCAGGAAGCTTTAACCAACCTTAATCCAGAGCAATTGGCTGCGGTTAATAGAATGGATGGGCCGGTGTTGGTGGTTGCTGGGCCAGGAACAGGAAAAACACAGATATTGGCGGCACGCATAGGTAAAATATTAACCGATACCGATGCCCTGCCGAACGAAATACTTTGCTTGACCTATACCGATGCGGGTGCAATTGCCATGCGTAAGCGGTTGTTTGATTTTATTGGGCCTGATGCATATCGGGTTAACATTTACACATTCCATGCTTTTTGTAACGAGATCATTCAGGAAAACCTGGAGTATTTTGGCAAGCTGAATCTGGAACCGTTGTCGGAATTGGATGGCGCTATGCTGTTCCGTGAGTTGGTAGATGAGTTCCCGAACGAGCATTTATTAAAGCGTTTTACAGGGGATGTTTATTTTGATGCGCCAAGATTAAAACGTTTGTTCTCCACCATGAAAAGTGAAGGTTGGAGCGAAGAATCCATCGGGGCAGCAGTAAAAGAATATTTAGACGATCTGCCTAACCGGGAAGAATTCATCTACAAAAGAGCCAATGCCAAAGCGGGTATACAAATAGGCGATCCGAAGCAAAAGGATATTGATAAAGTTGCCGAAGCCATGCAAAAGCTGATGGCCGCTGTAGGCGAATATAAAAACTATTCGGCTAAAATGGCCACCAATAACTGGTATGATTATGACGACATGATCATCTGGGTACTCAAAGCTTTTCGCGAGAATGAAGAGATTTTGCGCAAATACCAGGAGCGTTATCAATATATTTTGGTGGATGAGTTTCAGGATACCAGCGGTTCACAAAATGAGTTGTTGAAATTCTTGCTGAACTACTGGGAAACCCCCAATGTTTTTGTTGTGGGCGATGATGACCAGTCGATATTCAAATTTCAGGGTGCTAACATGAAAAACATCCTTGATTTTGCGAACGATTATGTGAGTACCTTACACACCGTAGTGCTTAAACACAATTACCGTTCAAATCAGCAGATTCTTGATATTTCCAAAGCGCTTATTAATAACAATAACGAGCGTTTAACCAGTCAGCTTGCGCTGGATAAAGATTTAAGAGCATCGCATCCTCGTTTCGGTGAGCTAACTGTTCAGCCCACCATTCGCGAATATGAAAACCCCGGCAAAGAGGTAGTGGACGTTGCCATGCAGATTAAAAAACTGATTGAAAAAGGCACACCGCCAAATGAAATCGCGGTGATATACCGCAATCACAGTCAGGTTGAAGAATTACTGCAATATTTAGATGTTGAGAAGATAGCCGTTAATACCAAACGTAAAATTGACATACTGGAACAGCCTTTCGGCGAAAAGATCATCACGATTCTGCGCTACCTCGCTATGGAAATGGATTCGTCCTACAGCGGTGATGAATTGCTGTTCGAGATCATGCATTATGATTTTTTCGGCATAGCGCCTATTGAAGTGGCTAAGGCAAGCATCGCGGTAGCAAAAGAAAACTATGCGACCGCGTCTAATAATCAGCCTAAAACATCATTACGCAGGTACGTAAGCGAAATGCGAACACCAACACAACCGGGCTTATTTGATACCGTGCAGAATGTGGAAATGAAATTCCTCATCAACAATATTGACTTTTTATTGAAAGAATCAGTTAGCGTTACGCTGCAACAGTTCTTCCAGCAGGTGATCGGTAAAATGGGTATCCTGCGTTACATCATGCATCAACAAGATAAAGGTACGTACATGCAAATGTTGACTAGCTTTTTTGATTTCCTGAAAGATGAAAGCCGCAAAAATCCTGAGATAAAGCTAAGCGACCTGATATTGACCATCGATCTGATGAAAAAGAATAATATCCGTTTGAGCTTAAATCAAATGATATTTTCAGAAAAAGGTATCAACTTTTTAACCGCCCACGGCTCAAAAGGCTTGGAATACGAGCATGTGTTCTTCATCGGTTGTGATAAAAAAACGTGGGACAGCAAAGGCCGGAATACCGGCTTTAGTTATCCGGATACCCTAACGCAAACCAAAGGCGATGACATTGCCCAAAAAGAAGAATCGCGCAGGTTGTTTTATGTAGCGCTTACCCGTGCTAAACAATGCCTGATGATTTCCTACGCCAGCACCGATAAAAATGGCAAGGATCAGGAATCATCACAATTTGTGGGGGAGATTTTGGCAGATACGCATTTACAGGTACAACATCCACAGATTAGCGAAGAGGATATGATCGGCTTTTACGCCACCCAGTTTAATGTGGATGATAAGCCAAAAGTTGAATTGCTGGATACCAACTATATCAATCAACTCCTGCAAAATTATACCCTTTCGGTAACACATCTGAATAATTATCTGGATTGCCCATTGCGGTTTTATTTCCAGTGTTTAATCCGGGTGCCATCGGGTAAAAGTCCATCGGCTACGTTTGGACAGGCGGTGCATTGGGCGCTTAACCGTACATTTAAAAAGCTGAAGGAGTGGGGCGATGAATTCCCGCCTACTGAGGAGTTTATGAAGGAATTCCGCTGGTATATGTACCGCAACCGGGATTCATTTACTAAAGAAGAATTCAAATTGCGTCTTGCCTACGGCGAAAAAATAATGCCAGCCTACTACGAGCAAAATATTACGCATTGGAACAAAGTTGCTGTAACCGAACGTGCTATTAAAAATATTGAAATACAAGGTGTGCCGATTAAAGGTAACCTGGATAAAATAGAGTTTGAAGGCAAGAATGTAACCGTTATCGACTATAAAACTGGTAAACTTAAAAATGCCAAAGATAAACTGGTAGGTCCGACAAATGATCAGCCCAACGGTGGCGATTATTGGCGCCAGGCTGTTTTCTACAAAATACTAATAGACCACGACCGCACAAACGATTGGCAGGTGGTGGGTACAGTGTTTGATTTTGTGGAACCGATAAAAGATAACGAGTACCACAAAGAAAAAATATTTATCACTGCCGAAGACACCGAAACAGTTACAGAACAGATCACCTCAGTATACAAAAAAATAATGGCGCATGATTTTAATATTGGCTGCGGTAAAAAGGAATGCGACTGGTGCCATTTTGTAAAAAGTAATTTTAATCAGGTAGAGGGTGTAATGGAGGAAGAGGAAGCCGAATAATACTTTTAATTAGGATTGCATTCTTTGGTGAAGTTTAATAAATTAGTACTGAATTACTTAAACTAATCACATGGCATTTGGCTTTACTCCTAAATTTGAACAGGACCTTGAATTAAATGGACTTGACCCTAAGCATTACCTGGCTATTGCACTGGAGACAGTAAAAAGCCTCGGTTGGGGTGTAAGCTATACAAGCAAAAGTGGTTTTATAGCGATTATTGGTGGCGGGATGTTTAAAAGCATGGAAACCTTCCAGGTATCCACACATGATAATAGGGTTTATATCGTCAGTAAAAATGCTAAAGGTGGCATGTTTGACTGGGGGAGAAATAAGAAGCATGTTAATGAATTTATAGATGCTTTTATAAATGTTCAGGCCAATTTATCAGAACAACAATTAGATGATAAGCTGGCGGAATTAACACCTGTATTTGAATCTGCAGACGAGGATAGATTAGCTTTGCCACCTGCAAACTTTAATGATAACATAAAAAGCTTTTTTGAAATCTTTGTTCCCCGAAAGGGCTTTTTCGTTACCCCGTTAATTATTGATGCCAATCTTCTGGTATTTATATTGATGGTGACCTCGGGCGTAAGCTTTTTTGAGCCTACAACCTTAGACCTGCTACATTGGGGCGCAAATTTGCGTGTTATGACTTTGGAAGGCCAATGGTGGCGATTAATTACCAATACCTTTTTACATATTGGCATATTTCATATCCTATTTAATATGTATGCACTGTTATACATAGGGTTGATATTAGAACCTTATATCGGAAGGGCCAGATTTGCAGCAGCCTATTTGTTTACTGGTGTAATTGCAAGTTTAGCAAGTATTTATTGGCATCCTCAAACGGTAAGCGCAGGCGCGTCAGGTGCAATATTTGGGATGTATGGCGTTTTCTTGGCTATGCTAACCACAAATATTATTGATAAGTCGGCACGCAAGCCATTACTAATGAGTATTGGTGTTTTTGTGGCTTATAACCTGATGAATGGGATGAAGGAGGGCATTGATAACGCGGCACATATTGGTGGGTTGGTAAGTGGTTTAGCAATTGGGTATAGTTTTTACCCGAGTTTAAAGCAACCATCACAACCAAAATTGAAATATATAACTATCTCACTGCTCCTCATCGCAACGTTAAGCACATCATTTGTTATTTATCAAAATATCCCTAAGGATACAATTAAGTATGACGCTTATATTAAAGATTTTGCAGCAAATGAAACGGCAGCGCTTTCCGTATTTTCATTACCCAAAGACTCACCGGACTATGTTTTAGCTATAGCATTAAAAAATGATGGGCTACGTAATTGGAATAAAAATTTACTTGTACTCGATTCAATTAATAAGCTTGACCTTCCGTTAGAATATACACTAAGAGTACACGCGTTAAGGAATTATTGTAACTATAGGGTTAAAGTATACAATTACATTTTAGATAATTTGAACGAACATACTTATGCTCACCATGATTCAATCGTATATTATAATCAAAAGATTAAAGCCATAATTGATAGTTTGAAGGGTGGGTCTAATTAAAAGAGAGATGAAATAATGCTGTTATGACATTGCTGTTACCACTTTAAACTGACTGATGCAAAACGTATCATTCTTTCCCACTTCTGTATAAATCTGTCCCTGTAATTGCTCATAGTTTTGTATCAACATTAAAAAACAAAGCAATGGCAAAAACAATTTTTATTACAGGAGCATCCCGTGGATTCGGGAAAATATGGGCAGAAGCATTTTTAAAACGTGGCGACAAGGTTGCGGCAACTGCAAGAAATTTAGAGACACTAAATGATTTGGTAGCTACCTATGGCGATGCCATATTACCTATACAATTAGATGTAAATGACCGTGCAGCAGGGTTTGCCGCAGTTAAAAAAGCGAAAGAAACATTCGGCAGTATTGATGTATTGATCAACAATGCAGGTTTTGGCTTATTCGGTGCGATCGAGGAAACAACCGAACAACAGGCCCGGGAACAAATCGAAACAAATGTGTTTGGTTTGTTATGGATAACACAGGCGGTGCTGCCTATTATGCGCGAGCAAGGCCATGGCCATATTATCCAGGTATCAAGCGTGTTGGGTGTGGCTACTTTACCAGTATTGGGTATTTACAATGCATCAAAATTTGCGGTAGAGGGGTTAAGTGAAACTTTAGCAAGTGAAGTAAAGGATTTTGGTATTAAAGTTTCCCTGATAGAGCCTAATGGTTTTTCAACCGATTGGGCAGGTGCGTCATCATCACAAACAGAACCAATTGAAGCTTATGCAGGTGTTAAAGCAGCTTTCCAGGCGGGGCTTACCGATGACGCATTCGGTGATCCTGAAGCAACAACCCCGGCAGTTTTAAAATTGATTGATAGCGAAAATCCTCCGCTTAGGTTGTTTTTAGGCAAGGTTGCTTATCCATGGGTAAAACAACTATATGCAAGCCGTTTAGCTGAGTGGGAAGAATGGAGCGAAGTAGCAACAGCCGCTCACGGTCACTAATTGAATTTCTATTTTATCGTGACAAACCTACGCCGATTTCGGTGTAGGTTTGTTTGATTTATATCATCATGAAACACTTCACCAGCATTGCCGAACTACATAAATACAACGGTTTCCCACCGCCTGAGCACCCGCTGATCAGCCTTTTCCAATGCAACAAGACCTGTAATATCGGAGATCGGGAGTTTACTTCTGACTTTTATATGATCGGTTCTAAAAAATTGAAATCGGGCGTGGTTTTATACGGCCGCACTAAGTACGATCATGATAATGGCTCAATGTCGTTTTATAAACCGAGGCAAGTGGTTGAATTTAGGAATCTGGAGTTTGAAGAAGATGGCTTCCTGATTTTTATTCACGAAGATTTCTTAAACGGACACGTACTGCATAACGAGATAAAAAAGTATGGTTTCTTTGATTACGAAGCCAACGAAGCACTGCATTTATCGCCAAGGGAAGAAGAAATAGTGTGGGACTTATTTCACAAAATACAAACGGAATACAACAGCAACCCCGACGAATACAGTCGCGATATTATGTTAACTCATATCGATTCTATATTAAAATATTCGCAGCGTTTTTATAACAGGCAGTTTATTAACCGCACCGAGTTATTGGGCAAAACGGTTTCTAAATTCAACAAACTACTGGCTACCTATTTTTCAAACGGTAGTTTAGCCAAAGGTTTGCCTACGGTGAATTATATGGCCGAGCAGCTTAACCTCTCATCACGGTATTTGAGTGACCTGCTAAAAAAGGAAACTGGCAAAACTGCACTTGAGTTAATCCACATTTATTTAATATCAGAAGCAAAAAACCTGCTGATGGTAGCCGATCAAAGTGTATCAGAAATAGCGTATACGTTGGGTTTTGAGAATTTACCTTACTTTTCAAGGCTCTTTAAAAAAGAAGTAGGCATTAGTCCGAATCAGTTTAAAAAACAGGTTTTTAATTAGTGATCTGATGATGGTATCACTACTTTCTTTGTCTTATCGCGTTTAGCAACAAATAATAACAGCGGTAGTACAATCGCGAAGAATGAACCGATCAGGAAAAAGCCATCCAAATAACTGGAAAACGAAGATTGTTTAACCACCACCAACTCAATTAGCTGCATGGCTTTTTGCTTGGCATCCAGCAAACCAAAACCCTTTTGCTGAAACAGTTGAGTATAGCTACTGATACGCGTAACCGAAATCGGATTATCGGAAGTGATATGCGTAATCAGATCCATCCGGTGTGAGGCAATACGCCGGGCAACATAGGTATTGATGATGGAGATTCCGAATGAGCCACCCAACTGCCGCATCATATTATTTAACGCTGTGCCCTGCGGCATATCCTTTGCTTCCAGCGATGAAACAGCGAGTGTGCCTAACGGCACAGTTAACAAGGCCATGCCTATCGCCCTAAAAATTAAATTCAAAGTAATATCTGCTGCCGGTGTTTGCAGGTTAATCCTCGACATTGACCAGTTAAAATAGATAAAACACAAAAAGCCCAATAAAACTATTAATGCGGGTGATACACCCTTTTGCAGGAACTTACCTGTAATAATAAGCGCCAAAACCGCCACGATAGATCCGGGTAATAATAGCAAGCCAGATTGCATGGGTGTAAAGCCCAGTAAACGTTGCGCCACAACAGGTGTTAGGTAAATAGAGGTATACATCCCCATCCCGGTAATAAAAGTGAGTACAGCGGCAATGCTTAATGATCTGAACCTTAAAATATGCAGATTGACCACCGGGTTTTTAGTATGCAGTTCCCATATAATAAAAGCGGTAAGCGATAGCGTTGCCAGTACGGTTAAAAAAGTGATGTAACCCGCCGCAAACCAATCATCAGTTTGACCGCGCTCAAGTACTACCTGTAAGGAGCCGATGCCGACAATTAATAACATAATACCCAACCAATCTATCTCCCTGATCTTTTGTTTGATCGGTTCGTACAAAAAGAACATACAGGAAACCGCCGCGGCTATGCCGATAGGTACGTTAATATAAAATATCCATGGCCAGGAATAATTTTCGGTAATATAACCACCTAAAGTTGGGCCAATTGTTGGGCCGATAAAAATCCCTATACCAAACAAAGCGCTTGCGGTTGCCTGTTTTTCCTTCGGGAATAATTCATAAACTACCGTTGCCGATACCGATAATAATGCACCGCCACCTAATCCTTGTAGAAACCGGAATGCCACTAACTCCCAAATACCTGTAGCGTTACCACACATAAATGAGCAAACAGTAAACAATATAATTGAACCGATATAATAATTACGCCGCCCCAGATTATTAGCTAAAAAGCTAGTCATTGGGATGATGATCACATTGGCTATGGCATAAGAGGTGATCACCCACGATGTATCTTCCAAAGTTGCACCCAAATTACCGCTCATGTAATTAAGGGCTACGTTTACTATAGAAGTATCAATCAGCT
>Ga0302218_10000715_pt1 | contig 11336 bp, 9 predicted proteins | sample II_Palsa_E1_1_FD_194567 | JGI IMG/M metagenome (GOLD analysis project Ga0302218, IMG submission 194567) | Peat permafrost microbial communities from Stordalen Mire near Abisko, Sweden - II_Palsa_E1_1 | ecosystem: Environmental > Terrestrial > Soil > Palsa > Peat permafrost | place: Sweden... | reverse complement strand
CAGTCACGATGAAGCCCATGTCCCGGACACAAGCCTTGTCAATAGCAGGGTAATAGATCTCATTGAAAATTCCATGGCTCATAGTGAACCAAACATGGCTCTTATCGCTAAGGGCTGTGCCGACAGCCGTCTTGGCGCTGGAAGTCCACCGCGACGGTATCCCCGGCCATCCCGGTGCGAACCGGGTCGACGCATGAGCAAGATGCCCTTGTCTCATTTTCTCTGAAATTTCCGCTGCCATTATCATAGCTGATTCTTTAAACAGTGAAGTTAAGATGCGTTGTTCCGGGTGTCGTTATTCATTTCAGGATCATCGTTACATAATTCATACTCTCAAACGGTTAGAGCTTTTCAAGGTGGGAATTATGTAATACTATTATGTTATTGTATAAGAAGGCCGGATTGAATTCTCCTACCTTGACGCTGGATAAAACCAATTAAGTCGAAAGTGCCGGAGGTCTTGCGGAAAAGAAACGCCATATTCAGACCGGTAGTAAAAGGTTATGGCAAAGATGTAAACTAACCCGAGGAATCATTGTAAAAGGTTGTGAAGTATGAATAGCGTCTCCGCGATTAAATCTTCCGAGCCGACAAAAGCAGATAGGTTCCAGCCGGTAGCTTCTTCGGTACAAAAAAATGAGGCGCCCACCGAAACCATTGTAATAAAGCTAAATGAACTTGCAAAAAAACGTCCATTCTGTTGCTATCTGAAAAACCGGAAATATGATCCTTTATGAAATATTTCATTACAAAATGAACACAATTATAATAAGTAGGTTCAATTCTAGATTTTTACCGTCAAACAGAAAATTACTTCACTTTTTTATCGTCAATATATATATCTACACATTTCCAATTTTCAGCTTCATTCGGGTTGTCTCCTGAATAGTGCAATGATTCGCTGAAGTGTTTAATGCTGACAGGAACATTAAAAGAAGTAAATCCTTCTACTGACCCTTTTACTTGAAAGATACTGTCACCTGTACTTACCACAACCGATTGGCCTTTTACTCGCAGCGAACGAGTTGTTGTAACATATTGTGTGATAAAAACTCCTGAAAAATAGATGGCTGCCTCATCCAATGCATCTTTATTATCGGTTCGATGGCATCCTGTAATAATCAAAAGAAAAATTAAACCCCAAAAGATTTTGAGACGATGATATTTTAAAGTAATGATTTGCAATTGGTGAGGTCTTACTGAGTTTTATATTGCCAGATGCAGTAGAGTTAAGTTAAATGGTATATTGATCTGCTTTATGAGAAGCCAGTATTTATAATATCTGATCAAGCCAACCACTGCTAAAACCTGCCCGGTGCAACCCATTGATAATATGCGGGCATCTTTTCATAATGTTCCATATTAACCCTGATTTATAATTTTCAATCATTAAAATAACAGGTCCCTGGTTTAATCCAAATTGCCATTCAGAAATCCAGCTATTGGACTTAGTATTCTTCTCTGGAAAAGTTGGATTATAGCTGGCATCGAAACCATAGGCATGATGTTCTTCAAAGTCTCGTCTTTCAATCGCATGGCGAATCGTGGGCAGTACAACTTTTGGCAAAAACGGTAGAGAAGATACAACCGCCCATGGCGATATGGTTCCATCATCAGGCCCGTATGGAGCGCCTCTTGCAACATAGTTATAAAATTTTCTTCTAATTCCATCAATCGTTCGGGTTGCGGGCCCGGGACCGTCGCTGGCTGTAAATCCCCATCCATTTTTTCCATAATGTGCAAAACCCAATGGATTTTCAACAGCATATTGTTGCTGGATTTGAGTGGCACGACGACTGTTTTCAAAATAATCAATACCAGTCTTTCTATTCAAATCATCGGAGATGCCCTTGCAATCCAACCATATTTGAGACATCTGGTGAATAAAGAGGGGACCGGCATAAATGCATTCTATATTGTAAAGTTTTTTCCATTCAAAAGTGGATGTCCATTTTTTGTACCCGGAAGGGCTTATCGGAAAAGTAGGTGAGCCAAGCGCCAGTATATAAATAATATGCGCCTCGCAATATTTCTTATTCCATCGGGAACGAAGAAATCCCGATTCCGGTTTCCAGCTATGCGAAAGAGTATCTTTGCCGTTTAATGCCCATTGCCAATCTACCCGTTCATAGAGTTGATCGGCAAACTTGCGTATTTCAATTTCGGATTTATTTTCACCGGTAAAATAATATCTCACAGTCAATATGCCGGCTAATAATATAGCAGTATCCACCGTTGATAGCTCACTTTTCCATGTCCTCGCCCCAGTTTCCATATCAAGAAAGTGATAATAAAATCCTTTATACCCTGTTGCATCCGCTTCGGTGCCCTGGTGGCTGTTATAGAAGAATTTTAAAATAGTAAGCGTTCTTTTTATTGCTTCAGCCCGTGTTATAAATCCGCGTTCGATTCCTGTTATATAACAGCTAAGCCCCATGCCCGTTGCTGCAATACTTGCCGGCGATCCCGGCTGGGTTTTATCGGCAATCAGCCCGGTATGGTCATTCACCTCTTTTAAAAAATAGGTAAAAGTTTCCCGTTGCAGAACATCGAGCATTTCCTCATCCGGGCCTTGTGGATTTGTACTATGTGATTGACCGGGTTTTATTGACTTTTTCATTCCAATTCCAGTGTTATATAAACTATTCCTTGCGGAGGTACCGTTATCTCCACAAATGCCGAACCTTCTTCCTGCCTGGTTGCGAAAGGCTCCATTATAAGGGCGGACGCCAATTCCAATGCGGACAATTCTTTAGCCGTAAGGTTTCCGGGGGCGCCCATATCTGTCCATGTTTTTCTTGCATTTGCATGGGTATTATCAATCCTTTCAATAAAGGAATCTTTTATTTTTTTAATATTATCTAATTGCACTTTTACTAATTCTGTTTTTATGGGATGCCGTGGCAAAGCCCAGTTGGTAATCATAATATTTATGGTACCCTTTTTACGCACTATCCATACATCAACTGTAGCATGTTCGCCAGTAATCTTAAGGAGTTCATTTCCAAGCCTGTGCAACAGTTGGTAGGCGCGGTAGGCAGGTTTAGGAACTCCATAAATATTCATCAGACCGAAGCCACCGTGAAAAGGAACAGATGAAAAATAATTCTCTTCAAAAAGGTCGGAAAATGTCCAATAGCTGTATCCTTCTACTATTCCATTTGCTTCGACAACCGTTTTGATAATGAAGCAGGCAGCGTAAGGCATATCATGCAGCTCATCAAAAGGGTTGGAGGAGGTAGACCATTCAGTATAATATACAGGTTTATCTCGGGCTTGCTTTTTTACTTTCTTTGCCTCCTTTTGCAGCGCACTACGCTTGCTTTTAGAAAGCTGGGTAATAGTATCATCACCCGGTTTGCCAAAAGCGTCTGTAGGGTAATGATGGGTGGAGATAAAATCTGCAGGTACATCATTCTTATCACAATAATCCATGAATTCTGTTATCCACGCATTGTCGGCAGTAGCAGGCCCGCCTACTTTTAAATTTTTATGCACATTTTTAATGGCATTGGCGGTATGGTGGTATAGCTTAAAATAATCTGCCTGTGTTTTTTTCCAGAAGGCATCAAGGTTTGGTTCATTCCAGACTTCAAAAAACCACTCGCTCACTTCGGTCAAACCATAGCGGAGCACCCAATGTTCCACCAACTTGTTTATCACTGTTTCCCAATCATCATAATCTTTTGGGGCAGTGACATTCCCTTTATAATGAAAAACAGTATCAGAACCTGAAGCTAGGGCTTGAGGCATAAATGACAATTCCATAAAAGGCCGCATACCTATGGAAAGTAAAAAATCACATATCTGGTCTGCGTTGAAGAATGAATACACGAGTGCCTTTTCTTCATTCACAATCGTACCCATGTCATCTGAAAGCAAACCGTGAAAGCGCACATGCTTGAATCCAAGTTCCCTGTTACATCGGGTTAATTGTTTTTGCCAGTCCGCACGTAAGGCCATAGTTGCATGACTGCTGCCCACTGTGTGCTCCCAAAAATGATGTAAGGCAATTGGTGCGTTAGTGGCGTTGCATTTAAAATCAGCAGGTGGCATATCTATTATCTTTTTTATCTTTTATACTTTTTAAAAAAATGAGTCCGGGCAATTTTCTATAGTGCTTTATAGTGACCGCGATGTCTTTCCCGAATGCCAGAGTTCTTCAATCTGTTCAAGACTTTTCCCTTTCGTTTCAGGAACGAGCTTATAAAAAAAGATCCAGGCCCCTATCGCTATTACGCCATAAAGCCAAAAAGTCAATGCATGCCCTAAAAATGAGACTAAACTCAGAAATGTAACAGCTACAGTAAGATTCATAGCCCAATTAGTAACAGTTACTGCGCTCATGGCCGCCCCGCGAACCTTCAAGGGGTATATCTCAGAAATCAACAGCCAGAAGATAGGCCCAAGGCCAAAAGCAAAACAGGCGACATAGATACCAAGACCTCCAATGGCAACGAAGCTTTTGAAACTTGCCAACTGCGGAAATTGAAAAGCAGCGCCAAGGATCGCGAGGCCAATGACCTGACCGGCAACTCCGGTTAATAACAAAGGCCTTCTTCCAACCCGGTCGAGCAGGAAGATGGCCAACACATGAAAGCACCACATTACGCCTGCAAGTGCGGCTCCAGCCAGTATCGCGGGCCCTGCGGCACTAATACCGGCAAACTTGAAAATAGTCGGAGAGTAATAGATGACGGTATTAATGCCTGTAATCTGCTGAAATATCGCCAACCCTAAACCGACAATCAGAGGCATCTTTAGTGAATGTTGCAATAATCCTTCAATGCCGCCATCGCCCTGCTTTTCCATGCTTTTTTTGATCTCCGTAATTTCCGGAGTTACATCAGAGACGGTTCTTACACGCTGTAAGACCTGCTTCGCCTGTTGCAATTTTGATTTACTGACCAGCCAGCGCGGACTATCGGGTAACTTCCACATGCCAACGACAAGACCAATAGATGGTATGGCCGCAAGGCCAAACATATATCTCCAGCCCCCGCTGCCGGAGAATGCATAATCAACCAGGTATGCAACGACAATTCCGGTAGTAATGGCAAGCATATTGACGGCTATCAGGGATCCACGAACCTTTGCCGGCACCAATTCAGCTATATACATCGGGGAGATAAATGATGCAATACCAATAGCGATTCCGCTAACAAACCTTCCTGCAATCAACCAGGTAACTGACGGAGCAACGGCAGTACCAATGGCACTGAAGGTGAAAATAATGCCAGCGAGTATTATCAGTTTGCGTCGGCCGTAGCGATCGGTAAGTGCACCACCAATAACAGCACCTATGACGGCGCCAACTAAAACGGTACTAACCACCACTTCTTCCATAATGGACGATAGGGCATATTGCTTTTGAATGAACAGTATAGCTCCCGAAATAACGCCCGTATCATAGCCGAATAGCAGTCCACCAATTGCCGCAACCCCTACAGCAACATAGACAAAGCCTTTCAGAGCCTTTTTGCCGCTTTTCTCATTTTCCATTTATCCTTTAAATAAATTAGAAGTGGAAACGATTTAATTTATTCGGACTAAAAAGTAAATTCGATCTGCCTGCTTTTGTTATTTTAGATTATAAAGTCAGATCACAGCCCAAATACGAAGGTGATTATCCCTAAAAGAATAGTCGTTATACAATTTCTAAAAGAACTTACATCATTCACATGTTAGCTAATTTTGATGAACATACCTATGAATCCTGTAATTATTTCCAATTAATGTATAATAATGCTGCGCGCCGTTTACAATACCTTTAATAGCGAGCGGGTCGCTCCAAACCCGCATTGAACACACAAACAAGCTCAAAATGCAAGAACATCACACGAAAGGAACGACAAACACGACCCGCGAAGTCGATAATTTAGCCGGCGATAATCTTACGGGCGCCAATCAAGGGCCATTGTATTCTAATACGCCTTTAAGATATCTGACCGCACTATCCATAGTAGGTGATAAGGTTCACAATGAGATCGAGGAGCACCTAGGCGAAATCAAAGATATTATGATCGATGTTAGCACTGGAAGAATTGACTATTTTATTATACAATTCGGCGGATTCCTTGGCATCGGTATAAAATATTTTGCCATCCCATTCAATCAGATCCGGATCGACCCGGACAAGCGATTATTCATTTTCAAGCAAGGAAGGGAAGCCTTGGAACAAGCACCCGGATTCGATATGGATCACTGGCCAGATACAAACATTCATCTGGAGAATGTGAACAGCTATTGGAGTTTCATGGGATAGGATCCGAGATTTATGATAAAAATTCATTAGGCTTGCCTGTTTCTCCCTTTAAACAGGTAAGGAGGCCTCCCTTATCGGTTTAGGAGGCCTCCTTTTATCATTATGCCACCTTAACATCTTTCAGCATTTTTCCATCCTGCTGGAAATAAAGCGTACGTTTTTCGCTTCCTTTCGAAACACTTACTTTATAAACCTTCAGTTGGTCAGTATCCTTGTCTTTGAATATTTCCTCTTTGTCTTTTCCTACTGTCCAGGATTTGTAGTCGCCATCATTTATTGCATCCCTAACAGCGGTCGGCATATCGGCGGTTATGGCCTTGTGAGAGGCTATTTTTGTCCCGTCTTTTCCATAAATGGCCTTAAAAGCGGTGTCCTTATTGTTAAATTCAATAACATAATTATCGGGATTCCCATTCAGGTAATAATAGGGATCATAATCATACCAGACAGATCCGTTTGTAAAGGCGGGATAACCATACCAATCCCCATAAGTGGCCAGGGGATATTGGTTATAGAAAGCATCTGTTACGCCTTTGGGAACTTTGCCTTTATCCAATTTTGTATGCGTCTGGCTGCTATCCTTATCGCTCTTCGAATTGGCCTGGCCGCATGAACTCATCGAAATAAAGGCAAGCGCAAAACATACTGTTGTTACCTTCGTAGTTAACTTTTTCATTTTATCTGATTTTGTAAATTACATGGGTTGTCAAATGGTCGCAAAGGTCAGCAAATAAAGGCCACCCTTCGCTATAGAGTTGCTCCATTGAATTATATCATTCCCACATTCAAATAAATTCATCAGCGAACTTAAACCTGAAGGCATCAATTTCTACCCTTTCTGAATTTATCGCCGCACGTGTGAATATTGTAAAACAAACCCAAAAACGTATAACTGCCCGGCGGGAACCATTGGCTACTTTTACTCCAAACTACATTTTAAACAAAATAAATAATTATGTTACGCAATATCAAAGACTTGCTCGGGTTCCGCATTGCAGCCAAAGATGGCGACATCGGAATGGTAAAAGATTTTTATTTCGATGATGAAACATGGACTGTACGATACCTGATCGTGAAAACAGGTGCTTGGTTATCCCGGGAAGTTCTGATCTCTCCTGAGGCCGTGATCGACCATTCCTGGGAAGCCGGAACATTCTCCGTAGGCATTACCAGGGAACAAGTACGCGATAGCCCGGATATCGATACCGAAAAACCCGTTTCCCGCCAGCAGGAGGCGGAATTGGCAAAGTATTACCCATGGCAGAGTTATTGGGGGACCGGCTTTTATGCCGGCGGTGTCTGGGGCATTGTCGAGCCCACCCCTCGCGTCGATCCAAGAACGATAAGAGAAGTCGACCGCACATCAATTTCCCATGAGGACAGGCATTTAAGAAGTTCGAAAAAGGTTACCGGTTATCATATTCACGCTGTGGATGGCGATGTTGGTCATGTAACTAATTTCATTTTTGACGATCAGACCTGGCAAATTGCTTATCTGTTGGTTGATACGCACAATTGGATCGGCGGGAAAAAAGTGCTGGTCGCCGTTAAGCACATTAAACAGGTTGAATGGGAGAACTCGAAAGTTGTTGTCGATCTGACTATCGACGCAATTAAAACCAGCGAGCCGGTCGACAAATGGAAATACACCGTTCCCGGGTACGACCAGGCTGATTATAAGAAACATGTCGTTCATTTCAAAGAAACGGCGGATATTCTTTAAAACAAGAACAACATGATATCAGAGCCAACTATAAAGCCCGTAATAAGTAAAGGCAAAGAGCGCCAACAAGATGTTGAAGAGACCGCCATGGCACAGCCTTTATCGAAAGACGAACTGCGAAAGATCAACGCTTACTGGCGGGCAGCTAACTATCTATCGGTAGGCCAGATCTACCTCTATGATAATCCTTTGCTCAAGGAGCCGCTAAAAATGGAACACATCAAGCCGCTGGTGGTCGGGCATTGGGGCACGGTACCTGGTCAAAACTTTATATATGTGCATTTGAACAGGGTCATCAAAAAGTATGACCTGAATATGTTCTACGTAGCCGGTCCCGGTCATGGCGGTGCGGCACTGGTGGGCAACGTATACCTCGAAGGCACGTGGAGCGAAGTCTATCCGGCCGTCAGCCAGGACGAGGCGGGTCTGAAGAAGCTCTTTAAACAATTCTCATTTCCAGGTGGCATTTCAAGCCATGTAGCACCAACGACACCCGGCTCTATTCATGAAGGGGGAGAGTTGGGCTATTCGCTCAGTCATGCTTTTGGAGCGGTCTTTGACAACCCCGATCTCATCGTAGCCTGCGTCATTGGCGATGGGGAAGCCGAAACGGGTCCCCTTGCTACCTCCTGGCAGTCCAATAAACTCCTGGACCCGGCTACTGATGGAGTGGTCATCCCGATCCTCCACCTCAACGGATATAAGATCAGCAATCCCACGATCCTGGCGCGCATCGAACGCGAGGAGCTGGAGCAGCTGCTTCGGGGCAACGGCTGGACGCCCTACTTTGTCGAAGGCGACGAGCCGGAGAAAATGCACCAACTCATGGCGGCGACCATGGAAAAAGTTGTTACCGACATCCGGCAGATCCAGGAACGTGCCCGGAAAAAAGGTGATATCACCCGGCCCCGGTGGCCCATGATCGTGCTACGGTCACCCAAAGGTTGGACCGGGCCTAAAGTAGTCGATGGCCTGCAGATTGAGGGCACTTTCCGGTCACACCAGGTGCCGTTGCTGGTAGACCCGGCCCATCCGGAGCACGTCAAAATACTGGAAACATGGATGAAAACCTACAAGGCAGAAGAGCTCTTCGATAAAAACGGCCGGCTGATCGCCGAACTGGCCAAGCTCGCGCCGACCGGCGACCGGCGAATGGGGTCCAATCCCCATGCTAACGGTGGCTTGCTGCTAATGGACCTGTGCATGCCCGACTTCCATCACCATGCCGTCAGGGTTCCCTCACCCGGCGCCGTCGAGGCTAATGACACTCAGGTGTTGGGGGCTTTCCTTCGGGACGTGGCTGTATTCAACCAGGACCAGCGGAACTTCCGGGTATTCGGTCCGGATGAGACGCTCTCCAATCTGCTCGGCGATATTTTCCAGGCCACGGCCCGTCAATGGGACGACCGGACGGAGAAAAATGATGAATTCCTGGCGCCCGAAGGACGCGTGCTGGACTCGATGCTCAGCGAACATCAGTGCGAGGGTTGGCTGGAAGGCTACCTGCTGACCGGAAGGCATGGGTTGTTTAACAGTTATGAGGCATTTATCCGCATTGTGGACTCGATGTTCAGCCAGCACGCCAAATGGCTGAAAGTTACCTTGGAATTACCCTGGCGCAGGAAGATAGCCTCACTGAACTACCTCCTCGCCTCCCATGTCTGGCAGCAGGACCACAACGGCTTCACGCACCAGGACCCCGGCTTCCTCGATCATGTGATCAATAAAAAAGCGGACATCGTTCGCGTCTATCTTCCTGCCGATGCCAATTGCCTGTTATCGGTCGTTGACCACTGTCTGCGCAGCAGGCACTATGTCAATGTAGTCGTAGCCGGCAAACACGCCCTTCCCCAATGGCTGACCATGGACGAGGCGGTGGTGCATTGCACGGAAGGCATCGGTATCTGGCAATGGGCCAGTAACGACCAGGGCACCGAACCCGACGTGGTGATGGCCTGCTGCGGCGACACCCCTACGCTGGAGATCCTGGCCGCCGTTTCCATCCTCCGCGAGCATCTGCCCGACTTGAAGATCCGGGTCGTCAACGTCGTCGACCTGATGCGCCTGCAACCCGCTGCCGAACACCCGCACGGGTTGAGCGACACGGACTACGACGCCCTTTTCACCAAAGACAAACACGTCATCTTCGGCTTCCATGGCTACCCCTGGCTGGTACACCGGTTGACCTATCGCCGGACCAACCATAAAATGCACGTCAGGGGCTACAAAGAAGAAGGCACGATCACTACCCCCTTCGATATGCGCGTGCAGAATGACCTGGACCGTTTCCACCTGGTGCAGGATGTGGTAGACCGACTGCCGAACCTGGGCAGCAAGGGGGATTATCTCAAACAGATGGTACATGACAAGCTTATAGAACATAAGCACTATATCGATCAGCACGGCCAGGACTTGCCGGAGATCCGTAACTGGAAATGGAACAACAAATGAATATTCATGGATGTACAAGCACTTCAAGACACCGCAAAAAGCATGGTCGCCGACGACAAAGGCTTGTTGGCCATAGATGAGAGTACGCCAACCTGCGACAAACGTTTTGCCGCATTAGGTATTCCGCAGACCGTAGAGAACCGCCGGGCCTATCGGGAATTGATCATCACCACACCCGGTCTGGGCGAGTTCATCAGCAGCCTGATCCTGTATGACGAGACTATCCGCCAGCAGGACAAAGACGGCACCCCCTTCATACAGCTGATAGCCGACGAAGGGATCATCCCGGGAATAAAAGTAGATACCGGCACCCGGGACCTCCCGGGCTTTACGGGCGAAAAAATAACCCAGGGGCTGGAAGGCCTGCGCGACCGCCTCCGGGAATACCGCAGCATGGGCGCCCGTTTTGCGAAATGGCGCGCGGTGATCGCCATGGGTGAAGACATTCCCAGCGCTCCCTGCATCAACGCCAATGCACAGGCCCTGGCAAGATATGCCGCCCTATGCCAACAAGCCGGCCTCGTCCCCGTCGTCGAGGCAGAAGTGCTCATGAATGGGATGCATACGCTGGAACAATGCCGCGAGACGACGACCGTAGTCCTCCATACTGTTTTCGATCAGCTCTATACCCATGGGGTCCTGTTAGAGGGAATGATCCTGAAGCCCAACATGGTCGTATCGGGACTGACCTGCCCCCAACAGGCAACGGCGGACGAAGTGGCCGATGCCACCGTGGAATGTTTGCTCCGTTCTGTTCCTGCAGCCGTTCCGGGCATTGCCTTCCTGTCGGGCGGCCAGTCCGGCGAACTCGCTTCGGCCCGGCTTAACGCTATGCATGTCCGGTTCGCGGGTCAAATGCCCTGGGGCCTGAGCTTCTCCTTTGCCCGCGCGATCCAG
>Ga0302218_10000694_pt1 | contig 11472 bp, 9 predicted proteins | sample II_Palsa_E1_1_FD_194567 | JGI IMG/M metagenome (GOLD analysis project Ga0302218, IMG submission 194567) | Peat permafrost microbial communities from Stordalen Mire near Abisko, Sweden - II_Palsa_E1_1 | ecosystem: Environmental > Terrestrial > Soil > Palsa > Peat permafrost | place: Sweden... | reverse complement strand
CGGGCGGCGCCTCCCGGGCCGGAGACCTTACCACTACACTTTTTCAGGACGGCGATGATGTGTTCGCGCTCATTGTCGTCGATAGTTTTTGCCATCGGGTCGTCTTTGCGCATAAGGAACGACAAATTCGCCGCTTCTGGCAAGGGGACATCCGTAATTAAGGGCCCGGAACTCATGAGCAAGGCTCTCTCCAGCAGGTTTTCCAATTCTCTGACATTCCCCGGCCAATGATATGCCATAAGTTCCTGCAAGCATTTTTGAGAGACACCAGTTACGGTCTTGCCGGTGACAGTCGCCAACTTCCTGATAAAGTGTCTAACCAGGGCAGGGACATCTCCTACGCGTTCCCGGAGTGCAGGCATGTGGATTGGAAAGACGTTCAGCCTGTAGTAAAGGTCGCTTCTAAACCGGCGCGCCACCACTTCCTGCTGCAAATCGCGGTTGGTGGCGGCAACGATCCGAACGTTGACCTTGATGCTCCCTGCCCCTCCTACCCTTTCGATCTCCCTTTCCTGTATGGCCCGCAGAAGTTTAACCTGCATATCGGGTGGCATTTCTCCGACCTCATCCAGGAACAATGTACCGTTATTCGCCAGTTCGAATTTTCCGATCTTCCTTTCGATTGCGCCTGTGAAACTGCCGCATTCGTGGCCGAACAACTCACTTTCGATGAGTTGAGCCGGCAGGGCGGCGCAATTGACCTTTATGAGTGGTTTTCGCGACCTTGGCGAAGCATTGTGGATCGCCCGGGCTATGAGTTCCTTCCCTGTTCCCGTTTCGCCGAGGATCAGTACGGTAGTATTGGCGAAAGCCACCTGTGACAGCAGCCGATGTACGGCTTGCATGGCTTGTGAACCGCCGACAATCTCACCGGCGGGGAGGCAGCCAGCTGCGGATGGCTCCGTTAATGGAAGGTCTTCAGCGCCGCAATGCTTTTTGTATTTTTTGAGCTCGTTAAGTTGACGGCCGACCTCCTGGTTGGCCAGCGCATTGGCCAACGCAATCGCTATCTGGGCGCAGACACCCCGGAGCAGGCGATCGCCCGTTCGGCCGGCCTGCATCCAAAGCATGCCGACATCTTGCTGCCCTACCCGAAGCCTTATTCCCAAAATGCTTTCGGCGCCGGCCGCTTTCCAGAAGGAGGCGCCGGGAAAGGAATACCGGTTACTCCTGACGATGTCTTTTATGCAGAACACTACGGGTTCCTCCGACCGCAGTACGGCGCCGGTGAGAGAACCGCTGATGGGCATACTTGTACCGGTGATAATGCGGAAACCCTCGTCAGTCGGATCCTCACCCGATAAATCGTGAAGAAAATAGCTATAAGTCTTGTTATCGGTATTCCTGAGGGTAAGGATATATTCGCTGATCTCGAAGATCCGTTTCAGGAATTGCTTAATGATACATCGTAGACCATTGAGATCCCGGACCGTCGCCAAATGATCGCTGAATGAAAGCAGCAGCGACCTTTCTTTATCCAATACAGTGGCGACATCGATCGACGGTGGCCGGGGATTGGCCAATTCTCTCATAGCTGGCATCATGCGATAATCTTTCGCTATACAGGCCAACAACCGTTCCAGGCTCTACTATATTGATATGGTATTATTTACATATTACACAAACCAGTTGAATCGTCGATATTTAAACAATCAAACGAAATTTCATTTCTGACGCCGCTCTACGGGCGATTTTGGCGACCGGACAACAAATGGCGGAATAAGACAAGCGCTGCAACGGAAGCCATTTTATAAAGAGCTGTACACCATAGACCTAAAGACTGGTCTGCCCTTTGTATTCGAACGGCAATCATCATCGTAAAAAAAACAAGCAATGAACATCAAATGTATGGCAAGTGGGAAATCTGCGGCGTTATCCATCGCGCTACTATTATTGGCCAGTATGGCCGTGGCCCAGGCAAAGACCGCAAAAGGCATTAAGAACATCGTCATCGTGCATGGCGCCTTCGTGGATGCCTCGGGCTGGGAGCCAGTGTATACCCAACTTGTGCGCGACGGTTACACGGTCTCTTTGGTCCAGAATCCTACGAGTTCACTCGCCGAGGACACGGCAGCGACCAATGCGGTGATCGACCGGCAGGATGGACCTGTGCTACTGGTAGGACATTCCTGGGGTGGCACCGTTATTACCGAGTCAGGAAATGATCCAAAGGTGAAGGCCTTGGTCTATATCTGCGCCTTCATCCCGGATGCGGGCGAGTCGACGCTCGACCTGGTTAAGAACGCAAAGCCACTGAAGGTGCAGGGTATACTTCCTCCCGACGCCCGTGGCAATGTCTGGCTGGCAAAAGCGACTTTCCGTGAAACGTTCACGCCCGGAGAAACGGTGGCGAAATCCGCTTTCCTGTACGACGCACAGGTGCCGCTGACGGTAAAGGCTTTTACCGACAAGATCACTACGGCCGCCTGGAGGACGAAACCAGTATATGCCATTAAGCCGTCTAATGACGGCACGATCAGTCCGTCATTGGAAGACATGATGTATAAACGTGCCAACGCGAAAATTTCATATGCTCAAGGTGGCCACACTTTTTTCCTGACGAAGCCTGCCGTCGCCGTAGCGGTGATAGAAGCAGCCGCCCGAGCGAATTGACCATTTGGAATCAAATCCCAATCCGTTGTCGCCATTTTTGTAGCCATGCCGTCCTAAATAATTGAAAATCAAGATTGGTTCGATCCTCGTCGGGCAACAATCGCCTATCGCGACAGCGAGGGGCGATTTCGTTTGGCAGCGGAGCGCGTCCAATGGACCTAGAATGCTGCTCACGTTTTTTTTCGACTACCTTAAAATCAATAGGTCAAAAACATCTCCTGAATCTTATTTTTGTCTTTAGTAACGGTTAACGCAAGCATTAAAAGTATCCTGGCTTTTTGAGGATTAAGGTTATCTGACACTATCGTACCAAGCTTTGAATCGTCAAACACTCCTACATATTGGGTGGTGACCCTCCCTGAAACTACTCTTGATGATCGTACTACCTTGATGCCTTTTGCAACTGCATTTTTTACAGATTCCAATATCGCTTGATCAAAACTGCCATTCCCCGTACCGGCTATAATTATTCCGGAAGCATTACTATTAATAAATGCATTTATTGCAGCATTGGAAGCGCCTGTGTAAGCATATACAATTTCTACGATGGGCAATGAATCAATTTTGCTGATATCGAATGCTGCAGAACCGCTATGTTTGTTTAATGTCTGGGCATTGTAATATACTCTTCCGTCATATACCTGCCCTATCGAACCTGTATTCGGAGAGGTAAATGCATTAACACCGGTAGTGTTAGTCTTTACCACATTTTTAGCATCATAAACACTTTCATTAAAGCATAACATTACGCCTTTCCCCTTACTGCTGATATCGCTGGCTACAATGATAGCATCATATAAATTTTTAGGCCCATCAGCGCTCATGGCTGTTCCCGGCCGCATGGATCCGGTTAAAACAACTGGTTTATCTGATTGAACAGTAAGATTGAGAAAATAAGCAGTTTCTTCCTGTGTATCGGTACCGTGCGTTAATACAATCCCATCTGCCTCGTTCCTGGCAAATATTTCATTGATCCGGCGTGCAAGTTTTATCCATATAGCAACGCTCATATCAAAACTTCCTATGGATGCTATTTGCTCTCCCTGAACACTTGCTTTTTGGGCGATGGAAGGAAGGTTTTTAAGCAATTCTTCAATTTTAATCTTGCCCGGAACATAACCTGCCCTATCTGTATCCGGTTGTTGTCCGGCAATTGTACCGCCAGTTGCTAATACAATTATACGAGGCAAATTCTGTGATGTCGCCCAATAGGTACAACCGGAACATAAAATCAGCAATAACAATTTCTTCATGTCCTGAATATATGGCTATTTTGATTCATTCATTTTTAAAACTCTAATAAAATTGCCCCTAAACATTGTCTATATCTTTTTTGCTATATCCTTTATCTACCAATGCTTTTATAATTGATGGAAAGTTAGCTACGTCTTCTGATATATACATTCGATCAGGAGCGCGTTAGACATTCGCTAATGTACAAAATTAACATCGTGCCGCGATGTGCTTGCCCGAAATACACCTAATGTTCGAACCAACAACGGTTTCGACCCGGGTCTCGCTGACCGCAACCATCCGCCCATAGCAGCTCGCAAGGTTTGTCGTTTCGCTTATTTCCAGATAAGTAGTAAATTGGTTTGAAAAACTCAATCAGACATACCTTTTATTCACGTTATGCTGGGACTTAAGAGCGGCAATTACCTGGGCAAAGTTGAAAAAATTCTAACGGTCAATGGCATTATTGCAGGTATAACGACCTATCCTGAGATAATTGCTGCGGAACAACTGCATTACCATGAAACCTTGCACCTTAGCTTTGTGCTCAAGGGCGGAAACCTGGAGAAAAGGAGCCGCCATGATATTGAAAGATTACCAGGTGTCGTGACCTTTTACGATGCAGGTGAACCGCACCAAAGCACGAAGACAATCCCATTATCCAGGCATATCAACGTCGAAATCGAGGCTGAGTTTTTAAAGAGACATGGCTTTTCTGTCAATGCGATGAACTTAAATTATCTAAAAAGCCCGGATGCCAAATTATTAATGCTAAGAATGTTCAATGAGCTGCAAGCCGATGACGATTTATCGGCTACTTCAACTGAATCCCTGGTCCTGGCGCTGCTTTCCGTCACAAAGCAACAAAACAAATACGAAAATCCACCCAAATGGATTGATCTGGTATATCAGTTCATCCACGACAGATGGGACGAGCAATTGACCCTAAAAGAACTTTCCGATATAGCAGGGGTTCACACCGTGACTTTGTCAAAGTTTTTTCCAAGATACTTCGGGAGCAGTATCGGTGAATATTTACGGAAGATCAAGATCGAACGGGCGCTGACCCTAATCGAGACATCCACACACTCTCTTACCGAGATTTCCAACGAATGCGGATTTGCGGATCAGAGTCACTTCATAAGGACATTTAAAGCCCAAACCGGCTTTTTGCCCAAAAATTACCGAAACTTATATAAATGTTAACAACGAGGCTAAATTCATTCTATTTTACCTGCTGAAGTATCATTTATTTGCATGATGCGCATACCCAAAATAAAACCAACCGTTTTTTACACTATTTTTCTCTACTGGGTTTTCAACGGCAATTTATGTTTTGGCCAAACCTCGGAAAGTCTGATTGCTGCTAAAATTGATTCGCTGTTCAAACCCTACAATTCGAAGAGCGGCCCCGGGGCTGTGGTTGCTTTGGTCAGAAATGACTCGGTTCTGTATCAAAATGCCTTTGGGCTTGCCAATGTAGAATACAGTATCCCCAACACCCCTGAAACCGTATTTTATATCTGTTCGCTTGCCAAACAATTCACGGGATATTCAATCCTGCTCCTGGAAAAAGCAAATAAGCTGAAGTTGACGGACGATATCCGCTTGCATTTACCTTGGTTACCCGACTTTGGCAGGAAAATTACGATCGCCAACCTTTTGCATCATACCAGCGGCATCCGGGATGACCTGGACCTCCTAAAAATAGCCGGATTGCCAAGGAATGGGATCATCTCCCAGGAAACGGCGCTAAATATTATTAAGGGTCAACATACGCTCTCCTTTTCGCCGGGCGAAGAATTTGCCTATTCTAACTCGAACTACATTTTGCTTGCAGAAATCGTCAAGGCAGCAAGCGGGCAAAGTTTTCGTGCTTTTACGGACTCGGCGATTTTTGTTCCCCTGCATATGACCCACAGCCATTTCTATGAAACTCCCTCTGAAATTATCCTAAACAGGGCAGTTTCGTATACCATCGGGGACGCAAATCCGTCTCGGATCCGAAATAGCTTTCAAAATGTCTATACGGTTGGCGATGGCGGCCTGTTTATGCCACTGGAGGATATGGAGCGTTGGGTCATTAATTTTTTTGACAACAAAATCGGTATTCAGCAGGATATAGAAAAGCTAAATGAAAAGGGCCGGCTGAACAACGGGCGGGAAAGCAGTAATACGGATATGCAGATCCGGGGATGGAATGCCTATTATTATAACGGCGGTCTCAATGGGTATAAGACCTTTTTGACTATTTTCCCGGGCTGTAAAACAGGAATTATCGTCTTTGCAAACAACGGGGACGACAACACCTATAACCTTTTCAACCCCATATCCGCGCTTATTATTCCTGAAAATAAAGCTTTACCTGCAAAAACGGAGAGTAGTTTGCCCATGGATGATCAACCATACAAGGCATCTGACAGCAACCGCTTAAAGAAATTCTGCGGGGATTATATCGCTGCTAATAATTCCAATTTGAATGTGTATCTGGACAGTGGAAAACTTTTTATAAGACCCGGCCAGTTCTTAATAGAGGCGGCAAAAGACAGTTTTTTGTTTTCCGCAGATCATTCCGTGACTTTTGTTTTTTCAAAAGAAAAGGAGTCGGGCGACCAAACGGTAACCGTTGGATTTTCAGGCCAGGTCATTCCAATGATAAAATTTGAACCTGGGAAAAAATATACGGATCAACAATTACAGGCATATACAGGTAATTATTATTCGGATGAACTCGATTGTCATTATAGGATTGTGATAAAAGACCATGGCTTGGTACTTGTGAGCGAAAGGAACCCGGACAGTCCGATCGATCTCCTCAACAGCAATCACCTGGTCAATGGTGAGGTCCTTGGTGAGTTCGTCGTAACCAGAACGGCAAACAGAGCAATTACCGGCTTTGTCCTCCAAAGTCCGGGTGTGAAGCTTCTTCAATTCAAAAAGCAGCCATAACAAGTCCTTCGACTATTAAATCTCTAGTGCCGGCCGCCCTTGATCAGTTCGACTTGAATGCTGTCGCTGCGTAGGATATTTTATCGGAAAACTCCGATTCCAAAAATTGAGACAGATGGTTGCTAGCCCCCTATATCGACAGATACTGGCTGTACAACAGCAACGACGCCCCGTCCGGTAAAGCTTCACGGCCAATAATCAAACGCCGGGTCCAACATCGAAACAGGGAAATCGGTCAGGTACTCTCGGTTGATCCCACAGCTTTTGTGATCGCAATACTTTATGGCTCCAGAACAGACACCCTATTCATTTCCCGCCTCACGCGGCTAATTCTTTCATATACAATCTTACGAACCCGGTTCAAACAACCCAGTGGCCGGTGTTCGGGCAATGTATGCCAGGGGTTGAAGGACAAATTTTCACCCAAACTATCCAATTCCGCTGTTTGAAAATGTTGTTTGGGTATGCGTATAGTAGCAACCTCATATAACGGTGCTTCTTGTTCATCCCACTCTATCGTGTAGTCTTCAACGCTCATATTCTGAGATGTCTTCGGCTGCAAATAGAATTTATACACCACCTCCTTCTTGTTCAGTGTATCCTGCATCGCGGTCCGCAAAAATTCGTCATCAGCATTTTTAGCAATTGCGTCCACTTCGGCGGATGCCGGTATTGCGCAGAACTTCACCGCCATTTTTTTGGCGTCCACTCCGAGTTGGTAAGGTGAAATAGAGTTATACCTAATTTGCAATGGGTTGGATATTTTTCCACCATTGAATTTACCCGCCAACCTCAAACCCCGTAAACCCAACACAAAAGGCAGTGACAGTTTGGCGAAAATATTTCCATTGATCCTTTTCATTACAGCCAGATAGGTGCTTGGGCTGCTCGTGAAGAATGCGGTATGATTTTGCATCACAAAGTCTTGCGTAGTCGCCTCCCTGGCGTTGTCCAATACTTTTTCCCCGGGCACACCCAATAACTTAATTGCCATACCCCTGCCATCCGGTTTTTTGTCGGAACGAACCGGTAACGCAGAACCGTTAGAGTACCTGATATAGGCCTGGTAGACTTTTCCAGGCACAAAAACACCCTTTGCAAACTCAGCTAAGATATTTTCGTTCACACAGAATTCAGCCCTCACCAACCCCGTCAATTTCGCATGTACATCTCTTTTGACGGTGCCTGCCCGATACTGTTTGCGCAGGTCTTTTTCGATGGTATCGGCAGTTTCAAAGGCAATTGTCTCTTCGTTGAAATAATGTTTTTCACCGAGGCTTTCATCTATGATCTGGTAAGATATTTTCATGCATGTTTATTGTTGAACAAAAATAATCCAATTGACTTCAACAATGATTAACTCAGGTTAAGATCGTATCATCCAATCTTTCTCGAAAGTCGTTTTCTGATACGGCTTAACGATGGCGGTTGAATGCCCAAATAAGAAGAGATATGATATTGCGGGATGCTATTAAAGATATGCGGATGATGTTTTATTAAATCAAGATACCGTTGCTCCGGCGTTTTAAAAAGAAAACTCTCCGCCCTTTCAATTGCTACATTAAACGCTTCTTGTGCCAATAACCTGCCAAAGCATTCCCATTTATGGGATTGTTTGTATAAATCAAGCAAATCGGTTATACAAATGTAAATGACTGATGCATCAGTCATCGCTTGCGTGTGGTAATCACATGGAATTTGATTGATAAAACTTTTAAAGGTAACAACAAAGCCATTTTGGGTATACAGAAAAACATTTTTCTGCTCATTAGTCCTTTCATCGATAACAAAAGACCGGAAAACCCCACTGGTCACAAACCCTAAATTTTTGCAAACGGATCTATATTCATTATAATATTCACCTTTTTTATAAGACTTGCACCGCCAAAAACCTGACGATTGCTGGAAGTCTTTTTCATCCAACCCTGCAAAGGCTTGCAGGGCATATTTCAGCGTTGAAATCTCTGTCTTCATTTTTCGGCAATTGAATAGACTAAGGTATTAATTATTTAGCCAATTATAGACATAACCGGCGACCTCTTGCCAATCAGGTTCGCCAACAATATAATGACCTCTTCCTTTAAACTCTTTAAACGTTATGACACTTGCAGTATCTTTATATGCCTTAAAATTCTTGATGTTCAATGAGGCTGGTACAATATGATCCTTCTCGCCGGCAATAATAAGCAAAGGCTGATGCGGCTTTTTAAAATCGATTTTTGCAAATTTTTTCAATGTTCCTCTTGGGATATTTCTACTTTCCGGAACAGCGATCTCATCAAAGACCTTGTCGGACTCCGCTCTCGTCATAGTGTTGCAAAAAGCATAATGGAACCATTTTTTGGTGGGTCTAAAAACCGAACTGCCTTTAAGTGGATTTATTGCCGGCAAGTTAGCTTTCCAAAAACTCCATTTTAAAGTTATGATCCCAACTGGAGCAGCTCCATCAATACAAACTCCTGCGGCTGCCTTATTCATAGAAATTAACTTTTGAACCACAAGTCCGGCCATGGAATGGCCGATGATGATTGGCTTTTCGGGAAGGGTGTCAATTAACTTAGCTATGTTATTTACTACATCTTCAAAATTAACCTTTGCAAGTCTTGGGTCAATGTTGTTTCTAAGATCAGCCGGATTGCCTTCATGATAAGGATTTGCGGGAGTATAACATTTGTAGCCTTTTGCCTCAAAATAGGCCTTCCAAGCGTTCCAGCTTTCCGGATTAACGAACAATCCGTGAATAAATACAATCGTTTTAGATCTTATCGCTTTCGCCTCAGGATTCTGTGACTGCGAAAAAACATAATGAGTTGTTAAAAGAAATGACAGCGATAGAAACAGAAATTTTAGTTTCATTTTTTGATTGAATTAATTTTCGCAAATCTCAGTAAAAAACGGGACTGACTAATACGATATTAACCTGAGTTAATCGATAATTGACAATGCTTTTGTTGTTTTGCGAAACAAAATTTTTTTATGGAGCATTCAGGAACTCGCGATATTGCGACCAATCAAAAAAAGAAATTTTCAAGTATCAAGGACGAAATTGAATTCCGCGTTGCCAATAGAATTGCAACCGACGAAGAGTTTGATATTCATTCGGCATTACGGGAACTGCTCGAAAACTTTGGGCTAACCCCTGAAGACACTGGTGGAAATATTATTTTTGAAGGGAAAGACCCTATTGTACCCAGCACAATAAAGTTTGCATCGGCATCCGCGCTGGGTCTTACCGCCAAGGCAGTGGCGATCGCAAAATTATGGAAATACAGGACAGGGGAAACGCAAGACATCAAAGTCGATCTGCGCAAGGTAATCCATCGCCTGTCTCCTTTTTTCCAGGGAAAATGGGAAAAACTGAATGGATTCAGCCCCGGGTTTCCAACCGAAATATCCAGCCCTTTTTCGCCACATTTCTACAAGACCAAGGACGATCGTTATGTCATGCCGCTGGATTTTTATAACCGCCTCAGAATTTCCATGCTGAAATTTCTGAATGTTCCTGAAGACAAAGAAGCCATTGCCCAGGCCATCCTGAAATGGAATTCCGATGAACTGGAGGAAAAAGCTAATGCCGAAGGTCTGGTGCTGACAAAACTTAGGTCCGTTCAGGAGTTTTTTGCCACAGCTCAATTCGAAGTCCTCGAGAAGTTGTCCATCATCCAGATTGAAAAAATCGGAGATAGCGATCCTGTTCCGTTCACTTCCAATCCAAGCACTCCGCTCGACGGAGTTCGCGCGCTTGGAATGGGTCATGTGATCGCTGGTGCAGGTACGGGCCGGGGACTTGCACTACACGGTGCCGATGTGCTTAACATCTGGTTCAGACCCGGTATTATCCACGCAACGGTGTCGCTGTTCGGAGAACAAGGACCGTGGGCAAGTCATGGCGGCTTCGATGTGTCTGCTGGCGTTGCAACGGGCATCATGGCGATGGAAGGAACATTGGAAAATCCGCAGTTGCCGTCTATCATGGTGGTCGATGATTATCTGGTCGCATGGCTCTTGACAACTGCCATAGTTGCAACCCTGGTTCGAAGGGCCGAAGAAGGCGGCAGTTATAAAATCCATTGTTCGTTGTCACGAACTGTTTTGTGGATGTATCAGCTCGGCGTGTTCGATAAAGAATTCGCAAAATCAATCGCTGGAAAGTCCCCGGGTCACGAATTTATGGATCCCGACCTCTTCACCGCTGACACCCCAATGGGAAAATATCAGGGCTTGACGGAACAGGTATTTATGTCCAGAACACCCGGACACTACAAGTATGCGCTCCTTCCCCGGGGAGCATCAAATCCGGTCTGGGAAAAAGAGCATCGCGAAGAATACGGTTTCAAAAAATGAATTGATATTATAGTTCATGCCCAGGTCGGGCAACAAGCGCCTTTCGCGACAGCGAGGGGCGTTTTTGTTGGTAGAGTACGGAGCCAGTCTTCTCCTTTCAAGAATTTTTCGAGCTTTTATAAATAGATCTGTCCTTCCATTACAATTGTAGAGGAACCGCTAACCCATATTCCATTTTCGACTACCTTAACGCGAATGGTGGATGGGTGTTCCACATATTTCCCTTGCAGGATCAGGAAATTCTGGTTTTTTTTGATATAGCCAAGTATTTCAAGATATCCAGCCAATGGCCCCGCAGCGGTACCTGTAGCCGGATCTTCATCAATGCCCATT
>Ga0302218_10000692_pt1 | contig 11478 bp, 9 predicted proteins | sample II_Palsa_E1_1_FD_194567 | JGI IMG/M metagenome (GOLD analysis project Ga0302218, IMG submission 194567) | Peat permafrost microbial communities from Stordalen Mire near Abisko, Sweden - II_Palsa_E1_1 | ecosystem: Environmental > Terrestrial > Soil > Palsa > Peat permafrost | place: Sweden... | reverse complement strand
GTGGGCTATCTCCTATGTTTGTTTTCAAACAAAAAAAGGCAATAAATTAGTCTTTTAAGTGAAAAAGAGTGAGAGCCATGGGCTATAAAACAGCTTATTAAGTATGTTGGCGCGAAGATATGGCCTCACTCTTTTTTACCCTTTAGAGTCTGAACAGAATGTAAGGAATACGGCAAGTCCGTATAGCCAGAATATCCAGCCAGGAGAATAGACGAAGAAGGGTTATTCACTTGAATAACATTATTTATTCAATCTATTCAAGAACAATGACGACAAACATTTTAAAACAGGTTGCGGGTATTGACATCGCACAAAAAGAACTTGTAGTTACATTAGGCAAAATGGATGAGCAAACTGATATTGAACTGTTTGCTTACAAAACGTTCCCAAACAATGTTAAAGGGTTTAAAAGTTTAACGGAATGGGTATCAAAGGTTGGTGTTACACATGTACAATGCCGATTTGTGATGGAAGCCACTGGCGTATACCATGAATCCCTGGCGTATTTTCTGTTTGACAGCGGTTATGAAGTAAGCATCCTACTGCCGAACAAAATCAGCAACTATGTTAAGACTTTAGACATTAAAACCATTACCGATAAAACAGCATCTCAGGCTATTGCACGGTTTGGATTGGAAAGGAAGCTGGACTTATGGAAAAAGCCTTTAAAGGTATTCAAGGACATGAGACAGTTAACGAGAGAGCGCGGTCAGCTAATAGTAGAACGGACTATACTTAAAAATCAATTACATGCCGAACAGGCTGAAGCCATGCCTAATTATAGCAGCATCAACCGGGTAAATGAGCGTATAGCATTGCTTGATAAACAGGAAAAGGCAATTTTGGTAGAATTAGCTACCATTATTAAGCAGGAAAAGAAATTAGCCGACCAAGTAAAAAATATCACTTCCATACCGGGGGTAGGAAAGATAACTGCTGTAATTGTGCTTGCAGAAACTAATGGATTCGAATTGATCCGAAATAAAAAACAATTGGTAAGCTATGCAGGCCTGGATATAAAGGAGAAATTATCAGGTACATCGGTAAAAGGTAAGCCCAAGATTTCTAAGAAGGGAAACAAGCATTTGCGACATGCTATGCATTTACCGGCACTATCTGCTATACAGCATAACGAGCGTTTTAAAGCGATATTTGTCAGGTTGGTATCAAAGCACGGTATTAAAATGAAGGCCGCTGTGGCTATACATCGAAAATTACTGGAATTGATCTATATAATATGGAAAACGAATAAACCTTTTGACAAAAATTATATGCAAACCACTATACCATTTGATCAGCAACCCGGTGAAACCAATTAAAAAATTGTTATTGTTGTTTGTGGTGTGGGAATGTGGGAAACTCCTTAGAGTTTTCCATATTTCCACGCCTTTGCCCTATGACGGGAATTAAATAGGGCAGCCATAAAAAATGAAGCTGCCCTAAACTGGCTGGCTTTTGCCGCCTTAATATCAAAGATAAAAAAATAAAATTATTTGGATTACAACACAGAATCTTTGCGGATGTGGTGAATATGGAAACAGTTTTATGCAGGTGAAATATTGCCCAATCGATCAACCTTAAGCTTAACGCAACAATCTTTAATCATTTTTCCTTCAATGGATTTTTCCATTTTGTTCAATGCCGAAAAGTCTATTTTATTTACGATAGAAGTTGCAACGTTATGCTTAATAAAGAAGCATTGATAAGTTGAAAAACTTACTGTTTTATATATTCCATTTGTGGCCCCTTTGTCTAATTTATCGAAATTGAGAGGTATCCCAAGCGCACTATCCAGACGCACACCTGTTGTTGCAAATATCAGTTGTTCAAAGAATGAAAGCAAATCACAACGGGATGTCAGCATTCTTGATATTATTTATTACCAAGTATCTTAAACATACTCCGGCTTAGCCGTTGCATTACGGTAACGTTTTGGGTTACAATTTCGGCATCGGCCATCATGCCTTGTTTCAGGCTGATAGATTTTTTCAAATCGGATGAATTGCGCAGCTTGAAATCAACCTTTGATATAAACACACTGTCTTTATATGGAATATCTGATATATACCTAATGCGTCCCCGTATCATGCCATATTCTTCAAACGGATAGCTCTTTAGTTTTACCAAAACCTGTTGTCCTTCTTTTACTTTACCCATATTGCTTTGAGAAATGGCCATTTCGCCAAAAAAATCCTCATTACCGGGATTTATATAAAACACCTCCTGATTAGCAGTAAGAACCTGATTTTCCTGTATGATGCCTACAAATGAGAGTTTACCCTCTTGCGATGCAATGAGCACGTAGCGGCTTTTCCAATCTTCGGCAGTACTGATCAGACTGTTTAAGGATTGTAAAAACTTACCTTTTTCTTCCTGAACCTGATTGTCAAGTTCAAGTATTTCCTTTTGTTTGGAAGTGTAATTATCTGTCCCCGTAATTAATGCAGATTCTGTTTGCACTAAAGGGGTTTTTTTTGCCAGATATTTACTTTCTTCCTGCCTTAGTTCGGCTACGGTTTCAACCTTTTGTTGGGCGAGTTTTTTGTGCATCTCATATTCATCATTGGCCAGGTTAAAATCCCTCTGTCCAATATTTTTTTGAATGTTTAACTGTTGTTGCTGTTGGCTGATATTTTCAAGATCCTTTAGAAGATAAGTTTTCTTTTTTAAAAGAAAACCATTATCAATAGATGATTTATATGCCAGATATTCCTGAAAAAAAGTTTGATATGCCGTTTGAAGTTCGCCAAACTGCAAGTTATCAGCTTCATTAAAAAGAGCGGAGTTAATGGGCTTATTTTGCAATACCTGCGATTGTATTTCTTTTAAATTAATAAGGAGGGTAAGCACTTTATCATGGTCAGCTGTACTTTCCAAATAAGCTAGAGACTGACCACTTTTTACCATTTGATTTTCGGTTACCAGAAGTTTAATCAGTTTACCCGATATCTTTGCCACTACCGGTTTCGGTGAATTTGGCGAATCAATTTTTAGCTGCGCCTTTACAATATCAGGATAGCGGATAAATGCCGAAAGGCTGATGATTAATATCAAAATTAAAAAAAACATCGAAACGCCATACCGCAAAAGCCATGATGGTACGGCTGTAATAATATCCTGCATGTCTTCGCTATGCCGAGCAGTTTCGTTATCGTAATTATATATTGAAGGCATTATTTGGTCGTTTTTAAGGTAAATAGAAAATAGTTATACGTAGATAATATAACAGCACGCCCATCAGTTGCCCAGTTCCAACTGGTTTTTAACCAGATGGTAATAGTCTCCCTTTAACGCTGTTAACTCATGGTGTGTGCCTTGCTCTATAATACACCCCTTATCGAGGACAATGATATTATCGGCAGTCCTTACGGTGCTTAGGCGGTGGCTACTATAACAACCGTGCGTCCGTCAAAAAATTCCTGTAGATTGTTCATAATTACCCTTTCGTTATTTGCATCAAGGGCGTTGGTGGCTTCATCGAAAAATATGTATTGAGGGTCCTTATAAACAGCACGGGCAATAAGCATCCGCTGCCTTTGGCCCTGGCTTATTCCATTGCCTTCCGAACCTATTTTTGTATTTAGCCCCAGCGGTAAATCATCGATAAAATCCTGAATGTTGGCAACCTTTATTGCATGCTGCAGTTTTACTTTATCAGGATACTCGTCGCCTACCCCAATGTTACGTTCAATACTGTCCGAAAAAATAAACCCATCCTGCATTACCACGCCGCATTGGCTACGCCATGTTTTAAAGCTAATATTGCTTATTAATTGTTCGCCTACTTTAATGTCGCCTTTTTGAGGCTCATAAAAGCGCAGCAACAACTTCAGAATAGTGGTTTTTCCGCTTCCGCTCATTCCTACAATGGCTGTAGTTTTTCCCTGTGGAATATAAAGGTCAATATTTTCCAGAACAGGTTCATTACCGGCACCTGGATAACGAAAAGTGAGGTTATTAATGGATAGACTTTTATTTTCGGGGATGTTGTTGTTCCACTCTCTTCCGGCGGGCTCTTCATCTGCCATCTGGTGGATTTCATTTAATCGCTCCAAGCTTATTTTAGCATCCTGAAACCCCTGAATAAAGCCCAGTAATTGTTCAATAGGGCTGCTCAGTTGTCCCACTATATATTGCACTGCCACCATAGCGCCTAGCGTAAGGTTTCCGTTAATTACTGCTTCGGCGCTTAAAAAAGTTATAAATATGTTTTTGCCTTCGTTTATAAATGTAGCGCCTCCTTGCTGATACTGACTAAGCGCCAGTGATTTTACATTAAACTTAAACAAACGGGCTTGTATGTGCTCCCATTCCCAACGTTTCTGGCGTTCACAATTGTTTAGCTTTATTTCCTGCATTCCGCCAATCAGTTGTATAATACTGCTTTGGTTTTTGGCCGCTACGTCAAAACTTTTATAGTTAAGTACCCGCCGTCGCCGTAAAAAAAGAACTATCCAAGCTGTGTAAAGCGTACTGCTTAAAGTAAATACGATAAATATGGCAAAATTATAATAAGCCAGTACCACAGAAAATACCACGAGATTAAACATAGAAAATATAGTGGTTAAGGTCGATCCGGTTAGAAATGCCTGGATGTTACGCTGGTCATTCATGCGCTGCATAATGTCGCCGGTCATTTTGGTATCAAAAAAACTCATGGGCAGCTTCATAAGTTTAATTAAAAAGTCAGTAAGGATGGATATATTGATGCGGGTGCTAATATGGAGCAATATCCACGAGCGTATAAACTCCACACTTACGCGTCCCGTAATTAAGGCTATCTGCGCTATAAGAATAATGTAAATGAAACTTAGGTTGCGGGTATTAATACCAATATCAACTACAGATTGTGTTAGAAATGGTGTAATGAGCTGCAATAAACTGCCTATGCACAAACCAATTAAAAGCTGTATAACCAGTTTACGGTACATGATAAGATATCGCAGCATAAATGACCAACGTACTTCGCTGGTTTTCTCATCTTCCTGTTCGTAAAATGCAGGGGTTGGACTTAATAGTAAGGCAATTCCTTCTAAGTTTTTAAAATCGTCGAGCCAGTTGCGGCCAATATCGTTTTCAGTAAGTGTATTTAATCCATTCCCAGGATCGGCAATATAGAATTTATTTTTTTTAACTTTGTGGAGGACTACAAAATGATTTTGGCGCCAATATAAAATGCACGGCAATTGCACCATTCTTAATTGACTTATATTAAGCTTAGCACCTAACGCCCGAAAACCTATTTTTTCAGCTGCATCGCTAATCCCCAATAAAGAAACACCTTCTCTATTGGTTTCGCACATTTTACTAATGGTTTGTTGTTTATAATTTTTCCCAAAATGTTTAGCGATCATGCGCAGACAAGTTGGGCCGCAATCCATTTGGTCCAATTGTTTATAAAATTTAAAACTCATCACTGGCTAGTTTAGACTTTTTCCTAATAATAATTTAATACCCCTCTATTTATGAACAGCCTTTAACAGCCTGCCGTATGCAATGCCATTTGCAATGAATTTTATTTTCCTAATTGTTAACTTGCTTAGTTATTCTCTTAAAGACAGCTTCCATAGACACTTCGTTCCCGGTTGAATATATCAATCATCAACTTGTTCTTTGACCCGTAGATTAACCTATCCATATCTTCACTTAACTCTGGCGATATTTGGGTGATCGCTAATGCGGCATAGGCCTTTATATGAGGATTGTTATGTTTAACTATTATAGTTTTAAGTATTTCTATATCATTTTCATCTCCCAATAATCCGGCTAAGCGAATTACCAATTCATTACTGGATAATTGGAGATATCTGGAAATCTTAAAGCTGTCTTTATCGAATTCAAATTGGGGACGATTTATAACATTCCTTCCCGGAATAACATTAATCGACACTGACATGCTTTCCGGGGGTATTTGGCTATGAATATCTTTTTTTGCCTGATAAAACATAATCTGGCCTTCTGACAAAGTAAATATTCCTTTATCTACTACCACTACTTCTTCATCTAACAGTCCAACTATATCCTTTTCATTATATGTGAGCGCCCTGGTTTTATAGCCTGGACCAAAATATCCGGCTGTTAATAGGTCAAAATTGTGATCATGATAGATGTCAAATTTAGGGTTCTCGATGCTTTTATTTCCTGGAGTCCAAACTACCGCTCTCAACAAATAATTTTTTGTTTGATGGAGGACGAATGTTTTGTTATCGTAAACGTTTGATTTTTGAAAAGCTGAAAGATTAGCCAGTTCATTGGCTATGTGATTTATTAAAAACTGTTTATTGTTATTTAACTGATTCAACAATTTGGCTAAAATGAATAATTCATCCTTCGTATTTAAATCGTATTTATTTTCTTCAATAACGTCAATAAATTCTTGTAACTCTATTAATTTAATATCCTTCGGGACAGAAATAACTATCGGCATTATTTTTAATATTATTGATTAGCAAATATTTTATTGTATAAACCTTGCGCAAGGCTTGAAAGTATAGGATCGCCGGATTCCAATGCGTTCCGGAAATGGTCTTCGGCAGCTTCGTGGCCTTCTAATAACATGGCTTCAATTGCTCTGAATTTTATCCTGGGGTCGCCAAGTATAAAAATGGTATCATATAATTTTTGAGGTATGTCTGTTTCCATTTGTATGGCCAAATCAATTACTGTCATTAATCTGGATAAAAAAGACTTAGATGATGTCACACTTGTTGAATTCATATTATTGAATGTCCAATAGAAGACTGATAGCGGATTTTTTATTTCAAGTGATTCTATTATAACAGCCCCATAAACCTCTACGATTTCGATAATTTTATAACTATCCCAGTTAGCAATTATATCCCCGCTTTTTAATACCTTTTCTTCTACCAAAGTCAGTTCAATTCCTGATTTAAAATGATTAATATCCGCGTCCGTCGGCACCTGCAAAATTCTTATTTTAATATTGCCGAGCCCTTTAATTACTAAAATCCTACTGCTCCCCGTCCATGCAGTTACCGTTTGAATGAGGTTGCCTGAAGTATATAACTGGATAGAATAAATAAATTTTTCATTATTGAGAATACGTAAACCCAACTTGCCCCAAATATTGGGCGTTGAGTAATGTTCATCTCTCGATATCTTTGCCAGCTGTTTTGTTAGTATTTCATTTATCAGGTTGCTTTTACAATAATTGATAAAAGTTCTTTCTATATCTATAATATCAGCCTGTCCAGCTAAAGCATTATTCAGATCGACAATTAAGGGTTCTTCCGATAAATTAATTATTTGTTCTTCCATGTCTTTTATAGAATATATTATTACCCAACCACGTGTATTCTAATAGCGATGATATTTCAATTATTGGTTTTAGTTGTTTATTTAATAGATAAGCAGTTAAATCAAAGGTGCCCCTCGTTCAAAGATCAATACTAACTATATGGTTATTATGTATTGTCAATTTTCCGGATTAATTACGGCCCTAATCCCAAAGTTTATACCCTCAGCGTACACGATCCAGTTATCTTTTTTGTCAGCAAAACTTATCCCATGCTTCTCCCCGCCCAATAAACAATAAAAGCCCTTTCTATCCGGTGGATCAATGGAACAACATTCACCCTCAAAATTGTTCTTTTCTTTTAAATAGATACTTATACCTGGTATTTTAAACTGATTATGCCCCTCGTACAATATAGTTTCTTTGCTATAGTGAGCTGAGTCACATGCTTGAAAAACCACAAAAAATCCATTTTTAGGAACTTGAATATGATATCGGGAAAGATTTACATTTAATTGGTGCTTCTTCTGCGGATTATAAACTATGATACTATCTTTAACTAAATCTGTATCGGGAAAAACACTGTCTTTACTTCTTGATCGCAATCTCACCTTAAAAGGCATTTCAATGCCATGGAGATCATCATTCAGTTCAAATTCCACAGAAGCAATTGTCCCTGTAATATTTTCCTGATTCGGTATATATTGTGCAAATTGTTCATCCGGATAGGGATGCATATGTGTATCATGTAATTTAGTTGGACTCCCAAAAAGTATTTTAGCTGATTTGGACGATTTTATACTAACTTCTTCTAAGTAGTTTACTGAAGATGAAAGTCTTATCGTATCCGGGAGTAGTTTGTTCTGATCCAGTTTAATTATCACTGTTTTATAACCGATACAAGAAAACCTTATACTGTAGTTAAAATTAATAAGGCTTTTATTTATAGAAACTACACCTTCAACGTTAGTATTAAAGTATATTTTTGTTCCAATTGCAATACTTGCTGACGCAATACCCTTGGTCGTAGCACTATCTACAATGGTTAAATGCCATAAATCACGATCTGTAGTTTGTTGCGAAAAAACAAAACCTGGCAGAGTTAATAATACGAATACTAATATCAATCTATTCATAATCAAATAAATTCTTATATATTAAAGATTAACCCCATCGGGTAAAACCTCTGATTTGGTCAAAAAAGTTTGATGATAAAGTATCAAACTTTTTTGGGAATAAATTACCCGCAAATCGTATAAGTTGCACAGTCCGATTGTAAGTTACACGAATTAGTACATACTAACCGTCACCAGGGCCGCCACCATTACTACGGGGTTATTATTGGTTCATAAACAACACGAAAAATCGCTATGCATCCTTTCAAGTCAATAAGACTTTTATTGATAACAACTAGCCTAATCATAATTAAACTAACTCATAAAATGTAAAAATTAAACCTTACCCGGCAAAATATCAAATTTTACCAGGTAAAGGTTTACAGTCTCAATTGATTTGTTGTTTTATCCGCAAACTGAATACGTTGCACATGCAGTACCTCCATGGCCACAGCTATCAGTACAAGTGATATAACAATAACCGTCACCAGGGCCGCCCCCATTTACTGTGGCACCGTTGTCTGTTGCCTGACATTCGCCAGCAATGATATTTTTCAATTCTGCCCTGCTCAGTACATTTTTAATACTTTCAAAATTCAATTTTCCGGTTTCCATTTTTTTAAGATTTAAATTTAAAGCAATTTTACCATAACCACGCTTCGGTAACTTAAGCGGCATATATTGAAGTGCATGCTCCTTTACTTTTGGCCAAAGTATTTTTAAGCACTATGCAAACATGTATTTCAAATCAGATAACTGGTATAAGTCCGGCAGGCGGTATTCGTTAAACATAATAGCTGGTGTAGCGTTTATGCCTGCGTTCTTAGTCCATTCATTTTGCCTTTCTATCTTATGGTATTCGTTGTTTTTTAACTCAACAGGATAAGCCTTCGCCCATGTTTCATAATTCTTTTGTTCTTGTCCATACCAATTGTGCAGGGCATCTTTTATCAAGTCTTTGTCTTTTAAATCGTCTAACGCTATCAAATGCCGACTGACTTGAGTTTTGTTGTCATCATCTTCATTACTAACGGCAAATACAATACGTGCCTGTATATCTGTACGCTCGTTTAATAATTTATTTAATAAGCTATGTGTCTTTGCACATGGCTGACAATAGGGATTTGTCACCATTGTGATGATATTATTTGCTTTTTCATTTCCTAATATAATACACCAATCTTCGTCAGGTATAGTATGCCTGGGCTGCTCCGTGAGCATTGTTTTAAACAATTCGGTATTATATTTAAAAAGCCTCAACTGTTTTTTTAATGGCTGCAATTCCTGTAATTTCATCAATATTGGTTTCAAAAAAAACCATAAAATCACTGGGATGACTAAGCAAATAAATAAAGAACTTAGCGTACGAATACTGTCGCCACCTACGAAAGAAATATCACTGAACGACAAAGGGTTTCTAAGAACATAAGGAATCAGAGCCAGAAATTCGAGCCACAATACTGCTTGTATTGTACAGCATAATAAACACCATTGTTTAGCAATTTTAACCTGATAATAGATAGAATAAAACGTATAAGGTAAGCTCAAAAAATTCAGGAGTATTAATACACGCCAAACCAATGCCGAATCGTCGCCAAAAAGTAATGCTAGCCAAGTGCCTCCAAAATAAAAAAAGCCAACCTCGCTCCAGGAGAGCCCTTCGAACACTTTAGCTGCTTTTGATGAAAGAATTGTATTGCAATCTGTTTTAGCTCCGGTTTTGCAAAGTTTTTGTATCAGAGAATTATTGGAGTCAACCGATTGCATGAGTAATAATACTGAAGTGAATAAGCCCGCGCTCTTGAAAATTGTAAAAAAAAGAATTTGCCAGTTTAAGGTAGCAAAATAGGAGGTATGAAAACCCAATGCCAATAAAAAACTCACCAATGTGCATATTGCAGCAGCGGGCGTTTTAATAGTTGTTAAGATGTTTTTTAAAGTTGAATTAACCGACACATTTTTAGGTCCACGTGCCACTAAAACAACATCTTTGAATATCTCTTTAAATTGCTTTGTACTCAGTTTACGTTTATTCCATTTCTCGCCTGAAACAATTACACTCTTTTCTCTGATTTGATCTACTACAACAAAATCCCCATTATTTACATTAGTATAGGCTATAAAAGGACACTGTATACTGGTCAGTTCGTCAAATCGAATTCGGTATGCCTGGTTTTCAATATTTAAATTAGTTAACACATCACATATAGCAAGCAAACTTGGGTAATCAGGATGTTTTTCTAGGTCTGTATTTATAATTAGTGGATCTATATTTATATATAGCTTTTTTAATAATTTATTAATTGCAATTTCAACATTGTTATATTCATTAAATGAAAACATAGATATAAACTTGATTTGGTCTAAAAATATGTGCATAAGCTTGCCTAATCAATACTCCTAAAGGAGTATTTTTCGATAATGTTAAATTATAGTGTAAAGGATATGACCCAAAGCATGTTTATAGCAATCCATTTAACCTGGCGTTTGCAATTAATTGTGCAGTATTGTTTGCTGACTGCTTATGTAATAAATTTTGTCTGTGTGTTTTAACGGTATATGGGCTAACATTCAACATATGAGCAATCTGTTTATTGGTCTTTCCCTCAACAATTAATTTAAGGATCTGCATTTCGCGTTCCGAAAGTTTAGTTATTGCATATTTGTCTTTTTTAAGAAACCCATTCGTTGAATTGGCAAATAACCGTTCAGGAAAAACCTTTTCTCCAGCATAAACCTTAAAAATAGTTTGTATAAAATATTCCGGATCAGTACCTTTTAACAAATAGGCATAAACTCCAATTCGAGACAGATCACTAATGATTTGTAAATCATTTTCCATCGAAAAAACTATAATTTTTGTTACAGGGAAACGATTAATCAATTGTTTCCCCAATTCAATACCATTGATTAGTGGCATATTTATATCTAATAAAATTATATCAGCATTTGAACCATTGAACCAATCGAGTAGGCTTCGCACATTTGAAAATGAGGCGCAAAGAATAATGTCTGGAGTATCATTTATTAATCCCAAAATTCCATTAATAAAAATCGGGTGATCATCAGCTATAATTACTTTGATTGGAGCGTTGACATTGGATGTGA
>Ga0302218_10000685_pt1 | contig 11540 bp, 6 predicted proteins | sample II_Palsa_E1_1_FD_194567 | JGI IMG/M metagenome (GOLD analysis project Ga0302218, IMG submission 194567) | Peat permafrost microbial communities from Stordalen Mire near Abisko, Sweden - II_Palsa_E1_1 | ecosystem: Environmental > Terrestrial > Soil > Palsa > Peat permafrost | place: Sweden... | reverse complement strand
CTCTTCAGCATTCACGCCGAAAAACAAAATGCCGATCGAGCAATATTTTCAGGACCGGCCAACCGCGCTGCTACTGTTGATCGTGAGCGTGACCCTGGCTCCGCTATTCGAGGAAACAATTTTTCGGGGCTATCTTTATCCGGTCGTGGCGCGCACGTTCGGAATCGTCCCGGGAGTGATCTTTACCGGTCTGCTTTTTGGCTTGATGCACGCATCGCAGTTAGCCGGTAATCTGCCGCAAGTAGCTTTAATCATGCTGGTCGGAGTCGTCTTCACCGCGGCGCGGGCCAAGACCGGCAATGTCCTTCCGGGCTATTTATTGCACGTGAGCTACAACTCGTTCATCGCGATTGCCTTTTTGATTGCGTCGCATGGACTTCGCCACATGCCGCCGGCGTAATGGGCGCTTTGGAGCCTGGCGCCGCGGGCTCGGCTAGAATTTCAGTTAGAATGGAGATGCACCGCTTCGTGTTCAGCCCAAAAAACACGGCGTTGCTATAAACAGCGTGCCAGCAAAATCGGAATTGGAGAGAACCGCCTTGCGCACCGTTGAACCCATCACCTGGACCGCCGATGGCGTGGTCATCCTGGATCAGCTCAAGCTGCCCGGCGAAGTGGTCTACCACACCTACACCGATTATCGCGACGTGGCCAATGCGATCAAGACCATGATTATTCGCGGCGCGCCGGCGATCGGAGTCGCCGCAGCGATGGGTGTGGCCTTGGGCGTGCAACATTCAACCGCCAATACCGTCGACGAACTGCAAAAAGAATTTCCGCTGATTTGCGAAACCCTGGCCAGTACCCGTCCGACCGCCGTGGATTTGTTTTGGGCCGTCGCGCGCTTCAAAAAACGATTTGAGGAACTGTCGCGCGCAGCCTCTAGGAACGGCGCCGGAATTGACGGAATTCGACAGGCGCTAATTGCCGAAGCGATGCTGGTCCACGCCGAGCGTCGCGACGGCGACCGCCGCATCGGAGAGTTCGGCGCGGCGCTGATGCCCAAGACCGGCCGGGTGATGACCCAATGCAACGCCGGCGCGCTGGCCACCGCGGGCATCGGAACGGCTCTGGGTGTGATTCGCGTCGCCGTGGAAAATGGCGCGACGTTCGAAGTCCTGGTGCCGGAAACGCGGCCCTACCTGCAGGGCGCGCGCCTGACCGCCTGGGAGCTGCATGAGGACCACATTCCGCTGACGCTGATCACCGACAACATGGTCGGTCATTTTCTGCGAACCGGAAAAGTAGGAGCGGTAGTGGTGGGCGCCGACCGCATCGCGGCCAATGGCGACACCGCCAACAAAATTGGCACCTACGGTATCGCGGTACTGGCCAAGGAAAATAAAGTTCCGTTCTACGTGGCGGCGCCAATCTCAACGCTGGACCTGTCGCTGGCGTCGGGAGATGAAATCCCCATCGAGGAGCGTTCTTCGCGTGAAGTGACTCACCTCGCGGGAGTCAACATCGCCCCGCCGGTGCACGCCGCCCACCCCGCATTTGACGTCACGCCCGCCCGCTACATCACCGCCATCATCACCGAGCGCGGCGTGGCCCGCCCCCCGTTCGATACATCCCTTCGCAGCTAAGTATTTCTTTCGATCAACACGAGGCTTCCAACCGACGCGGGGGTAGTTGTTGAATCCTAGAGTCTAAGCATCAAAATAAAACGGCACGCGCTGGAGTGCAGCGCGTGCCGTTTTTGCTGTAGAGCTTAAGTTAGGATTAGAACTCCAAGCGCAGGCCGAATTCGGTCTGCCGAGGAGCACCTGATGCGAACACGCCCGATCCGGTTCCGATTCGGACTCCGTCGTGGGTGTCGGGAGCGAATCCACCAACCGTTCCGTTAATCGAACCCGAACCACCAGTCAAGCCGACGAGCGGAGTGTATTGGGCAAAGTTGAACAGGTTGAAGAACGAGACGCTTGGTTCGATCGTGAGCCTGTCCTTAATTCTGAAAGGCCAGCTCAAAACCGTGTCTATATCCTTCTGCCACGTGTTACCCGAGTTGTGCGGAGGCGCTATGGGAATCGACGGAATCACAGCGCCCAAGGCAACCAGCTGGTTCGTGGTGAAAAGGCCGGCGCTCACCAAGGCCTGTCCAGCGGGAGTGAGCGTGGAACCGTTTCCAAACGTGTTGTTGAACTGGTTGATCTGATTTACCAAACCAGATTTTGAAACCCCGTGATTAAACGTTCCGGGTTTACCGATGCCGGTGGCCGCTGAGTTTATCAGGTCATCCACAGTCCCGTCGCCAGTAAAGTCGGTGCGGAAAATTTCGCCCGGCGTGAATTGTGAACCACCGCTAATGGTCAGATCGGATTGGAGCGGCGAAGCAAAACCACCGATAAAGCTGATGCGTGGTCCCTTATGAGCGACTACAAAGGTCGTGCCGAATCGCAGGTTACTGGTGCGATCCAACCCTGTGGGTCCGAAGAAAGCGGTTGGGTTTCGGTCATCGAAAGCAACGGCGCTAAAGTTCTGGTCGACACCACCATTACCCTGGTAGCTGGAGAGAGTGTAGGAAACCTGAATATTCATAGAGCTGACTTCTTTAAAGGGGCTGCGAACGTCCTGCTTATATTCCGTCTGCAGACCATCATAGGTAGAGCGGCCGGCGGGATACTGGAAATAGCCGACTCCCACGTTCGGGTTGATACCGCCAAACGCTGCCTGAGGTTTGCCCACAGCGGCAGGACCGAAGGTGGACAAAAACGCCCTGCCAGAATCCAGGCCAAATCCGGCAAAGTCATTGATAGTAGCGCCCCCCACGGGGTTGCCACCTCCAGCCGGATGCAAACCGGGGCAGGCCGTGATAGCCTGGTCGATCGTTGCAACCCCGCATTTCGCCAGCGTGGTGTTGATGGCGTTGGTAGCTGCCGTGTCGTTCAAGAAGCGGGAATCACCGACATGGTTGGCGTCGATGGTCAATGGGAAATGCAAGCTGAGGTTGCGAATGAAATCGACGGAGAGGACGCCCCCTTTTACAATTTCACGCTGAAAACCAACATTCATCTGGTATGCGCGCGTGGGCTGGTATTTCGGATAATAGGCTGCGTACCCCGTGTTAGGCCCCAAGGCCAAAGTGTTTCCGACGAAGCCCGAATTGGCGGCTGGCCCTGCAGCTGTAGTAGCTGCAATAAACGCGTTCTGGAGATCCGCTACCGCTTGACCTGCAGTGCTCAAGGGCTGGAAGCAGACTTGGGTCGCCAAGTCCAATCCATCGATGCTGGTTACGTTGGTGGGTGCGCCCCCTGCATTTGGGAACGCGACGCCAACTGAGCCCGCAGGAGCCCCGGGAGAGCATTGCAAGCTGGCGGTACCGAAGAACAAGCCGGTTGCGAGCTTGCCAGGACGGTCGAACAAGGTGTTGTTGAAGATGGAGTTTTCATAGAAAATGCCGGCTCCTGCCCGGATCACGGTCTTGCCGTCGCTCCACGGAGACCACGCAAATCCGATCTGTGGACCCAAATTCTTGTTGGGCTGCGAAATTCGATTACCGAGTCCGAGCGTATTGCCGAATTGGTCGAGGAGGTTGCCAGAGCACGTAATCAGAGTTGTGGCCGAGCAAGGAATCGGGCCCAGGTCGCTGTCCGTCCTACCCGTATCGCGGCCATACTTCAAACCGTAAGTGAGGGTAAAATTTGGTCGGACCTTCCACGAGTCACCGATATATCCTTCAGTCCGCCAGTCGTTTTGTCCACCTGCAGGGAGGTTGAAGCCCGGCTTTTCCGTAAAGAAACCTTGGCCGTTGCTAAGCGTAGTTGGACCGACTGGATAGTCGCCGACATTCGGGTCGCAAGGAGCAGTACTGACCGACGCGGTGCAGCTTAGGAAAGGTGTGGTCTGCACGCCGCCTGGAGGTGCGCAAGCTCCGAAAGCGGTGCACGAGTCAACAAAGCTTTCAATCTGTGGTCCGAGACCGAAGAAGGCAGCGAAACCACCACCTTCGATACGATTAACGGCGGCGCCAAATCGGATCACGTGATTTCCGATAACCTTTGAACCGTCCCACTTAAACTGTTTGTCGCTTTGAAAGGTCTGTTGGGCTGCGAGGAAGTTCGGCCCGGAGGCGAAGTTGGCGTCACCGAACACGATTTCCGCAGCCGGAACTGGGTTGGTCGGAGTCGGAGTGGTGCCCGTTCCTCCGCCGATGATGTTGTGAAACTTCAGGTAGCCAAACCGGAAGCTGTTCGACCAGCTACCCTTATTCCAGTCGATGCCCACGGCCTGCGCCGGGGTGTTGTCCTTGTTCGAATAGATCGAATATCCACCAGCAAACGCGTCACTGTTTGAAATGTTCCAGTCATATGTGAACTTGTAAAAAATGCGAATACTGGGGGTTGCTTGCCAGTCTAGACGCGCAGTGTTTTGCGTGCTGCGGAAGGGCGAAGAAAAACCACCCGAGAGTGCTTGAAATGGCGCCCCGGTGGCAACGGCCAGCAAAGCGTTCTGCTGGATCCGTTCGGTATCGAGGAAGAAGAACAGTTTATCCTTGATGAACGCTCCACCAAAACGACCACCGTACTGATTGCGTTGAAACGGGAGATCCTGACCGCCGGGCAAGTTGGCAAAACCAGCACGCTCGTCGCGGAAATTGTAAAAAGCCAGACCATGGAATGCATTTGAACCCGAACGCGTCACAACGTTGACCGCGCCCGAGGCCGTCAACTCCGTCGAAAGATCCAACGACGAGCGGCTGATGCTGAATTCTTCGATGGAGCTCATCGCGATATTTTCAGTGGTGGTGCCGACGGTTTCGTCGCTAACGTCCAACCCGTCAACTTCGATACGGGGAGTGCGACCGAAGACGCCGTTGATGGAAACCGAAGAGTATCCGGCTTTGGTGGGGTCGAAAGCCTGACCATCCTGCAACTGAACGCCAGGTTCGAGCTGGGCGAGGTCGAGGAAATTTCGTCCATTGATGGGAAGGTTATCGATCTGCTCTCCGCTAATGGTGCCCTGAACGGTGGCTTGTTCCGTATTGATGGTGTTGGTGGAGCCCTGAACTTCAACTACGGTGCTGCCCTGACCGACTGCGAGTTTAAAGCTACCGGTCGCGGTCTGTGCAACCTGGACAGTGATCGTTTCAACCACCGACTGGAAGCCCGTAGCCTCGACGCGAACGATGTACTCGGCAGGGAATAATCCGCCGGATGAATAGCTTCCCGATGCATTGGTCGTGACGGTGGTAGTGTCCCCCGTAGCTTTGTTAGAAATCGTAACCTTCGCATTCGGAACGACGGCCCCGGTTGGGTCGGTAACAGTCCCTTGGATGCTGCCTTGGGAAACGGTGGTCTGCGCGGCGACCCGTGTCGAGCCTAGCGACAGAACCGCCAGCAGCGCAAACATTACCACCAAAAAGCGCTTCCAATTCATACACTCTCCTTGAGTCTGAAACTTGCAAAGATGGTGGTGACTGCAATTCGAACAGTTCCAGAGCAACCCCGAAAGCTCCAGTTGTCCGGGACATTGCATTTTCATATCCCATCGAGCGTAAAAAATGTATGACCATTATTTTCTGCAAGTTAAATAAAAACACTTCAATATTTCAGACTGACACACTATGAAAATACGTATTCTAATTCTGATAACATCCGAATTTACGTAGTCATGGCAAGTGGGGGATGGAGGTAACGCAATGGGCCGACGAGCTCGCGCCTTCTGAATCTAAGGAACAATTTGGCTGCGAAGCTGTTTGGCTAGCTTCTCAATTCTCTTCAGGTTGTCTGAAAGATCTTTGGGTAATTGCCCCTTGGTTACTTGGTCGATCTGCGCCGGAAGGCCGTCTGCGAGGCGACGCAATTCTTGCGTTTCCGAATTCACCTGATCGATATTAATTTGGCGCGGACCGGGTTTGGCGGGCGGCTCCAGGGGCTGATTGGACAAAGTGTCCGCAGTTGTTATACCAGGTGGTTTGGCGTGCCCCACTTGAGGGCTCGTGGCAATTGGGAACAACAGTAGAGCGCACAAAAAGGAGAGAGTTGATCGCACGGAAACCTCCCTACGAGGCTGATCTTGATTCGAATTGTACTCCCATCTCGTCCAAGGCGGCGTTTCAACCGGGTATGAACCCGGGCGCACTGCGAAATTAGCAATCGGCGCTGCCGAAAAAAAAACTGGCGCCGATTTCTCGGCGCCAGTTGCGATTCCAAAACGCTCGAACAGAGCGCATACAGAGCGCATGTTGAGAAGCAGGTTAGAACTGGAGTTTCAACCCCCACTCAACGGTGCGCGGCGCGCCGAAGGCAAACACGCCCGTACCGGCTCCGATTCGATCCGGTCGACCCAAGGTGGTCTCCCCGCCAGACGCTGTGGGTTGAAACCCGGTACCGTTGATCGAACCAGAATTACCGTTAAGTTGCCCGGTCAAAGCATTGGCCGCTGAGTCGAAGTTGGAAAAATTGAACAGGTTAAACACGCTCACGCTCGGCGTAATTGCCAGCCGTTCGTGGAACGCATGGCCCACCCAGCTAAATTCCAAGTCGAAGGCCCTTAGCCAGCCAAGGCCCACTTGCCCATCCACAACTGGCGGGACTGGAGCAGCAAGGCCGCCCAGCTCTTTCAACTGTGCAAGTGTGAACAGCTGATTGTTGATGAGTACCTGCCCAGCCGGAGTCGGAAGCTCTCCACCAATGCTCGTGTTGTAACTGTTCACGGCGTTGGTCAAACCTGCAACGCCAATCTGGCGGCCGAAAGCTCCGACGTTGTACAGATTGTAATCGCAGGTCCCGCCCACGTCTCCGCAGCTTGAGCTCGTCTGTGACTTCGGCAGCGGCTGGCCGATTTGCCCGTCTCCCAGGAAGTTAGATGCGAAAATTCCACCTGGCGCGCCGGCGAAAACCGTGCTGGCGGCGACTGGCAGCACATACGGCGTCGCGGCAAACGGTGACCAGAAGTGCGAAAGCAAGCCAAGACGGAACCCGGCTGGCAAGTCCGCGTAACCGCCGAAGTTGAACTGGTGCGTGCGATCCAGTGAACCCGGCCCCGTCAGCGACAGCGGGTTGCGATTGTTGAGGCCCTCCGATAGGAAGTCCGCATCGCCGGCTGCTATGCCGGCTCCGGTCGATCCGGCATTCACGTAGCGAGAAAACGTATAGGTAGCCTGAAAATTCAGGTACCTAACGCCCCTGAACGGATGCTTGACGTTATTCGTGAGTTTCAGGTCCAAACCGTTATAAACCGAGCGGCCGCCTGAATGGTACAAACCAAACGGTCCGACAGTCGGGTTCTGCGACAGAAAGGCACAGGTCGGGCAAGGAACGGGCCCCAAGTCGTTCGCGGAGTCCAAGCCGTTCCCCGCGAAGTCCGCGATAGTCGCAGGCCGCGGCGTATATGGCGCCCCGTTATTGGCCGGATTGTTCGGACAAAGCGTGATTGCCGCATTTATCGACCCGACGCCGCAGTTGGCTAGAGTCGTCGCAATCGCTGCTTGCGCATTCGCAAGATTAAATAATGAGATGTCTCCGGAATGGTTGATGTCCGTCGCCAGCAAATAATGCAAACTGACGTTGCGAATGTAGTCGGCGCTGAACACCATTCCCGGACGCAACTCATGCTGAATGCCTATATTCATTTGAATCGATCGCGGAGATTTATAGTTCGGGTCCAGCATACCTGCTCCCGAAAGATTTACCCCTCCGTTGGCTAGAACGTTCGGCAGGAAAGCCGAATTCGGGCCGGTTGGATCGGCCGCGAAGGAAGCTTCGGTTTGGGTCTGGAAGTTCGCCGTGCAGGTAAAAAATGCTTCGCCCGTGCATACGCCGCCACCCGTCCCGACCGTGGCTCCGATGGGTGTATTGCAGATTATGTTCCCCGCGGCTTGGGTCCCGCCAATGAAGTTTGTCGACCCGTCCCCGAATGCTATGGGACCCGCCGCTCTTTGAGATGTCGCGGTATTCCCAGCGCTGCACGCCGTTTGCACTTCGTTAAAGGCCCCGCTTGGTAGCTTCAGCAGGCGGTCAAACAACACGTCGTTGAATACCGTGTTGTCGTAGTAGATTCCGACTCCGCCGCGGATCACCGTCTTGCCGTCGCTCTTGGGATCCCACGCAAATCCTGCCTGCGGCGCAAAGTTTTTGTTGGGGTTCCGCACCGCATCGCCAAGCCCCGGGAAGAAATTGTTAAGCGCCGGAAGAGCGATGTCGCTGTCCGTTCGTCCCGTATCGCGATCGTAACGCAGGCCGAAATTGATGGTCAGATTTGGTTTTATCTTCCAGCTATCACCTCCATAGACTCCGACGCGATTGTCCGGACCCAGACCGCCGTTGGGCTTTCCGAATCGCTGGAGTTCGGTGAAAGCTCCTTCGCCGTTTCCTATGGCCACAGAGTCGGCGACGTAGTTCAAGGGACAAGCGGCGCCGGTCTCTCCGCCCGGGCAAGTGAGATTGCCCGGCGCAAACAAAAAGCTTGAGGTGTCTTCCGGCGCTAGACCGTTGAAACTGGCAAAGGTCCAACCGGTGATCCGGTTATAGTCCACGCCCCAGCGAAGGATGTGCGAGCCCCAAACCTTGCTGCCGTCGTACTTCACTTGGCGGTCGCTCTGGATCGTTGACTGTGGCGCTAGGAAGCTCGGCCCGCTCGCAAATCCCGTGCCCGAAAGCACAATCTCATTGGGAATCTCTGCGAGTGGCAGCGCACTCCCCTGCACCGCGTCTGCGATGGTGTTCACGAACTTCAAATATTCGGCGCGGAAGCTGTGCGTGACGGAGCCCTCATTAATGTCCACGCCGCCGCTCACCGTCTTGGTGCGGTCCTTGTTGTCGTAAACCGAGTAGTTGGCGGCACCGCCGAAGTTGCCAACGTCCGACGCCTGCCAGTACGTGAATTTCCCGAATGCCCGAATATTTTTGGCGATTTGATAATCCACTCTGCCGATCGTGCTCGTGTCATGGAAAGGCGCGGCAAAGGTTCCTGAAAAGTTAGACAGGTTCGTTCCGTCAATGCCCGATGGGATCGAGCCTACCAACACACCGCCGGCGTCGTGCGCCAGCAGTCTTTCGGCATCGGCAAAGAAAAACAACTTGTCCTTAATAATCGCCCCGCCAACGTCACCGCCATACTGGCTGCGCTGGAATTGGGCACCGCCGGGATATGCAGCGGCCTGAGAGTTGTCACGAAACAGGCCGAAGCCCTCACCGTGCAAGCTGTTGGTACCGGACTTGGTGACGACGTTGACCGAACCACCGGAGGTTAGGTCGTTGGTGATGTCCAAGTTGGATTGAGCGAGTTGAAATTCCTGAATCGCGCTGGAGGGCAAGCCCGTGGTCGTTGTGCCCACGTTCTCATCGCTGACGTCCACGCCATCCACTGAAATGCGCGCGCTGCGGCCAAACTTTCCGCCGAAGGAGATTGACGAAAAACCAATCTTGGTCGGATCGAAGTTTCCGCCGTCCTGAATCTGTACGCCCGGCTCTAGCTGCGCCAGGTCCAAAAAGTTGCGGCCGTTGACGGGGAGGTTCTCGATCTGTTGCGAGTTCAATGTGCCAGAAAGCTGCGACTGGTCGGTGTTTACGGTGACCGCTTCGCCGGTTACCTCAACCACGGTGGCGGAGCCTCCGACCTCCAGCTTGACATTCGCCGGAGTGATTTGACCGACTTGCACGGTCACGGTCGTTTCTACCGTCTTGAAACTCGGGACCGCGACGTGAACAACGTACGTGCCCGGCGATAGAGCGGCAACGGAAAATTGCCCGCCCGACGAACTGGTCAAGGCGATCGTTTGGCCCGTATCCCGGTTAGTGATCGTTATTTGGGCGTCCGGAACCACACCACCCTGCGGGTCGGTGACCAGGCCCTGAATGTTTCCAGTATTGATGGAGGCTTGAGACCACGCCGGCTGGCTCGCACAGAAGACCAGCGCGAGGAGTGCACAGCTCACAACCAGAAAACGCTTCCAATCCATATACTTTCCCCCATAACCGAAAGTTTGTTGACTCCGAAACCTGAACCCAAGTGCCCCGAGCTGAGACGGGAAAAACTGGCGCTGTCTGCCTTCCAAAATTAGTAGCGTGTGAATCGGAATATCCGCTGCATTCAACTTTGCACTTACATATCCAACTCCTCGCGAACTACTAAATTCAATGTTTACCGAACGATACAAATTGCTACTTCTGGAGAGACCGCAAATTCATATGAATTGCCGTACGACGAATTGCGGATTTATTATTTCGCCGTAGACGGCATATCCGATTTTTTGTAGATGAGGAGGACGCGCGGGAAAGATTTGAAGCTAACTTGACACATAAACTAATCGTCGGCCATCCGGCAGCTGGCCCGACGGACCAGTACTTAGGGACAGAGCCAGTACAGTATAAGTACAGGGAGAAAGTCCTACCCGAAAGGACAGGTTGGCTCCGGGTCGCGCGTGCTCACTCCGCGAAGTTTTCAGGCGGCAGGTTTAGCAGGATGTCCGGTGAAACGGGTGTCGTTTTTCGCCTGATTTAGGCATCATATGGGGCACTTGGGCGTGGCTGAAACCGCCAGTACGTGGTGGAACGATGGGAACCCCTCCGAAGATCGAAGTAGCTCCGCTGCGACTCAAACGAGCTCTGTTTATAGATGCTGATCCGGAAATTCGGGAGATGTTGCGCGACATACTGGATCCGCGGCGATGGAGCGTGCGGCACGCGGCCAACAATCTCGCGGCGTTCGAGCTGGTGAAGCAAACCGGGTTCGATTTAATCATCACCAGCGACAAGACGTCGGGCCGCGATGATGTGGAATTGCTGCGCAAGATCCGGATGGTGCGCGCGCACACGCGCGTAATTATTCTGGCGGATCAGAGCGCGCCGTCGTACGTGATCGACTCGATGCGCGAGCGCGCCTTCAGTTATTTTTCGCGGCCGTTCTCGCTGACCTCGCTGGCGGAGATGGTGCAGATGGCAGCGGAAGGCCCGGCCTGGGACGACGGAATTGAAGTGAAATCCGCCACGCCGGAATGGATTCGAATCCTGGCGCGTTGCGACGTGCCGACCGCGGACCGGCTGATTCAGTTTTTGCAGGAGATTGGGGATTTGCCGGAAGTGGAAGGAAATGCGGTCGCGACCGCCTGCCGGGAAATTTTGCTGAACGCGATGGAATATGGCGGAAAATTTCAGCCGGACCAGTGGGTCGAGATTTCGTTCGTGCGCGCGCGGCACATGGTGATGTGCCGGGTGAAGGATCCCGGCGAGGGATTTACGCTGGATGAGATCGAGCACGCGGCGATTGCAAATCCGGATGAGGATCCGATCCGGCATGTGACCGCGCGGGATGCGAAGGGGTTGCGTCCTGGGGGCTACGGCGTGCTATTGGCGAAAAAATTGGTCGACGAATTGATTTACAGCGAAAAAGGGAATGAAGTTTTGCTGGTGAAGTATATGTTGCCGACGGAAGGCTAGATGGAAGCCAGGACCACCCCAGAGTGCCATATTCCCACCGAAAGAAATGTAACGAACCGCGCCTCAATTCAGTAAGACTAAGCAGAGAACAAAATGGAGCTGCTGGAGCGTTTTGCGCTGGGAGACCGGGAGGCGTTCGAGACGCTGTTCCGCGAGTACCAG
>Ga0302218_10000676_pt1 | contig 11636 bp, 12 predicted proteins | sample II_Palsa_E1_1_FD_194567 | JGI IMG/M metagenome (GOLD analysis project Ga0302218, IMG submission 194567) | Peat permafrost microbial communities from Stordalen Mire near Abisko, Sweden - II_Palsa_E1_1 | ecosystem: Environmental > Terrestrial > Soil > Palsa > Peat permafrost | place: Sweden... | reverse complement strand
GGGTGAGGTCTTCGTAGTCGCCGTGGGCGCTCATGCTGCGGATGCTGCCGACCTCGGCATGGACTTCGTGGAGGACGCCGAAAATGTGGACCTCCTTTGCGCCGGCCATGAGCCGGCCGCCCAGGGAGTGCGGCTCGCAATAGCCAACGAGGAGGATGGTATTGCGGGAGTTCTCGATGTTATTGCTGATATGGTGTACGACCCGGCCACCGTCTGCCATGCCGCTGGCGGAGATGATGACGCAGGGTTCGTTGCGATAGTTCAGGAGCTTGGATTCGTCTACGGTTTTGATGTATTTGAGGCCCCGGAAGTCGAACGGGTCCTTGTCGGTCTCGAGGACTTTCTGGATCGTCTTATTGAAGTATTGCGGGTAGTTTTTCACGATCTGGGTGGCGGCAATGCTCAGGGGGCTATCGACGTAGTAGTCGAGAGGCGGGAGCCGGCGTTCTTCTTCGAGCTGATTGAGGGCGAAAAGCAGTTCCTGGGTGCGGCCGACGCTGAAGGCGGGGATGATGAGCTTGCCTTTCTTTTGCAGGCAAGTCTTTACGATCCAGTCGAGGATCATGCCCGGGGTGTTGGCGACGGGGTCGTGGAGACTATTGCCATAGGTAGATTCGATCAGGATATAGTCCGCCTGTGGGAAGACTTCGGGGGAACGGAGGATATCGTCCTTATAGCGGCCGACGTCGCCGCTGAAGGTAAGGTGCGTCTCTTTCCCCTCTTCCTTTATCTTCAGGTGAACGGCAGCGCTGCCGATGATATGCCCCGCGTCGGTGTAGAGGACCTGGACGTCTTCGTCGACCGGATGCCAGGTATCGTATTCGACGCTTACGAAGTGGTCCATGGCGCGTTTGGCATCGTCGGTGTCGTATAGCGGTTGGAGATAGGGCTGGCCTTCGGCCTTGCGGCGCTTATTGGCATATTTGATGTCATCTTCCTGGATGCCGGCGGAGTCTTCGAGAAGGACGGCGGTGAGTTCGCGGGTAGCGGGAGTACAGAAGATCTTGCCGGTGAAGCCGTCCTTGACCAGTTTGGGGATAAGGCCGCTATGGTCGATATGTGCATGGGAGAGGATGAGGTTGTCGACCTGAGCTGGCGTGAAGCCCCAGTTTCGGTTGAGGACGTCGGTCTGAAGGCCCATGCCCTGGAACATGCCGCAGTCGAGCAGGTATTTCTTTCCATTACTGAGCGTGATGAGGTGCTTCGACCCGGTAACGACGCGGGCGGCGCCATGGAATGCAATCTTCATAGACTATACATTAGGGGTGAATGTACGGATTTTTCAAGTGGCCGGTGTTTTGGCAGCGTCTTTTTTTGCGGCTGACCTTATCTTGAAGGACCAGGTGATGAAAAATTCGGCGACGGGCTCGCCGGAAGGGTTCGCGCCCGCGGAGCGGGCGCGTATGGTCTGACCTTCACCGGTGGCGATGGCTTTTTGGATGGCATCGCTGATGAGGAGGCCGTCGCTGCATTGGAAATGAGTGCGGCCAGTGGCCTTTTTGAAGTAGTTGGCTTCAAGGTGCACAACGAGCATGGAGACGGATGGTTTACGCTTGTATAGTTGGGCCATCGTAAGGGCCCCCGTGCTCATTTCGGCGGCCATGGCGAGGCAGGCAAAGTAGGTGGAGCGGAATGGGTTGCGGGTAAACCATTTATAGGGAACCGTAACAGTGCAGGCGCTGGCGTCGAGATGGGTGATGCGAAGGCCGGCGAAGAAGGCGCTGGGGAGACGGGTCAGCAGGTAGAGGCGGAACAGAAAGGGGTTGGCGGCGATGCGGATGAAATTTGCCATGGCTAAGTTATTTTTTATCGATTTGGACGATGGTGGTGACAATCGTGTTAGGGCTTGCGGCGCTTCGGGTTTCGAGCGTGAACTACATATTTCCTTTGGGTCCAAGCCACCCTGGTCGTCGGAGGAGTCGCGGGAGTCGGGGTCGTCGACCATGCGGATGGGGGGCATAGACAGGCGTTTGTTTACCCAATAAAATTAGGGAGAATTTCTCAGAGCTCAATCTGATTGCGGAGGAGGTCGGAGAACTCGTCGCGTTTGCGGATGAGGTGGGCCACGCCGTCTTTGACGAGAACTTCGGCCGGCTTATAGCGTGAGTTGAAGTTGGACGACATTTCAAAACCGTAGGCGCCGGCGTTGCAGAAGACGAGATAGTCGCCTTCGCGGACTTGGTTGATACTACGGTCCCAGGCAAAGGTATCGGTCTCGCAGATATTGCCGACGACGGAATAGTGGCGAGGTTCGCCGCTGGGATTGCTGATGTTGACGATCCGGTGGTAGGCGTCGTAGAACATGGGGCGGATGAGGTGATTGAACCCGCTGTCGACGCTGGCGAAGGTGGCGGCGGAGGTTTCCTTGATGACGTTGACTTTCGTGATGAAATAGCCGGATTCGCTGACGAGGAATTTGCCGGGTTCGAACCAGACCTGTAAAGGGCGACCGCCGGGGTTCGGTTGCGATGCGAATGCTTTGGCGACCTTTTGGGCGAGGCTCTCGATATCGGTTTCGGTGTCGCCGTCCTTATAGGGCACCTTGAAGCCGCCGCCAAGGTCGATAAACCGGAGGTCATGGAACCGGGGGATCAGGTCGAAGAGGATCTCGATTCCCTTGACAAAGACGTCCACATCTTTTATCTCGCTGCCGGTATGGATATGTAGGTCATGTACTTTTAGGTTGTATTTTCCTACGAGCACCAGGATCTTTTCGACCTGGTCTACCGGGATGCCGAATTTGGATTTGTCGTGGCCGGTGGAGATCTTGAGGTTGCCGCCGGCCATAATGTTGGGGCGGAGCCTAACCCCGACGGGGTAGGCGGAGCCAAATCGTTGGCCAAATTTTTCCAGATTCGACAGGCTATCGATATTGATGATTATGCCGAGTGACTGCGCTTCTTCGATCTCGTCGAAGCCAATCCCATTAGAAGTGTAGAGGATGCGTTCTCTGGGGAAGCCGGCGTGGAGGGCCAGACGGGCTTCGTTGATGGAGCTGCAGTCGACATTGGCGCCAAGGTCCCGGATGTAGCGCAGGATGTTGATATTCGTGAGCGCCTTGCAGGCGTAAAAGAATACGGTGTTGCTATCGCGAAAAGCGGCGGCAAGTTTTTGGTATTGCTCCTTTATCTTCTCGGCATGGTAGACATAGACAGGAGTGCCGAATTGTTGGGCGAGACGATTGAGGTGTTCGGAGGAAAGGGATTGAGACATGTTAGCGATTAGTTTTGGGGGTCAGCTTCGGGGTCCCGGGGTGGGTTGAGGTCGGGGTCCCGGGGGCTGTCGGAATCAGCGTCCCGCGGGGCGTCCGCATTTCCTGCATCGGGGTCTTCCAGTTCGCCGTGACCGTTGATGATGATCGTGGGTTCGACAAGGGTCTCGGCAAAGACTTCTTTTAGTTTGGGCAGATCGATGGGAGAGTTGATGCCGAAATAGTCCATAAAAGTCTTTGAGGTCGAGTAGACGAGCGGCTTTCCAGGCATGTTTTCATTGCGGCCGGAGATAATGATGAGCTCTTTTTCGAGCAGCCTCTGAATGCTGTAGTCGCTGTTGACGCCGCGGATGGATTCGATTTCGCCCTTGGTAACCGGTTGCTTGTAGGCGACGATGGCTAAGGTCTCCAGCGCGGCGGCGGACAATCGTTTGAGGTATTTGTCGCCGTTGAGCTGGGCGATAGTCTTGTGGTAGTCCTTTTTTGTCAGGAACTGCCATCCGCCGCCGCTTTCCCTTATTTCGAAGGGATAGAAAGCAGACGAATATTTTTCGACGATACCGTCGATGGAGGTCTGGATCTGTTCCAGCGTCAGCTTTTCTTCCATGAAGCCAAAAGCGTTATTGATCAGCTCGGTGATCTCCATGGAGGTCAATGGCTTGTCGCTGGCAAAGATCAGCGCTTCGATATGCGGGATAATAGTTCCGATTTCCATTACGTCTGTTTACCCTTGTAGCGCGGCGGCTCCGCTCACGATTTCCGTCAGTTCGGTGGTGATCGCGGCCTGGCGTGCGCGGTTGTACGACAGGCGGAGCGATTTAAGAATTTCGTTGGCGTTTTCGCTGGCTTTATCCATCGCAGTCATGCGGGCGCCATGCTCGGACGCGTTAGCGTCGAGCACGGCCTTATAAAGTTGGGTGTTGAGGATCTTCGGCATGAGCTCGGCGATCAACTCATCCTTACCGGGCTCGAAGATAAAGTCGGCTTTGGCGGCGCCTGCTTTGCGTTGCACTTTTGGGATGGGCAGGAATTTTTCAACGACGAAGTTCTGGGTGGCCGCGTTCCTGAACTGGCTGTAGACGATCTCGACGGCATCGAATTCTTTGTCCCCGAAGCCCTTCACGGCAGCCTGCGCTGCTGCCTGGACGTGTTCGAAGCTAAGCTGAAGGAAAATATCCTTGTAGGTGCCGGAGACGTTGTAGTTGTTCTTGGCAAAATGTTCGTATCCCTTTTTGCCGATAGCCCAGATGCTAACGGTGCCTTTGGCAAATTGTGACGAGTATTTTTCCTTGATGGTCGCTTTGGTGAGTTTGATCACATTTGCGTTGTAAGCGCCGGCGAGACCCCTGTCGCTGGTGATGGCGATAAGCAAGACTTTTTCGATGGGCCGGTCTACGGCGAGGCTATTGCCGAGATCGCCTTCGGAGCTGCTGACGATATTGCTGAGGACTTCCTGGAGCTTCTGAGCATAGGGCCGCATTTGGATGATCGCATCCTGAGCGCGGCGGAGTTTGGCAGCGCTGACCATCTTCATAGCCTTGGTAATCTGCTGGGTGTTCTGGATGGATTTGATCCGGTTGCGTACCTCTTTGAGTTGTCCTGCCATAGCGTGCCTTTAAAATGGCTGCAAAAATAACGCAAACGCGTCAAAATTCCGCGCCTGTGGGAAAATCGAGCAAAGCGAAGATTTCGAGCAAGGAAGGGCGAGGGACGACGCCCCGACGAAGCTCTGGGGAAAAATGCATTCTCAAGTCCGCAATATTTCGGACTTTTGTAACTCAAATTATGGAAAAGAAGTCTAACGAACGCAAGAAGAACCTATCCGCAGCAAAAAAACGTAGTTTGGGGGGCAAGCCCGACGCAGCCGAGCGGCCGGTAAGAACCGGGAAGACCGGGGCGACGGGGATCATCCGGGAGACGGGTTTGGAAGAGTTGCCCTCCGATGCTTCCTCTACAGATAAAAAATTGACCAAGAAGAGATTAGGAAGAAACGGGATGCCGGCGAAGCCTGGGAGGAAGCGGGTGCCTGTCATCTTGGTTACGAATGATGACGGGATCAATGCGCCGGGGATCCGCAACCTGGTAGAGGCGGTCAAAGGGCTGGGAAAGGTAGTGGTTGTTGCGCCGGACAAACCGCAGTCCGGGATGGGCCACGCTATCACGATCGGCAATCCCTTGCGCCTGAATCCGATGCATCATCTTTTCGAGGGTGTCGAAGCCTGGCAGTGCTCGGGTACGCCGGTCGATTGCGTGAAGCTGGCAGTGGATAAGGTGTTGCGGAGGAAGCCAGACCTTTGTCTCAGCGGTATCAATCATGGGGCGAACCATTCGATCAATGTCATTTATTCGGGAACGATGTCAGCAGCGGTGGAAGCATCGATCGAGAGTATCCCGGCGGTGGGTTTCTCGCTGCTTGACTATAGTGTGGAAGCAGACTTCACTGCCGCGCGGAAGTATGTACGGATCATCGTCGAGCAGGTGCTGGCGCACCCCCTTGATAAGCATTTGATCCTCAATGTTAATTTTCCAGCGGTGCCGGAGAATCTGATCAAGGGGATCAAAGTGGCCCGGCAGGCCTATGCAAAGTATGAGGAAGATTTCATCGAGCGGAACGATCCGAATTCGAAGAAATACTACTGGCTGACGGGAAAATTCGTAAATTTTGATAAGGGTCGCGATACGGATGTTTGGGCGTTGGAACACAACTATGTAAGTGTGGTGCCGGTACAATTTGACATGACGAATTACGTTCTAAAGGGCAAACTCGAAAAAACGTGGAAATCGTGATATTCAAGAAAGACAATCTCCGGCTGGGGTTGGTACTCGGGCTGGTAGCGCCGATCATTAGCCTGGTGATATACTATTTTGTGCGATTTTATCCGACCTTTCCCATACGGGAATTCTTCTTTTTCTTACGTACGAATAAGCCGCAGATCACGGCGGTGTCGGTGCCTTGTCTGTTGGCGAATATCGCGTTGTTCACTTACTATATCAACTCACACAAGGATAGCACCGCGAAGGGGATCTTTGCGGCGACGATCCTCTATGCAATCGGGGCACTATTGTTCAAGTTTGTTTAAAGGGTGGTTGGTATTTCTTCCGGAAGCTTGAATAGTGGAGATAAGCGCAAAGTTCTTTTGGAGTGTGGTCATTCAACCCTTATTTTTGCACTCCTTTTTGAAGGGTGGTCGGGGGGCCAAAGGGCCTGCCGGAGCAAAGGAAGGATTGCCCCATAGTATAATGGCAGTACGACAGATTTTGGTTCTGTTTGTCGAGGTTCGAATCCTCGTGGGGCAACTCAGAGGCTTTCTCAACAGATCTTAACAGCCTCTAACATCACTTCAAACCCGCTACAGTAAAGACTTATGGCGGGTTTTTTCATTTTTGCCACTTTCGTTAATTTCCCTCAAAATTCGCTGATTTTGGGAAAGTGTGTTGCACTTTATGTAGCATTTTGTGCAGCACATTTTGTATCTTTATAACATGAAAATGCCCACCTATAAACCGGTCTGGAATTATCGCAAAAAACGCACCCAGAGCGGGCGCTACAAGATTCATATAGAGATTTATATCTCCAGGAATGTAAAACGGGAGTACGAAGAAGTCAAGGTGCCGCTAAAGGTCGCACCGGAGGAATGGTCCGGAAAACACAACGGTTGGGTTAAGATCAGTCACCCCTATGCCTTCGAAATCAACGAGGCTATCAAAACAAAGTTGGCTCTACTTAGCAATCTCAACAGACGATACTATTCAGCCCAAAAAGCGCTGACTTGGCCGCTCATTAAAAAGGAACTGCAGCGGAACCAGAATATGAATTCCTTTTTGGCCTATTTCGGCGAAGTAGTAAAGAACCCTCCGGAAAACCTTGATGATACAACCTTGGACCGTTACAGAGTCGTGCTTGGACATCTCAAAAAGTGGAGACCTGGCATAACATTCAACGATCTGTCCGAAGAACTTTTTCAAGATTTCAAAAATTACCTTGAGAAAAAGAAGGATTTGGTCGGTTCGACCATAAACGGGTATTTCAATGCCTTAAAACGGGTCGTCACATGGGCCAGAAAGGATATGCATATCACCAAAGAACATCAAGAATCTATCTTCGAAGACATTCACATTAAAATTGGAAAGCCAGCACCGGATCATCTCGAAATCCCGGAAATTACTGCCTGGAAAAACTATGACTTCGATGGGAAAAAGTCAGCTTTGGAGCGCGACAGGAATCTCTTCCTCATTCAGATTTACACCGGATTTTACTATAATGATCTCAGGGAATTATTGAAAAATGAATTGAAAACTGATCCGGAATACGGACCTTATTTACAAGCCGGCCGGTACAAGAACGACAACCTGGCCATCGTCCCGCTTTGGAAATTCAAAAATGCATGGCCGCTAATCCAGAAGTACCTCAGCAAAAATCCAGTTGACCCGTACCTGTTCCAACGCGATATTTTCACGGAAGATCAGGCCTATAACAGAAGTCTCAAACGCATTGCCGGCCTGTTAAGCTGGACTCGTAATGTGTATAACAAATTAGCCCGAAAAACAAATTCCCAGCTATACATCCGGTTTGGCAGCAAACGACCGATAGTCTCTAAAATGCTGGGCCATGAAGCGGAAGAAACAACCAAAGCCTATTACGACGTCAACATAATCGAGGTAATAGAGGGTACGAAGGACGTAAATTTGGATAAATTTGATATATAGGATCTTCGTATAGGTCAGTGACCCTGGATAAATGGGCTTTCGGCCTATCGAATATCCGGATCCTTAAAATACCTCTCAACCTCCCCTACCGGAACATATATTTTTCGCTTCTTTTTGACAGCCCGGATCTTATTCTCCGCAATTAGCTGATCAAATTTCCATCTCTTGATGCCGACCACCCGCATGTATTCCAATGCTGGTATATAGCCTGAGCTTATAGGCATTGGCTTCGAGGTTTCGTTCTTCAATTGACCAAGACGGTCCAGTATTTCTTGTTGACCCTTGACTACCTTAGCCAGGTCAGCCTCCATTTTTCTCTCGAACGCCTCCATGTCTTCCTTCGTCACAATTTCCACTCCCATCGCATTCCTTTTTCTCTCCTTACAAATCGTCTTACACCTCCGGGTTATTGCGTCATTTTCAGAGCAAAATTAGCAACCGGCGGGGTATCTATGTTGACCATAATAAGACGAACATTTTTTCTCAGGAATCAAATTATCAATGACCCGGGCGGGATTCAAACCTATTCTCAAATGCCTTGTCTGTAAAGGGTTTCAGCGAGCGACTAATTTTTACTCACCGAATAGCTCACTTTTCAAACTCAGAGTAAATTTACCGAAATATTTCCTTTTTTTTGTTTTCTTTCACTAGCTGTCATATCGATCATCAATTGTATGAGTAAAATGATAATTATAGCAGGTCGAGAGACAACTTAAGCACGAGCGAAAAAAAGTGCTAAATAACTTAGGAATTATGGGCGTTCATCATTGTCTTAATATCATCATATTTATAGTAATGAATACCTCCGATCTTAGACGACCTCAATTGCCCTGAAATTCGCAGATTTTGTAGGGTGCCTGCTGAAATCCCCAGCAATTTCCTCACTTCAGCTCCTTTTAGCCATGGCCTGCAATTCGTTTTGGGTACGTCGGCTAGTAGTTCTCTGATATCAGTCAGCAATTGCAGTCGTAATTCTTCCAAATCTGCCCGGGTGATCAAATCCATTTCCATAAATCACAATTTTCATTCTCATCTTGTTTAAATAGGACTCCGACCAATAGTCATATTTATGTTTGCAAAATTAAAACTTTTGTAGTTACTCAGGTCGGCCTAAATAAGGTCAGGTTCGAGCGGCAAAAATCGTTCTCTAACGCGATTGGAAAGGGCCCCGTAGTTACTATAATAAATATTCTTCATCCTTCTTTGGCAATAAGATATTTGGACAACCCACAAGAAATCAGGAAGATCAGTTTTAATTTTTTATTTTTAGTTTTTTGCCTTTTTCATAATAGATTGGATATTTCGTGCAAACTGTGCCACCGTTTCGCAACAACGTGTGCCATTTCTTTCGCGGCAAACTGTGCCAGTGAGGTTTTCAAATGTTAAAATTTACCACTGCTATTGTAGTTCCCTGAAGATTGGCATGGGGCCGTTTAGTCCGCGGAGCGGAAGATCTATCCGAACCTCAAGTATGTAACTGTCTTCAAAGAGCCTGTGTAGCAGTGGTAAATTAGGGGGTTTTTAGTCTCGCCGCCGGGATTTTCCGGTTAGCGTTATCTGGTGGGCTTTGGCTGTTATTCGGTCCATAATCCCATCGGCGTGTAGCGGCTCCTTAAATAGCTCATACCATTTCCCGACCGGGAGTTGCGAGGTCACGATCGTGGCGCCTTTGCGATATCGGTCATCCAGGATCTCTTTAAGCGTTAAGGAACTTTCGGCGTCGAGCATTTTCAACCCAAAATCGTCCAATATCAATATGGCTGTTTTTGCTAACTGGTGTATGTATTTCCGATAGGTCCCATCCAGGCGCGCAGCGGAGAGTTCCTCAAAGAGTCGGGTAACAGGTATAAATCGGGACGAATATCCCGATAAAATAGCGTGTCGTCCTAAAGCGCAGGCCAGATGTGTCTTTCCGCAGCCGGTTAGACCATTGATGAGTATGGTTTCACCTTTTTTGATGTAGGTTCCTTCTAGCAGGGTGATGAGTTGATCCTTGGTTAAACCGCGTTCCACGCTGCATTGGATATCCTCTGGCACTGCATCATATCGTATTTTTGATTTCTTGAGCAGCCGCTCACTTCTATGATCATTGCGATATCGCTGTTCGCATTCAACAAGCATGGCCATAAAGGTATGCAGATCCGGTATTTGTTGAAGGGGCAGATCAAGGATGGTCTTATAGCGCTGTGCCATACCGTGAAGTCGTAATTGGATCAATTGATCGAGTGTTTGTTGGGTATTCATGATGTAAGAGATGGTAATGTTGATAATGGGGTTACTTAAATGATTCAGGTCCGCGGAGATTGTCATGGGGAGGTAGCGGATCACCCTCGCCTGTTCCGGGCAGTGGTTGTTCGTCTAACCTTTTCTCCAGGATATTGCAGATGGTCTTGTAGTTGAACACGCTGGCCAGCAGCCCGCGCTTACAGGCAGCTTCCATGCGTGCATACCCGATGTTTTTTTTTATCGCTTCCCGGAGCAGCCCCCGGCAGCCGTTAAAGGAGTGCTGCTCCACAGGCCGGGACTTGAGTATCCCCTGCATATAGCCATGGGTCGCAGGACCTATCTTAGCGGCCTGGGTTAAAAAATAAGCGCTATCCCATCCTTTTTGCTCCTGGTAAGCCAGGTGAGCCGGCGGCATGTGTTCAGGAAGGGTGGTATAGGCATAGGGCCTGGGATTGCGGTTATAGGTTACGATGCGTTCCTGACCCAGGTATAGCTCGACCGTATCGGTATCGTATACTGCAGTCAGTTTTTTACCAATGTAGGAGTACGGTACACTGTAGTAGTGGTTGTCTTCGGACAACAAAAAGTGGTAGTTATGCTCCACGGCTCTTTCCGATCGCTTCTTTACTACAAAAGGCTCGCTAGGCAAGGGATTGAGCGTCCCTTTCTCCATGTCCACAAACCGCTCAAAGCGACTATACCGCTTGCGTTGCAGGGGAGTATGGTTGTGGCGTTCTACCTGCAGGCGGATTGCTTCGTTAAGTTCTTCGATGCTGCCAAAGGTCTCATTACGCAGGGGAGCATATATCCGTTGGTAAGAGAGCTTAACGCCTCCTTCTACATGCGGCTTGTCTTTGGGTTTGCATACCCTGGCAGTGATCAGGGCAGTACCGTTGTGGATCGACCATTGTTCCAGCAATTCATTAAACGTGGGTTCGTACCGGGAGGCTTTAATGACCGCCTGCTTCATATTGTCGCATTTAGTCTGCATCGGTACCCCGCCAAAATAACGAAGACAGGCATTGAGGGCTTTGACCAGTTGTGGAACCGTGGCATCCAATAGCGCTATGACGAACGTATAGCCGCTATAGGGTAATACGGCTACAAAGACGACGCAGGCCACTTCACCCAGCACTTTATCCAGGTAACTGATTTTATCACCCGCAAAATCAATTTCAAGCACGTCACCGGCTGCATGTTCCTGGTGCATGGAAGCCTGGCTGATGGCTTTGGCTTCATCTAAAAGCTCACAAAACCGGGTGTACCCATAGCAATCCGGATACACCTTCCTGTACTCGGCCAGCAAAAGCTTTTTGGTAACGCCCCGCTTGTTTAATTCCTCCAAAAAATAATCCCTGCGCAACATAAAGTCGTCCAGTGCGCACGCCGATCAAACTGACCACGTCAGGCCGAAGCAAATTGACCACCTGTTTTGCTGGCGAAGATTTTCAGTTCATGTCTGTTCAGGCGGTTCATAAAAATTGATGTCGTT
>Ga0302218_10000675_pt1 | contig 11637 bp, 12 predicted proteins | sample II_Palsa_E1_1_FD_194567 | JGI IMG/M metagenome (GOLD analysis project Ga0302218, IMG submission 194567) | Peat permafrost microbial communities from Stordalen Mire near Abisko, Sweden - II_Palsa_E1_1 | ecosystem: Environmental > Terrestrial > Soil > Palsa > Peat permafrost | place: Sweden... | reverse complement strand
ACTTATTCAAAATCAATTAGAGTAACAAAGCTGATACTACAGAATTACTACATTTTGCAGTTTTAATTTTGAGCCGAACACAAATCATTCACACATAATGAAACCTATTGAACCGGTACGCAAAACTTCATTATCGGTTAATGAGGTGAAAAAATATTCCCCCTCGCTCCGTTTATGGCATTGGGCAAATGCTATAGTAATCAGCGGATCATTGATTACGGTATTAATCAACTCTACCATAACCAAGGGCCGGCCAACGGCAGCTTTAATCAAAAACGAACTTCAAAAGGCTGGTGCCCAGGTAACGGCCGATCAGGCCCGGGCGGCTTCACATGCACTAAGTGATAGTGTTTGGGATATCCATGTTTATTTGGGGTATATGCTGGCTGCCCTGCTGCTGTTCCGTCTGGTAATAGAATACTTTCAGTTAGCCGATCAAAAGTTTATCCGGAGTGCAAAAATCATTTACACACAATTTAAAACCACCAAAGCAAAAAGGGAGCAAGCGCGTAACGCGTTATTGGTTAAGCTGATATACGCCGTGTTCTATCTCCTTTTAATTATTATGGTTATAACCGGTTTATTCCTTGCTTTTGAGGATGCGCTGGCTGCGTACAAATCTATAAGGCATAGTATAAAACAGGTTCACGGATTTTGTATGTACCTCATATTGGCATTTATAATAGTTCACCTTGCGGGAGTTTTCCTTGCAGAAAGAAAAGAAGAATCGGCCGGAATAGTTTCAGACATGATTAACGGTGGCAAAAATCAATTATAATTAAAATGACTAAATATCTAATTGTTCTAACTTTTGTTACACTATTATCTGTCAGCGTAAAAGCTCAGGATAATTATGAAATTCAGGTTTATGGTTCAGAAACGGTCGACTCGGGCCGCACAATGGTTGAACTGCATAGCAATAATACCCTTAGCGGCAGTAAAACAACCGATGAGTATGGCATGCTCCCCACAAACCATGTGCAGCATGAAACCATCGAAATAACACACGGCTGGACACCCTGGTTTGAAACGGGATTCTATATTTTCAATTCTATAGGCCGCGATGGCCGTACCGCCTATGTAGGTTCGCACATCAGGCCACGTGTAGCCGCACCCGAAAGCTGGAGATGGCCGGTTGGTGTAAGTTTATCATTAGAGTTTGGCTTTCAAAAATCAGCGTTTGATCCCAATACAGCAACGCTGGAGATCAGGCCGATCGTCGACAAAAAAATGGGCAAGTTCTATGTATCGGTTAACCCAACGCTGGATCAAAGCTTTAAAGGGCCCGATGAGCACAGGGGCCTCATCTTTTCGCCAAATGTAAAGGGCAGTTATGATGTAACCAGCGTTGTAGCCTTGGGCCTTGAGTATTACGGTACAACGGGGCCATTTTTTCATTATGATCCGCTCAGCGAGCAAGACCACCAGATCTTCATTGCCGGTGATTTGAATTTCGATCCAAATTGGGAAGTCAACTTTGGATACGGAATAGGTTCACAAGCCGCTGATAAATCTATTATCAAACTAATTATTGGCAGAAGATTTTAATCAAGATCCCGCGGTCCCTTTACCCCCACTTTATTAATAAACAAAACCGGCGTTTCGTTCTGCGTTTCAAACATGCATTTCATTATCCCGGCAAGCGTGGGCGCTTAGCCGGGCCGAATAGCCCCATCATCCCATCGTCAAAGAAAAAAAGCCATTGGTCAAATGTTTTTTATCGGGTAAGCCGTTTGCGTTTCTTTTGAAGAAAAAAACGCAAATGATACAACAAACACAAAGGCAATACTATCTGGACTGGATACGCGTCATCACCATCCTGGTGGTATTTTTATTTCATTGTGCCCGCTTTTTCGATTATGACGACTGGCACATCAAAAATTCCGTTTTATCGCCAACGGCCAATACCACTACCTTTTTCCTGGCAGAATGGATAATGCCCATATTCTTTTTTATTTCGGGTGCCAGCACCTGGTATGCTTTGCAGTCTAAAACCGCTTCAAAATTTATTACAGACAGAGTGAAAAGGATACTTGTTCCTTTGGTGTTTGGTATTCTTGTACTATCTCCTCACCAGGTTTACCTGGAACGGTTAACGCACCATCAGTTTCGGGGTTCATTTATTGGCTTCCTGCCACATTATTTTTCAGGCTGGTACGGATTGGGCGGAAATTTCGCCTGGATGGGTTTGCATCTGTGGTATCTTTTACTGCTTTTTGTGTTTTCTTTGATTGCCCTTCCTTTATTTCTGCTGATTAAGAAACATTCGCGGAAGTATACCAACACTAACCCATCACTGTTTTATTTGGCAGCATTGATCATTTTATTGGCATTACCCGGATGCCTGCTGCCTGTTGACGGCCTTGTGGGCGGCCGGATGTGGGGCGGCTGGAGCATGGTTGAACATCTCGTTTTGTTTATTTCAGGGTTTTATGCTTTTTCCATATCAGGCACCAAATGTTTGTGGCTTACCTACAGGTATGGGTATTTAACGGCTGCTTTTATACTTACGGCAATCAATATGTACCTATTTCTCCATCATTTCAGGTTTGAATTTGGCTCAGCATACTACCTGATGAAAATTTTGTTGCGGGCGGCAGTATGTTACTCCTGGATGTTTACCATCCTTGGTTTTAGTGAATCCCGGTTAAACTTTACCAATAATAAGTTGAAATATTGCAATGAAGCGGTATTGCCATTTTATATACTTCATCAACCGGTCATTATTTTAATAGGCTATTTCATTGTGCAGTGGAACTTACCGGTGGGTGTAAAGTATGTGCTGATCGGTTTATCCAGCTTTTCAGTTGTTATTATATGTTATCACTTTTTTATAAAAAACAGTTCTTTTTTAAGGTTGATTTTCGGTTTAGGAAAAGTGAGGCCATTAACCGAAAAAAATTGATAGTCACCCCAAACAAAAAAAAGCACCTACAAATAAATGTAAGTACTTTTTAAAAGTGGAGAATATCGGAGAATTCAACACCTCTAAAGCGATACCTAAACGGTGTTTTTGGTGCTCTGAGAGCGGTTTTTTATTTCTCATTTTAGTCTTATTGGCTGACTTTTGTCAGAGTTTTTAATCTATTTTTAATTTAATAATCCTCGTTTTCAGATATAAAAATGCTGTTTTTTTAGTAAAAACTAATAAGGATGTTAAGAAATGGAGTAGGGTTTATCAAATTTGGTTGCTATAAAGAAGAAAAAAAACCGGAATTTGATAAATGTAAGAAACCATCAGCAAGACTGATCTTTCCGCTAAAATAATCTCAATGGTGTAGCGATTTTTTTAATATTTGCACAATTTTTGCAAATACAGAAAAAGTATTACTTTTACTCAACTACGCTTTTTAAAGATTTCAAACTATGATCATCCAATTCACAGCCGGAAATTACAGCTCTTTTGACCAACGTCAGACGCTAAACTTCCGTGCTACAGTGCTTGATTCCCTGAACGAAAAAGTAGAAAATGCGAACGTGGCAAATATTGAGGGTGAACGTTTTTTAAAAATCATTGGCGTGTATGGCGCTAACGCTTCTGGAAAATCAAATTTACTCCGTTCAATGGCGCTTTTCAGAGAAATGGTTGTGCAATCGATGATATCTGAAGACCTTGCTGTAAGAAGTGTCAATCCATTCCGTCAATCACCAACCGGCCCAAAGGAGCCTTCATTTTTCCAAATTGTATTGCTTTTGGAAAATAAAAAATTACGTTATGGCTTCACACTAAATACAGACGGCAAGATCGGTTCGGAATGGTTGTACGGCCCGGCTGCAAAAAATGAAACCTTTTATTTTAAAAGGAAGGGAGATACATTTGAGGTAAATGAGGAGTGGTTTCCTGAAGGCTACTCGCTTCCAATGGAAAATCTTCGGGACGATGCTTTATACCTTACTTTTTGTTCGACCTATAACGGCCCTATTTCACGAAGCATCCGTGTTTTCTTTGCTAGCAAGGTAAATGGAGAAGTGTCATTCAGTAGAGTTGCGCGCCGGGGAATAGCTTCAGGTGGTGTCTATGGATTAACAAACAGACTGGTAGAAACTGGCCAGGAGGAACTTATCCTCAAATGGTTAAAAGAAGCAGGGCTTAATTACAAAGGCGTTGTTTTAAAGGAAATAGACGAATTCTCTAAAAGAACATTTTTGATCAAACATGTTTATGATGAAGAAGGTAATAGCGTCGGAGAAACGCAAATGGATCTGAATACTGATGAATCGGAAGGCACCAAGAAGTTTTATATGCTGATCGGTAAACTGCACCGGAAATTTATCGATGGCGGACTTTTTATCGTAGACGAAATTGACAGTAATTTCCATCCGTCGTTACTACAAAAGATCATCAAACTATTTCAAAATCCGGAGATCAATCAGGCTAATGCACAATTGTTGTTTACCAGCCATGATACCAATTTAATGGACCCGGAACTGATGCGTCGTGACCAGTTTTATTTTACGGAAAAAAATATTTGCGATTCAACCCGTATTTATTCACTTGCCGACCTTAAAGGTATCCGTAATAACGCTGATTTTGCCAGACAATATCTGGCTGGCATGTATGGTGCCTTGCCGATGTTGGGTAATTATTTGGAAGAACCAACCGAAGAAGGATCGTAATGAGTACAACACCAGAACCTTGGGACCTTCAACCTGATGACAGCAGGACAGCTGATAGTCTTCGAACATTCATTATTTTTTGTGAAGATGAACATCACGAATGTATTTACTTTCAATCTTTTGAAAAGTTTGTTAGAAATCTAAAAATCAATGCGATACCTAATGTGCGCTCTAAAAAACTGAATTTGAATGCGACAATTGATACCTGTGTTCAAAAAGGCTTGATGGGCTTCGATCATAACCGCTACATTATACTCCCAGGAACCACAGAACATATCTGGTGCGTGTATGATCGCGATATGGAAAGCAAAAACTGGGGGGATATTAGGGCACAAGATCATATAGATTTTGATACAGCGATTATGGCTGGCGAAAGTGCCGGGCTGAAGATTGCATGGAGTAATGACGTTTTTGAATTATGGTTACTGCTCCATTTTGAGGAGGTACCTACAGGAGGAATTTTACACCGGGATTACGTTTATGAGCGACTGACAGACCTTTTCAAAAATCAACTGCCAAAGGATGCCGAAATGGAGGAATTGACGGCGAATGCGACCTTTAACTATAAAACCAACATGAAACGTAGAGACCGATTTATTGGACAGGTTATCCCCCTTCTAAAATCTAAGACCGAAGCGGCCATTGAACGTGCCCAACAGTTGGAAGCCACATTCGGGCCCACTCAGCAATTCCATCAACGAAACCCTTGTACAATGGTTCATTATTTGGTGATAGAAATACTGGTTGGGGAAGAATAAGAAGACAAACCAATGGAAATAACCTTATATGACGATTCCGGAAAACCGGTAGCTTACTTGGACATTGACGATGAAAATACCATTTGGATGTGGGAAGGACACGCTGTTGCCTATATAGAAGATAACGTCATATTTGGTTGGAATGGCGAGCATTTGGGATGGTTTATCGACCAAATAATTTATGATTTGAACGGATACCGGGTCGGTTATACCGGAGAAACCTGTCCCCGTAACTTAAAATTAGAACCCTTTAAGAAATTTAAACGGTTTAAACGTTTTAAGCGTTTTCAACGACATGTTAAATCCATGCGTACCTTAAAAGTATCAACCTCGGAGAGAAATTTAAAGGAGTTTTTAGAATCCGGTTCGGTCGATTAAAAATTGGAAAAGCAATAACTAAGATTATTTCCCGACTTACTTAAATTCATTGTGTGAAACATTGACTTGACCATCTATTATATCATATGATGAACTTTATCATATGAAAAAAATAAAAACAGCAAATATTAAGGATAATGTTAACGATTTAGGCAGCCACATTGATGAAATTGAATTTCTATATCAAAGGATGTTAGAAATAGTTAGCAAACTGGAAGAAAAAGAGCATTATTTAAATAGCTTAATCAAATCGTTTCAGAGAGATAGTGATACAACTAAAAAAACAAACGAAATGCATACGATTCATTTCCCGACAAATAATTTAAAAAAGATAGCTCAACGCGAGCGGTTCCTAGCCCAAATACTTCTCACCCCGACAAAAAGAATATTTAATTAAAAGATCAAGTAGTAGTACTTATAACTGTAAAATGATGAAAGGTCATCATTCTTTTCTATAAAAACTATTGTTGCCCGTATTTTCTCGCTTGTCAGAAAACGTGGAGAATAAATTATTCTAACGTGATTTATTAAAATCGCTCATAAATAGCAATTTAAGATTTTAAAAGGAATCACTCCGCCAATAGTCCGTCTCCACAAAAGGCATAATTATCTTTAAATCAGATATTTATGCCTTTTGTGGAGAATATCGGAGTCGAACCGATGACCTCTTGCATGCCATGCCTTAATTTTGACTAATTTTAAAATTTGTGGGTTTGATAATTCTTCGTATATTTATCATTATCAACACATTAAGTCAGTTTGCTTAAGTTTACTTGAGTAGGATTAGACAAGAAATGTTGGACTAATGTTGGACTAAATTTATTTGGTCCAACAAATTGAAGATAAGGAACGAATAAAAAAATTAGCTATGTCAGTATCCACAAAATTTATTTTGCGAAAACAAAGTAACCCAAATGGTTTGACCTTTCCTATAATGATGCGTATTACCATCAATCGAAAGGATCAATTGGTTTCTACAAAGAAATACAGCAGTGTAGAAGATTGGGATGATAAAGAGCAACGGGTAAGTAAAAACCATGATACCTATAAATCTATCAATTTACTGCTAAAGACAATTTCATCGGAGGTTGATTTATTTGTTTTATCGGCAGGTAGGAATAATGCACCTATATCTTTTGAAGATGTCAAAGCACTGGTTAGAAAATATACCGGTGGTGCTGTTCAGCCAAAAGCGGGTAAACTTTTGGCTTATTTCGACCAGCAGATTGAGTTGCTTAAAACTCAAAACAGATTGGGTTATGCGGCTACGTTTCAGTCAACGAAAAACAGCCTGTCAAATTTTACAAAAGAAAAAGACTTTGATTTTACCAGTCTTGGGTTGGAGTTCATTTTAAAATATGAAGCCCATTTATTGGAGCGAAAATGTGCAGCAACTACACGGAGTGTTTATTTTAGAACATTCAGAACGCTATGGAAAAATGCCATGAAGGATAAAATTTGTCCGCCAGAGCATTACCCATTTAAAGATTTCAACTTTTCAAAATACAATAATCCACGCACTAAGAAGCGAGCAATTACGAAAGAACAAATAGATAAAATTGCAGAACTTCAACTAAACATAGAACAAGACACTTTAATCAATTCAAGAAACTATTTTTTATTTAGTTTTTATTGCCGTGGACTGAATTTTACTGACCTGGCAAGTTTGAAATGGGAAAACATCAAAGATGGTGAACTAAATTACTTTCGCGCAAAAACCAAAGAAGAATTTCGTTTTCAACTTCATAATCAAGCGATTGTAATACTGGAGTATTACCAATCCTTAGAGGGCAATAGTGATGCCGGATACATCTTTCCTATTCTTTATAAAAGACACCTTACGGAACAGTCTATCCGGGATCGAAAATTGAAGGTTATTAAACGTGTTAATAAAGACCTTAAAGAACTGGCTGGTTTGGCTGGCGTAGAAAAAAACATAACAACTTATGTAGCCCGACATTCCTATGCTACGGTACTACGGCGCAATAGGGTATCTAAAGAAATTATAGGACAAAGCCTGGGGCATGATAATACTAAAACGACCGATATTTATTTAGATGATATAGGCGATCCAGTAATGGATGATCTTATCAATTCTATAATTTAATATGAAATGGCAGGCAGTGCCTGCCATTTCAAGTAACTATAATTATTTTACAGTAATAGTCCCGAATATTGAATCATTTTACCTTATTGATTTATGAATTACAGTAACATTCGCTGTTTTTTGTTAAAATATTATATCATATAATTGTTTTACCGTACATTTATATGATTGTAATTAAATTACAGTATAGAAAATCAGTTTTACCGTAACTAATAACACATGGCATTAAGAACTGTTGGCAATTTATGGCTACGGGAGCATTTTAATCTCAAAAAATACCGTTTAACACATAACTCTTATATAGGGAACAATGAGAAAGTGGAACTAAATGCTCAAGGTGAGGTCAGCCAAATTTACGGCAGAAAATATATACCTGACGAAGATACGCCTTTAGCACATCTTGTTTTTTCATTAAAATACGATGATTTAGACCTTCCATTTCTAAAAGCGGTTTTCAATCAGCTTAGCCCACAAGAAATTATAGATTTTATTTCGGTATCTCCATCAGGCAAATACGCACGTAAAATTGGTTTTTTATATGAATTTCTTTTCGGTATAGAATTAGACCTGCCTTATACAATTTCAGGTAACTATACCGACCTGTTGGAGAACAGCGAATATATAACAGGCCGGATTATAAAGGATAACCGCTGGCGGATCAATAATAATTTATTAGGCACTTTTTTATTTTGCCCGGTAATCAGAAGAACGACCGTTTTAAATCAACTACTAAGCACAGATATTAGATCGCAGATCGAAAACCTAAAGGCAAACTATTCGGCGGATGTTTTTCGTAGGGCTACCAATTACCTGTATAGTAAAGAAACCCGCTCCTCCTATGAAATAGAAAAGGAAAAACCATCGGCAGAGAGGATGAACCGATTTATCGCTTTATTAATACAAGCAGGCAGGGAGCCAAGTGAACAAATGCTTAGTGAAGCAAGTTTGACCACGTTGCAAAATTCGATTGTTGACCCGCGCTTTGCTTCTCCGGGCTTTCGGGATTTTCAAAATTACATTGGACAGTCGCTACCTTATGGCAATGAGCTAATCCATTATATCTGTCCACCACCACAATATTTGGCTTCATTAATGGATGGGTTAAAGATAGCCGCAGATAAGACCGAAGGTACATACCCTATCATAAGAGCGGCATTGGTCGCTTTTGGATTTGTGTTTATTCATCCATTTGAGGATGGAAACGGAAGATTACATCGTTTCCTGATACACGACATGCTGGTTAGGGATGGCGTGGTGCCAGATGGTTTAATTATTCCTGTATCCGCTCACATGCTCAACAACATGCAGGATTATGATAGTGCTTTGGAACAATACTCTAAGCCGCTAATTCAACAAATCGGTTACACCAAAAAAGCGGATGGAACATTAGAGGTCACTAATCCCGAAGAAGTCGAAGCTTATTTTCGTTATCCTGATCTAACAGCGCAATGTGTGTTTTTAGCTCAAACCATACAGGAAACCATCAACCAGGATATGCCGGAAGAGTTAGAATTTATACAGCACTACGATGAATTGAAACGAGAGTTGCAGAACATTGTTGATATGCCTGATAAGGATATTGATTTGATGATTATATTCTTACATCAAAACAAAGGCGCGTTCCCTAACAGGCGGCGCAAAGACTTTGCTAAATTAACAGAAGATGAAATTGTAAGTATGGAAACGGCCTACAAGGACATTTTTAATGCCTACGATAAATAAATCAAGGCAACTATATAAGTAAAAAGGGTAAGTTAGTGCTTTAAAAATGGTACGTGGTTTTCTTGTTTAGTAAAAACGCGATTGATTATTACCTTTACTACATGAATGGCTTTTTGAAATTTTTAGATGTATTAGCTTTAATAGTTCAGTTTACAGGGGCTTATATAATGTATCAAAATAGCCCACAAAACAAAATATCTCAAACCCAAATGGGTGGCCCTAATGATAAGGAGAAACAAGGCCGTAGAAATAAAGGGCTTAGATATGGTTTTTTGATTTTATCAATAGGTATATCAATTTCACTCGCCGTCTTAATTATCAAAGATTTCTTTCTCTCACCTCAAATATAGTTACCATAAATAATCATTTGTTCATTTGAGTACATGAGCAGGATACTTTTTATAGCATTCTTACAAACCAAATGATTGATTCTTTCTTTTATGTAAGATACATTGAACAATAAATTGCTTGCTTATGTATTTTTTGCAACTACCCGATTACAATCCTTTAAATGGTATAAATACCAATAAGCACGGTAAATTCCCTTTCCTGTCCTCATTAAGCGGTTTATTTGAACCGGCTGCCTCTACATTTGAATACCAAAGAGGCTTCCCTTTTGAAAGAATTGAAACGGATGAGCAGCAAGTTTTTTATGTGAGCGAACCCAACTTGGCTAAGGTATTTAAAAACAAGGTAGCAGAACACAACGAAATACTATTGGAGACTACCCGGCCCATTACAGAAGAATACACCAAAGAGCTCATGCAGCTATTTTACAAAGGCTATTTGTTAGGGCTTGACGGTTTTAATACGGAGATCGGCCCCGCCTTTCCATCCTTGGGACTCTCCCATCAAAAGGAAATGTTGGAACAGTTTATGGACTATTGCCAGCGGGATTTATATTTTGAGGGCTTTGCCATTCCGCAGTTGCTGCATAATTTAGGATATATTCAAGCTTGTTTGGTAAGCGCTTTTAAGGAATACAAAAACCTAAGTCTTTTAACCACTAAAGCCGAACCTGTACAAATTCACAAAACCTTGCCGGAAAATACATCGGTACAAGCACCTATTACTACAGGCACTAAATCTGCACTTTCCAAAATACCATTGAAATACCCGGTAGGTGATATTATTACAATATGGCTGGTGTTGTTGGATCTACCCCAATGTAAGTCTTTAAGTTTAACGCCGGAGTTTAAAGCGGAAAGTGACGTAATAGAATTGTTAGGGAGCATGTTTGCCGATATATCGGGTGAACACAGCAAACTACCCGACAGCGCCCACCGCTTTTATGAATTGCCGCTTGATTATCAGCCCATCCTATACTTGCTGATGCACGCCACTTACAAACTTAACTACACCTATACCCGTTTGCCATTGGAGGAATATAGCAAATGCCTGAAAGCTGCATTTTCAGTTTATGATGCGATAGAACTAAATTATATGCCGGGTAATTTTACGAAAAAACAGCCACTCGCCATTGCCGCGATTAAAGAACTGGAGAACAGTTCCTACGCTAAAAATACTTTACAAATCTTATCCAAAATACCAAACTACCGGATTACGGTATGACTTCGTTAAACTACGTTCAGTAACGTTGGGTTATTTTCGTATTGTTTTGCTTCATCAAATTATTTATGATGAATGCAACATTTGTAACCACACTTTCTACTCAGGAGCTCCAGGAGCTGATTGAGTTATCTGTTAAAAAAGCCGTACAAGTTAATCCAACGGGGGCTAATGAAGATGATACTTTATTGGACACAAAGGAAGCGGCCAACCTTATCAAATACGAGGTCACTTCAATTTATGGATTAGTTAAACGCAAAAAAATTCCCTTTTGTAAGATCGAAGGAAAACTTTTGTTTTCACGAAGAAAACTAATCGAATGGATTGAAGGAGGCAATCACGCCCCTACTTTAAATCGTCCATCCCTGCCCCTTAAAGACCCGGTTACCAAATACCGATAATCCCGATACGAAGTATCGGAAACAGCGACAGGCTTTAGCCTGGAGTGGAAACAAGGTAACAATAGCAAAGGCATAAATTCCCGAT
>Ga0302218_10000673_pt1 | contig 11642 bp, 10 predicted proteins | sample II_Palsa_E1_1_FD_194567 | JGI IMG/M metagenome (GOLD analysis project Ga0302218, IMG submission 194567) | Peat permafrost microbial communities from Stordalen Mire near Abisko, Sweden - II_Palsa_E1_1 | ecosystem: Environmental > Terrestrial > Soil > Palsa > Peat permafrost | place: Sweden... | reverse complement strand
ATGAAGAATTACGGAATAAAACCGTTGCCTCAATTTAATATCAGGTAGGTAATTTGTTCATTAAATACGACACTTTTGTCTTCTCATTTATGCGATGACGTGGAGGTCTATTTGCTAATTTTTCATACCTCAATTACTATTTTACGGCTAAAACAGCTCTTAAACGCGGAAAACTTTAGGATTTAAACTGACTTTGGAGGAAAAATTGTATTTATCTGAATTGAACAATTTATCCTGTTATGTCAAATTATCTCATCTCCATATCAAAAACCGAAACTTTAAAAGACGGCACCATACATGATCCGGAAAGCAAGCTTAAGGTGAATGTATTTGATCTCTTAAAATCGCGCTTTAAACCAAGTAAGGGAGAAGTTCAGTTCTTTGTAACCGCTGGAAAAGAAACATTGGCTTTCGAAACTAAAGGATTTAAAAAACACCGCAAATTACTTGTTTTGCAAATGATATCCTGGTATTGTATTTATTTAGGGCTATTGGAGGCACAAATTCATTCATCATTACCATTGTAAACTACAGGTTTCATCAATAATGACCTTATCATTGCGGCACAAGAAGCAGTAGGGTGACAATTACTTTGAGTTAAAAGCCAATCCGGCCAGGGTCATGAAGCATATCGCTCATCTCAATTATTTTATCGTCAATTTCGCTTACACATTTATTCATCATCCTGATACACTCTTGCTTGTCGACTAAACCCTCCTTCTCGAGATTCATTAAGCCTTTTAGTGTTGCAATTGGGCCACGTATTTGGTGAGATAAATAGGATGAGTATTCGGAAAGTTTTTTATTTTTCACCTGAAGATCTTTGGTACGTTCGTCGATAATTTCTTCCAGGTGATGATTAATTCTGTCGAGATTATCTTTTTGGCGAGAAACTTCTGCATTAAGGTTGGTAAGCTGAATGTTGGTCTTAGCTTTACTCTTTACATTGCTGATTAATATGCCAACCAATATCAGCAGCAAAACCGAAACAATGGTTACGCCCCAAAACCTGGTGCGATCATATTTTTGACGTTGAAGTAATATTTCATTTTCTTTTACCCTTGCCTGCTGTTTAATCTGCTCTTGTATTAAATTAATTTGTGTAGAAGTGTTTTGCTTGTATACCGCGCTATCCTGCCGGTAAATATCATGCAGAATATCTAATGCTTCATGGTAGTTCTTCCTCTTATACTCCAGTTCGTACCTGGTTAGCTTAAAATCAGATACTGTTTTGGTGTTTTTAATAATATTGGCAAATGTTATCCCCTCATCTATCGCTTTTTCAGCTTCATCAAATTGATTTTGCTTCATGTATATTTCGGCCAGCGTTAAATCAATTCGGGCAACGGGATCATTCAAATCCAATTCTTTTGCCTTTTTAATAGCTGCCAGTAAGAATGTTTTTGATAAATCAATCTGGTTTAGAAACGAGTAAACAACTCCCTTGTTTTGCATGCAGGTTACCAGTGTTATGGTATCTTTTAAAGCAGAATACAGGTCATTACTTTTATTGTAGTAACTTAATGCCTGGTTATACTTTTTCTTGCTGACAAGGATATTACCTATATTCAGGTAAATAGGGGCTATAAGTCTATCGTCTGATAATTTTTTTGCGATAACTAACGCTTTGTCAAAATATTCGAGCGCTCGTTCATAATCATTGTCTCTATATAAGTTGCCAATGTTGTTGTAAACTTTTCCCTCGCCGCGCAGATCACTAATTTTTGTGAACAGGCTTAATGACGTAAGATAGTTATCTATAGCCTTTTCTGGCCGATTTTGATAATAATTACCGATACCCATTACGCGCCATGATTCGGCTATACCTGCAGTATAATTTATCTTTTGCGCAATTGCCAGCGCACTTTCAGCATCCTTAACGGTTTGCTCAGGGTCGGTTAAACGCATGCTAAAGCCTTGTTTATTTAGCTTTATCACTTCATTGGTGTCCAAATCTGTATTATAACCGTAACATTTTGCATTCAGAAGAAAAGCAAAACAAGCCAGAAATGTTAACAATAAAGATTTCTTCATTAACTATGTTATTACGTTTAATTGGGTCGAAAGTTATAATTAATATTTATTAATTAAGATTCTTATTTTCTATTAGTACAAATTTTTAATTGGCTGATTTACGCAATCAAAACTACTTAAGAAGTAGTTAAAAAATTTATTCCTTTTATTTCACGATTACTTTGCCAATTAAAAAAGTTGTTTATATTTGTTAAGATAAATTATTGAACATAGGTAAGTTAGCAACATTTTTTGAAGTTTATTTATTAATGCGTGCATTTTAATGCATTAGTTTCCAATAATATCTCAAATATGATTTTAACTTCCGGTAAATCAGCCCAAGCTTAAAAATTTATTTTAAACTATTAAGCTCTTTACGCTTTGTTTCAATGCTTTTTGTTGCCGTTCTTCACAATAGTCAACTCGCTATTGCTATGTGTCGTTCTGCTTTATTTAATTTAACAAAGCAGAACATTACTTTTTAAACGATATCATTCTTTTTATACGGGTAAAACCTAAAAATGTTTTGTCCGTACAAAACATAAAATATTAATTAATTTTTTAATTAAAAATACAAGTAACATTAACATTATTAACAGCTTAAGCAATTTATTTAACGCACAATATGAAAAAAGCACTATTTTCTGCAGTATTTATTTTAGGGTCTGCAGTTGCTATCTCTACTTCCGCTCAAACAAAAAACGTAACTTCAACCGTAAAATCGGGAACTAATATAACTGGCGAAAAAGGTCAGACCGGTACTGGTGATTTAGCAGGTGAAAAAGGCAAAACTGGAACCGGCGATTTGACTGGCGAAAAAGGTCAAACCGGAACTGGTGATTTAGCAAACGAAAAAGGCAAAACTGGTACCGGCGATTTAACTGGCGAAAAAGGTCAAACTGGAACCGGCGATTTGACTGGCGAAAAAGGTCAAACTGGTACTGGTGATTTATCAGACGAAAAAGGCAAAACTGGAACCGGCGATTTGACTGGCGAAAAAGGTCAGACCGGTACTGGTGATTTATCAGACGAAAAAGGCAAAACCGGAACCGGCGATTTGACTGGCGAAAAAGGCAAAACTGGAACCGGCGATTTAACTGGCGAAAAAGGTCAAACTGGTACTGGTGATTTATCAGACGAAAAAGGCAAAACCGGAACCGGCGATTTGACTGGCGAAAAAGGTCAAACTGGTACTGGTGACTTAACTGGCGAAAAAGGTCAAACTGGTACGGGTGATTTATCAGGCGAAAAAGGTCAGACTGGAACTGGTGATTTATCAGACGAAAAAGGCAAAACTGGTACCGGCGATTTGACCGGCGAAAAAGGTCAAACTGGTACTGGCGACTTAACTGGCGAAAAAGGTCAAACTGGTACTGGTGATTTAGCAGACGAAAAAGGCAAAACTGGTACCGGCGATTTAACTGGCGAAAAAGGTCAAACTGGAACTGGTGATTTAGCAGACGAAAAAGGAAAAACTGGTACTGGCGATTTGACTGGCGAAAAAGGTCAGACTGGAACTGGTGATTTGACAAACGGAGACACCAAAACCGGAACTGGCGATTTAACAAGCGGAGACACTAAAACTGGCACTGGTGACTTAACAAATGGAGACAACAAAACTGGTACTGGCGACTTAACAAGCGGAGATAGCAAAACTAGTACTGGTGACTTAACAAATGGAGACCGTAAAACTGGTACTGGTGACTTAACAAGTGGAGACAGCAAAACTGGTACTGGTGACTTAACAAACGGCGACAGCAAAACTGGCACCGGCGACTTTAATTAATTAAAATTGATGAACAATAGCTTAAAATATTGAAAAGCTGCCTGGTATGGCGGCTTTTTTTTATATCCTCTTATCCTTATCTTTTCCTAAAAACAAATATATCTTTGCTTCAAAATCATAATTATGGAGCAAATAAAGCAATATGTTGAGCAGCATAAACAACGATTACTGGATGAGTTGTTTGATCTGCTTCGTTTCCCCTCAGTTAGCGCTGACCCAAAATACAAACAGTACATTTTAAAAACTGCGGACTTTGTAGCACAAAAATTTCGTGATGCAGGTGCGGATAAAGTTGAAGTATGCAAAACTGCGGGCAACCCTATTGTATACGGCGAAAAAATAATTGACGCCTCAAAACCAACAGTTCTTGTTTATGGTCATTATGATGTGCAACCGCCCGACCCTTTAGAATTATGGAAAACTCCGCCATTTGAGCCTACCATCCGCGATGGTAAAATATACGCCCGCGGCGCTTGTGATGACAAAGGCCAATTTTATATGCACGTAAAAGCATTTGAATTAATGATGCATACCAACACCTTGCCATGCAACATAAAATTCATGATAGAGGGTGAAGAAGAGGTGGGATCATCGAACCTCAGCATATTTGTAAAGGAGAATAAAGAGCGTTTAAAAGCCGATGTGGTGTTAATATCTGATACTTCAATGATCAGTATGGAAAACCCTTCACTTGAAACCGGCTTGCGTGGTTTGTCATATCTTGAAGTTGAAGTAACAGGCCCCAATCGTGATTTGCACTCTGGCGTTTACGGAGGCGCGGTAGCAAATCCTGCAACCATCCTTGCAAAAATGATTGCTTCTATGCACGACGAAAATAATCACATCACCATACCTGGTTTTTACGACAAGGTGATCAATTTGACTGACGCCGAGCGCAAAGCACTGAATGACGCACCATATGATGAAGCTGAATATAAAAGGGACCTGGAAATTGACGAGTTATGGGGCGAAAAAGGTTATACTACTTTTGAGCGTACCGGCACCCGCCCTACCCTCGAGGTAAATGGCATTTGGGGTGGTTATATCGGTGAAGGCGCTAAAACAGTGCTGCCATCAAAGGCATTCGCTAAAATTTCGATGAGATTAGTACCTAACCAAACTTCAGAAGAAATAACCAAACTGTTTACGGATCATTTTAAAAAGATAGCTCCTAAATCTGTTAAAGTTAAAGTCACTCCTCATCACGGAGGCGAGCCTGTAGTTACACCTACTAACAGCATTGCGTATCGCGCTGCACAAAAAGCTATTGCTGAATCATTTGGAAAAGATCCGATTCCAACACGAGGCGGTGGCAGTATTCCAATTGTTGCTTTGTTTGAAGCTGAATTGGGAATAAAAACCGTATTGATGGGATTTGGTTTGGATAGCGATGCGTTGCATTCGCCAAATGAAAAGTACGATATTTTTAATTACTATAAAGGAATTGAAACTATACCTCTCTTCCACAAGTACTTTGCGGAGCTTTCAAAATAATTCCATCTGAATCAGAATTTAAAGAATTTGAGAATTAACAGAATTTTCATTTATCATTTTGAAAATTCTCAAATTCTGCAAATTCAGATTCAGACAGTTATCCGCTCGCATTTTGCCAAAAATGCTTCATCAGCGTCGGCGCCAATACCTACAGCATCATCAATATCTAACTTATACCCATCATAAATAGCGCCGCCAATACAAGGATCTTCCAAATGGCCCAATTTGCAGGTATCCATATCATAAAACATAATATTGGAGCTTGCGTACACGAAATGAAGCTTTGCGCTCAATGCTATTCTGCTTTCCAGCATCCCTCCCATCATACATGCTATGCCTTTTTCGGCCGCCACGTCATGGATTTTCTTCGCCTCAGCTATTCCTCCTGATTTTGCCATTTTTATGTTTATATAATGACAAGAGCCACTATTGATCTGTTTCCTGGCGTCGTGATGATTATACACGCTTTCGTCGGCCATAATTTTAACCGGCGAAAGTTTCATCAACTCAGGTAAATGATCATCGTACCAGGTACGCATGGGTTGCTCACAGAATTCTATATTATATTTACCCATTGCCTGTAAAGCAAATACAGCATCGTCAAAGCCCCATCCCTGGTTGGCGTCAATCCGTATCTTTAACTGATCTCCAACTGTTTCACGAATCATTTTAATACGATCTACATCCCCCGTTGCGTTTTTTCCCAACTTCACCTTTAAAATTTTCGCCCCTGATTTTTTAAAAGCTAAGGCTTTTGCAGCCATTACATCGGGAAGAGCAATCCCAATCGTGATATCCGATTCGATTTCTCTTTTCTCACCCCCTAAAAATTTATACAAAGGCAAGGAGGCCGATTTGGCAGCAATGTCATAAAGTGCAATGTCGAAAGCGCTTTTTATAGTTGTATTACCGGCGGTAAAATCGTGTAATTGTTGCAATCGTTCTGGTATATCGAGTGCATTCTTTCCTATCCATAGCTTCGCAAATTCACGAGCCATTACTAAACAGGTGTCCTGTGTCTCGCCTACAATCATTGGAAAAGCAGAGCACTCTCCTACTCCATAAAATCCTGCATCTGTGTGTACTCTGATAAACACGTTCTGCGCATGATCAAGCGTACCTGTAGCAATGGTAAAAGGCTCCATCGGAATACTGAACCTGTAAATATCAATTTTTGTGATAGTGATTTGTTGTGGCATATGGCGAAAATAGTTAATTTATGACGATTAGAAATAGTATCCGAAAAATGCAGATATCAGTTGTTTATTTTTTTGCAGTTCGCCTTACACCTGTCAAGATCAATATCTGTTAATGTCCTCATTTCTGTTTATTTTTTTGATAAACTAATAAATACAGTTAATTTCATATTTATTTTCTTCGTATGATAGGCAAACAATTTACAGCAACGCTGCAAAAAAGCCCTAACAAAGGAGGGTGGACTTATGTTGTGTGGCCAGAATCCGTAGATTTTTTTAAAACAAGAGGACTTGTTAAGGTCATTGCGGAAATTGACGGCCACGAATTTAAAAGTTCTTTTATGGCCTTGGGCGATGGAACCCATAAGCTGCCGATAAAAAGTGACCTCAAAAAAAAAATTGGAAAAGATGTGGGAGACACGGTCACTATATACTTAAAAAATCGATTGTAATAATCAATCTTCTAATCTCACAAGAGCTAATTAATTTGCATATTAACACAATTACATTATATTTGCGTTACTTCATTCAAAGTAACTCAACTTTAGCCTCTAATTCCCGGCCTGTCAAGGGAAAAATGTCTGCGCTAATTTTAAATTTTTCATAAAACTGATTAACACGTAGCTTAGTAAAACTATGCCCGAACAATTTGATTATAATTCGACCAGGAATAAATTAATCCTGTCTGAATATGGCCGTAATGTGCAAAATATGGTTAAATATATTGTAGCATTACCTACCAAAGAAGAGCGCAACCGGTATGCACAGGTAGTAATTGACCTGATGGGATTTTTAAACCCACACCTGCGGGATGTTGCCGATTTTAAGCATAAATTATGGGATCACCTTCATATTATTTCTGATTACCAAATAGATGTAGATTCCCCTTATCCGAAACCATCGCCGGAGGCTATTCATTTAAAACCGGAACCATTAAAATACCCGCATCAGCGTATTAAATACAAGCACTATGGTAAAACCATTGAGCTAATGATCGAAAAAGCCAAAAGCATTGACGATCCCGATCGTAAACGCCATATGGTGCAAGCCGTTGCCAACTTTATGAAGATGGCCTATGTGCAATGGAACAAAGATTCTGTTACTGATGAAAGCATACTATCGGATCTTTACAATTTATCAGGCGGTCAGTTAAAATTGGAAGAAAACATCAATTTGAACCGGGTTGAATATCGTCCGAACACGCACAACAATAACAATCAAAATAGTCGCGGACGAACCAATAACAACAATAACCAAAACAATCGCGGACGTAGTAATAACAATAATAATCCGCGCAATAACAATAACCAAAATCGTAACCGTAACAACGGTGGTTCAAAAAAATATTAATTGTTTATTGGTTTATAATTGATAGTTTATTTTTCATACCTAATTTAGGCGCTAAAAGTTTAGTGGCTATAATATGCCATTGAACGATAAAAAAGCAATTATCAGCTACAAACCATCAACTGTGAACTAAACATGAATAACGCATTTGAAATAATAGGCGGCACGCCGTTAAAGGGCGAAATTATACCACAGGGTGCAAAAAATGAGGCTCTGCAAATCCTTTCAGCAGTTTTACTAACCAGTGACAAGATCACTATCAGCAATATACCCGATATAAAGGATGTAAATAAACTGATAGAATTATTGGGTGATATGGGCGTTATTGTTGAGCAGCTTGCACCTGATACCTATAGCTTTGAAGCTAAAAATATTGACCTTGATTTTTTCCTTTCAGATACTTTTAAAGAAAAAGGTGGTGGCTTAAGAGGCTCTATTATGATTGTAGGCCCGCTGTTGGCACGTTTTGGAAAAGCCGCAATCCCAAAACCCGGAGGCGACAAAATAGGCCGTCGTCGTTTGGATACTCACTTTTTGGGTTTTGAAAAATTAGGCGCAAAATTTAACTACGATCCTTCAAATGGATTTTTTAATGTAGATGCCTCTAATTTAACCGGCACTTATATTCTTTTGGATGAAGCATCTGTTACAGGTACAGCCAATATAGTAATGGCGGCCGTGCTGGCAAAAGGTGTTACTACCATTTATAACGCTGCATGCGAACCATATTTACAGCAATTGTGTAAGATGCTTAACCGCATGGGCGCAAAAATAAGTGGTATAGGATCAAATCTGTTAACCATTGAAGGCGTTACCCAGCTAACAGGTACCGAACATCGTTTGTTGCCTGATATGATTGAAATAGGTTCGTTTATTGGCTTAGCTGCTATGACTGAATCTGAAATCACTATTAAAAATGTTCATTACCAGGAATTAGGCATGATTCCCGACGTTTTCAAGCGTTTGGGTATTAAAATGGAATTAAGGGGCGATGATATTTATATACCGGCTCAAAAACATTACGAAATAGATACCTTTATTGACGGCTCTATCATGACCATTGCCGATGCGCCATGGCCAGGTTTTACGCCCGATTTATTAAGTATTTGCCTGGTTGTAGCCATACAGGCAAAAGGCTCCGTTCTCATCCATCAAAAAATGTTTGAAAGCCGTTTATTCTTTGTTGATAAATTATTAGACATGGGGGCCCAGATTATTCTATGCGATCCACACCGTGCAACAGTCATCGGGCTTGATAAGCAAGTTCAATTACGCGGCATATCCATGACTTCACCAGATATACGGGCAGGTGTGGCGCTGTTGATTGCTGCTTTATCAGCTAAAGGAAAATCAACCATTTATAATATTGAACAAATAGAACGCGGTTATCAGCATATTGATAAACGCTTAATTGCCTTAGGGGCAAATATTAAAAGGATTTAAAAGTTTGAAGACAAAAGCGAAAGGTAAATACAAAAACACCTTTCGCTTTTGCCTTTTTACCTTTAATGTGAAAATTTAATATCTTTATCGGCAAACCCCTTATAAAATGCCATATAAAAACCGGAGATCCACCTATTCCAGTTTTATACTCATCTTTGTATTCATCAAAGTTTGTTTGAATTTGCTGGCCATAGCTCATTTCGGTTTTCATCGGGACGAACTATTGCATCTGGTATTGGCCGATCATTTAGATTGGGGATATAAGGAAGTCCCTCCTTTTATAGCTGTCCTGGCAAAACTTTCATCTGTATTTTTTGGAAACTCAGTTTTCGCTGCGCGGATATTCCCAACAATTGCCGGTGGTTTAATTGTTTGGCTCACCGGCCTGATCACAGTTGAATTGGGAGGTAAAAAATTTGCTATTGCGCTGGCCTGTCTCGCCATGATATTTTCGCCCGCCTTTGCAGCAAGCGATTATCTTTTTCAACCGGTAGTTTTCGATCAGTTGTGGTGGGTGTTAGCGGTATGGCTGCTGGCTAAATACATCAATACTTCGGCCGTTAAATATTTATATTTTTTAGGTTTAGCTGTAGGATTTGGAATGTTAACCAAATATTCCATGTCGTTTTTTACGTTTGCATTAATTTTTGGCTTGGCCATCAGCAAACAACGTAAATTACTGTTTAACAGACATGTTATTGGCGCGGTGATAGTTGCGTTGCTTATATTTTTGCCGAACCTGATATGGCAATTACACCACCATTTGCCGGTGATTACACACATGAAGACGCTGCGTGAGCAGCAATTAGACTTCAATAAGCCATCTGACTTTATTATGCAGGAGTTGAGTGTAAACGGTATTGCCTTATTTGTTTGGCTTACCGGCTTTATATTTTTGCTCTTTTCGTTCAGGCTTCACAAATTCCAATTTCTGGCCATTGCCTTTATACTGATATTCAGTTTCCTACTGGTGATGAATGGTAAAGAGTACTATCTTTTTGGCGCATATCCCATGTTATTTGCAGCCGGCGGCTTTGGTTTTGAAAGATGGCTCAAAGCAAGTGGCTACGTTCTGCGGGGGTTAGTTATTGCCCTATTCACTTTACCCAATCTCATTTTATTCCCAATGGTATTACCTGTTTTACCGTTAAATAATACCCTGGCATTTTTTAGGTTTGCACATAATAATTTAAGCGCGTCGGATTTTTTAGTTACATGGGAAGATCATAAATTACACCCTACCACGCAGGATTATGCAGATATGTTCGGTTGGGATACCATGACCGCATTAGTTAATAAAGCCTGGACCGAACTTACACCCGAGCAGCAAAAACATACCCAAATTTATGCTGACAATTATGGTGAGGCCGGCGCCGTTCATCATTTTGGCAAACAATATAATTTGCCCGACGTGATATCACTCAACAGCAGTTTTACACTTTGGGCTCCTGATAACCTTAACGCGCAGTACATTATTTATGTAGATGATAGTAACGGCAAAAACATTCAAAAATTCAGTCCATATGTAGAGAGCTGGCGCAAAATAGGCGAAGTAACTGATAGCTTAGCAAGAGAAAAAGGAACTGGCGTTTTTCTGCTTATATATCCTACACCATTGGTAAATCAGGTTTATAGAAAAGAGCTTGCAAAAAAAAGAATGCAATAGCATCGCCAGTAAAACAATGTGCCAACATTTGCTATTTTAGAACAAACTTTTATTTATGCGCGGGCTTAAAACCATTCTATTTCTTATTATTTCAAACACCTTTATGACCTTTGCCTGGTACGGACATTTAAAATTTAAAGACTTTAGCTGGGGTAAAAATCTGGGGCTTTTTTCAATTATCCTGATAAGCTGGGGCCTTGCCTTTTTTGAATATACCTTCCAGGTGCCCGCAAACCGTGCCGGTTTTAAGGGCGATGGCGGCCCGTTCAGCCTGGTTCAGTTAAAAACTATACAGGAAGCCATCACACTTATTATTTTTATGATATTCACCACCATTTTTTTTAAAACAGAGAAATTAGGATGGAACCATTTGGTAGGGTTCGGCCTAATTGTGTTGGCAGTTTTTGTAATATTTAAAAAATGGTGAGTTGACTTAAATATTTATCAAAAACAGTTCCTTTTAAGCTGATATTGCATTTATAATATCATACTGGGTAATGATCTCAATTTCGCCGCCGTCTTCAACCAGTACTGCAATATTATCTTTGTTGATCATTGCTGATATCCTGTCGATTGAAGTATTTAAATCAACAAACGGGAACGGACTGGTGGTTATATTTTTTATCGGTTGAGATTTGATAGAGGGGTTTTCTATCAAAGAATTCAGTATGTCGCTTTCAGTAATCTTTCCAATTAC
>Ga0302218_10000671_pt1 | contig 11656 bp, 7 predicted proteins | sample II_Palsa_E1_1_FD_194567 | JGI IMG/M metagenome (GOLD analysis project Ga0302218, IMG submission 194567) | Peat permafrost microbial communities from Stordalen Mire near Abisko, Sweden - II_Palsa_E1_1 | ecosystem: Environmental > Terrestrial > Soil > Palsa > Peat permafrost | place: Sweden... | reverse complement strand
GGCGTAGCCGGGCAATGAAGAAATTCAATTGCGCATCCGGGGACTGGGAACTTTTAGTACAGCGGGGACTAATCCCCTGATCATCGTGGATGGACTGCCGGGCAACCTGTCTGTCATTAATCCTAATGATATCGAATCCGTTACCGTGCTGAAAGATGCCGCTTCCGCCGCGATCTATGGCTCCCGCGGAGCCAATGGTGTCATCGTGATCAAGACCAAAAAAGGGAAGAGCGGAGTTTTTTCCCTTGCTTATAATTACAACGTAGGACTGGCAACCCCTAACAGGCTGCCCCACCTCGTCACCAACTCTGCCGAGTATATGGCATTATCCAATGAGGCGGAGACGAATTCGGGGAATGCTACGCTGTATACACAGGCGCAGATCGATCTGTATCAAAACGCCACGAACCGGGTCCTATACCCCAATCACGACTGGCTCAAGGATATGTTCAAAACGGTTACCGTTCAAAATCACTACCTGAGCCTCAGTGGAGGAAAGGAAGGTACCAGCTATACCCTGGGATTCGGTTACACGGACCAGCCGGGTACGATGCTCGGATTTACGTATAAGAAATACACGATGGACCTCGGGCTGTCTTCCAGGATCGGCAAAAGAGTGACAGTAGGTACAAACTTACAATTCCGTTATGGCAACCGCGTGGCTGCGGAAGACGGCAGTACGGATCTGTATATTGCGGCGCTCGCTCAGTCTCCGTTATATCCCGCCCGGACAGCCAGTGGCCTATGGATCTACAAAGCCTATTCCAACGAGTTGGGCAACAAGAACCCCGTGCTCACGGCGACAGAGGCCCGTACCTATAACCCCGATTATTATGGACAGGGCAATGTTTCCCTGGATGTAGATATCTTTAAGGGATTAAGATGGGAGAACAGGGCGGGGCTTAGTTTCGACGTCGACAAAAGTAAAACCTTCATACCGACGGTGCCCATGTATTTCTACAGCGACCTGTCCTCCGCCGGCGATTATAATCCCGGTACCAGCCTGGGTCTGAACGTGGGCGAAAACGATGAGATCCATACGACTGTTTACAGCCAGCTGAACTATAAAAGAACTTTCGGGATCCATAATCTCTCTGTTCTGGGAGGGGCCGAAGAGGAAGTAGATAATTATAGCCAGTTGAATGCCTTCCGTACCGGATTCCCCACCAATGACCTTTCTGAGCTGGACGCAGGTTCCGCCAATGGGCAAACAAATGAGGGCACTTCTTCGGAGTGGGCAATAAAATCCTATTATGGCAATCTAAACTATGATTTCGACGACAAATATCTTTTAGGGTCCAGTATCCGGTATGATGGTACATCGCGTCTCCCGGCAGATACCCGCTGGGGCCTGTTCTATTCCTTTTCCGGCGGCTGGCGTATTTCCAGGGAAGCCTTTCTGAAAGATGTCAGCTGGCTGAATGACCTCAAGATCCGCGGCTCCTGGGGGGAACTGGGCAATCAAAATATAGGCACATATCCTTATCAATCTATTTTGTCCCAGAACAGTTATGCTTTCGCCGGCAATGTCAGCACGGGCTTCACGGCCAATACACTGGTTGATCCCAGTCTGACCTGGGAAACGACCCGTGTGACGGACCTGGGTATCGACATGACGGTATATAACAACAGGCTCACCTTTTCAGCCGATCTGTTCGACAAATACACTTTCAATATTCTAAGAAGCTCCCAGGTGCCGCTCTGGTTGGGACTAAATCCCCCGACCGTGAATAACGGCGCCGTCAGGAATAAGGGTTTTGAGTTCAGCCTGAAATATCAGGACCATGTAGGGAAGAATTTCAATTATTACGGGGTAGCCAACTTCCAGCTATACAGGAACAAGGTGGTATCCTTCGGTAGCCCTGCATATGGAGGCCCCGATGGTCAGATAATCATGGAGAACGGCAAACCGATCAACTCCTTTTATTTATATGTGGCTGACGGCATTTTCCAGACCCAGGATCAGATCAACAAATCCCCCGACCAGTCTTCTCTCGGCGGAGCCCCCACCCCCGGCGATATAAAATACAAAGATATCAATGGGGACGGCAAAGTAGATGCCAACGACAGGACTGTCGTGCCTGGCCAATATCCGAATTTCGAATACTCTTATACGATGGGGGCCAGCTATAAAGGTTTTGACGCCAGCGTGCAATTGTATGGTTCGGAGGGCATCAAAGACTATTTATACAAATGGGGCACCGATCCGTTTGCGCAGGGCGCACCGCCGACCACGGACTGGCTCAATCGCTGGACGCCGGCCCATCCCTCCACCACAATGCCAAAGATTTATATGGGCTACTATGGCTATCCTAAAATAACAGGGGTACAGTCTACCTTCCATTTATATGATGCCAGCTTCATGAGGATCAAGAACGTCATGGTAGGCTATACCATACCGCCCAGGGTCCTTAAAGGCATCAAATCGCTGCGGCTCTATTTCACGGTAGACAATGCAGCGCTGTTCACTCCGTTGAAACAGGGCACCGATCCGGAAAGACTGGATATCAACAATAACCCCTCCGCATGGTATGGGTTCGCCAACTATCCGCAAAACAGGACTTACACCTTCGGGGCATCCGTTCAATTCTAAACTTTAAAAGAAAAAGCAATGCAAGCAACTACTAAATATATAGCGCAACTGTTCCTGGCAGCAGTGGTGTGCCTGGCATCCTGTAAAAAACTGGACCTCACCCCTACCTCCCAACTGTCCACTACTATTTTCTGGAAGACGCCGGCTGATGCCGATCTCGCATTGGCCGGGCTGTATAATACCTTATATGCCAATAATGGCACCGTAGATCAGAATGCACCCTATTGGTGGGATTGTTTTAGCGATAATGCCTATAGCCAGCACAGCTTAGGCGGGTCGCAAAATGCACTGATCTCGGGTCTTACACCAACCAGCGGTAACTATCAGCTGCTTTATTATCAAAATGGCTATATCGCCATCGCCGCCTGCAATTCCTTTTTGGCCAATGTCGGTAAAGTCCTGACGGGGGACTCGCTGAACCGATACAAAGGAGAGGCTTTTTTCCTGCGGGGCTTTAATTATTTCTGGCTGGCTCAGTTGTACGGCAATGTTCCCATTGTCACCGCCGACCCTGCGACGATCAGTTATACCAGCAAAATGGCAAAATCCACCCGGACGCAGGTATTACAACAGGCAGAAAATGATTTTGATTCAGCCATAGCCTATCTGCCCGATACGACATACGGCACGGGCCACGCCGTTAAAGCTTCGGCAGAAGGCTTCCAGATAAGATTGTACCTATTTGAACAAAGGTGGGCCGAGGCCGCCGCTATGGCCCAGACGATCATATCCAGGGGGTTGTTTTCGCTCAACCCGAATTATCCTTCTAATTTTTACAAGCCCGATCAAAGAACCAGCCCGGAGATCATGTTTTCCGTCGAATACCAGGCGCCTGCCGTACCGCATCCCTATTCTCTCAACGTATTGCTCATCGGGCCCGGGTGGAAGGATTGCCAGGGAACGCAGGACATGATCAATGAATATGAACCAGGCGATCCCAGGAAAACCATGACTTTCTTTTTCCCCGGCGATGGAACCGCACAAGGGTGGCCTTATCCCGGCACCGTAGGAACGCCCGGGGTGGCCGAGTGGGTGGTCGGGTTTTATCCTTCCAAAAAAGGGGTCGACCCGACTGTAACAGACCCGGTACCCGGTCTGCTGGACGACCAGGATTATGTATTACTGAGATATGCCGATATAGAATTAATGTATGCCGAGGCGCAAAATGAGGCCGTGGGCCCGGATGCCAGCGTTTACCAGCAGGTCAACAACGTACGGGCCAGGCCCGGTGTCAATATGCCGCCCTTGCCCGCCGGCCTTTCGCAGGATTCAATGAGGGCCAGGATCTGGCATGAAAGAAGGGTAGAACTTTCGCTGGAAGGGTTGAGATATTTCGATCTGAGAAGGTGGGGCATCGCCATGCAGAAATTAAACGGGTTCGTTCAAAATCCGATCACCCCAACCGTAACAACGATGTATCAGAGTAATTATGAATACTGGCCCATCCCACAGACCGAAATAGATCTCAATGCGCCGGCCCTGGTACAGAATGATGGATATTGAGGTTCATATGCTATATTGGGTATCCCCACTCCCGGGGATACCCTACTAGCTACAACTTTGAAGGCGGAATACCATATTTTTTCTTAAAAACGAATGAAAAATGAGACAAGTCTTCGAAGCCTAAATCTAAATACACATCAGATGGAGTTTTCCTCTGTTCCTTTATCAAATAGTATGCTTCCTGAAGTCTCCTTTCTTGCAGCCAGCGGCTTGGAGGTTTACTAAAAATTTTTTCGAAATCCCGCTTGAATGTCGCGAGGCTTCTTCCGGTGAGATAAGCAAATCGTTGCATTTGCACATTATAATGATAATTCCTCTCCATAAACCCTTCCAAATCTATTTTCCCTGGCTCGGAAAAGTCAAAAAGAACATTTTTAAATGACGGAACAAGCTGAATGTTGGGGAACCAGCCAAGAAAGAGGAATCGGATTTAATGCGTACGATGGCGCTTTTCCCATATACCGGATTCAACCCCGTGGCCCAAATTCGAGAAATCATTGAGCGAATTGGGCTTGAAGAGGCAAAAAAAGCCTTTGAGTTGGCTTCGGACGGTCTTTCAGAAATTAATTGCGATTGATCCCGACGTGGGTTTGAACTATGATTTAATAAAATGTATTTACGAGGCAATAGTAAGGCAATTTCACCGATTGCGATTGGCGCAGCTGATGACTATTGTCGGCCACAGAGGAGAACTTGAATTGACGCAGCCATTGTGCTCAGGACTGGATTTGCAACAATTTGCTAATCAGTCATTTAGACCCCTGTGACATTTGTGAGCCAATGATTTAAACGCGAGATGAGATTCAAACTCGCCCTGTATATCAATTAGTTATCATTGCTGTTCGCCGTTTGCTCGCCGGGTTTTGATGGGGAACAAATCTGAGCGGTTTGGAAAGCCTGTCGGACAAATTTGCGGATATCGAGATAAAATGGACTATATTAAGCCACTTTTTTGCAAAACTGGCTTATATTTGCTTTCTAAATGTGGCCGATTTCTTTTAAATTTGGCTTAAATTAGATATCTATATTAAGCCACTTTTATCTATAAATGGCTTATATTAGTAATGACGTACACGAAAAATTATATAGAAAGCAGGCTGATGGAGCACTTTTCCCCCAAAGAGGTATTCTCCCGGGAGGAGCTTTTAGCCTTTTTCAGGAAGCTGGATCCGGACTTAAAGGAAACTACGTTTGCCTGGCGGGTATTTGACCTCAAGAAACGACATCGCATGACAGACGTAGGCAAGGGCGTATACACGATAGAGCGAAAACAGCTTTTCAAACCGGAGGCGGATGAAGAGATTAATAAGATAGGCTCCTTTCTTGAAAACTCATTTAATCATCACTCCTACAATGTCTGGACGACGAATTGGCTCAATGAATTCATAGATCTCCAAGTAACGTCCTTCCTATACATCCTGGAAGTAGATAAGATGTCGATAGAGCAAGTGTTTTTTTCAATAAAAGATTCCGGTAAGTTTTCCAATGTTTTCATCAACCCGGACGGCGCGACGATTAACCATTATATTTCGGAATTGCCTCAGCCCATTGTCGTGGTCCCAATGATTAGCAGGGCACCGACCATGGTCATTAAAAAGATTGTCCTTCCCACGCTCGAAAAGATCTTGGTAGATCTTTTTTGCGATCCCAAATTGTATTTTGCCTTCCAGGGCCAGCAACTGGTGAAGATATTCGAAGGGGCATTAGCTAAATATGCAATCAATTATTCGCGGTTGCTTAACTACGCGAAACGACGGCACCGAGAAGATACCCTGAAGGAATTCTTGCTCGAACAACCAGGTTTACATAACGAAGTCATATCCGCCATAGAATGATAAAGTCAGACTCATTTCAGAAGGCATGGCTTGATTCTCACCGGGAACGAGAGGGCTATGAAAAGATCAATCCGCCGCTGGTGGAAAAGATGATACATGCGCTAAGCCTGGTCGAACAACTGTCCGCCCAGGGACTGGACTTTGTATTCAAGGGAGGAACTTCATTGATCTTGTTGCTGGATGATGCCGGCAGATTTTCCATCGACATTGATATCATCACCCTGGCGAGCCGTGAGGATATCGAGCTCGTCTTAGCAGCCATCTGCAGCCAACCGCCGTTCCAAAAATTTGGGCTCAGCGAACATAGAAGTTATAAGTCAGGTGTTCCCAAAGCGCACTATGCACTATATTATACCTCTGCACTGTCCGGAAAGGAGGACCATATTCTGCTGGATATCCTTTTTGAAGCGCATTCTTACCCTGCGTTGCTGCGATTGCCGGTCAAGACGTCCTGGCTCGTTACCTACAAGGATGATATATTGGTCAATGTGCCCTCTGTAGCCTCCATCGCCGGCGACAAACTGACGGCGTTTGCGCCCACCACAACGGGTATTCTCTACGGGAAGGGAAAGGAAGTGGAAATCGTCAAGCAACTTTATGATATAAATAAGTTATACCCCCGGATCGAATCAATGGACATTTTCCTGAAAGCTTTTGACGATACGGTGGAAAAGGAAATACGGTATAGAGGCAATCAGTGTAGCAAGCGCGATGTGATTGACGACATTCTCAATACGTCTGCTTTGATTGCGAGGCGGGAACGAAATACCGGAGAAACAAATAAAAAATACTTTAGTGAGGTGGCGCGCGGCCTGTTACAATTTAAAAGCTATCTGACGAACGGCGTTTTCAGGATTGATGAGGCGATTATTGCAGGAGCAAAGGCCGCCCTTCTAGCCGCGAAAATAAAGGCAGGTCATACGGGCGAACTACCCTATTTTGAACCAAGCATGAAAAAAAGCGAGTTTTTGATTCAGCATTCTGAATACAGCGATTTAAATAAGTTGCCCCCGGAACCGCTTTTTTATTGGCATCATGCACTGAATTTCCTATTTGCTTCACCGGCAAGGTGAGAGCATTATACCTGGCAGATCTTGATATCGAAATCAAAGGAGATTTTTCTGATGATCATGTTAAACGTGATCAGGCTAAAAAAGGGCAATTGATCTGTCAGGGATTTGACGGCCGAGCCGGTCATCAGGGTAATGACATAACTGATGGGGGGCGCTTTATACTCCCCTTTCCTGTTCAGGAAGATATTTCCACCCCGGAACTTTTTGGACTCTTGTTTTATCCAGGTCTTTAGCTTCAGATCCGACTTCAGTAACTGGGCAGAAACCGCCGTTTGCATGAGCAGGTGGCTGTTCAGGGCTGAACTGACCAATTTTTTAACATGCATTATATGGCTGGGGGAAAGCAGATCAGTAAATTCGATCCCATAAGCGTAATCCGGATGTGTGTAAAGTTTTTTATCCCAGCACTGGATACCCATTGCTGATGCCGCCGCAAGATTATACTCTCCTTCCCCTTGCTTCCCATCCCACGCGGGGAGCATCAACGTGGCGGCAGGCACTTCAAATAATCTGACGAAGCCCCTGAGATCATCCAGAAATCGTTTTTGAACCTGATACCAGTGTCCCTTATAAAGTATAAAACTGCCAATGTTTATCTCGATCTGAAAAAAGAGACATTTATACAAGGACCAGGGTTCAATAGGTTGTCCATCTGCATCACAGGTGGAAATCTGTTTGGTTCTCAAGAATACTGTCGTGATCTGCTGCCCTTTCTTAAAATCGTTGTAAACATCCTGAATATCCAGTTCCGTCAATTTTTCTCCTTTCGAAGATAAACTGTAGGTATCCAGGTTATCAAATTGCTGATAGTCCACCAGGTAAATCTCGCCCGATCTTTTTCTCATCCGTTTGCATAATTCATCATTCAGGTGATCCATCAAACTCTTCGTTTTTACCTTGCTGACTGCCGTCAATTTTTTGTAGTTCTCCTCATTTACGGAAATTTCGTATTCTTCGATCAGGCTCTTGCAAAGTTTCTTTATTTCTCCGATGGTCATGGGCGCGGGGATGGAGAAAAACTCCTTTCCATTGATGACCACGGATCTTGTGTTCAACAGGAATTTGCCACCCAGCTCCGTAATGGTTTCGAGGTAGGTGTCCAGGTTAAAGGTGCTCTGGGAGGAGGGCATCGCCGCACTTCGGGCATTGGTGATGGGGTTTTCGGTCATCGCAAAGGTCTCGATCTTTTTGTATTTCCCCTTCGGTATTCGGTGATAGGCGACGGCAAGCCCGAAATCAGGGACGATATTGTCCCTGTGTATGTTGGCGACAGAGGTTCCGAAGCAACAGGCTATGATCCGCTTGTTGATGTTGAAAAACAGGATGGCGCCCGAGGAAGCCGTCGATGTATCTTGCCCGCTAAGATCGGCGAAACCATCTACGATGCGGGTCCATTCAGGTGTACCTGCATGACTCGGTTTCAGGAAGACCATTGAATCGGGATCCGGATGTCGTAAATTAATTTTTTTAAGCGGCTGCCCTCCTTCGTCCCCATGTCCTATCATGGTCCCCTAATCCGGCCAATACGAGGGAATGATATTCGTCCCCCCTGCGCCGTGCAGTCCCCGCAGATTACGCACCGGGTCTCCGATCATTTCACAATAGAACTCCCGCCTCACCGTTAAGGACATGCACGTGACACAGGGTTCCCCGACCCGACAACACCAAAAACCGATGAAAAGATCCATTTTACTTTGCACCAGGCAGCCAGGCTCCTCAGCGCAAAGCCCTGGGAGGGCAGGCGGAATACAAGCCCTTCGACAATGCCGCGTTGGAAACGCTTGCCGTGTTTGTAAATTTTTTGCAAAGTTCAGTTGCGGCAACTAGGTTTAGAATGAACGGGAAAAGTGAAACCCGCTACAAGAGCGGGTTTTAATGTGCCCCAGACGGGAATCGAACCCGTACTCGCCTTTCGGCAAACAGGATTTTAAGTCCTGCGCGTCTACCAGTTCCGCCACCGGGGCGCCTTGTTCTTTCGTCAGATCCAACATTCGAAAGATCCCAAAAGAACCTCACAAATATAATCCTTCCGAATGTAAGACTCCTAAAACAAAAAATTCCACCGGCCAAAGTCATTAGACTCGCAAATGGAATTCTTTTTTGAGCGGAAGACGAGGCTCGAACCCGCGACCTCAACCTTGGCAAGGTTGCGCTCTACCAACTGAGCTACTTCCGCATTTTCGCCCCACTTTTTCTGATTGGGGCTGCAAAAATAAGGCAATGTAAATTCTCCGAAAAATTTTTCCTGAGAAAAATTATTGGCCGCTCTTATTTATACTGAGGAGTATACAAGGTATTCCCGGGAACTTCTACATTGGGTTTGCCCTTATAACGGTGAACGTACAAGCCATAAGACGCACCGAACAGGAACGCTACAATGACAAATACTTCCAGGTAGAACAGGAATACGGAAGAATCGACCCAGCTATTCGCAATGTCTTTCAACTTAGGGTCCTTGAGTTCTATCGGCTGATCTATTAATGGTTGATCCATAGCTATTTAATTGCCTTGCAAAAATAGGGCTTTGTCTGAAAAAATCACGGTTTACGCTTTACAATTTCACTAAAAGTTTTCCTCCCCGCCACAAAGTATTGCCAGACAACGCTTTTGGTATACCATCCCCGGAGGGCACCCCCCGTTTTTTTCGGAAAAATGCTTTCTTTTCGCTTGAAAAACAACCACTTAAGAAAGGCCAAATGGGCCTCCGTAATGGCCAGAAAATACACCCCTTCTCCTGCCAGCAGCGATTTCCAGGCCGAGACGGAATCCAGCGCGAACCTGACCGATATTTTCCAGAGCCACTCCCTTGCGGGCATGTTTTTGACCATCATGATCAGGTTATTGCGAAAATTGAGGAACACCTTTCTTTCATTCCCTTTTGGCAGCGTACCCCCGCCGACATGGTAGACCACCGATTGCGGACAGGAATAGATTTTATAGCCAGCCAGTTGAAGGCGCCAGCAAAGGTCGATCTCTTCCTGGTGGGCGAAGAAGTAGGTGTCCAGGCCGCCCATTTCGTGATACAACCGGGCCCGGATGAATAATGCTGCCCCACTGGCCCAGAAGATCGGTTCCACCTGATCGTATTGCCCAAGGTCCTCCTCGCACACGTCGAAGATCCTCCCTTTGGCGAATGGATATCCCAGGTAGTCCAGCCATCCTCCGGCTGCTCCGGCATACTCGAACGACCTTTTGTCCGCATACATCAGGATCTTGGGCTGGCAGGCGCCAATGGACGGATCGCTTTCCATCAGGCCGATCATGGGTTCCAGCCATCCCGGCTTTACCTCCACATCCGAGTTCAGCAGTACATAATAGTCGCTGTCCACATGCTGCAAGGCTTCATTATACCCACCAGCAAACCCGCGGTTTTTATCCATCTCGATCACCCGCAGTTGCGGATACCTTTCCCGCAGAAAAGGCACCGAATCATCCGTGCTGGCATTGTCGGCGACAATCACTTCGGCGCCCGCGCAGACGCTGGCCGTTACAAAAGGGAGAAATTTTTCCAGGAAGCTCCGTCCGTTCCAGTTGAGTATGACAATGGCGATGGTTGGCGTCACTAAATACTGATTATGATAAATAAGTCCCAAAAATAAGGGAATCAACGTTAAACTGGACGGAGTCCAGTTCGTAATTTCGGTCTATGATTCGATCATTATTGAACTGGAGATCGTTCGTGGCCCTTGTCGGCATCGTCATTGTGACCGCCACGATCTTCTATTCACGGTACCTGGCCAGGAAGATCGCCATGGATGAGCGCCGAAAGGTGGCCACCTGGGTAGCCGCCAGCAAGGCAATCCTCAGGAATCCCGGGATGGACCTTACTTTACCCAACCTGATCCGCAATGACCAGCAATCCATACCCATTATCGAGACCAATGAGCAGGACAGCATCATGGAATATCTCAACCTCGATTCCGGCGCGATTGCCCGCGATAGCAGCTATCTGTACCGTCAGCTGAAAAAATTCAAAGCGGAAAACCACCCCGTAGAAGTCACGCTCAGCGAAAAACCCTATATCGCCAACCGTTACTATTACGGTCATACGACATTGCTAGATGAGGTAAGATACTATCCGCTCGTACAGCTTTTTATCGTCACATTGTTCATCTTCTTTACGCTTTATTCGATCACTATCCGCAACAAGGCTACCCAAAACCAACTCTGGGCAGGGATGGCCAAAGAGACCGCCCATCAGCTCGGCACTCCCGTCTCCTCGCTGGAAGGCTGGGTGGAGATGTTGAAGGAGAGCGATCTGGATCCAAGGACAGTGCAGGAGATCCAGAAAGATGTCGACCGGCTGAAATTAGTGTCCGACCGGTTCGGCAAGATCGGCAGCAAACCCCAGTTGGAGGAAAGGGACCTCGTCGGGCAGATCCGTAGTATGATGGAATATATTCGGAAAAGGGCGACCGGTAAGGTGCAATTCATCCTGCAGGGCCCCGGATCTGCTTCCGTCATCATCGCGCCGTATACCCCCGGTTCATCCACTTCGTCCCCCGCATCCTCCGGCTCATCCACTCCGTCCCCCGCCCCATCCCCTGAATCCGCCGCATCCCCCCAGCACCTGTATGCCCGCATCTCCGGCCCTTTATTCGACTGGGTGATCGAAAACCTCCTGAAAAATGCACTCGACGCCATGGAAGGAA
>Ga0302218_10000656_pt1 | contig 11761 bp, 17 predicted proteins | sample II_Palsa_E1_1_FD_194567 | JGI IMG/M metagenome (GOLD analysis project Ga0302218, IMG submission 194567) | Peat permafrost microbial communities from Stordalen Mire near Abisko, Sweden - II_Palsa_E1_1 | ecosystem: Environmental > Terrestrial > Soil > Palsa > Peat permafrost | place: Sweden... | reverse complement strand
TGTCGCCTGGAATAGTCTTAATCTCTTCGTGACCCATCTCATGCAGGCGGGAACGGTTGTATTCTGGTCTTTTGTGCAAACCGGGCACGTACAACGGCTTGCCTGGCTGCGCTCTTCAATCAGCCGAAGGATAATAAAAAATGGTGGAAGTTCGCTGGCGGAGCTGTTTTGACCATCGCATATATGGCCCTGATTATTCTTATCGCCCGGCCGCGCTAGGGTTCGAAGCCGCTGGAACCAATGCCCGGTTTATCTGACTTAAGCTTTACTCGCTCCTCAAACTCTCCAAAAAAGCCATCGTATCGCAACTGACTGACATTAAAAAAGTTACAGCCTTTGAGTTCGTCCTGTCTTCCCCGACCATCAAACTTGATTTTACGAAACCCGCTCCCAGCGCGGCTTTTTTGGGTTCGACAATAAAGGTATCAAACCCGGGACTATTTTCAGGAAACAGATCCAAATTCTACATAACTTAGTACAAACATAATTGCAATATGGAAAAATCAATCAAAACCTGTTCTACAGTGGGTATTGTAATTTTATGTTTCCTCTGTTCAGCTGGTTGCAGTAAAATCAGCGTCTCGAAGCCGGAAGCCGGGTATGGTAATGTAGTAAATAGTCAACCCGGCCCTCAATACGCAGTAACCACCGTTGTCGATCATATCCCTTCGCCACAAGGGTTGACGGTAGACGGGGAGGGCAATCTCTATATTACTTCATCGGGCAACGCTGCGATATTGAAAATATCACCCTCAGGGTCGATGTCCACCTTATCCATCGATAGATCATTCGGAGCTTCCGTGATCGGGGCCCCGGCAGGGATAATCAATGACGCGCAGGGAAATCTATATTTTACCGATGTTTCAAATGATGTCATTGGCAGGATTGCTCCATCGGGGCTGATGAATACGATTGCCGGGGATAATGCCACCGGGAATGCAGATGGGGTAGGAGGATCTGCGCAGTTCAATGACCCGTATGGGATCACGATTGACAGGCAGGGTGATCTGTATGTAACGGACGCCGGTAATGCCGCCATCCGGAAAATTACCGCTGCAGGATCGGTAACGACCCTTGTCGCAACTTCACCCGGCAACAATCCGGGAGGTAAAATAATTTCCCCCGGTTTAGGCCGGCCTCAGGGAATAACGATCGATGACCAGGGAAACCTTTATGTGACTGATGTGGATCATGCAGCCATACTGAAGATTACGAGTTCAGGAATAATTACGACAATTGCCGGCGGTCAGGTTGTCGGATACGCGGATGGGACGGGCATGTCCGCACAATTTAATAAACCAATGGGAATAACGATTGACGGGCAAGGCAATTTGTTTGTGGCAGATGCAGCCAATGCCGCCATCCGCGAAATTACTCCTTCCGGACTGGTGACGACAATTGCAGGCGGAAAGACTATCGGCCTGGCCGACGGGATCGGTGTGGCCGCGGAATTTGATTCTCCCGAAGGCATTGCAATCGATTCGCAAGGCAATCTTTATGTCAGCGACGGCTGTTACGGAGCCATCCGGAAAATTACCCTGCAATGATATGAAGTGTTTCCTTATACTCCAAATTGTCTCAAATGATGGTCACCATGCTTATAAATAAATTGCCCTAATTGTTCTTTTGTTATTTCTCCGAAAAACCAATGTTTAAATCTTTCACTCCTAAAGGTTTCGTATTTCTCAATTAAATGTTTCCAATTGGCTTTTTCTGTTTCCAAATCCAAATTGATTTCACTTACTCTGAATGGTGATGGTGACGGAGCGTTTTTTTTAAGACCGCTTGCATCGTTTTTCAAAATGCCGTTAATCGCAGTTTTCCCAAATAGTCTTCCAAGAAAAGAACGCTTTACCTGTATGTTGCCATAGTAGTATTCCTCGCACAACGTACAATGTCTAACCATTTGAGCTACGGTCATTTTTCCCCATTGAGCTTTGCTGGCTTCCTTTAGCGAATTAATTCTGATGATTACTTCATCTCTCGTGTCTTTGGAAAATATCGATTTCATAGGTTAAGGATTTGTTTGTGCTAATGAAAACCAATTCCCGGAGTCGTCAATGAATAAAGCCTCAAATCCATAAAATTCCTTTGTTGGGAGCTTTTTAAAAACCACCTCTTTTGATTTTAATTCTTCATAAGTAGCAAGCAGATCTTTGCAGGTAAAAACAGCTGCACCAAAAGTTCCTTTCTTTATTAAAGTCGTCATTGTTTGGACAGTTTCTTTGTCGAACATACCTCCTTCAGCAACAAGGAAAAGTGTAATTTCCAATTCAGGTTGTTGTGGTGGCGTTACAGTAAGCCACCTTGCACCTTCGCCCATTGGTGCGTCTGTATGAACCTTAAATCCAAGTTTGTTCACGTAAAAATCGTACGCACTGTCCTGGTTAAGGACGTAAATGCAAGTATGAGTAATTTTTGTTATCATTATTAAGCTTTTTACAAAGATGCGAATTTGATTCTTTTGTCACCTCTCCAAAATTGCTATTTTGTCCAGCCGTGAGTTTCCGCAAAGCAATTAGGAACAAAAAGTAAAGGGTTTGACTGCATTGCATTTCTTTTGAAATCCTGTTCTCTTTGAAATGTTGATGGTGTTTGTCCTGAAATTTTTTTAAACATTCCTGTAAACGAAGTTGGGCTGTCAAAACCTACCATATTACTTGTTTCTAATACTGAATGTCCTTTCGCCAATAAAATTTTGGCTTTGTCCATTCTGACTTTTATTAGATAATTATTTGGTGTGCTCCCGTAGATTGATTTAAACAGTCTGATAAAGTGAAATTTGGAAAAGTGTGCCTGGTCGGAAATATTATCAAGGTCAATATTGTCGGAATAATGGTCATCAATAAATAGTTTTGCTCTAACTATTCGCTTGTATAAGTATATTTTTTCGTATTGTTCCATTTTGATTTTATCCTGCGCCCAGCGTGTATATCAGCCGGGCGTCACGCCATCTGCTGAACCCATTGACTTCGCCAGGCCGGCGCCTCGAAGGGATCTGCGAAATATTGTGTCTCGTGCACGACCTTACCGTTGCGGAACTCCATAATGCTCACGGTGTATGCCGGTCGCCCCTGGTAGGTGATGGTATATTCCGTGATCCAAAGATCGCCTTTTCCGAGAATTCGCTTGACAATGAAGCCTGACGGCTTACCTGGGTGATGACTCCGCAAGGCCTGCAAATTGCTTCGCCCGAGGATTCGCTCGCCTGACTGGGGATAATCACAGATGGCATCGTCATCGTAAATAGCATGTTCCGCGTTTGCATCGCCGATTGCCGACGCGTGCCAGTGCGCATTCAGGGCTTCACGTATTTGTTCTTCTTCCATTGTCGCTTCCATGATCTATTTTAATGGCAAATTTCGCATACCCGATAAAGATAAAAAATATTTCGCAAATTTAAGGGGGAGTGGCCGCTGGAAGGCCAGGTAGTCACTTTCAGCGTGCGGTGGTCTCTATTTCCACCCGGTCAATAGGCTTGGGAATAATTTTAATAAAAGGCCTGATCCCCAGCAGGACGGTCGACTTCACGGGTATGAGCGGATCCAATCTCTCCGGCGTCAATAGAAGGACTAATAGGATCAGGAGCGGGAAGAGCGAATACACAACGGTGGGGGCCCAGATATGCAAGGGGATATTCCATCCGGCTGTCGGCCCTGAAGTGACCAGCCAGGCGAGATCATAGCTCACGAAAGGGCCGATAAAAATGGTAAACAAAAGAAGAAAAAACTGATTTCTGCTTAATGTCAGCCGGTTCCTGCGGGCCAGCAGAAAGATGGTTTCTTCTTCTATTTCACGCAATTCCTGGCGGTAAAAGGCGCTGATCGTTGCTTCGTAACATTGGTCAAAGTCCTCCTCTTTTTCCACCTTCTGTTCGATAATAACGCAGATATGATCGAGCAAATCGTATTGAAGGCTTTCCAGCCTGACGCCGCGCGCATTTATATCGCTGAGAATAAAATCGAACTGCTGTTCGCTGAGGGAATACATCAGGTCATTTTTGGTTTAATGTCTAACAGCGCAATCATCGTATCCATAAAACTCGCAAATTCCTTCACTTTTTCCCTGGCTTGTGCTTTTCCGGTTGGACTTAAGCTATAATACTTTCGGATTCGTTTACCGATATACTCGGTTTCGGTCGTTACCAATTTATCGGCTTCCAGGGCATGCAAAGTGGGATATAGGGCTCCTTCGGTTATTTGAATCCGGTCACGCGTCAATTCTTTAACCTTCTGGGTGATCTCATACCCATACATCTTCTTATTATCCGCCAAAAGCTTCAAAATAATGGTTTTCAAGGTGCCTTTTATTAATTCTGTCGAATAATTCATTATGATTGGTTAAAGCCTGCTAACAAATATACATAAGATCAGGATGCGGCGTACAAACCCCAATAGGCGAATAACGACAGCAATATCGCGTAGCTGACCGTATTCAGGATGAGCAGGGATCGGTGATAGTTGTTCCGGGATTGCCGGTAGTATAGCACTGAAACAAATGTTATCGGAATGAAAAGAACCAGCAGTCCAACAGGGAAATAAGAAGAGAGATTTAGCAGCGACCTGCCCTTCTCCCAATATGGCGCGCTGAAATAGAAAATCGCTTTGTTGGACAGAAGATTAAATGCATAGTAGGCAAGCCCCAGGTTCATGGCGAGCAGAACCAACCAAATAAAACGAACCTTCCGGGTATTATATTCGCTGGCTTTTCGTTTGAATCCCCGCAGGTAAATCACCAAAAAACAGGGCAGCGAAAGCCAAAAGAACAGACTGACCGCGCCAAGAGCCGTAAGTACACCAATACTGTTGAATGGCGTTTTAAACCGGGTGAACCGGATGTATTCGGGATTGGAGGAGAAAAGGCTTGAGATAAGGATGCTGTGATCCCCTTTTGCGAGTTCCCGTTGCAGATCGAAGCTGACGCAATGCCGGTAGTCATGATAAAAATAGAGGTAAATCAACTTTTTCTCCAGGTCATAAATAGAGGTATATGTCGTGCCGTCGCCAAGTTTCGCCCTGCACTCATGCATCGTATCCATCATCGCGGTACAAAAGCGAAGGCTGCTGTCTTCCTGATGCTGAAGAAATGCCATGCCTCTTCTGTAACGGGCAACCTTCACCACCGAAGGATCGGGGGTTAGCGAAGGGCAGAAATTTGCCAACACATATTTTTTATCATGGCCGAGGATCGTGGTATCGGCTTCTACGACGAGATAATCGCCGCTCTTGTCCACGAATAGCAGCATGCTTCCGTTGGATCTGCTTCTGTCATATTGATTGACAAAGCTTTGCACTTCCTGAACCGTGGCGCATTGCCGCAGGAGGAAAGTGAGAAAGGCGCCGAAATCTTCCATTTTCTTTTTCCCGGTTGCGGGGCGCAGGGTCCTGCGATACACGGCAAAGCCATCATAGACAAGACCGGCTTCATTAAGTCCGCCCTGGGGAAAGCCGTCATCGTGCCCCACATATGCCGCGCCATAATGGCCGTTTTTACCTGTTTCAAACCAAATCCTGGAGTTCACCCGCCAGGCATCTTCATTGTTACCTACCATGGTCTTGCCAAAGAGAGTGATCTTGAACATGCTGCAAGGCCGGGCATAGTCGATCACGAATAATAGCAGAAAGGTAAGGATGCAGCCGATCCCGTGCCTACTTTGGCGAATCTGCGTCATGAGGGATGATTTTGATGAGAGGTTTAATCCCCATCCGGATCTTTGCTTTCCAGGGAATGAGCGGATCGAACCTGGCAGGAGTTATATAAAGAATCAATAAGGTCAATAGCGGCAGGAGGCTGTTGATCAGGGTGTCTTCCCACAGCCCCTGGAATGTATTGATCCTGGCGTCGGATGGATTATCCTTTTGATAACGAACCGGAACGGAATCCCCGACATGAAATTTCCTGCCGCTACCGTTAAAAAATACCGAATCGTTGCCCGCCCTGAAGATGATCACCAGGTGCTGGGTGACATCGCCCTGTATTTCCAGCGTATGTCCCACGAACCACCCCCGGCCGGTGGCTTTTCCGGAGTGGATCACCCAGAGTATCCTGGGTACACAAAAAGGGCTAAGCAAAAGGATCGACAGCACCAGGAAGAATTGATTTCTGGTCAATAGCATGGCTTACCGGCTGAGAAATTAGATAAAAGCGGTTAACGACGCTAATATACATAATTTACAAATGCATTTGAAATAAATGTATAAATTTACAAATCATTTATCCCCTTCCCGGCGAGAATTGACTTCATACATTTTTCAACCCTTGCCTCCCGGGTACTGGATTGCTTGGGTTGAGAAAAATAAATATGGTATGCTCTTTGCCGCCCGGGCGTCAATGCATCGAAAGCGGCTTTCAAGGCAGGTTTTTTATCTAATTGCTTTTGAAATTCTTCAGGAAATACGAGTGCGGTTTTCTCTTTGGAACTCACTTTCAACCCGGCTCGTTCCACTTCAATCGCTTCATAAATATAGGCTTTCAGGATGGGTTCCATCTTAACTATTTCCCGAACATCGGCGAACCGGATCTGGCGCCCCACCCGCGTATTCTCCCCCGTTTTGACAAGAATACCATTGGGATCCTTTAGCAGGAAACCTTTGAAAAACAACAGCGCAAAGTATTCTTTAAATCCTTGTATGACAGCAATGTTACTTTTTTCAAACGCATAACAAGGCTTACCCCACTTCAATTCTTCGGTCAATCCGCAATCAAGAAGGATCATTCTCAATTTCTTCATTTCTTTCTGCCACTTTTGCGCTTTACTTATATAGGCATCAACCTTGGGATTCATACTATTGATTTATTGATTAACGGTGCTGATTTTTCTGTTCGCAGGTCTCAAATACCACGATAACACAATAAAAATGGCGAATACGAACGGGGCAATTATTTGTACGGAAATATCGTTACTGGCAATATGCGAAATCACCGCGCCGGTCATGGCAAAAAATAACCCGGCATACGCCCATTCCTTAAGCAACTTAAAATTCGGGATCAATATCGCAATAACGCCCAATATCTTCCAAACGCCGATGAGTGAAATAAAGTAGGTAGGATACCCTAGGGGCTTAAAACCCTGCAGGACACCCTGTAATTGCAGCGTCTGTGCCAGTCCGCCCGAAAACATACAAAAGCATAATATGGCGGTAATTATCCAATACCAAATCACTTTTCTCTTTTCCATTTTTAAATTATTTTAAAGTTTTTAATACTTCCTCAAGCCGGTTATGTGCCATGTTGATGCCTTGAGCAAAGGGTAACTGCATCAGTTGGTTTCTTAGCGCACCCGATTCATATATTACATGCATATTCAGCTTGCTGCTGTTGTCTGTAAGAGGCTCAAATTCATATACCTCCAGTTGCACACCAAAAGGCGCATTCTCCAATTCAAACGTCCTTATTATTTTCTTATTGAGGCTAAACTCGTGGATGACCCCGTTTGAACGAAATACCACTTTTCCCTGGGTGTCGGTTGACTCCAATTGATAACTGCCGTGCTTTTTGCCTTCAAATTTCAGCACTTTAGCTGTTGCATATGGGTTAGACATCCATTGCTCAATAATGTCTGGTTCAACATGTGCCCTGAAAAGTAATTCCACCGGTAAATCGAACTCCCTTGTAATTACCAGGTCTTGTTTGCCGTCTTCGGCACTGATTTTTGTTTTTTGTTCCATGGCTTTCTATTTTTTTGTTTTGAATTTTGTCATTATGGTCTCCAATTTGTTAAACCTGTCATCCCACATTTTACGGAATGGCTCGATAAAGTCGGCTACCTCTTTCATTTTGTTTGCATTGATGTGATAGTAAATTTCCCTTCCGTTTTGATTTTGTCCCAGTAAATCGCACTCGGTGAGTATTTGCAGGTGTTTTGAAACTGTCGGTCTTGCCGTATTGAAGTTTGCCGCAATCGCGCCGGCCGTCATTGCTTGAGAAGCCACTAACAGCAGTATAGCCCTTCTTGTCGGGTCTGCTATGGCTTGAAATACATCTCGTCTTAAATTCATTGCGTAGCTATTTGACTACAAATATACGCGTAGTTATTTAACTACGCAAATTTTTTTTGAAAAATTTTTCAGGAAGGCAAAATGACGCTGATTTAAAGGAAGGAGATCAGGATTTGATCGTTTCCATTGCTGCGAGCTCAAAAGTAAGGTTAATAGACCGATTGCCCTTAGGCCGCGTTCGGTGTCTGACATTCGCCGGAATAGTAAATAATTGCCCCGGCGCCAGCTCCACCATCCGATCTTCCAGGTCAATACATACAATGCCTTCTATTACAAGAAAGGTTTCATCACTATTGGGATGATAATGCCAATAAAAGGGTTCTGTCATTACGCTGAGCCTTACAATATGGTCATTTATCAGCGAAACAGGGATATTTTTATAGCCCTTGATTTCCTTGGTTTCCTGCTGCACATCGATTACAGTAAGCGGGAGTATCATACTGAACAAATATAACAATTGTTTCAACTATATTTCAGCCTTAAATGTTTTCCCTAATTCCTTACCCAATCCATAGTAGTGGCGAAAGTTATAGATTAGAGGGTTCCACTTCGCAGGGCTAATATATTTGCCTTGCTCAATTAACAGTTCATCGGCATGCATCTTTAATACACGCACTTCGACAGCAGCGATACCAGACATCTCATGAGGGTCATCATCAATCTCCAAAGCATTTTTAAATACCGCTTCCATTTGCAATTGACACTCTGCAATACGCGGGGGCTGGACAAGTTCCGATTTCAGACGGGTAAAGCCCCCCGAGGCAAATTTATCCGCGTCATATTCATAACGCCCTTGTTTATAGTCAGGAATTGGATACATACCTGTAAGATTGGCAATCTTTTCCACCTGATTAAACAGTGTGGATGCAGGGAAATTGATTACGCATTCTTTTTGCAGCACCAGGTTATGGTAAGTTTTTGAACTGCGCTCGAGTCCGAGCAGCAAGGTCCATCCTAAAGCCCAGACAGATGACATGGGACCAATATTGGCGTTACCGGATTGATCGATTGTAGTAATTAATGCCACAGGTGTTCCAAAATACAATATCTTCGGTTCAATGGTCTTAAAATTTATTGTGCTTTGCATCAGAAATTTGAATCTTTTAACATGACATTCCCGAATTTTAAAATCCTGCATTCTTTAAAAAACCGAAGCAAAGGTAGTTTATAGCCAGTGCAGAGGGTTTACAGAATTAAAAGTTTAAGTTATACGATTCACACATCCGGCAGCCAATTTGATCCCAAATAATACCACCAATGGAAAAGGAAAAAAGCAAAACGAGACGTAAACGCTGGTTGATTCTAATGACAACTATTTTGATCCTGGTTATTGCCGGTTACATTAACCGCGAGCAATTGCAACGTGCTGCAATCGCGATTGGGATTTATCATGAACATATATTTACACCGCCTTCACAAATTGCCGGGGAATCCGGGATCTCCCGATTTTGGAACAAAGCTCGATTTTATTGGGATATCTCGGAACTTCGTATGGCACGGGAGAAAAGGTTGAAGGAATTTAATCCTTTTCTTAAACCGCTTGTAAACGAGATTGTTCGCCGACAGGCCGCAGGCGAAGGGATGGAATATTCAATGCATATTTATCGTGAGATTCGTTGGCGATTGAATTTTACTCCCGACACAGCTACCACCCGTTTAAGAATTGACGATCTCCGCCAGAGTATATCGCAACCAGCGGCGCAGAAACTGGTATTGGGGCAACAAGCTTCAGACGGAAGCTGGGGAGCGGGAATTGATGTGTGGTATCTGAGGCTCTATTATTCTGTTGATAAGGTTAAGGATAGCCTACGCCCGCAATTCCCTCTATCTTTTCTTGACCGGATTAATTCTCCGGAAAAACTCAAGCAGCAACTCGACTTGCGCTTATATGATAATTTTACTAAAACGGGAATATTCAATCGCGAAGAACTTGATGAAACCTTTTCAGCAATTGCCATATTGCTATTTGGAAGCAGACGAACACCCTACGCGTTCCATCCCCAACTCGACAGTGCGCTAAGAGATTATGTACGACGCTGGCAGAACACGGCCACCGGTTGCTGGGGACAATGGATGGTTGACCGGTATGGGAAAATCTGGAAAATGGACGACATGGGTATAACATTTCATGTGATTTCTGACCTCCATGGACAGGTGGAACATAAAGACTTAATTGCAACACGTTTGCTTCAGCTCGATGATATAAATTTCCCCGCAGGTATAAAATTTGACGGCCATTATGAAAACCATTTAAATTGGGATGCGGTAAAGATTTTCAGGTATGCGTGGCCTTTTCTTGATGCTGCGACACGCGAAAAAGTCAGGATAGAGATTTCCCGGATGCTTGATTGGTGCCTTAGCAAATCCTATCAGCCTGACGGATCTTTCAAAATAAGTGACCTGGATGATACAATGGGGGATGCTTATAGTTATGGGGTAGCCTTTCTTAGCGAAACAGGTTATTTCCAAAGTAAAAATCGGTTTTGGACTGGCCAAAACTTTCCGGAAGCTAAAGCAGTTCAAGAACATATCGCAGCTAAGCTATTATCTATCGGGCTCAACAATTCCAGGTTAAAAGATGCCTATGAAACATTAAACGGAAAAAGCTTTTAGGGTAAAGCAGCAAGCATAGGATGGCGACACCTAAGAGATGCCCTTCCCCCATTCAACCCTGATCCTCTTCTTATCGATCTTACCTACACTGGTTTTAGGTATCGCCGATACAAATACAAATTCCTCCGGCATCGCCCATTTGCTTATTTGCCCCCGGTCAATAAACTGCCGGATATGGTCTTTCAATTCGGCTTGTTCAACCCCGGCCCCGGAACGCAACACGACCAAAGCGTAGGGCCTTTCCCCCCATTTGACATCCGGCAACCCCACCACCGCCGCTTCGACGACAGCCATATGCATGCCGATCAGACCTTCCAGGTCCAGGGAGGATATCCACTCCCCCCCGCTTTTAATGACATCCTTCATCCGGTCGGAGATTTTAAGCGAATGGCCCGCATCAACGGTCGCCACATCTCCCGTATGCAGGTAGCCATCCTTCCAAAGCGCCGCTCCCCTTTCGGGATCTTTTACATAGCCTTGCGTAAGCCACGGAGCACGAACGACGACCTCGCCGCTCTCCTTGTCATCAGCCGCTACCGGGCGACCGGACTCATTCCAAACCTGGAGATCTGTAAAAATGGTGGGAATGCCCGAGCGTGTCCTGGCAGCCAGTTGCCCCTCCATCTCCATACCCGCATCGGCCATGCGGATATAGCTTGCAGCTATCACCGGGCAGGTTTCAGACATACCGTAGCCCACGCTGACATCTACCCCTCTTTCCAGGGCCAGCTTAGCCAGCGCCTTGGGCAGCGCCGAGCCACCGACCATGACCTTCCATCCGGACAGGTCTATCTCCTTTACCTCGGGACAAAGCAGGATCATTTGGAGTATCGTGGGGACGCAATGGGAAAAAGTAGGCCGCTCCCGCTTGATTAGTTCGGCGACAACGGACGGCGCCAATTTGCCGGTATAGACCTGCTTCATAGAGAACATGGTGGCCACATAGGGAAAGCCCCAGGCATGCACATGGAACATGGGGGTCAGTGGCATATACACGTCATCACTGTGACAACGACAGGAGGCGCTGTCGACAAACCCAAATGTCACCGCCAGGTTCAGCGTATGGAGCACCAGCTGCCGATGCGTGAAATAAACCCCTTTGGGATCGCCGGTCGTGCCCGTCGTATAAAAAGTCGTGGCAACGGCATTCT
>Ga0302218_10000645_pt1 | contig 11864 bp, 5 predicted proteins | sample II_Palsa_E1_1_FD_194567 | JGI IMG/M metagenome (GOLD analysis project Ga0302218, IMG submission 194567) | Peat permafrost microbial communities from Stordalen Mire near Abisko, Sweden - II_Palsa_E1_1 | ecosystem: Environmental > Terrestrial > Soil > Palsa > Peat permafrost | place: Sweden... | reverse complement strand
GCTATCAATAAGTGCTGATGGCGGCCGTTACCAAGTTGATGACTGCTTGGCATGGGGGGCTGAACCACCATGCATGCTGCATGACGATCACAAAAACAGGGGAAACGCATGTCAGATACGATTGAATTGCTGGAAGCCATCGGCCGTGACGCCTCGCTGCGTCACGCTTCGGCCGAAGAACTGACCACCATACTCGAACAGGCACAGGCGTCTGACGCCCTTACGACTGCGGTGGCGTCCGGCGACAGCTCACGGCTATCTGAAGAGTTCGGGCACAAACCCATGCATACGCCTCAGATCTCCCAGTCTCCCTGTCACGAGGAAGACGAGCCGGATCATCAGGAAGATGATAAGCCGCATGATCCACCGGCTCCCGATCACGATAAGTCCCCCCCCCTGCGCTAGGCGAAAGCGACATGCCTCGGCTGTCGAGCCGCTTCTGGTCATGCCCCGTATGGGTGGGTATGGCCTGGTGCGTGCTCTTGCAGACCGGCCATGCCGCCACGCCCGTTACAGATCCAGCAGCATTCCTCGACCAGACCGAGAGCCTGCGCACGAAAGATCACCCGCGGTTCGTCCAGATGCTGGAGCAGATCCATCGTGAAGCACCCAGCCTGACCGCGGGCGAGCAGTGGCATCTACGTTATCTCGATGCATGGGAGACGATGTTCGAAGGTGACTACGGCAAGTCCGCGGCCCTGTTTCACGACGTAATCGATCACTCCGGCGACGTGACCCTGGCAGCCAAGACATCGGCGCTACTCTTGAGTAACCTAGCGGCCAATAGACGTTACGAAGAGGCCTTTGCGCTAGCCAATCGCCTGACGACGGGGCTGCCCGCGATCAAAGACCCGTTGGCCCGCTTCACGCTCCTGATGAATCTGTCGCAGATGCTGGATTTGGCCGGCCAAACCGATCTCGCCATCAAGTACGCGCACATGATGGAGGGCACCGTCCCTCCCGGAGAGACTCTGTGCCGTCCTCTCTCCCTGCAAGCCGCGGCACTCTACAACAGCAAACGGCTGACATCAGCCAGTCCCGAACTGCTACTTGCTATCAATACCTGCGTAGCCGACCGACAACCGGTTATCACAAACACCATATGGCTCATTTTGGGCAGCCTCTACCTGGACGAGGACCAACCAGGCAAAGCCATAGCCCTGCTTGACCGAATTGACCCAAGCATCCGCACCAACCATTACTACCCCCACACGCTGTCAGCACAGGTGGAGCGGGCACAGGCCTATGCGAAGTTGGGCCACGACACCGATGCCAGGAAAGCCGCCCTAGCCGCCGTGGCCATGGTCGGCCCGGATGAGATCAGCGAGTGGCTGAGGGATTCCTATGAGGTGCTCTACCGGATCGAGGAAAAGCGTGGCAACGTCGCCGCCGCATTCTCGTACTACCAGCAGTATTCCGCGCAGGACAAGGGCTATCTCAACGACATCAGTGCCAGGGCCGTGGCTTACGAGACGGCTCGGCAGCACATGCTGGTGCAGAAGCTTGCGACGGAAGGGCTAAGCAAGCAGAACAACATACTGCGGTTGCAGCAGGCACTGGACACCAAGGCGGTCGAGTCCAGCCGGCTCTATATTGTCTTGCTGCTGCTGGCCCTGATATCCATCGTGTTCTGGCTGTTTCGGCTCAAGCGCTCGCAGCTTCGCTTCAAAAAGTTGTCCTTTCACGATGGGTTGACCGGCATCTTCAACCATCAGCACTTCATCAGTGAAACTGATCGCGCCCTGCGCCTGCTGGAGAAAAAGCTCGGCACGGCCTGCCTGATATCGATCGACCTGGATCACTTCAAGCAAGTCAACGATACCCATGGTCACGCCATGGGAGACGTCGTACTGAGGCGCACCGTCGCTATCTGCCAACAGCAATTGCGCCCCACCGATTTGTTTGGCCGCCTGGGTGGCGAGGAATTCGGCATTCTGCTGATCGAGTGCTCTCGCAATCAGGGTATGGCCATCGCCGATCGCATCCGCATGGCCATTGAAGCAACACCTGTAGATGGAGACGGATGTGTCATTTCGTTTTCCGCCAGCGTCGGCGTCGCCTCCACCGATAAGTCCGGTTATGGGCTGCAGCGGTTGTGCTGGGAAGCGGACGCCGCGCTCTATCGAGCCAAGCGCACCGGACGCAATCGTGTCATCGCCGATAGCGAGAATGGGAATCTGGTCGAAGCCTGATACGTCTGTAGCTTCAACTGGCCTATTCCCTTTGCTTTGTCGTTCCTCTCCCTCACGTAATTCAGCCCCGGAAATTCCGCGACCATCGCGCAATGAAAACATCTCCCTTATCGATACCGAACGACACGCACCGCGGCAGCCTGGCCTGCGTCGGCATGGGCATGACCCTGGGCTCCCACCTTACGCCGCTGGCACGCAGCCATATTGAGCAGGCGGACGTGGTGTTCGCGGCACTTTCCGATAACGTGGTGGAAATGTGGCTGCAACGCATGCATAGGGATGTCCGCAGCCTTCAGCCCTATTACGAGGAGGGCAAGTCACGGATGAAGACCTATCGGCAGTGGGTCGAGCTGATGATGGACGAGGTCCGTGCAGGCAAGCGTGTCTGCGGAGTGTTCTACGGCCATCCCGGCATCTTCGCCTGGTCGCCGCATAAAGCCATCGAGGTCGCCCGCGCGGAAGGCTTCAAGGCGCATATGGAGCCCGGCATTTCCGCCGAGGACTGCCTCTATGCCGACCTCGGGATCGATCCCGGCTACTTCGGCTGCCAGCACTTCGAGGCCAGCCAGCTGCTGTTTTATGAGCGGCGCATCGATTCCACCGGCTATCTGGTGCTATGGCAGGTCGGGCTGGTCGGCGATCGCTCGCTGGCACGTTTCCAGACTGGGCCAGCTTACCGGCAAGTGCTGGTGGATCTGCTGAGCAGTGACTATCCGCTCGACCACGAGGTGATTATCTATCGCGGAGCAACGCTGCCGATTGAGAAGCCGCGCATCCGCCGCGTTGCCCTGCGCGATCTGCCCCAGGTCCCATTGGCCGTCGAGGAAACTGTGGTGTTACCTCCGGCTGCAGCCTTGAAGCCAAACCTCCTCATTCAAGAACGATTGAAGGCACTGGACGAGCTAAACAAGGCAGGTGCCTTCGCGTGAGGTGATAGGCGCCATCCATGAGTACTGACGATGGCCTCCATCATGTTTTATCGAGCTGATGACTGCACGGCATCAGCCTGCCAGATCCATCAAGTTCTACACGACGATCACATAAAGAACAGGAGAGTCACATGCTGGACACGATTGAACTGCTGGAAACCATCGGTCGGGATGCGTCACTGCGTTACGCGTCGGCCGACGAACTGACAAACGTGCTCGAACAGGCGCAAGCATCCGGCGCCCTCACGGCGGCGGCAACTTCTGGTGATAGCTCACTGCTATGCGAGGAGCTCGGGCACAAGGCGATGTGGGCGCCGCAAATTTCCCAGACGTTTTTCGCTGAAAGCTGATCCATTCCCGTTCACTTTACCCACTGGCGATGTTGTTCAGGACTCTGACCATGTGCATGCGCACTATGAGTCGCCTCGGGGAAAGATGAGCACTCTAGAGTGGGACAGTTCGTACGACTGCATTGTCAGTCGTACGAACTTTGATGCCTTACTGGATACCCCCCTACTCAGTCCCAATGCACCGTCACGCGTGCATCCACGCGCGTGCTGCCCTGGTCGGGCACCACCGTTTGCAGTGACTTGGCGATGTCGGCCGATACCGTCAGCCATGTTGAGTAACGGAATAGCACGCCAGGTCCAACGCCGGTGATGCTTTCGTTGCTCGGGTAGAACGAGTAGATCGTGCCGTGGTCGACGAAGCCGTACAGATCCCAGTGCACGCCGATCGTGCGATGCAGTTCGAGATCAACGTAATAGCCACGCGCGCCGGAGATGATGCCGCGCTCGTAGCCACGCACGCTGCCCGTACCGCCGATCTGGAACAGATTCGCCGACGGCACGTCGTTGCCCGTACTGAATTGCCAGCCGGCATCCGCGCGGATCGCCCAGAGTGACTGACCCAATCGCTGCACAAAATCCGCACTGCCCGGCGCGATAAGAAAATCGTCCTTGCCGAGCATCGGTTCGTCCGAGTGCAGTCGCGTCACCAGCTGCGTGACGCTCCAGCTCTGCCCATCGGACTGGTGCTGCACGCTGCCGCCAAGCGTGTATTCCTGCGTGCGCGTGTCGGCAATATGCTGGCCAGTGATATTGGTGGTGGAGTCGTCGATCGAGAACTGACCGATGCCGCTGACCAGCCAGCTCAGCGTCGCCACGATCGGCTGCGTATAACCGATGGAGCCCACCGAGCTTCGCCCGGTGATGTCCAGATCGCGGAAGGCGCCGTTGATCACATCGATCTGGCTGTCCGCGTAGCTCACCGCGATGCGGCCGTTGCTTGTCGTTACGGGAATCGAGTAAGACACCGTGCCATCGTTGGAACCGGTTGAATGCGCGAAGTTCGCGTCAAGGCGATCATCGACACCGAACAACCCATACATATGGCCGTCCACACCTTCGCGCAGGCGCCCGGTGTTGTCCACTCCGTTGTCGTCGACAAACATATCCAGGCTGTAGCGGGTGGGCTCGGCCACGTTGAGCAGGATGTCGGTCTGCCCGCGCTCGGCGCCTGGCTCGAGCAACGCCTTGGTCTGCAGATCGCTGGTGCGGTTGAGGTAGATCAGGTCATCGCGCAATACATCGGCATCGACGACTTGGCCATCCTGGATATGTATGCGCTTGCGAATGAAGGCATCGTGCGTGTGCTGCGTGCCCTGAATCTTCAGCTTGGCCAGGCGACCTTCGACCAGCTCGACGTGCACGACGCCGTTGGTCACGCCCTGACTGGCAAAGATCGCGCGCGCGGTCGTGATCTTGCGCTTGGTGTAAAGCGCATTGACGTGCGCGAGCAGCTCGCGCAACTCCGCCTTGCCCACCTGCTGCCCGACAAACGGCTTCGCGGCGGCGTCCAGATCAGCTTGCGGCAGCAACGCCGAATGGCTGAATACCACCTGCCGCAACAGGAAATGGCCACCGGCTGAAGAAGCCGGGCCATGACCGTTGGCCGGCACCGTATCGGCCCGCTTCAACGGATCGACCGGCGCCGCCTGAGTACCGGGCGCGGGCTGCTGGTAATAACGCTGTATCCGCTGCGCATCGTTCTGCAGCGTGCTGGACTGGATTAACGGTGGTGGGTCCGCGCAAACAACATTCGCGCTACCGATAAACAAAATCGCGGCACTGACGCACTGGCACCAGTGGCGTCGGGCTTCATGACTCTTTGGCATGTCATTGGATCTTCATTCGGGGGCACTGGGAGCCTTGAGGTTGACGGCCACTCCGTCATCAACCGGCTGTACGAGCTTGCTGCTGTCATGCTGCACCCAGGTCGGCACCGAGCGCTGCACGGACACATCCGAATCGATCTGTGCCTGCTCAGTGAGGTAACGACCATTGAAGCGTAATGCGCTTTCACCCAGATAATCCGGCGCCGCCCACAAATGGTCGTCGATGAAATTGGGTGTCTGGATCTGGTAGCCGAAGTCGTAACGGACCACGAACGCATCGGTAAGCGTGTGGATACCGTCCTGATACAGCAGGAAGTCGTAGCTCGGTTGCATCAGCTGCACATTCGCGGGCACCAGGTAAGCGCTCTGCTGATTCATCCGCACCTTGGCGACCGATGTATCGAGCGAAAGGGTCTGTTCGATATGACCGGACTGGATATCCGCACGCGCCGCGGTGGTGGCCAGCGCAGCCTGCACTGCCGACAAGCGGTCGATCATCCACTGCTGCGTAGCGCCGGCATCGACGGTGATGCGTTGTGCCACGCCACCCTGATAACCCGTCAGCACGGAATACAGTGGCTGACCTGTGCTGGTCTGCGTGATATTTGCATTGATGTCGGTCGCCGCAAGATTGATGCGGTCGCCGATGAACGCCGCATCCAGCGCTATATCCCCGCTGGCAGACACAAACGCGTCGCGTGTGGTCAGCTCGGTGCCGAGGATATTGCCGTCGCGCGCAAGCAGGGTGATGCTGTCCGGCGCACTCAGACTGGCGAAGGTGATCTGACTCGCCGCAAGATCGATTGTGTGACCTGCCTGCATGTCATGCACGGTGAGCGCCCCACCGGCATTCACGCTCAACTGGTTGCCCGCCTGCGTGGAGAACATATTGACGTCGGTACCGGCGGTCACGTTCACGTCGTGGCCAGCGTTCACCGTTTGCGTGCTGATATCCGTACCGGCCTGCAGATCGACATCGGTGCCCGCCTGCAAGTTGCCAATGTGGATCCACTTTGCCGCGACGAAGTCGATGCTGCCACCCGCGACGACACTGTTGCCGTCGATACCATCGGTGACGCTCTGACCGAACACGTTCTGGCCGACATTGATCCCGGCGAAGCCGAGATGACCGTCGGCAGTCATGCTCAAGTCGTTGCCGGCCGTCGTTGCACCCAGCAAGGCGATGCTGCCGCCCGCGTTGAGCTGACCATTGGTGCCGATCTGCAGGATGTTCGATTGCAGATTGCCGGCTGCCTGCGCCGTCAATACGCCGGCCGTGGTGACCTGCGCAAGATCGATGTTGGCCGCAGCCTGGATGTTGGCCGAACCGTTCTGCACATCGAGCCACTGCGTGACATTGAAGTTGCCACCGGCATTGCCCTGGTACAAGCCATCACTCAACACCACGTTGGCAAGATTCGTGTCACCCGTCGATTGCGTCGTGACGTTATTGCCAGCCTGCAGGCTATCGATGGTCAACATGCCACCAGCGGTGAGCTGGCTGGTACCGGCTACCGTGCCTTGCACGATATGCGTATCGCCACCGCTGTTGGATAGCAGTGCACCGCCGACGGTCATCGCGTTGATGGTGGTGTCGCCACCCGAGGCCAGCGTGGTATTCAACGCGGTGCCCAGTGAACCGGTCACGTCGAGATCACCCTGCGTCGCCGTCAGCGTCGCATTGCCGCTCGCGCTGCTCAGCGTGGCTGCAGTGAGATCGGTGCCTGCGGTCGCGTTGATGTCGCCGACCGCCGTGGTCGTACCCAGTGTCATCGCCTGAGCCGACGTCAACGTCGCCGTGCCACCAGCGTCGAGCGTAGCCGCGTTGAGGTTGCCACCGGCCTGTGCGGTCAAGTTTCCGGACGTGGTCACGCTCAGCAAATTCATGTCCGTGCCGGAGGACAGATTCGCGTTGCCGCTCTGTACGTTCAGCAACTGGGTGACGTTGAACTCTGCGTTCGCGTTTCCTTTGTAAGATCCGCCACTCAGTACGACGTCGCCGAGATCGGTGTCGCCTGCCGACTGCGTGGTGACATTGTTAGCTGCCTGCAGGTTGTCGATAGTCAACATGCCACCGGCGGTGAGCTGGCTGGTGCCGGTGACCGTGCCTTGCACGATATGTGTGTCACCGCCGCTGTTGGACAGCAGCCCACCGCCGACGGTCATCGCGTTGATGGTGATGTCGCCACCCGAGACCAGCGTGGCATTCAACGCGGTGCCCAGCGAACCGGTCACGTCGAGATCACCCTGCGTCGCCGTCAGCGTCGCATTGCCGCTCGTGCTGCTCAGCGTGGCTGCAGTGAGATCGGTGCCTGCGGTCGCGTTGATGTCGCCAACGGCGGTGGTCGTACCCAGCGTCATCGCCTGAGCCGATGCCAGCGTGACCGCACCGCCAGCATTGAGCGTGGTCGCGTTGAGGTTGCCACCGGCCTGTGCGGTCAAATCGCCGGAGGTGGTCACGCTCAGCAAATTCATGTCCGCGCCGGAAGACAGATTCGCATTGCCGTTTTGCACGTTCAGCAACTGGGTGACGTTGAAGTTGCCGTTCGCGTTTCCTACATACGAACCGCCGCTGAGCACGACGTCGCCGAGATGGGTATCGCCGACCGACTGTGTGGTGACATCGTTCGCCGCTTGCAGGCTATCGATGGTCAACATGCCACCAGCCGTGAGCTGACTGGTGCCAGCGACCGTACCCTGCACGATATGCGTATCGCCGCCGCTGTTGGACAGCAGTACGCCACCAGCGTCGAGCGTGGTCGCGTTGAGGTTGCCACCAGCCTGTGCGGTCAAATCACCGGAGGTGGTCACGCTCAGCAAATTCATGTCCGCGCCGGAAGACAGATTCGCATTGCCGTTTTGCACGTTCAGCAACTGGGTGACGTTGAAGTTGCCGTTCGCGTTTCCTACATACGAACCGCCGCTGAGCACGACGTCGCCGAGATGGGTATCGCCGACCGACTGTGTAGTGACATCGTTCGCCGCTTGCAGGCTATCGATGGTCAACATGCCACCAGCCGTGAGCTGACTGGTGCCAGCGACCGTGCCCTGCACGATATGCGTGTCGCCGCCGCTGTTGGACAGCAGTGCACCGCCAACGGTCATCGCGTTGATGGTGGTGTCGCCACCCGAGGCCAGCGCGGCATTCAACGCGGTGCCCAGTGAACCGGTCACGTCGAGATCACCCTGTGTCGCCGTCAGCGTCGCGCTGCCGCTTGTGCTGGTAAGCGTGGCTGCGGTCAGGTCGGTGCCTGCGGTCGCGTTGATGTCGCCGACCGCTGTAGTCGTACCCAGCGTCATCGCGGTGCCGCTGGCAAGGTCGCCGTTGCCGCCGATATTCAACGTGGTTGCATCAAGCGTCGTACCGGCATTGATCGCCAGATCAGTGCCGGTCTGAACGGTGTCGACGGTGGTCGATCCGCTCGAGGTCAATTGCGCGCTGGTGCCGGCCGTCAGTTGTCCACCATCAATCTGCGTGGCACTCAGCGTGGTCGAGCCGCTTGATTGCAACGTGATGTAGTTCAGCGTCTGGTCCGCAGCGATGCTGAGGTTGCCCATCGGCGTGGTGAAACTGGATACGCTGATATCACCCAGTGCATGCAGCCAGACATTGCCGGTGGTACTGGTCCCGCTGAGCGCATTGACGTCGACCACGATCGGACTCGTAGCGCTACCGATATCGTCGACTGCCTGCAACAGGGTTGCGCCACCTTCGCGTGCCTGCAGGTTGATCGCCGCGCCATTGCTGCTGATTGCGCCACCGGCATTGACGTCAATTGCCGTGCCCGTCGAGGCGAGACTCTGCACGCTGCCAAGCTGCATGTCACCCGACGAGTTCAGGGTGACGGCACCCACCGCGCCCATCTGGCTGCCCTGATCCATCGTCAGGCTGCCACTGGATTCGATGTCGATCGTGCTGCCTGCCTGCACACTGCCGTTACTGTCGATCACGAAGGCAGGCATGCCGCCGCCAACCAGATTAACGAACACATTCCCGCTGCTGGCGTTCGCCGATTGCAGGCTCATGCCGGTGGCAGCATCCAGCGTAATGTCGCCGCTGGTGCTGTCCACGCTGCCGACATCGAGCCGGCCGGCGGCAGTGAGCGTCGCCCCTGTCGCTGCCTGCACCGAGGTGATGTCGCCATCGGTGCCTGCCGCCGCGGACACCGCGCCATTGTTGGACGTCAGCTGCTGAGCTGTCAGTGCCGCCTGGGTCGCGGTAACGGTCAGGTCATTGCCGCTAACGATCGTCCCGACCTGCAACGCTGTAACCGGCGACTCGATGTTCACCGCTCCACCGGCCGTGGCATTGAGCAAGCCACTGCTACCTACCTGTACCTGCAGCGGTGCATCGACACCCGTGCTGACGGCGACCCGCTGGCCGATATCATCGGCAGCGCTCAGATCGATGTTGTTGCCTTCGATGCTCAGGCCCGTAAGCGTGCCCAGGATGCTGCCGCTGGGTGCGGCCAGCGACACCTCGCCATTGGCGAACACACTGCCGATAGTGAGATTGCCGCTGATCTGCCGCAACAGCAGATTGGTCGATGCGGACGCATTCAGCAGGCTGCCGTCGATCTGCACCGACAAGGCATCGCCCGGATGCGTGGCATCCGTGCCATCGCCGAAGCTGATCGCACCGCCGCCGGCATTGATCACCAGATTGCCACCGCTGGTGAGTGCCGCCTGGCCCGTCGTGCGTCCGGTTGCCGCATCGATGCTGCCGGTCGCGGCCAGGCGCATGTCGCCACCGGAAGTCAGGCCGCCAAGATTCAGATTGCCATTGGCCTGCACAAACACCGTTGCACTCGCCGAACCGCTGACAGCGCCGGTGGCCTGCAGGTACAGCGGATTGGTCTGCGCAATCGAGATGGTCGCAAGATCCGCCGTGGTATTCGCGCCATTGGGCTGCAGCACATTGCCGTGCGCATCAAGCAACACGATGTCACCGGGAGTATTGGCCATGCCGAGCGCAAGCACATCGTTCTGCAAGGCCTGGCTCGCAACACCGGACGTGAAGAGATTCTGGAAGTCCGAATAGTTGATGGAAATCGGCGCCGCCGTGCTGCCGATACCACCGGCACCCGCCGTCAACGTGATGTTGTTGCCGCTGATATTTGGCGCAACGGTACCTACCTGCGCACCCGACGGCGCAGCGAGCGCGGCGACGTTGATCGCGTAGGTCAGCTGGTCAGAACTCCACTGGGTGTTCGCGACCAGGCTCTGATACAACGTCGAGTTGCTGGCGATAACAAAGCTGTAGGCGCTCTGCTGGCTGGTGAACGCAGCCGTCGATTGCCAGTTCGAGCCGATGTACGTAGTGAACAACGAGGCGTCGTTGTTGTAACGCGCATTGACGTACGCCTGGGTCAACTCAGCCGTGGTCAGCCCCGACGGCAACTGCGCGGCGTCGGCCAGTGCCAGTTGCTGATACAGCGCAAGGGCGTTCGCATTGAGCGTGAACACACCATTGGATACCGAACCCACCGACAGCAGCTGCCAGTAGTCGCTATAGGCTGCATTGACCTGGTTCTGCAATGCGTCGGCGATGGTCTGTGCCGCGCCGCTGCTATTCAGTTGCAGACGTGACCAGATCGCTTGCGCCTGGGTCGCGGACAAGCTCGTGGCGGGCGACAGCAAACGCGCGTCGTAGATACCACCATCAGGCGCGGACAACGCGACGCTGCCGGTGTCGGAAACAATGCTGCCGACCCAGACGTCGCCGCCGAAATCGTCGATGCTCACGTCACCCAGCGCCTGCGCGTTGAGCGAGCCGTTACTGAGCGATCCGTTGTAGAGGACCTCCGGATGCGTTTCCACATTCAGCGGCGTCGCCAGCGTGCCGATGCTGCCGAGCGTACTGATCAGGGTGACGTCATCACCGATGACATCGCGCGTGTTTCCGGCAATGCCGACGAGTGAACCGGTACCGGTGATCGATACATCGCCATAAATCGGCGTGCCGCTGCCATTAACTCCCTTGGCGATGGCACTGATCGCTTGATCGCTGTTGCCCGAATCCACGTTGACGTAGATGTCGCCGCCATCGGTATTCGCGCTGAGCGTGCTGCCCGGCGTACTGTCGTGCACGATCCGCGCCTGGATCGGTGCCGTCGCCGTGCCGATGCTGCCGCCACCGGTGGTGACCATGCTGAGGTCGTGGGTCCAGATCAGCGCACTGGAAGAATTCTGCAGAATGCTGCCGCCATTGGTGGCTTGCAGCAGCGTGTCGGGCAAGCTGGTGTTGGACGGCGCGTTGGTATTGGAGATCACGCCGTTCAAGAGGATATTCGAGTTGGAGTCGATCTCTACCCGATTGGACTGATTGGTGGAGAACGCGATGTCGATCGGCATATCGGCGCGCTGGGTGAAATTGAGCGTCAGCGTGCCTGCGGTCGGATACAGGAAATCCCATTGCGAGTGCCAACTATTCTGATCGCTGCTGAAACCTGTCGCCGTTGTGCTGTAGTGGCAACCGCTGCCTAATCCGCCACCGCAACCGTGATACCAGATGTCTTCCCCTGTCATGTCGGTGAACTGACCGGACAGGCTTACCAGGTAATCATT
>Ga0302218_10000630_pt1 | contig 11975 bp, 14 predicted proteins | sample II_Palsa_E1_1_FD_194567 | JGI IMG/M metagenome (GOLD analysis project Ga0302218, IMG submission 194567) | Peat permafrost microbial communities from Stordalen Mire near Abisko, Sweden - II_Palsa_E1_1 | ecosystem: Environmental > Terrestrial > Soil > Palsa > Peat permafrost | place: Sweden... | reverse complement strand
CGGATCGCCGGCGAGCGGAAGAAAGGCCTGGTATTTCATTTACCTACGCAGGACGGCGCAAACAAGGCATTAATGAAATGGGCAAATGATGCCGGGATAGATAAACATATTACCTGGCATTGTCTGTGTCACTCTATCTCTGTCCTTTTACAGGATAATGGAACGGACGCTGCGACAGTGGCCGGAATACTTGGGCATACGACGACCAAGTATGTGCAAAAAACCTATCAACGGTACAAGATCGATTCCGCTGTAAAGGCCATCGGGACTTTACCGTCCTAACTTAATCTTCTTAGCTTCTTGCTCGATTTTAGTGGGTCCGCCCGAGATGATCAAATCAAGATCCTCTTTTTTATAGTATCCACTGGCGTTTTTATAGACCCCGTATTCTTCACATTTCAACGCCAGCCTTGTCCTACTCAGGTTGCAATAGATCATGGCCTCTTCCGGCTTTAAATACGGTTTGAAACACAGCGCCACAGCTCGCATGACGGCCATTTCATTGTTCTTCATCATAACATACCTCCTCAGATTCTTGCACTTCGATGATTAGATAATTGGACCATTGTTGATCATTGGCCTCATTCCCGAACGCTAAAGTACGGCACATTTCCTTTCCTGACTTAGGCTGAATCCGCGCAAGTCCATGCCAGTGGTGGCAATTGTACCAAGCCTACTTCCCAGCCTTCTGTTCTTCCGTCGGTTGACTTTTTTGCCATAATTCATAGGCTTCATTCATCCGGTCCTGAATCACCTTAATTTTTGAAAAAAGCAGGTCTTTGTGTTTCTCATTGACGAGAACCCAAGCCCTGAATTCCGGGATTTCCTGCAGGGTATGCAGCTTGTGAACTACCTGGTTGAAGTTGAATCCGACCGCCTTGAACTCTCTTCGAAGGTCTACTATCGCATTCAAAAAAGCATCCAGGGATTCACTTCGATACTTGATATAAACAGGTTTGTTGAGGAGGACACTCCGGCCATAATGACTAAGCTGGGGGCAGGTTGTCTTCTTTGAGAGGCGTCTCAGTTCTTCGTATTCCGCTTCGGTCATCCGGATGGTCAACCACTTGTTGCGGATCTTCTTAGCTTCACTCATCACGCAAGTTTTATTTTTTTACTGGATAAAATGGCCGTTATATGCAGCCGACACTGGAGGCAGCCAAAAGCCAGATCAAACGGGGCGTGCCACGTTTGTACATCTGGGCGTGGAGAAACCGAAATAGCTTCCTTCCGAGGTAGTTTCATTTAAAGGAAATTCATTTCCATTATAGAACTACCTGGATTGCCCCCAATGCAATGCGAAAATAGTTACAACTTTCGTCAGTGACTTAGGCTATAATCGCGTAAGTAATTAGTATTGGAGATGGGGTAACAATTGCGAGAATTGCAATTTACCATGAATAGGTTTGGAGGTTTGTCTCGCATATTACCTCCCAATAGCAGGGAATTTTTAACTGTAATAGGACATTTCGTATATTGACGTAGTCAAATTGATTGCTTGTTAGTTTAATCCCACGGCATACATTTGTATTAATCGAGCAAAGAATTTCGCTATATGCATATCCGGAGTTATTACCGAACAGCAGTTCGCCAAATCGCCAGAAGCCGCTTCCATGCCACTGTCAACATAGTGGGTCTATCCATAGGCGTTTCTTTTACTTTACTGATTGCGATGTATTGCTGGAGCGAATGGGAAGTCAACCGCCAGTTGAAAAATGCCGGTCAGCAATACATTCTCACCAGTGATTGGAAAGACCCTAATATGGGCTATGTCCTCGCTACCTTAGGCCCGCTTGCAAGAGCGCTGAAAGAGAACTACCCCGCATTAGTTGCCAATTATTACCGGTTCGACGGCATGACTGTCATAGTATCCAACGGGAACAAAGATTTCCGGGAAGAACTACAACTGGGAGACAGCACATTGCTGTCGATGTACGGTTTGCCGCTGTTACAGGGGAATGCCCGGACGGCCTTGGATAACCCTTTCACCGTTATCATCACCGATGACAGGGCAATGCAAATCTTCGGCACTACAGATGTCGTTGGCAAGAGCCTGTCAATAGCCAATTTTTCCGGTCAAAAGCAGCAATTTCAGATTACCGGCGTTATGAAGAGGCCCGCACGTAATTCCGTTACTTGGCTCACTTCTGAGAACACTATCTTCGTACCCGTTTCCAACTTGGCCTATTTTGGTAGGAATATGGACTGGTCCAACGGGCATATTGCCAATTACGTGGAATTACAACCTGGTGTATCACCGGACCAATTGAAAGGGCCCATTGAACATTTGATCAAGCAGAACGCTAATGCCCTTATCGCGGCAAATCTGCATGTGGTGCCGCAGCCGCTGCCAAGTTACTATCTCCATGCCAACGGCGATACGGTGCAGAAGATGATTTATACGCTCTCCTCTATCGCCATGTTCATTCTGGGCATGGCCATGATTAATTTTATTAATCTATCCGTCAGCCGATCGCACGCGCGCATGAAGGAAATCGGCATTAGAAAAGTGCTTGGCAGTCTGCGCCGTCAACTGCGCTTGCAGTTCTTGGCTGAATCAGTGCTGCTTGCTCTGTCCTCAACCTGCATCGCTCTTCTGCTGTATCAACTCTTAGCTCCTGTCTTTTCGGATATCCTTGGAAGAAATGTGCCACACTTATCTGATCTGCCGGTCTTGGGCTGGGGCCTAATCGTCCTGTTCGGCATCTTCACAGGATGGCTTGCTGGCCTTTACCCGGCAATCCTGCTGTCTTCGCTGTCGACCGTCAATGTATTGAAAGGCAAGGTGGGATCGGTGAAACAAAATGCCCTTAGCCGTAAGGTCTTGGTTGGCTTCCAGTTCGGCACAGCTGCGATAGTATTCATCGGCGCGATCATCGTCTCCCAGCAGATCAGTCTTTTTTTTAGTGATAAACTTGGCTACAATAAAGATTATATACTTGCCTCACAGGTGCCCAGGGATTGGTCGCCACAGGGAATCAGGCACATGGAATCGATCCGGTCGATTTTCGCCGGGATGCCGCAAGTCAGGGACGTCTCTCTTTCCTTCGAGATACCAAATGGTGCCAATAGTGGAAGCCTTGGCGTCTACCGTGAAGGCAGTGATCCTAACCGCCCGGTCGCAGCCCAGACACTTGTTACAGACGGGCACTATATTTCCACTTACCAGATACCCCTTGCCGCGGGTGTCTATTTTCATGAGGCCAATGGAAGTGATGACCAGGATTCAACGCACATAGTTCTAAATGAGACAGCTGTAAAGGCATTAGGATGGAAAACGGCCGGGGAGGCAGTAGGTCAGCGGGTACGATTTTCGGGTCTTGATCCAATGTTCACCATCAGTGGCGTAGTCAATGATTTCCATTTCGACGCCATGGGAAGCGCGATCCAGCCCGAAGTATTCGTGCCTGTCAGCTTTGGAGGCAGCTATCGGTTCCTTTCTTTTAAATTGAATCCCGGCAATATACGCGCCGACATTGCCACATTGCAGCATCAATGGTCAAAGTTGATGCCGGGAGCGCCATTCGAATTCAAATTCATGGATGAAAGCCTGGCAGCAATCTATGAAAGTGAACTGCGATTGCGAAAAGCAGCATCTACGGCGACTGTGCTGGCCGTTATCATTGTGTTTCTGGGGGTTGTCGGACTCGTTTCCGGTAGCGTGCAGCGGAGGACAAAGGAGATCGCGATCCGGAAAGTTATTGGCGCCAGTGTGCTCGGCATTATCCGACTCTTTCTGAGGGAATACTTACCGTCGCTATTGGTGGCAGCAGTCATTGCCAGTCCACTGGCCTGGTGGATCATGCAGCGTTGGCTCAACGACTATGTCACTCGAATTCCCCTTACCGTATGGCCATTCTTGATGGCTACGGGGTGCTTGGGCCTGCTGGTGATAGTACTTATCGCCGCTCAAACCTTGTCAGCGGCCCTAGCCAACCCAGTGAAAGGCTTGAGGAGCGAATGAGCACGGAATTAGCATCTGTCCGCCACACCAATGGGACATAAAAGATATTTTTTATTAAAAATCAACTAGTTAAGATTCCTGTTCCGGGTTCATTTAATTGCTGTTACAAAAAACCCGCTTCCATATTCCATTGAGGGTTCTCAATTTTCCCAATATAAAAGGAGGTTCTACACCCGACTACAAAGCCCAATCCCCTAAGGTCTAAAAAAACAAAAGGCGCCACTAGCGCCTCATCAAAATAGTTACAAGCCCTTGGAACTTACGCAGACTGCAAAGACTTCATAAAAGCCTTAGCTTGCTCCGGAGTCTTAATAATTTTGTGCAAAGAAGACCCATTACGAACAGCACTGGAGGGCTTTATACCGCTTTTGCCGACCCGTCTTGCTTTCGCCTTCAAATCAGCAACTTTTTTCTCAACACTTTTTGTCATATAGCAAAATTACTTTTTTCCCCCCAGATGGCCAATTCCGTTCTACATCGCTATTTCAGTTTGAAAATGAAATAGTTGTACATAAGATTGGACCTTATTACCATTCCTTTGCGAATTCTGTCGGTCATTGGAATGACATCGTTGAAATCGAAAGGGTTATCATATTGGTTCTTTCCAAATCGACTAATCCGTACAAAATACTTGAGCCCATACATCTCGAAGTATTGATCAAGATAGTCGAAGTTGCGTTGAAGAAACCGATAGTAAAGATAAGCCCGAGCATTATTCGATCCGTCTATTCCCAGATACTGCTCCGGGTGATCTGTAAGATACGTAAGCCCAGATAGAAGGATAGACGAAAAGACTTTAGAATAGTCTTTGTGCGCAATTTCAGCCTTATCATCTATTTCCCCTCTTGCATTCGTTGGGCCGAATGCAAGGTTGAAAACAAAAGGCAGTAGCGCATGGGGCTGGCTACTGATTTCCACCCTCAGAGGAACCAACGATCCATCTTCCAAATCGCTCTTAAAGGTACTAACCCTTAAATCATCCGAGAGAGGTTCTATCTCATAAGTATTATCAAAATCCAGCTTTACTGTCACGGCCATTGCCTATTCCCATTTTATTATTGCAAAGTACCATTTCTATTACAAGAAAAATGAGCAAATTTAAGATTAGGATGTGCTTTAGATCTTTCCAGTCTTATGGAGCTTCCGGCTTTAGCGAGAGTAAACGAGTTAACTCCTCCATCAACTCCTTCCGCTTTGCGTAGTAGAGCGTTTTATCGACAATTTTTCCATTGCTTTTCAGCCACCGAAACATTTGCAGATTGTCCAGGTAATACCTGTTCTCCTCGACTCTAAGGGCGACGCCAGACATTGGCCGGGTATAGATCGTATGCCGTTGGTAGCAAAAGAATAATTTTGTGCCACAAAAATAATACTCGGTGACATTTTTTCCGGTCTCTCCATAAAATGTGGCACCCAGTTCTACCATCTGCTTTCCGTCAAGAAAGCGGACGATCTCGCCTCCTTCGGTTGACTCATCCATGACATCCTGATGGACAACCCGGTATTTGGCGCTGTCCGTTTTAATCCGAATATATTCTTTTCGTATATTTAATATGATGGCCTCCGTACTGTCAGCAGGAACACCAGCCCCGGTATTAACAGGTTGCGGATTCTGTCCCGATGCAAAAAGGCAAGAAAGAGAGATAGAAACAGACAACAAAACAATGATAATTTTTTCACGGTAATTCACAGCTCAGGTTTGTTTATCGAAAAATACTCAATTCCTGTGGAAAGTAGCCGTGAAAAATGTGACCTGTTCGCGGGTATTTTTTTGGCGCACAAATGGCACACAGAAAATATTTTTTATTAAAAAGCAATCAGTTACGATTCCTGTTCCGGGCACAAGTTCATCTCCACTTTTTAAAACCCGCTGTCATAGCGGGTTTTGTGGTTCGATAGAGGCTAACTCCAGCTTCTTAAAATTCTTAAATGATTTATTGTAACGAACTTAAAGGTTCGAATCCTGAATGGTTGATAAGTGGGGAAATCACTTTCTCTAAGGCAATATGCCCATATTATCTGAACTCCGCTTTTTTCAGATGGCATTTCATTACTTCCGTATATTCAGGGTCTTTTATTCCCATTTCTATCCAGTACCCTTTTTGGGCCTTTGCAGGAGGAAGATTAACCTCCTTCACGATGATTTTTGAATTAGCATTGTCAATTGTGAATTCCGGCTCACCCAAAACGTTGAATAACGGGTTATCTGTCCAATTGACATAACCGACTTGATCAATAGTTCTGCAAGCGTAATTGTTAGTAGCATGGATAAACAATAATACAATGCTTACGAAATCATCCGTCTTTTCCGGGTCTGCTGGAACATATTGATGTTCCATCTGATTGCGTGTCCTATTGATTTTTTCTAGAATTTTCGGCGCGATAATATCAAATTCTGCTATTTTTTTTAATTTCCGCGGAAATCCCCAAAATTCCTTTCTCGCGTCTGTATAAAAGCCGAGCAATTTGAGTAATCGGTCAGCCTGGCAGTCCAGTGCACGTTTCGTATTGCCCAGCGCATTGATGAACCTATGTTCATCCGTACTTCTCAGGTCGGCCTCGGCGTAGGAAATATAATCTTCTGGATTGATATCGAAAGATGTGTCGACATTGCTGCAGGACCACTGATTACGTTCTGTGTCCTTATCTTTTAAGTAAGCAATCAGGGTATTTATGTCCATATTTTTATTTTGTTGCAATATACTGGTTCAGTGTGCTCTGCAAACTACTTCCCCTTGCCAAAATGGCTTTTTTTTAGTATATTTGATGTTATGACAGCGCTACAAGTCATTGAAGAAAAAGGAAATAAAGCCGTCAGGAGGCTTCGAAAGCAAAAATTTGCCAAAGGTCACCCTTTTATGATCAATTCCAAAGATCTTAAGCGCTATCAGTGCTACCTGGAATACCCAGACGGTTCCATTTTTCTGGTGGAACTGACCCCTTCTACCCAAGAGTTTACAACTGTAAGACAACTATCTTCAATTGAAGCAGATTTTCTTCGAAAAAAATTTCGCCTTGAAGATTAGCAATGCCTGATCTATATATTATAACAGGTTCAAATGGTGCCGGAAAGTCTACAGCGGGTCCGGATTATCTACCGGCTCACATCACGAACGCTCAACCTATCTTCGACGGTGACAAATTATTTGTACAAAAACGGAATGAATTCTGGCGATCAGGCGTCAAATCGCATAAGGAATGCCGAAAACTGGCCTGGGAAATTGTCGAAAAAACATTCGACCAGCTAGTAGAGATTTCCCTTTCCGAGCATACTAACTTTGCATATGAAGGGCATTTTACCAATGAGGCAACTTGGGACATTCCTAGAAAATTCTTACAAGCAGGCTTCTCGATACACCTACTATTCTTCGGTCTAGTTGATACTGCGCTATCTGAACTTCGGGTAACGGACAGGGCTAAGGAAGGTGGTCACTTTGTTGATCCCCAAACTGTCTCGGATAATTTTTACGGCAATCTTCAAAAGTTAAACCAGCACTATGGGATGTTTCACACTTTGCAAATCGTGGATACATCTGAAACGGAGCATCAGGTTCTGGTGACCCTTGAACTGGGTATTCCCAAGTTAGCCATACCGGTCGAACTGCTTCCAAACTGGTTTTGCACCTATTTGCCTGCAATCGTTCAGCGGATAAGCGACCATGAACCTAAATTCACCTAGAATTCACAGTTCCTCCAAATGTTTAACAAAGCCATGAAGAATTAATCGAACAGACACTATGCAAATCAAACACTTAGATCGGAAACCAATTTTAGGTCGGTCAGGAATTGGTTCGAGAAGTTTCCTGTTTGGTGCACAAGTTTTTCCCAACTCTTCAAAACCCGCTCTGGCAGCGGGTTTTAAAGTTCGATTTGATTTGCTTCCGATTTGGCCAAATGATTAGATGATTGATCTCCAAAATCTTCTGGGTTCGATTCCTGAATGCTTCTCCGCTTTTCGGACTGGCGTTATAACAGAAAAATAGTGCCGAGCATTGCGGGCACGTATCAATATTCTTTTAACGATACCTTTCGGTTGACCTATGTGCTTAGGAGCGATAATACGTTTGTGATCAAAAGTCCGACGATAAACGATTCGGGCACTTGGGCAATCGGAGCGAACACTTACATGATTCGGTTTTACCATCCCGACAAAATAGAATTCACTAGGTCATTCTTCAAAATGACTTCCGCTGAACCATCACTACTGTTCTTGAATGGGAAGGACACGATCGAGTTGATCAAACAGCGGTAGGCAAATCTGCCATTTGCAAATTACCGTTTCTGGAATCAATATAACGGCTCCTGATAAGTATTGAAGACACGAAGAACGTTGACAGCACTTGCTTCTTCGTCTATTGTAAACATTATCAGGAAGGGAAAGCGCTTCATTGGCTTGCACCGAACATTCTTATATCTCACGGCAGAGGCGGTCGGAAGTTTGGCAATACGACCCAAATATTCCGATACCAAGTCTGCGAATCGATAGCCCAGGTCAGTCGCTATCGCATTATAGTGTTCTACCCCTTCTGCAATATCTTCCGTCGCAGTAGGGGTGATAAAGATAGTGTAGGGCATTAAGGTTTCTTGAAACGGGATTTCACATCATCCCACTTTTGAAGATAGGCTGGATTGGCTTTAATGGCCATTAGTTCCTTATCAAGCGCCTCCTTCTGACGGGGCGTAAGTTCAATTTCTTCATCTTCTTCGACAGTCTCGACTGCATCAACCTTAATGAGATCTTCTATCAGCGCAGCCGCGTAGTCTTTCTTTATGCGAATATGGAATGTAGAATCAGACATTTAACAAGTTTTTATTGAACTCAAGGTCTTGCCTCAGCGGTCAATCGCCAAAAGCTAAATTACTAAAATTTCTGGTGAGCCAAAAGCTCCTTTTTGATCCCGGGTCAATTTACAAATTTTGAGAGCCCCATTATTTATAGAAATAGATCTTTCTGAGGCTTGTTTAACAACAATCGAAGAATAAAAAGCTGTTCAATCTATTGAAAATCAATAGATTATAAAACAAAACGCTCTTAAGTCATCGAAAAATCGGTTCGAAAACTCTCCTGTTTGGTGCACGATTTCATCGCCATTCTTTAAGACCCGCCACCACGGCGGGTTTTTGGGTTTGATGCAGACAGAACCCAACTCTGTAATTTTCCTACTAGTTTTATTATTACAGTCTTATGGGTTCGATTCCTAAAGAGTCTACCGGGCCGCTTTACGAAAATAGAACGTCTTTTATTTTGGCCTCTGCGATGAAGGGACCATAGGCTACGAATCTTTCACTAGTTTTTTATAAACCATTTTCTGCTTTATCAGCGCAAGAAGCCAACCATTAAATTTCTCTTTGAGCTGTATAACAAAATCAATTGAGCTTTTTAGCAAAGCTGGCGGCCTGTAACGCCAATAAATTTGTAGAACAATCAATAAACACAGAAAAATGAAAAAGGTATGGTTTATAACTGGAAGTTCCAGGGGACTGGGACGGAAAATAACGGAAGTCGCATTGGGTAACGGAGACCTCGTTGCCGCAACAGCCTTAGGAAAGGACGATTTAAATGATGTCGCTGAGAAGTACAAAGACCAGGTACTCCTCATTGAACTGAATGTAACGGACAAGAGGCAAATCGAAAATGCCATCGAAGAAACACTTAAACATTTCGGGCGAATTGATGTGCTGGTCAATAACGCGGGGTTCGGAATCACCGGCGCTGCTGAGGCCTACACAGATGGGGAAGTCAAAAGTCAGTTGGAAGTTAATTTGTATGGAGCCATTGAAATTACGCGCCTGGTTATACCCATTATGAGGAAACAGGGGGACGGTCGGATCCTGCAGATCAGTTCTGTCGGCGGTCGTTTCGGAAACCCCGGATTGTCTATTTATCATGCCGCAAAATTCGGCCTGACCGGTTTCAGCGAAGCCGTTGGAAAAGAAGTCGCACCGTTGGGTGTAAAAGTGACTTCTGTTGAACCAGGAAGTATGCGCACCGACTGGGGAGGCGCGTCCATGGGATTTGCCAAACAGGTAGACGGCTACGGCGATACCGTAGATAAAATGATCAGTCTCAGGAAAGAAGGGAACTATATTCCCTCCGGAGATCCTGTTAAAGCGGCCCAGGCCATTTATGATCTCGCGCGGCATCCTGAACCACCGGTTCACCTAATCCTGGGCAGCGACGCCGCCGGAATTATCGAAACGGTGAGTAAAAGCCGAGAGGAAGAATTTAAAAAATGGCTGCCTGTGAGCCTCTCCATCGACCATGATGATACCATTGGCAAAGAAAAAACTTCCGGTCATCCGGTCAAGGAATTCAAAGCCTGAAACAGTTAAGCAAGAACAAACAAATACGGAATCATTCGAACAATTCAATTATATATTTATGAAAGCTTTTAATACAGCATTTATCAACGGCGAATTGGTTATCCCTCACGGGACTACGGTTGTCGACTTGATAAACCCTACGAACAACGAAGTGATTGGCGAGGTTACTATGTGTGACGAGGTCGATACGCGCAACGCGATCGAAGCCGCCAATAAAGCGATCAAAACCTGGTCGCAAACTACCAAGGAGGAACGCCTTGGATATTTGCAACGCCTTTATGATGCCCTGGCCACTCGAATGGACAGGCTGATCGCGGCCACTACAGAAGAATACGGCGCTCCAGAAGTGCGCTCGAAAGGATCCAACGAATTGGCGCTAAATATTTTTCAGCACGTGATTTCGGTCGTAAAGGATTATGAACTTGAAAAAACGCTTGGCTACTCCAGGGTTGTATTCGAGCCGGTCGGCGTAGTCGGAATTCTTACTCCTTGGAATTCCAGTGCAGGTTCGATCCATATCAAAATGGCTCCGGCACTTGCTGCGGGTTGCACGGTGGTGATCAAGCCGAGTGAGATGAGTGCCATGCAAACTGAGGTGCTCGTAGAAAGTTATCTCGAAGCCGGGCTTCCGCCAGGCGTAATTAACGTGGTCTGCGGCCTCGGCGAGGTGGTCGGCAAGGAAATGGCCATTAGCCCTGATATTCAGCGGTTGTCTTTTACGGGTTCGACAACAATTGGAAAAATGGTAGCAAAGGACGCCATGGATACTGTAAAGCGTGTGGCACTTGAACTCAGCGGCAAAAATCCAAATATTATTTTAGATGACGCTGATTTTGAAAAAGCGATCCCGATGGCGGTTGCCGCCTGCTACATGAATAACGGACAGGCTTGTATCGCAGCTTCCAAGTTGCTGGTTCCCAAAGACCGTATTGAAGAGGTAAAGAAACTGGCCAAAGCTGCTGTAGAACAAATAAAGGTCGGTGATCCGAGAGACAAGGAAGTTGCTCTTGGGCCGCTGGCGAGCGTCAAACAATATAACCGGGTACAAGAATATATAAGATCAGGTATAGCTGAAGGGGCGGAACTTATAATTGGCGGCGAAGGCCACCCGGAGGGCCTGGAAAAAGGCAACTTCATTAAACCCACTATTTTTGCCGGCGTTACTCCGGATATGAGAATATTTAAGGAAGAGATTTTCGGGCCCGTCCTTTCCATTGTTACCTATGAAACCGAAGAAGAGGCAATCGAGATGGCCAATGATACCGAATATGGGTTGAATTCTTATGTCAGCTCGGCGAATATGGATCGGGCACAACGTGTCGGCGCCCGGATCAAGGCTGGCAGAGTACTGATTAATTGTATAGCACATGATCCGCTTGCTCCTTTCGGCGGCTTCAAACAATCCGGCTTTGGCCGGGAAGGCGGTATCCTGGGGTTTGAAGAGTATGTTGAACCCAAAGCGTACATTACGCATTAATGGCAGGTGATATACCGCCCACCCATGAAGAATGGCAGAAGCTTCCTGCCCACGGAGGGATTATGGTTGCTCAGTTTGCACAGAAAATGGAATCGCTTGGTATTCTTGTGGCTGAACGGATAGATGCAAGAGTGCGTCATGCGCCCCGCAAACCATTCTATTTAGAATAAGAGGCTATTGTCACCCGGCTATACCGCAACTGGGTTGAAT
>Ga0302218_10000617_pt1 | contig 12069 bp, 16 predicted proteins | sample II_Palsa_E1_1_FD_194567 | JGI IMG/M metagenome (GOLD analysis project Ga0302218, IMG submission 194567) | Peat permafrost microbial communities from Stordalen Mire near Abisko, Sweden - II_Palsa_E1_1 | ecosystem: Environmental > Terrestrial > Soil > Palsa > Peat permafrost | place: Sweden... | reverse complement strand
TTCGAAGCTTAGCTGGTTCGTCCGCCATATGTGAACGGTTTGGGGGTTTCTCAGATATTAAATATACATGATTTTCCAACCTGCCCCAAACCGGAAACTACCGTTTTGCGTGACAGCTATATGAGCTAAATTCGCATTTTTTGAGGTAGGATTAAATACAAAGTCGGATTAACAGTTCCGTCGATATTCTAAGTTCATTTTCTGTGAAAGTTCTATCAGGTTTTTTTGGTTCGGCAAATAAAGTTTCAAAACCCCACCGAAGACCCCGGATCTGGCCCCTGTATTAGCTCCGTTAGTTGATGTGTTACCTGGGCTTTTACGTCGAGTTCAAACTCATCAAGGTAGTCCTCAGTGGTTTGAAGATCATGGTGCCCTAGCGCCTCACTAATAAAAACCGTCGACACTCCTGAACGCTTAAGCATTGTGGCAAAAGAATGACGCCACGTCTTCGTCGTAATCCTTTTTGTGATCCCGACCTTGGGCGCAATCTTGTTCATCCAGTCAATAATAGTGCAGGTAAAATCACGGTTGAGCTCCAACTGGCGGTGCGGAGACAGCCCTGGTTTTAAAATATTGAACACATAATTTTTAGGCGAAGTATCCGGGTTGCCAAATCGCCGGATGATCCGTCGCATGGGCTCGTTCACCGAAATGGTGATCTTCTTTGGCTTTCGCCGAGATGTCCGCTGGGTTTTTTGCCGCTGAATCACGATAAAATCGTCCTGAAAATTGCTGTAGCGCAGGTTAACAATATCCTTAGGATTGATGCCATTGGCAAAAAAACCAAAAAACCACATCGCCAGATAGAAAAGCTCCTCCGGCCCCTCCGTTTGATATTGATACCGCCACAGCAGACGGAGTTCCGCCTGCGTCAGTGCGATCTTTTTATTCATTCCAGCGGGTATCAGGTATTTTCGCAGAGCGAAAGGATAGTCCTTTTCCGACAACAGACCTGCGCTTTTCTGGATGTTAAGGATGGCCCTTAGCGGCCGCAAGTAGATCCCCACAGTGGACTCGCTATTTCCGTTCCCAACCAGCCATTGCTCATAGCCATACAGAAAATTGACCGTAATATCTTCCACCCGCAAGCAAGGCCGGTACCTCAACAAACTCATGAGGCTGCAAAAATAGGCTTCCGAGGTCCCGATCCTGGCCTGCGCCTCCAGCATTTTGATGTATTCTCCATACAGCACCGCCAGCGGTCCCATCGATTTAAAATCGACATTGCTGCGGATCCGGTCGAATTTCCGCTTGCCATATTTCCGGTTTTTCCCTTCCGGGGAAATCGCCATCTGATTCAGGTAGTCCCCACCCGCCGGGGTCGCTGCGGCGCCCATTGAACAGACATTACCCAAAGCACCATTGACAGCCTTCAGACGGCCCCTATGCAGCCTGTTAGGATTAGCCTTGTAAAATTCTGCCTGAAAGGCCAGAAAGGTAAATGTACCGAGGCCTTTGACGATCTCTTCGGCTCTTCTCTGCGCAGCAACCCAAACTGCTTTAATTTTCGCAATAGCCTCCCCCAGACGCGGGGATGCTAATTTCCTGAAGTCTTCCTCCGTTACTTCCTCGTCAATTGGGAAGATAATGGGCTTACGATCATAGGTGACCCTAACGGCCAAATGGTAAGTTTCGGACGTCTTTTTTTTTGTAGCGTTTGTCCAAGACGCCCCTCACGGTGACAGATTTTTCCATAATCTCACATTGTTTTATTTGATAAACAATTTGCCTAACACACGAAAGCTAAAAGAAGCCACTTTGTGAATTGGTAAAAGTAACCAATCTCACCAAACCCTTGCTGGCATTAACTATTATGGAAAAAGACATAAAACGAAGAACAAGGAAATAAAGCCCAATTCGAACTACGGATCAGTAGGTTTCAGGTTTGAATCCTGACGGGGTCACAGACATCCAAATCAGGGCACTGCGTAAAGTGCCCTTTTTCATGCCTCAAACCCTCGCCAGCACTGCGTTTGAGCCGTTTTTCAAAAACTTTTGATTCCATCGCCATCCATCGGAATCTAGGCGTTTTGGGGGTTAATTCGGGACCTAATTCGGGACCTACCTTTGTGAGGTCCCGAATAGGTCCCGAGGAAACTACCCTCTCGTGTGTGTGAAAGATCATTTTTTTTAACCCGCAAAAATGATTTTTTATGTATGTCAAACAAAATGTCTCCATCCTCTTTATTCTCCGTACCGCAAAAATGGGCACCGACCGAAAATGCCCCATTCATGTCCGTCTGACGATCGACGGGGTAAGAGACGAAATTGCCACGGGTGTCCGGGTCGCTGAAAACGGCTGGGTGGCCGATTCGAAGCAAGTGGCCGAAAATGAACCCAATTATAAGCTCCATAATAAGCGACTTCGCCAGATACAGACGGACCTGGAACGACTCGTTGACCTGGCACAAGCCAGCGAAGAAATTGCTATCCCGGCTAAAGTCTTGGCGACCTATCGGACGCCCGTTCGCGCAGTGAAAATTCGGGAGGAAAAAAGCAAGAATCTGGCTTTCAGCCACGCCATCGATGAAACGGTGGAAAAATATCTGACTTATCATCAGCGGTTCGAAAAGGCACACCTGGACGGCAAATTCCCGGCCCCTCCCCTACAACAGCGGCTATCTGATGAAAGGGAGGTGATCACCAAATCAATCGAAAAACTGGTGAAAGAAGGTAAATTGATGTTTGATGATAAGTCCTGGGAAAAAACCCTCCTCCTCTCGATAAACGAACACCTGCTCAACTTTATGGAAATTTCTTTCGCCGGCCAGCGTTCACCAAACACGCTCGAAAAGATGTGGGGACGTAAGAACCGCTATCTTGAATTTCTGGAATATCGATATGAAGTGTCCGATATCCCGCTGAACAAACTGCAATACAAATTCATGGATGAGTTATTGAAGTACAATATGGTCCAGCATGGTATAATAAAGAACTCAGCCATGAAGTACGTGCAGATCCTGAAAGGTATATTATCGAGGGCCGAATCGCTGGGCTGGATGCAAAGCAAAGCCTTTGATCAATACCGTTGCAATTATACCGACCCGCACACCGACTGGCTAACAATGGCTGAAATGGTGGATTTGATGGATACCGACTTTGGCAATGTGCACCTAACCGAGGTCAAGGACATTTTTGTCTTCCAGAGCTTTACGGGCCTTTCCTATGCCGAACTGCGCAGCCTTGGACCAGAAGACATCCGAATCGGCGTTGACGGCAAACAGTGGATTGGAAAATTCCGGCAGAAAACCGGCGGCGACGAAACCCTCCCTATACTGCCAACGGCTCTTGCGCTCATCGAGAAATACAAGAATCATCCGGTATCGCTTCGACGGCGGAAGATATTTCCGGTACCCTCGAATGTTGACTACAACAGAACGCTCAAAGTAGTCGCCACGACAAAGGGTTATAAGGTAAACCTCCGATCTCATAAGGCCAGGTATTTCTTCGCTAACGTAATTATGTTCGACAATGGCGTCAGCCTGAAGACGATCGCTGCTACCTTGGGCCAGAATACTACGCGATCGACCGAAAAGTACGTCAAAGCCAACAAATCACACATCAGCAGGACGATGGACGAAGTGGAAGAAAAACTGTATGGAACGGCCGGGAAGACCGTCAAAAAGGAAGCGCCGTTGTCCAATGAAGCAAAGGTGATTCCCTTGAGCAGGACTAGATAAACTCCCTTACAAGCACCAGGGACGCCGACCTGATCCTAATGTGTCTAACGATCGGTACCTGATCATGGACGTTTTTCCCCAGAATATTTTCAGAATTAGCTAAAATGCAGCTACCAAAAATATTATCAAAAAGGCTTTCTACTATATTTGGAAGGTTAAATTGTAATGCTGCTATAAATTTCATTAAAATGAGGATCTTCACGATTACAAAAGATTCGGAAACGATCGTTGATGTTGTAAATGAAAAAATAATCTATTTTGGGTACCATGACTTTTTCGACAAGATCGTTAAAGCAAATAATTGCTTTATATGCGGCGCTTCTCCTGAGGATAAAGAATTCAATGATGAACACATTATTCCCGATTGGATTTTAAGAAAATTTAATCTTTACAATAATTCGATCACCCTACCTAATCAAACGTCAATAAACTATAGGAATTATACAATTCCCTGTTGCAAAGATTGTAACTCTCTTTTGGGAAAGACTTATGAAGGTCCTATTAGCAGCCTTCTCAACGGTAGCTACCAAAATTTAATTGAAAAAATTGCGGCGAACAACTCAATCGTGGAACTTTTGTTTTTTTGGATGTGTCTGATTTACGTAAAAACACATTTGAAAGACACCTTGTTGTTGCAATCTCGCGACACACGCATTAAACAGGGAATGATCGGGGACCATTTTGACTGGAGCGATACCCATCACGTCCATTGTATGGCACGAGCGTTTTACACAAATGCAAAAGTACTCGACAATGTTTACGGGTCAATTTTAATTTTACCAGCCATGGTTTCTGAAGATGTCGGGAAGTTTGACTACATGGATCATGCAATTGCAAAAACTGCAATGATACAGATGGGCGAAATATGTATCATTGCAGTATTAAATGATTCGTGTGCTTGCCAAAGTGTATTTGGTGGGCCATTAAGTAAAATAAGCGGGCCGCTCACCCCCTTCCAGATAAGAGAAATTTTCGCTCACATGATGTTTATCAACCTTCATTTAGTCGATCGACCATCATATCATTCCACGATCGAGTCGGGGGGATATGAGATCGTGGCTACCTTGCCGGGAAAATTGAGATTAGCACAAGAAAAGGACTGGGTTGTGCCATTGCCTGAATTGCTTTATCAATATCTTGCGCCGCTTTTTCCCGATGATGACCCAAATAAGAATAAAATACTTGAAATGGTTAGAGCGGGCAAAATGAGATATCTTCTTAATGAGAACGAAGAATTTGTAGACTTTTCGAAAAAAACAAAGTAAAGTGTGAACGACGAATGGAATGAAAGCTGAATAATTCATCGGACAGAAATTCATTGCAGGAGGAAGCCTGGCCACAGCTATATTGAATTTAAGGAAGCTTGGCGAAGGATAGCGAAATTTGCGGAGGTGGAACACAGCAAGAAGAACTTTTTTCCGATGGGGGTTTACTGTAGGGTATTGAGCCGAACGAAGATGTCGTGGCGCAGCTCCTGTAAATTCTTGTAGACTTTCTGAAAAGTTTCGATCAGCAGCGGCGGATATCGGAGATCAGAACACGCGACGGTTTTCGTGGCCTGCATGATCAGGAGCATGTCGATTAAGACGCGGAGCTCCCGGTATTGATAGTTGAGGGTTTTGCGCTTATGCCGGAAAAGTACCTGGGTAGGAGTAATCGGAAAAATGAATTCATCGGTGTGAAATGATTCGGTCCCGTTGTTCCGGTAAATGATGGGATTGTCACTGACCAGGGCGGGCAGCGCTTGGGGAAAGGGTTGAATGGTGGCGTGATCCTGTTCGGGAACATTGAATATCTCATGGTAAGTCGCGCCCGGTAGGTTCAGCCGGGCGAACTTGAGGAAAGCAGGCATTGCCATCAATTCTCTCTCCCTTTGATTCGATACACGTTCGCCTGTAGTTTTGTCCACTAGTTTCATTGCAAAGGCGGACAGGTTGGGGCTATTGTCGATGAGTTTCTGTACAAACTAGCAGTTAAATGGTTGATAAAGAAGCCCTTTCAAACACGCCTTTCAACTCTTCAGACGTAAGGCTTAGTTTTGCCAGACGGATTTGAATATTTTTCAACTGACTACTTTTTCGCTTTTGGTCGAGCTTTTCATAGTCAAATGCACTGTAGGGCTGCTGCTTGATTATCATATTCCAAATAATTACCGCAAGTTTTCTGGCGGTAGCGGTAATCGCGGCTATTCTGCCTTTTCTAAAGGCTATTTTTTTTAAAGAATGGTGTTAGTGGATGACTTTTTTGATTCCCAATACTATTTGCTGCCATCCTCAAACAGCGAGCAATCTGGTTTTTGCCGGGTGGAGTTTTATCGCTAATGACTTTTCCACCACTTATTTTATTATTGGGCACTAGCCTTAGCCAGGATGCAAATTGCTTGCCCGTCGCAAATTTTTGAATGTCATTTCCCATATTTGTTAATAGACATAGCACGGTGGTATGACTAACGCCAGGTATTTGATAATGATCTGTTTTAAAAAAAGCAAAAGACACCTGCTGAATATTAAACTTCGGAGAATGCTTGAGTGGTTTTTTTCTCGTTTGGGATAAATTGACTTGAGTGTCGACGGATGGGGCCTTGGCTAATAGTTCACTCTCCAGTTTAGCATCACATTCGAGAACGGCCTTTTCGTAAATCCAGTAAAGCGATAAGCATGATCGAAGCTCAAATATGAAATCATCTCGCCACTGCCCTTGCAAAGATGCTGTTATTTCCTCTCTGCTTTTCTTGACGCCCTTCGACACAAAGGACGATAACATCACCGGATCCCGCTCCCGTCCAAGATAGCTTGGACAACTGCAATTCCGGATTCGCCCGTAGTGTCCCTTAGAATGACATCTAAACGGATATTCATAAGACGCAGAACGGCTTGCATTTTGCTGATATATTAGGAGGTCTGTTCCAGAAGATGCTGACGATGAGAGTAATAAGTTCTAAGCTGCTGTACATAGTCATTGAGCAAAAAGCTGCCGGAAAGTAATCCAAGGGAATGCAACTTTTGAATCCACATGCAATCGATAACATCAGTTTTTCGACCTTTTACATTCTTTGTTTGGCTGCCATTCACTAAATGTACGTCAAAGCCTGCTGACTATAGCGCGTTAAACAGCGTTTGCCAATAACTTCCAGTGCTTTCCATAGCCACTGTAGTGATTTCAAATTTTCTAAGATGCTCGATAAGTAATAAATGATCGCGGGTGTACACGCCGAATTCACTCAAATGTTCCGGATCCTGATCAACAGCAATAAAATGACTGCGTGAACCGACATCAATGCCGGCAGCATGCGGGTGAACACTCTGAAGAGATAATTCTTTTTTTTGCATACTGGAGTTTTTATTAAAACTCCGGGGAATGTATTATTGCTATAAAACTTTTCTGTACGGGATTCTCTTAAAGTAAGAGATCACCAATCGTATTCAACAAATGCCCAATGATAACCGGGCACAATACATTCCAACCTGATTATTTTAAGGACTTCAAAAGTACCATTACCTGTGAAGGCTTCTTCCGGAGCTCTATAAAGTTAAAGTAACCTAGGTTGTCAACGGTACTCAACGGTTGGATCCGTCGGGGGATTATTTTACAGTCTCATAAATTCTCTGCATTGACACATTCTGTTATCCGAAAATCCGGAATCTCTTTCCTGCTCGCTGTAATGCCATTCATCCCCTTAACTACGTCTGCGAAAAAATACCACCTCGCACTTTTTTTTTATATTAAATTGATATATCTTCATTATATCTCACCTCTTTCCACAAAGAAGTCTATCTACGAATCGTTATACACTGCAATTTTAGTTGGTTCGGAAATTCAAAAGATTTTTGGATTAATTTATTAGTATAAATTATAAAATATGAAGCAATTACTACTACTACTCGCTATTTATCTTCCGGGAACTATCATTTGCCGTGCACAACAGGGTTATGCGGCACAACCAGGTTCTTATATGTATGGAATCGTTGTATATGACGAGGGCAAATCCATTTATATTACAAACATACTGAACATTGGTAACTATCAAGGCTGCGAGGGAGCCTTTGGAAAGGCCGAGGCCAGTGATTGCGCATCCAAATCGATGTGGACCGCCTTGCAGAATGAAGTGGGGGATCTATATCGAAAATATCGGGGCGGGATCAAGACCTACCTCAATACTCATTCGGGGTACGGCTCACATCAATACTTCCTATCGATTGACGAGGCGCAAAAGGAGTTGGATAAATCCATTGACTATTACACAACCCGTGGATACCAAGTGGGCAAACTTCGGCTAAAATAAATTAAATCGAAACAAACAATACCGGCTATCCTGATATGATTCAGAATTCACTTGTTTTAAGCCTACTGCTGATTGGAACGACATCACTCCAAAAATCCCAGCCGCATTATGCCTCGTTGAATCATGGACAAATTCAAATATCGTCGCATAAAGGAAATCAATGCCTTAGTCCAAACGATTATGATTTTACTTTTGAAAATACAACTACGCAAGTTATTGAATATCGTTATTTTTATTGGTATATATCTGGTGATCGAAAAGGGCATTGGAGCGATTCAAGAAGTGGACCCGCACTTAACCCTGCCGCAAAAGGGACAGGGTTTTCCTGTAATAGTGATGGGAATATTCTGATGTTTGTGCGGGTTCGGGGATCGAAAGATGTTTTTCCGTTCAATTCTCAAATCGACGAATGGAAAGCAAAAGATGGGCAGGTTCATCAGTAGCCAGGTGGTATCCCACCGATGGCAATATTTCCCCAAGAATTCACGGCATAAAAATAACAACGATAGTTGTAGAAAACTCAATTCCAAATGGTGTACTCTTCGTCGTGGATATTCCAAAAGGACAAACGGCCCATCAAGCCTCAGATAAAAAGTACTACAAGCGCTTCAATTTCATTTCTACGGCAATGGACGACTCGGAAATTAAAGACATCATCAATCGTCAAAACAGAACAACGGCTTATGTCCGATTCAGACTCAAATCCGGGAATTTTTATACCATGGACTCTTTACCTCAAAAAAAAGTGTCTTTGGAATTTGATATTATCGCTTCAAACGACGGCATTAAAGCGATCTCGCTACTCGATTGTATAATTGTTGCTACTGAACCAGTTGCAAAGCAATTCCTGCCACAATTGGGGTATAACGGCCGGTTCTACCAGGCTTATTACAACAATGAAGAGGATCACGTTGCCCAACTCAACGGCGAGGAAGTCGTGTTAGACAGAAGGAGGATGCCAATTTTAGGTCACACCTACCGACCAATAGGTGAAATCGCCATTTGGTCAGACTTCTTTTTAGAAAATCTGGAAATAAAGCTGCTAATTTCGACCGACGACAATCGTCTTGTCGAGCAATTAAGAGGTAAAGAAGTCATTGAAAATCGTCCGGGTGAACTGAGATTTGGGCAGTAAACAAAAGACTAACCGAAATTTCATCGAACCAGATACCGATAACGCGTCATGAGTTCTGAGCGCATGTTTCGAAGTGGTACTCAGGGAATTGTTTACTATTGTTCACAAATAAGACAAATTTGGATATCCTAAAAGGATGCGATAATGAAAGTCAGCGACATTTACATAGACCACGATAACCTTTTTATACTTCATGGGATTTCTAAGAAAGGTTCTGAAAACTTTGTACAAGAAGGAGCCACTCTTACCGATCAAATCCGTTTCTGCATTGCAAGTTCGACAGTTAAACTAAGTGCATTTTCATTCGTTTTCAGAAAACATAAAAGTTCGAATATGTACATCGACTTGGGTATCATCATAAAGGACGCAGATATCTTTGATGTGCCACGACAGGAAAGTTGAATATCGATAATAACCCGGTGGAGAACAGCATCCGCCCGGTAGCTATAGGACGTAAGAATTACCTGTTCGCCGGCAGCCATGAAGCCGCTCAGCGCAGCGCCATGTTATATTCTCTGAGGGGAACTTGCAAGCTTCATGATATCAATCCCTTCATCTGGTTACGCGATACGTTGGAACACATCGCGCAACACCCTATAAATCGAATCGCTGAGCTGCTTCCCAACCACCCAAATTATCCTAAACTTGAACCAACCCTCGCATTATAGGATGCAAAAAGATGCGTACATTAGTAGCTACCTAACGATATGAAATTACGTTCGTGTCTCAAAATCCTCTCCCTCATATGCTATTCATTCATCTTTATACCAGGCATGATGATAGGCATCCCCTTTATTTTGCTCCTAATTATTGGAATACCTGACGCATATCCGAGGCTAAAGCCGTTTCTTATTTTGGCTGATCTAGGCCTGATCTTTTTGGCCATCTTGAGCTTTAAGAAAATAAACAAACTGACGATTACCCTCGAAAGTGTCATTTTCCTCATACTGTTATCGCCGTTGGCGTGGATGCTATCAAAGTTCCCACTATCGATGTTTGATTATTCTCTATTTTATATACCGCTTGCCGGCTTCGTGATACTTTATCCTCTTTCACTTTTATTTTCCAGTTTAGAATATAGGCATAGGTAATTACGATTAAGTAGACGATACTTCTTTCTCTGAATAAATGGGGTTTGCCGGAGGCTTACCGGAGCCAGACACTCCGGATACCGCCGGCGGAGATGAAGACGCCCTGCTTCCGAAGTTCATTACTGGCGCGGGCCTGACCGAAAGCCGGATAGTCAAAGGCCATCTTTACGACAGCTGCCTCGATGGCCGGATCTACCCGGTTCTTAAGAATGGGTTTGCTGCGGCTGACTTCCTGCAGGGCTGCCTCGCCGCCTGTGTCGTACAATTCTTTGATTCTGTAGAAGCTATCGCGGCTATAGCCTATCACCTTACATGCCTGGGATACATTGCCTAAATGTTCCGCCAAATGGAGTAAACCTAACTTGCTTTTGATTAACTTAGATTCTGATTTCATGATCTGACTTTGGGGGTTGATTAATAAGTGTGGTTACTTAAAGTTAATCCCAATTGTCAGATCAAATCTTGACTATTTCACCTTAAAAAATATATACAAAATCAAACAAAAAAACATGAAACGAATATTTTGCTGTCTACTACTGTTAACATTCTTATATCAGTCAGAAGCCCAATCAAGAAGTGAAACAATCCAATGGTTGTCTGGTAAGTTCGATCGGCTCGCGGGAGTACAAACCAAAGCAGGTTTCCGTGACCAATCCAACAATAAGTGGTATAATTTTTGGAACTTATCGACCTATCTATTTCTACGCCCTGATACTAGTCTGTACGTGCAAATTTCGAACAAACTCTTGACTACTTCCGACTATCAAGATCTCAACAATTACTCAATTTATAGTATTCCGCTGAATAAATTATCCCGGGTCGAATTCACACCAATTGTCAATGGGGAAACTCTGGACAGCCCGGTTTTTATCTTTCACACATTCGGGCAGGATATATCAACAGACCATCTTGGGACGAACAGGGGCAAAACGTCATCTGCCATAGTTCCACTTGATGTAATTTCGGAAGACAATTTAGGTGAAAGACTAAAAAAAGAATTTGATAATCTCATTGCGTTAAATCAGCCTAAGCAAGCATTTTGATGAGCTAGTAAGTGTAACGTCGAAAAATATGTATACAAAACCAAACTTAAAAATATGAAACGTATATTTTGCTGTCTACTCCTATTTTCATTTCTATATCAATCAAACGCCCAATCCAGAAATGAAACAATCCAATGGTTGTTTAGCAAGTTGCATCCGCTCATAGGAGTACGAACAAGATCGGGTTTCCAAGACCGATCTAACAATTGGTGGTATAATTACTGGACCTTGTCCATAGGCTTTGATGGATCTGATAGTGCTAATCTATACGTATTAATTTCGAATAAGCTCTTGACTACTAGTGAATCCGAAGATGATAATAATTACTCAAGTTGTTTCTTTTCGTTGAATAAATTATCCCGGGTCGAATTCACGTCGTTTGTCAGTGGAGAAACCGTGGATCGCCCGGTTTTCATCTTTCACACATTTGGACAGGATATATCAATAACGAAGAATCATGAGTTTAAGCCTAATGGCTATACGTCGTCTGTTATAGTTCCTATAGATGTAACTTCAGAAGACAATTTAGGTGCGAGACTTAAAAAAGCATTTGATCATCTCATCGCGTTAAATCAGCCTAAGCAAGCATTTTGAGGAGCTGGTAAGATTGCCAAAAAGACCATTTCTTCCGGCTTGGCAGAATGGGTAATAAAAAGGCTTCTTAATGACGGAAAAGTAAGAATATCGGTGTTTGAAATATCTAATGGTCTGTTCTCTCGGTTTTAGCATAAGCGCTGTCCATTATCTTTTTTCCGACGTTCCCTTCGTGTTCGTAGAGATAATACCATGCCTTTTTGATCTGGTCGTTTTCCAGTTCTTCCCGCTGGATCTGCTTTTG
>Ga0302218_10000611_pt1 | contig 12104 bp, 10 predicted proteins | sample II_Palsa_E1_1_FD_194567 | JGI IMG/M metagenome (GOLD analysis project Ga0302218, IMG submission 194567) | Peat permafrost microbial communities from Stordalen Mire near Abisko, Sweden - II_Palsa_E1_1 | ecosystem: Environmental > Terrestrial > Soil > Palsa > Peat permafrost | place: Sweden... | reverse complement strand
GAAAACGTAGTTCACATCAAGCCCTGTACCCTTTACCGCTTTTGTAAGCTCATAAACAGCCGAATCAACAAAATGTACTTCTTTCTCTGTTTCAGGTGCCTCCGGGCCATATTGATGGCCGGCATGATCTACCTGTGGTAAATAAAATGTAATCAAATGCGGGCGGCTTTCTTCAGGAAGTTTCAGCCAGTCGACTACCGTTTGTATACGATTGTGAATGTTGATTTTTTCGTTATAAACATAGTAATAAGTGGGCCTGGTATCTTTTATAGGCGCCTCAGATGCTACCCAGTAAAAACTTGCAGTAAGCATATGTTGCTGCTCTGCCAATACCCATAGTGGTGTACCGCCATACCACGTAGCATCAGCCACTTTGGCTTTATTGCCCGATGAATAAAATTCCTTGCGGTTACGGTCGTAAAAGTAATTATCAACCAAACCATGGTGCGATGGATATAAGCCCGTAACCAAAGTGTAATGATTTGGGAAAGTGACCGATGGGAACGACGGAATCATATACGGAGCCTGTACGCCTTCATTTGCTAATTCCTGCAGATGCGATGCATTATATTTTTCGGCATAATCGTAGCGGAAACCGTCTGCAGAGATAAGGATCACATATGGTTTCTTTTGCTGTTCGGGGCTGTTTTTTCTTCCTTCAACTATTTTTTGTGTAGTGTCATTTTGAGCAAAGGCACTCAGTGTAATAAAAAAGGAAATTAAGAATACGGCGTATTTTTTCATATTCGTCAAAAATAGCTTATTTAAGATTATTTAAAAGTTAGCAGAAGTTAAATTTATTATTTCTCCATTACTTTCAAACAAATCAGTATAACGCCATTATAAATGTAATGAAAGCGTAAAAAGTTGTTTATTTTAAATAATTACTACTACTTCCGTATAGTATGTATATATTTGTGATATAATATGAGAGTTACCTATTTCGAAAGTAATAAAGCGACGATGTATTGCTGTATACATTTGATGTATAAGAGGCTTTAGAACGTTTAAAACAACAGGCCTCTTTAGCTTAAACAAGGGGGCTTTTTTTATATCATAAAATTAAATTGACATTATGCAGAGCTTCAGAACAGAACTGGAGAATCCAATAGTAGAAAAAGACATCATCGACCTTGAAAAAAAAATCAGGGCTTTTCGCGAAGGAAAGATCCATGATGAAAAATTCAGGAGTCTTCGACTTGCCCGGGGAGTTTATGGCCAGCGCCAGCCGGGTGTGCAGATGGTGCGCATAAAATTACCATTTGGCAAAGTAACATTTAAGCAACTGCTAAGGATTGCTGATATTTCTGACAAGTACGGAAGCAGTAATCTGCATTTAACCACCCGTCAGGATATTCAGATTCATTACGTAAGTCTTGATCGCACGCCGCAACTTTGGGCAGAGCTGGAGCAGGATGATATCACGCTGCGTGAAGCATGCGGCAATACTGTAAGAAATGTTACCTCCTCTCCTACGTCAGGAATTGACGTAGCGGAACCATTTGATGTTTCGCCTTATGCACAAGCAGTTTTTGAATACTTTTTGCGTAATCCTATTTGCCAGGAGATGGGACGTAAATTCAAGATTTCTTTTTCATCAAGCGATGCAGATACTGCTTTTTCTTATATACATGATATTGGCGCTATTCCTAAAATAAATAGCGATGGTGAGCGTGGCTTTAAAATAATGCTGGGTGGTGGTTTAGGCGCACAGCCTCTATTAGCCAGTATTGTAGAAGATTTTTTGCCCGAAGATCAGCTTATCCCTTACATTGAAGCTATTATCCGTGTGTTTGACCGTCATGGTGAACGTAATAATCGCAACAAAGCCCGGTTAAAATATCTTATCCAAAAAATAGGCCTTGAAGAAGTGCTTTCACTTGCCAAGGCTGAAAGACTGGCGCTTAAAGTAAAGACTTTCAAAATAAACAGAGATACGGTTCCGGCACCTGCTATTCCGGAGCTAACGGCCAATTTGGATGTTGAAATAAACAACCCTTTTCGCTACGAGCAATGGCTGGCAACTAACGTATTTGAACAAAAGCAACAAGGCTTTTATGGCGTGCTTGTTAAGGTTCCGGTTGGGGATATTCATTCTGACATTGCGCGTAAGTTGGTTGATGCAATAAGACCTTATGTTGCCGATGAGATCAGAATTACTCAAAATCAGGGATTGCTATTAAAATATGTTCGTAAAGAAGCATTGCCGGCTTTATACGCTGGCTTAACAGCACTGGACCTATCTGCTCCTGGCTTTGATAGCATGGCTGATGTAACTACTTGCCCTGGTACCGATACCTGTAATTTGGGTATTTCGAACAGCATGACGTTGTCACGGGTGTTAGAAGATTTGATCTATAATGAATATGAAGATTTAATTTACAATCGTGAAATAAAGATAAAAATCAGCGGATGTATGAATTCATGCGGTCAGCATGGCTTAGCGCACATTGGTTTTCATGGAAGTTCTTTAAAGGCCGGAACAAAAGTATTACCCTCTGTTCAGGTTCTTTTAGGAGGAGGTACTGTTGGCGATGGTGTTGGTCGTGCAGCTGAAAAGGTAATAAAAGTACCAGCAAAACGCGCCACCCATGTATTAAGAGCAGTATTGGATGACTACAAAACCAATGCTTTACAGGAAGAAACTTTTCATGCTTATTACGACAGGCAGGGTAAAGACTATTTTTATCAGTTATTAAAACCGCTGGCCGATTTAACAACCCTTACTGAAGATGAATTTGTTGATTGGGGGCACCAGGAAACTTTTGCCACCGCAATAGGTGTTGGCGAGTGTGCCGGAGTAGTTATTGATCTGGTAGCAACGTTATTATTTGAAGCTGATGAGAAATTTGGCTGGGCAAATGAAGCGTTTACCGATGGTCGTTGGGCCGATGCTATCTACCATGCTTATAATACCTTTATAAGTTCAGCCAAAGCATTGCTACTGGACAAAAATGTAAACAGCAGCACGCAAACAGGCATTATTCGCGAATTTGACGCTCAATATGTAAGTATAGGCGAAATAATACTGGACGGTAGCTTTAATGACCTGGTATTACAAATCAACAAAAATGAACCATCAGAAAGCTTCGCAATAACTTATATTAAAGAAGCCAATGACTTTTTAACAAAAGTAAAGACCAAAAGAGAGGAATTGGTACAATCATGATAATTACTTCAACTGAAAAAACGATAAAAGAACCCCGCATTACGTTGGTTGGTGCCGGCCCTGGTGATCCTGATCTGATTACTTTAAAAGCGGTTAAAGCTTTAAAAACGGCTGATGTGGTATTGTATGATGCCTTGGTGAACGAAGAGCTATTACAATATGCTCCCGAAAGTGCAACCAAAGTTTATGTCGGAAAACGCTCTGGTGATCATTCTTACTCACAAGATGCAGTCAATAAACTGATGATTGACTATGCAGTTAACTATGGGCATGTAGTACGCCTTAAAGGTGGTGACCCTTTTGTATTCGGTCGTGGTTTTGAAGAGCTTGATTATGCAGCTTCCTATAGCATTCCAGCCCAAATAATTCCTGGCATTTCAAGTTCAATAGGTGTACCGGGTCTACAACATATTCCTGTAACTCACCGCGGATTAAGCGAAAGCTTTTGGGTGGTAACAGGCACAACTGCTAACGGAAAAGTATCAAATGATGTGTATGAAGCAGCCCGGACAAAAGCCACCATTGTGGTGCTGATGGGTATCCATAAACTGGCGGAAATTACAGAGATATTTAAAAAAGAAGGCAAAAATAAATTGCCTGTTGCTGTAATTCAAAGCGGAACTACCAAAAATGAAAAAGTTGCTGTTGGTATTGTAGATACAATTGTTGAGCTAGTTGAAGAAAAGGCGATCACCTCTCCTGCTCTGATTATTTTTGGTGAAGTTGTATCTTTACATCCCCAGTTTCAACCTATTAAAGAATTTTATGACATTGTTGCCGAAGGATAACGGAATAAAGATCATTCAAAACGAAAAATCACAAGGTAATCCTTTGTTTCCGGTTTTTTTGAAGCTGAATGAATTGCATACAGTACTCGTTGGTGCGGGTAACGTTGGTTTGGAAAAACTGACGGCTATTTTGCACAATAGTCCCGATGCACGCGTAACCGTTATTGCATTAGCTATTTTGCCCGAAATTCACCTATTAGCTGCAGAATATAAGGGAGTTAAAATAGTGCAAAAAAGCTTTGAAGACACAGATCTGGATAAGGCCGATGTGGTAATTGCCGCAACCAATGATAGTGAGCTGAACAATTTTATCCGCCAATCGGCACATGATCGCAAATTGCTGATTAATGTAGCCGATAAGCCGGAGCTTTGTGATTTCTACCTGGGCTCTATAGTTCAAAAAGGTGATCTGAAGATAGCCATTTCAACCAATGGTAAATCCCCCACAATAGCCAAACGTTTAAAAGAGGTGTTGAACGAGAGCTTGCCAAATGAACTAGATATAACGTTACAGCAGATGAATGCTTTGCGTAATTCTTTAAATGGCGATTTTACTTATAAAGTTAAAAAATTGAATGAAGTAACTTCAGTGCTGGTTGAACCCAAACAACCCGTTAAAAAGAATTTTATATGGCTCATATGGAGTGCTATTATATTATCAATAGCTATTGCAATAGCAGCATTATGGCTCAAACAGCCTAACTTTAAGGTTTATGTTGAGTCCATTAATCCAATATTTTACTACTTTTTAGGCGCTGGTTTTGTATTTGCCTTAATTGATGGTGCTATTGGCATGTCGTATGGGGTTACGTCAACCACCTTTTCTTTGTCAATGGGCATTCCTCCTGCATCGGCTAGTATGGGGGTGCATTTGTCGGAAATTATGAGCAATGGTATAGCCGGCTGGATGCATTACCGCATGGGCAATATCAATTGGAAGCTGTTTAAACTTTTGCTGATACCGGGAATCATCGGTGCAGTAACCGGCGCTTATTTGCTTTCGTCGCTTGAACATTATAGTCAATATACCAAGCCCTTTGTGTCGCTTTATACTTTAATATTAGGTTTGGTTATATTATCAAAGGCATTTAAAACAGGGGTATTAAAATCATCCCAAAAAATAAAAAGAATCTCCTTATTAGGCTTGGGCGGTGGTTTTATTGATGCTGTTGGCGGAGGTGGCTGGGGTTCTATCGTATTATCAACATTGATTGCCGGTGGCAGGCATCCGCGCTTCTCATTGGGTACAGTAAAACTGTCGCGCTTCTTTATAGCGTTAATGAGCAGTATTACTTTTTTTACTATGCTTAATTCCCATCATTGGGAAGCGGTTGCAGGTCTGGTTATAGGCAGTGCCATCGCATCCCCAATAGCTGCAAAAATTTCAAATAAGATATCGGCCAAGGCTATCATGATAGCGGTTGCGGTAATTGTAATACTGATCAGCATAAAGAGCATTGTTGCATTTTTAATGAAGGTTATTTAAGATGAGCGAATTAGCAGAACATATAAAAAAGGAAACATCCGGTCTTAATCCTGTGGAAGCTTTAACCCTTTTGGCTGATATTTTTCCGGGAGAGATTGTTTTTTCAACCAGTTTTGGTTGGGAAGATCAGGTGATTACTCATATGATATTCACCAATAATCTGCCGATAAAAATTTTCACTTTAGAAACAGGCAGATTATTTCCTGAAACCTATTATGTTTGGAACCGTACCATGGAAATATACGGTAAACCAATTCATGCTTATTATCCGCAGCATGAACCTTTGGAGCAAATGGTAAATGCAAAAGGCCCAAGTAGTTTTTATGAATCTGTTGAAAATAGAAAAGAATGCTGCGGAATTCGTAAAATTGAACCGTTGAATCGCGCATTGGCCGGCAATAAATGCTGGATAACCGGTATCCGTTCTGAGCAATCAGCAAATAGGCAGCATATGGAAAATGTAGAATGGGATGAACAGCACCAATTGGTAAAATTTCACCCTATTTACAACTGGACTTTAGACGACGTAAAAGAATACATCAAAAAATATAACATACCTTACAATACACTACACGACAAAGGTTTTCCGAGCATTGGTTGTGCACCTTGCACCAGAGCCGTACAACCCGGTGAGGATTTCAGGGCCGGCAGATGGTGGTGGGAAGATCAGTTAAAAAAAGAGTGTGGATTGCATGAGGTAAAAGCAAGTTAATACTATAATTATAACAAATGAGTAAGCATCAGCTGGATTATTTAGATGAGTTGGAGGCGGAAGCCATTTATATCCTGCGCGAAGTAGCCGGTCAGTTTGAAAAACCTGCCCTGCTGTTTTCGGGTGGAAAAGATTCTATCACTTTAGTACGCCTGGCCGAAAAGGCCTTCAGACCTGGAAAATTTCCTTTTCCGCTGGTACATATCGATACCGGGCACAATTTTATCGAAACAATCGAATATCGCGATAATATGATTAAACGCATCGGCGAAAAGCTGATTGTTGGCCATGTGCAGGATTCAATTGACGAGGGTAAAGTAGTAGAGCAAAAAGGCAAAAATGCCAGCCGTAATGCTTTACAAACGGTGACCTTATTAGATACCATTGCCAAACATCAGTTTGATGCTTGTATTGGTGGTGCCCGAAGGGATGAAGAAAAAGCCAGAGCCAAAGAAAGGATATTTTCTGTACGTGATGAGTTTGGACAATGGGATCCAAAACGTCAGCGCCCCGAACTCTGGAATATTTTTAACGGTAAAATACATAAGGGCGAAAATGTAAGGGTATTTCCTATCAGTAACTGGACAGAGCTGGACGTTTGGAACTATATCCGCAGAGAAAAAATTGAATTGCCTTCTATTTACTTCGCTCACGAAAGGGATTGTATCACCCGTAACGGCCAATTAATGGCGGCATCGCCGTTTTTAAATATGGATGAGGATGATGTCGTTACTAAACAAAATGTACGTTTCCGTACTGTTGGAGATATGACCTGTACAGCCGCTGTAGAATCATACGCTTACCATATTGATGACATTATTGATGAAATAAGCGCTTCAAAAATAAGCGAACGTGGCGCCCGTATGGACGATAAAGTATCAGAAGCAGCTATGGAAGACCGTAAAAAAGGCGGATACTTTTAATTAACAAACGTTTTGTTGGTGTTGTCACCAACAATCAGACGTAAATCCGAAATCGAAAATCCGAATTCCGAAATAACAAAATGGATATATTAAAATTTATTACTGCAGGTAGTGTTGATGATGGCAAGAGTACGCTAATTGGAAGGTTGTTGTATGACAGCGAGTCTATATTGGCCGATCAGTTGGAAGCTCTGCACCGTTCAAACCGTAAAAATGATGATGGCAGTATTGACCTTGCTATTTTAACCGACGGATTGAAAGCAGAACGTGAACAGGGCATCACCATTGATGTAGCTTATAAGTATTTTCAAACTGAGAAACGCAAATTTATAATTGCAGATACACCCGGGCACATCCAGTATACCCGTAACATGGTAACCGGCGCATCAAATGCTAATTTGGCTATTATCCTTATTGATTCCCGCAAAGGGGTTATTGAGCAAACTATTCGCCACTCTTTCCTGGTAGCGCTGTTGGGTCTGTCTCAGGTGGTGGTTTGTATCAATAAAATGGATATGGTTGATTACAGCGAGGAAGTTTACAACAAAATTGTAGCCGACTACAAAGTACTTGCCGAAAAGGTTGGCCTGAAAAATGTTACTTATATCCCTGTAAGCGCTTTAAAGGGCGATAATATTGTTTATCCATCGGTAAACATTGGCTGGTATAAAGGTGAAAGCTTATTACATCTATTAGAAACTATTGAGATTGATATTGATGATAGTAAAGCACATGCACGCTTCCCGGTGCAATGGGTAGTACGCCCGCAAACAGAAGAGCTGCACGATTATCGTGGCTATGCCGGCCGGGTTTCGAGTGGATCATTTAAGGTTAATGATAAAGTAACCGTGCTCCCGTCGGGTTTTAATTCAACTATCGAGAAAATTGAATTGCTTGATGAAGAACCTGAAGAGGCATTTGCAGGCATGTCAGTAACCATCCATTTAAAGGATGAGATTGATATTAGTCGCGGCGATGTGCTGGTTAATACGCAATATCAACCGGAAGTGTCGCAACAAATAGAAGCTGATCTTTGCTGGATGGATACCAGGGCACTAGATACTGCGCACACCTATTTTATACAACATAATAGTAAGATAACCCGCTGCCGTATACAGGAAGTGCTGTATAAAGTTAATATCAATACGTTAGAAAAAGAATACAACGAAGACTTTAAACTAAACGACATTGGCCGTATCGTAATTAAAACCGCAGAGCCTTTGGCATTTGATTTATATCAAAATAATAAGGCTAATGGCGGCGCAATAATTATTGATAGCCGTACTAATGTTACTGTAGGCGCGTTAATGCTTAGAGCAACGGTTGAATAAAACGTTGTTCTGTTTCACGTTTTATAGTGTTTTAATTTTTTTAAAAAGCGGGTAAGAGTTTCTTCCCGCTTTTTAATTGGAAACCAGTCTTTATTTCTGAAACTCCGGTTTTAATTCAGCTTTTTCGACCTTTCTGAACTTCATAACCTTGGGCATCGATACACTTTCGATGTATGGATTATCGCCATTTAACCGGTAATAACCCTGATGATATTTCTCTGCCGGATAAAATGCTTTAAACGGAACTACCTGGGTAACTATTGGCTCAGGGTAATGCTTTTCGGTATTGACCTTTTTAATTACATCTAATAAAATGTTTTTTTCCTCAGGTGTACGATAAAAGGCGATAGAACGGTAATCTGTTCCTTCGTCGGGTCCCTGGCGATTAAGTTCAGTAGGGTCATGCGCAAAAAAGAAAGCGTTGACCAATGTGGCGTAACTGATCACTTCGGGATTGTAATAAATTTGCACGCACTCCGCATGGCCGGTGTTGCGTGAGCTAACCTCATCATACGTTGGGTTTTTGGTGGAGCCTCCAGCATAGCCGGATATTACTTTATTAACGCCTTTCAATTCAGACATGGCCTCGCTCATGCTCCAAAAACAGCCGCCGCCAAATGTAGCTATGGCCTCTCCTGCTGCAGGCTTTGGTAATACAGCAAAATCATTACCTGATTGCGCCATTGCGCACCCTGCAAGTAAAAAAAAGCAGGCTATGTATAAAATGGATTTTTTCATGGTTTCTTATAATTGAATTTTATACCAAATATACGTGCCTTAAGGCTTGCCAGATGGTCATCAATAAGTAATATGTATATGAATCATATGATCTGATGTCAATACAATCGTGAACAAAACCAATGATTTACAATGGTCTTTTTACCCTAATGATTGTTTTAATTTGAACAGGATTTCGGTGAGTCCGTTGGTCTTTATTTCAAACGCGGTGCCAAGCAGCATACCTAATTTACCGGGAGGTAAACCTTTGCTATGCAGCCATTCCAGGTAATAAACAGGCAGATCGCTTATTAAAGTGCCTTTGTATTTTCCATAAGGCATTTTTGTTTGTACCAGTTCAATTAAGATGTTGGCGTCGGGTTTAATATTATCCACAAGGTAAAGGTAGCTGTAATTTACCCCGTTTTAATTTAAATTGTTGTTAAAACTTTACGAACCTGCTACAATTCTGAGTCAAACACAAAGCGGTAAATGACGTTATATTCTTACTTTTATAAACCCGATATGAAACAACAATTTGAAGCAATATTAACCGGTTCCGACACATCTATTTACGGAATTGCAAGCAGAATAAGTTTTGATGGTTACGATAATGCCTATGAATTTAAATCAATAGACAACAGCCTGCACCTGATTATTGCGCAGGATGATGATAACCAATGGCAGCGTATAGCAGGAACAGAACCATTTTTACAAGTGTGGATTGACGAACTGGTTAAGCAAATAGTTTAATTAATTTTAATATTTATGAATAAACGCGAAATAGGAACTTCTGGAATAAAAGTTAAACCCCTATCATTCGGGGGTAACGTTTTTGGATGGACAATTAACGAAAAAGAATCTTTTACTATACTGGATGCATTTGTAGATGCCGGTTTTGATTTTATTGATACCGCCGATGTGTACTCTTATTGGGTGCCTGGAAATAAAGGCGGCGAATCTGAAATTATTATTGGCAACTGGTTAAAAAAATCAGGCAAACGGGATAAAGTTATTATCGGAACCAAAGTAGGCAAGCCTATGGGCGAAGGGAAAAAAGGCTTATCCCGGAAATATATTACCGAAGCCGTTGAAGCCTCGCTAAAGCGATTGCAAACAGATTATATTGATTTATATCAATCGCATGATGATGATAAAGATACTCCCCTGCTGGAAACTTTAGAAACTTATACCGATTTGATTAAACAAGGCAAAGTTAGAGTAATCGGCGCTTCTAATTATGACGGTATCCGTTTGAAAGAGGCTTTACAGGTAAGCAAGGATAATAATCTGGCTGCTTACCAATGTTTGCAGCCGGAATACAATTTATACGAACGGGCGTATTATGAAAAAGAATTGGAACCCGTATGCCGCGAAAGAAATATTGGTGTGATTACTTATTTTTCGTTGGCGAGTGGATTTTTAACAGGTAAATATCGTTCTGAGAATGACCTTTCACAAAGTAACCGCGGACAAGGGATAAAAAAGTACCTCAACCCGCGTGGCTATAAAATTTTAGCTGCGCTGGATAAAGTGTCTGCCGAATATAACACTACACAAGCCAGTGTTGCTATTGCCTGGGTTATGGCGCGTCCCGGTATTACTGCTCCAATTGCGAGTGCCACTAGTATTAAACAACTGGAATCACTGGTTAAGGCTACTGAGCTGGTACTAAATAGTGATGCTATTGATTTATTGAACAGTGCAAGTAGTTACTGACACGATTTAGAGATTTGAGGATTGATACGATTTAAGAGGGATTTAAAACCTGTTGATTAATCTGCTTAAACGCGCCAAAATTAAAACAAGTCCTGTTAATCCTTTTAATTCCAAAATCGTGTTATAGAAAAGGGCCACCCTTGCGGTGGCCCATCCATTTATATACTTAATTGACAATCCTAATTTAAAATCTGAACGCTCTGCGGTTTTCGTTGCCACCTCTCTGGCCGGCTTGCACAAAATGTTCGTTACCTCCCTTGTTTCCCCATTCATGTGCGTTGTTTTGATATACCGGACGGTTAAAAGCTTCTTGTCTGTGGTTATCAAAGTGTTCATTATAACCCTGGTTCCTGTTATCAAAATGCTCGTAACTGTTGTGATTATAATTGTTGTTTACAAATGCACTGGTTTCACGTCCGTTAAATCTTGATCTGTAAAAATCATCGTGTAAATATGGACGTGGTGCTTTTACCTCAAACCGGCGGGCATTTCTCCAGTCGTAACCGCGGTATTCGCCGGGTAAATAAGCGGCTGATACCCAGTTAGCACCATCGTTGTAATAATAACACTGTGCGTTAACATCGTAATATGCACCAACATCGGGCAGGTAATAATAGTCATCGTTATTGTTATAAACCTGTGCAGGTTCATTGTATACAGGAGCCGCTTGTTCATATAAAGGAGCTTGTTCAACTACAACCGGAGTAGCAGCGTAAACTACTCTATGAGGGCCAAAACCGAAACCTAAGTGTACCCTTATCTGTGCGTCTGCAGTATTATAAAATAAACCGCTCATTGCTATTGCTGATAATATGATTAGCTTTTTCATGATCTTTTTTGTTTTAGTGCGGATGAGGCTTATTTTTAATAATTACCTCATCATATTAATTTTTATACATCTATGACGATAAAATATACTCGTGGTTTAACACGAGCCTATCCATTATTTTATGATAATAATAATATGACATATTTAATTCTGTTTTTTAATGAAAAATCAGAACTAAATTCCAATTTCTTATCGAATTAGAAGGATGGCATTTACATAATAAGCTTATTACTAAATATTTATTATGTCTTAGCCTGAAGAATACTCACTGATTAATTAATTAGCGAGATATTCAGGTCTTGTAACTATTTTACTACAAAACTTACTGACTTATTTGTAGACGATCTGTTAACTTTGAATGTCAAATACAATAAACTATGAAAATGAAGAAATTATTCCTCCTGTTGCTGCCTGTATTTGCAGTGGTAGG
>Ga0302218_10000559_pt1 | contig 12589 bp, 14 predicted proteins | sample II_Palsa_E1_1_FD_194567 | JGI IMG/M metagenome (GOLD analysis project Ga0302218, IMG submission 194567) | Peat permafrost microbial communities from Stordalen Mire near Abisko, Sweden - II_Palsa_E1_1 | ecosystem: Environmental > Terrestrial > Soil > Palsa > Peat permafrost | place: Sweden... | reverse complement strand
GGTTCTGTTTCAATCCGATCCTGGCACGGCAACCCTCTCCATTCTTGACCGAACAAGAAACGGAATTAGAACAAAAACTATACTGATTTTTTCATCAATTTAATTTACCGCCATGCTCCATTATATAAGTCCAGTTAACAAGATTGTCGTTAGCGATCATGTGAATCTTGTTGGTGGGAAAATCAACGAGAACCATAAACCTATATACTCTTGGTTGAGACGTTACAAGGTCTACATATTCGATTTCGCCGGAAAAGTAAATAGCTCGCTCGCCGTTTACAATTTGCTTATAAACGTAGTCATTCACTTGCCAACTAAATGGACATTCACCCAAAAAATGGCTTTCGTTTATACAATAGGAGTTAATTACAATATCCGTTTCATCCCGTGCCGCCAACAGCATATCCCAATAGCCTCCAGGAGCATTACCATTGGCGCATTCAAATCTTGTCCATTAGGCGAAAATGTGACAGGCGGCTGTATAAACTTCTCAGTAAATTTCAAAGAAGCACTAAAATGGCCTTTCACTATTTTAGTCGGCTCCTTCCCAATTTTTTCTATTTCAAATTTAAAATAAAAAGGGCCTGTTATAAGACTATCCATAACATGGCTTATTTGCAAGTAAGGAGTGTTACTCATCATAAATTCTTCCTTGACTTCGCCCCTTTGGTTACTGGCTTCTTTATACAAAGCAACCGTGGCAAACGTCAAAGCAATAGTAACAATAACCAAGGGGTCGGTCCATTTTTTCCAGTAGTATTTCCTTTTGTTCTGCTTTTCTCCTTCCTGATCTTTTGGATTGGCGTTGCCTTTACGTGCGAGGGCTTTAATTATTTTGTTAGTTACCGATTTTGCATAAAGACCGTTTCGATTTCTGTTTTGAGAATGGGGATAGGGTTGACGTTGCTTTATCTTTCTTTCCATATGCTCTAATCGTTTAAACGAAAGATCAAATTATTCCTTACAAGCCATTAAATCAACCGTTAAATAACCCTATTTGAACCAATAGTTCTTTGACATACTGTGAATTAGCCTATTTTTTCTTTGGCGGGATCAATTCGGAAGGATCAATTTCAAGGGATTCTGCCAGACGGCAAAGAGTAGTTAAGGTGGGATTGGTTAGCCCTTGTTCATACTTCCCGATCATGGCGTGGTCAATCTCTGAAATAGCGGCCAGTTCCCGAATGCTTAACTTTCTTGCCTTTCGCCATTTCTTTAAAGCCTGTCCGAAATAATTGATAATGTGCTGGTCGCCCTTTCGAATCATGTGAGCAAGGTCAGCGAATGGCTGGAAAATATTGTAGTGTAAAAGCACTACAGTTTCAGAATTTTTACTACATTAGAGCTTTCATAGGATAAGGTTTAATGGTTAATGGGTTCTGAAGGCTGGGGACGGAACGGCGCAGCCGGTAACAGGCTCGCCTCCGCTCTCCGGGATTTGCCGGGTGGTTCCAGGGGTGAAATCTTATAGTAGCAGCCTGATAAAGTAGTTTTTCAGTTGAAAGCAAGTTATCAACAAGCCAAGGACGGCTTAAGAGAGGCCGTCCCAAAAGTAAAAGGGACGGCCTTTTGATTTACGGCGCCACATGGAGGCTACGGTGGATGTTGGTTGGACAGCGATATTTTGGATGAACTAAGAAAGTAGTGGAGTGGGGAACAGCAGATTTCGAGGGCAATTTACCCTTTTTTTAGGCTATTTTCTTTCTCAGGTTGTGCGCCAGGGCCAGTAAGCCGGTTTCAATGCTGACCTTTTCGAGGCCACGGAGCATAAATCGCTTGAAGTGGTGGTTGTGCTTGATATTGCCAAATACGGGTTCGGTATCGAAGCAGCGCTGTTTTCGTTTTTGGAGGCCCCGATTGGTTTTTAAGCGTTTTGCTGCCTTTTGTTTTAATCGGTGCCAGTTGAGGTTGACTTCGATAGTGCGGTACTCATAATCCGGATTGCACTGGCCACGAAGCGGGCAGCCGGCACAGTTTTTAGATTGGTAGCGGGTTAGCGTCTGTTCATAGCCACTGTGGTTGAGCTTGATCCGTTCTCCTATCTTTTTCATGCCTTTGCCGGCCGGGCAGCTATACCGGTTGGTGACCGGGTTATAGATAAATTTGTCGGCTGCATACGGCTTCTTTTTATCGCGTTTCTTATGACTTTGGTCCCGGTCGAACTGATTGTGCTTTACATAGGCGGTAATCCGTTTGTTTTCCAGCCACTGATAGTTCTGTTCACTGCCGTAGCCAGCGTCAGCCGTTACATTATTGGGTTTTTGCCCGTAGTTGCGGATGTGTTCCTGGAGATGAGGGATCAACGTTTTGGTATCAGTCGGATTTTGGTGAAGGCTGTAAAACGGATCTACCCTTCCTTCATTTGCTTTCATAGGTGGCAGATTTCCCGGCAACAGTTATTTGCTTCTATTATCGCTTATCAAGGGTGATAATGAGCTTTTCATTCTCCAATTGGATAAGGACCTGGCCACCTTCTTCAAAGCCCAATTGCCGTAGCCACTGGCCTTGCAACCGGATCAAAGGAATACTTCTACCAGGCGCTGCGAATATTCCCGGCGCCCTCGACGTTTCCCCGGAATGCCAAGTGGAATAAATTTTTAACTTCCGAATTGTCTGTTCCATAAGTTCAAATTTTGTCTATTATTGATGCAATGAGAGGTCCTGCCGGGCCATGCAGTCGATCAATACATGGAAATAATCGCAGATGATAACCAAGTGCGAAGGAGTTACATTCAGCCGGCCGGCTTCCAATCTTTTCAGTTGGGCAATGGGTATTTTGGTGGCTTCCGCCACCTGTTCGATAGTTAATCCGTGATAATCCCGTAGAGTTTTGAAGTTCTTCCCAATGAGTTTCCGGAGCACTCTTGCGCGCTCGTTGCGGTGCTGTTGGCGGCTCATATTGATGAAAATGGGATACCTTTCCTTTCGCCGGTGGCGGAAAAAGAATGTGAACTTTTGGGACAAGAGATGCCCCAGGCAGTGAAGAAAACAGCCAATTATTGGGCGCGGTCGCGCCCTGGCCAAGGCATTAGTATGCCTTGAAGGCTTGGTAAAAGACAGCAGCATGACACTTACATTTCAGGTTGACAAAATGTAAGTCCGAACGTAAGAGAAGGGCCGAAGGAAGGGAAATAAAGGGCGGGCCCCGTCTTACCGTCTGGGGGCACCGCGAAGAGCCCGTGAGCCGATAAGCTGATAGGGGCCCACCCTATATGTTGAATATAGAATGGGCTTTTCACTATCATCTCGGCTCATTGAAAATTCGCGGTTTTCCAGACGAGACTCATAGCAAAATCCTTCGAATACCTTAGAAGGATCGCAAATATCGAAATATCTCAGTAATCAATTTAAATCTTTCATAACTCTAAGGTAAGTAAAATTATTACACATCCACATGTGGATGTGTTAAAATATTTTTTATTGCCGTCCTTGCTGAACTTATGGCAGAAACCGAAACTTTTGAAGTCATTATCTCAGAGATAGATTTATACGTAATCAATAAAGTTAGGGAAATGAGGGTTCCGAAGGAGCTTTCTCAGGTGAAGCTTTCTATATTGATGGGGCTGGCAGAAGGAGCTATCGGAAAAATTGAAAATCCTAGAGAAAGGGCTAAATATAATATCCGGCATCTCAATTTATTGGCCAAGGCATTGAAATGTTCGCCCAGGGATTTTTTACCTGAAAAGCCATTAAGAAACGACATGGTTAGAGTTAAACTAAAAATAAAAAAGAACATTAAGGCAGGCAAAGGCGAACCAAATTTTGAAATCGTAAAGATTGAGCCGATCAGTGACTAATGGGTAACATTTGGGGGGAATTCGACTTTAAAAAATGTCACTGAATATCAGCGAAGGCTATAGGACGTTGTAAGGGAAATAAGCCGGCACCTGACCTTCTAGGTGATTGCAAACAAATGCTAACCCCGTTGGCGTAAGTCGTCCGTGCCTGATAAATGGAGCCCAATCCAATCAGTTTAGAATAGAGATGATTTACAATAAAACTAGGCTTCTAAGGTTTTAACCATTTATTGCCGAGGCTATCATACTTTTCAAAATCCTCCCTAATTAATGGGTTATTCTCTTTATAGCATGATGAAGGAGTTAGTATTCCACATAAGAAAAGGTACTCCTATCCTGGATATGGCCCAAGGTCAAAGGACATAAAATCAAATACGTTAGACGAAAAAGAAAAAACCTCCAAATATTAGTCGGAGGTCTTTCAGGGAAATTGAATCTTCAGCTTTTACGGGACGGTTTAGGCTCTGGGCAGTTTTCGGATCTTGGATTTGTTCTTAGGAAGGCGCTTCATTCGGATTGGATAAAACAAAGGTAGGCCTATTCTGGATGAAGACGGGATAGACTAACGGTTAGATCATCAAACTAATGCCCATCACTTATCATATGGTAAATGATCTCGAAGGGAAGTTGTCGGCTATAGTAAAACTACGAGTATCCATATCGTATATATACGATACCTTTCAAAATAATAGCCGCTCCCACATTTGCAAATCCTCCAAAAATGGGAATTATATAACACATTTCCCTGACGTTATAACAACTAGAAAAAAAAAATAGTGATCTTTGGGCTCAATTAATTCGTACAAATACTACAGTGCGAGAGACATTGAACCACAAAGTAACCGGCCGAAGTTGTTAGAATTCCTATGCTAAACGATAGTTTTTAGTGAATGAAGAGTCCCTTGTACCGCGGGGCTCTTCATATTAAGATCGCCGCATCCCGGCATGCGCCAATTCCGCCGCCCGTGAATAAGAATTTTCTACCCATATCTAGTCAATCATTCCAAAGTGAAAATATGGCCATTAAACCCTTATCAACTACAAATGGTGCCGGTAAAATCGGTTATCTCGGAAAGCCCATTACTGAAATTATTACCAATGGGTTTTTTACAGTGGACCAGCATTGGACGGTAAAATATTGGAACAAGGCCGCTGAAAAATTACTGGGGGTCCCGGCAGCAGATATCATCGGGAAGAACCTCTGGGAAGAATTTGCGGGAGCTATTCCAGTAGATTTTTATGCCGTCTACCACAATGCATTTATACAGGATATCCCCGTTCATTTTGAAGAGTATTGGGGGAAAATGGGCGCTTGGTTTGACGTCATTACGTACCATTGCGACGATACCTTATCTGTTTCTTTTAGAAGTCGTAACCATCCGGCGCATTCTGGACGCCTTCAACAGCAACTTAAGACGATCAACGAACTGTACCGATTTGTGACAGAAGTAACGAATGATTGCCTTTGGGAGTGGGACCTTCAGACGAGGGAGATATTCTGGATAGACGGCGGCCATAAAAGGGTTTTTGGCTACCAGATAGAGAACGCCCTTATCCCCCAAAGTTTTTGGGAGAATCACCTGCATCCTGATGATAAAATACGCATCCTGGATCGATTAAATAAAATGCTGAAGGAGGGGTCCGCCACTATCTGGGAAGATGAGTACAGGTTTCAAAGGGCTGATAGCAGCTATGCCTACGTTCATGACCGCGCGCATATTATATACGATGCGGATCAGGTTGCCTCCAGGATGATCGGCGCCACCCAGGACATCACTGTCCGAAAATCAGCCGAAACCAAATTATTGGAAAGTGAGGGACAATTGGCACAGGAAAAACTAACAAGACAAAAACAGATCATTCATGCCGTGCTGGCAGCACAGGAAAACGAAAGGTCGGAAATTGGAAAAGAGCTGCACGATAACCTGAACCAGATCCTTGGCGCCGCCAAACTGTATATCGAAATGGCCAAAACGGACGATGAGAACAGGGAAATGTGCTTAGAGAAGTCCTCCGGTTTCATAGTGACAGTGATTGAGGAGATTCGGAGAATTTCAAAGGCCTTTTCAGCTCCGGGCATGGTTATGGGTCTTTTTGATAGTATAAGAATGCTATTAGATGATCTAATCAAGGTGCATGCGCTGAAAATTGAATTTCAGACGACCGGTGTCGAGGAAGAAGACTTGGATGAAAGACTACAGCTTACTATTTTCAGAATTGTGCAGGAACAATTGAATAATATTTTGAAACATGCTAAAGCCACCTGTGCGACCATAAATTTAACGAGACTGGCAAATAAAATCATTTTACTCATTTCAGATAATGGGAACGGCTGCAATATTTTAGAAGAAGAAACTGGAATAGGTATTTCGAATATCAAGAGCAGGGCGGAACTATATCATGGAAAAGTTACGATTGTATCACTGCCAGGTGAAGGCTATGCATTGAAAGTTGTATTGCCTTTGCCTGGCCGGGTACCAATTAGGCAGCCGGAGTTTCGGCATTCAAACCAAACTAAAACCTCAAAAAATGGACACTCGCACAATTGAACTCAATTTCAAAAAACTGCGCAGTCATCAATCCGCGAAGCCGTTTAAGGTTTTGTTCCCACACAAAAATGTGCAAAAAGAGTCCAACCAGTTGGCTTCTGCCTTGGCCCATGAAGTCCGGAATCCATTGGCAACTATATTCCTGTCAGTACAAATGCTAAGATCCCCGATCAGGGTCCCTAATCACAAACTTTATCTGGATATAATTATGAAGGCCGCGGGGCAAATCAACGATTTAATAACTGATCTTCTTACATCACGGCAGCCCGGTGAAATGCAGTTAGAAAAATGTACCATTCACCTACTGTTGGACGAGGCACTGGCCATGACTGAGGACCGGATAATACTTAAAAATATTACGGTAAGGAAGGACTATTCTACTCTGGATTGTAAAATATTGGTCAATAAGCAAACAATAAAGATCGCTTTAACCAATATTATTATCAATGCCATTGACGCCATGCAATCGCAAAACGGGAAATTGAAACTGATTACGAGATCCATAAACGGTAAATGTATAATAGAAATAGAAGACAACGGCATTGGTATCAGCAAAGAGAATTTGAAGAATCTTTTTATCCCTTATTTCACCGATAAGCCTGGCGGCATGGGGCTGGGACTATCAACAACAATGAATATCCTTCAGGCAAACCATGCTACCATAGATGTACAATCGGGGGAGGGCAAGGGGACGCGTTTCATTCTTTGCTTTGAAGGGACTCAGCAATCCGGGGAATGACGGCAGGGAAAACAGGTTCAGTGGATTTATCACTCATCCAATACGCAAGAAAATGCAACAGTATTTTAAAGGTAAAACAGTATTGGTAACAGGTGCCGGATGGGGTATCGGCGCCGCCACCGCCATGCTCTATGCGGCTTACGGAGCAAAAGTAATCATATCGGATACCAGCCGAAAAGGAGGCAAGGATACATTGGCAAAAATAAAAAATCAAAAAGGGAATGCCACTTATATTCGAACGGATGTCAGCAATCCGGCAGCCTGCGAGGAATTGATAAAAAAGACCATCAGGACATATGGAAGTATAGATATTGCTTGCAATAATTCCGCCGTATTCAGTGAACCGCTGTATCCGGCAGACCGGGATATGGAATCATCTGATAACCAAGTGGGTCTTAATCTCACTGGCCTCAACAATTGTATGCAGTATGAAATAGAGGCTATGCAAAGGCAGGGCGGAGGTATTATTGTAAATAGCTCATCGATAGTCGGCGCTATAGGTCTGACCCCATCGAGCCAGTATATTGAAGCAAAATACGGTATAGTAACGCTGCTACAAGACATTCACGGAGAATATCCGGCCATTCACATACATACTATTGCACCGGCTTTTATTGATACTGCCATTTTGAAGGATATGATCCAAAAAGAAACAGCGGGAGGAATAAATTTATTTCCCATGGACAGACAGGGTACAATTATAGAAGCGGCCGGGCTGATATTATGGCTGAGCTCAGCTGAAACTCAGCTTTTGTCCACTGTATTCAACGATACTAATTAAAGCATCATGAATAGGTGTACACATACCAAGTTATCTGAGCGAATCCTCGCCGATCGAACAAGTAGGTCATGAAAAAAAAGACCCAACATAATGCCGTCAACAACCAGGAAGATGAAGACTCCTGCGCCTACCCCATCTATTTTCCGAATGATGCGTCTGTTGGAAAAAAAGAAGATACGTCTGTTGAGGAGACCGGTGACCAAGTTTTCAGCGAAGGATCAAGTAATAAGGGCGAATTGACAAGCAACCGAGAATAATTTTGGAACCGAATCGATGATCCGTGTTTGAAGAAGGTACCGATATCAGATAACTATGGAATTAAGTTATACGCTTCACGCATCTTCCCGTATGCAACCCGTCAATTTCTTGAACTGGGCGGAAAGATGACCTACTTCTATAATGCAACGTGCAGGCGATCTCGGTAAGGTTGCACAGGATCGATAAACGGAGCCTTTTCATTGTAGGAATCGGGAATTAGACGGGCAGGAGTGCATCTCTAGCGCTATTCGGACTCATAATATGTGAATCATGTAACATAGACGTGCAATTATGTAACGCCAACGAAATACCAACTGCTATCTTCATGTTAGGATTTTAATAGGTTATGGCCTAAAAAACGTAAGGATTCTGTCTAAACCTTCTTCCGGCTTCCTAGGCGCACCCTCTCATAGGATCGAGTCGATATGGTTGCCCGTTTTCAACACGTAAGTGTCTGAATTAGTCTAATTAAAAGATCGTATCGGCTGATACTTAGTCTTTTTATTTCAAACAAGCTAAAACCTCCAAAAATGAACGCACACACCATCACCCGAAATGCTCCTAAGCTACGTATCTTCAACCCATCCAGGCATCTCTTCAGTGCCTTGATACATGGAATAAAGCAAGAAAACCCGAGAATTTTTTTTTCGTCCGCGCTTGCCCATGAGGTTCGTAATCCCCTGACCAATATCAACCTGTCTATCGAAATGTTAACATCCACGGCCCTTGATAATGAGCAAAAGATATACGTTGACATTATTAAGCGAGCATCCTTTCGAATAAATGGCTTAGTAAGGGAACTTCTTGTCTCGAGCGGCCCCGGCGAGATACCTTTCGATAACCAGCCTATCCACCAGCTGCTGGATGAAGTTCTGGCTATGACAGAAGACCGGATAAGGTTGAAAAACATAACAGTCAGAAAAGACTATTCTACAATAGATTGCAGAATATTGATGAACAAGCAACAAATAAAAACCGCCTTAGTCAGTATTGTTATTAATGCTATTGAGGCCATGCCGGCCGAATCAGGGAAATTGAAACTAGGTACCCGGTCCATCAATGGTCAATGTATTATCACAATTGAGGACAACGGAATGGGCATCGGCAAGGAAGATTTACCAAATATATTTAAACCATTTTTCACGAGTAAGCCGGGGGGAATGGGCCTCGGATTGTCAACAACTCTTGAAATTCTTAACGCCAATCATGCCAGGGTGAAAGTGAAATCTGAAATAGGCGTGGGAACCCGCTTCCTTCTTTCATTCGATAAATTGTAAGGATCTATTATTAGCGAATGCATGTAAGTTTCTCCTTTTTAGCGTATGAACGATCCTAAATTCATTATTGTAGTAGGTACTTCCGCTGGCGGAATGAATGCGCTAATAGAATTGGTTGCGCAATTTAATGAAGATATTAATGCGGCGGTTTTTATTGTTATGCATTTGTCAAGGACTAGTATCAGCGATTTCTTGGTTCATCGGTTGCAACCACATACTTTATTGAAATGTGAAGTCGCAAAAGATGAAGCATCGATCGAAAAAGGTCATATTTATGTCGCGGCCCCGAATCAACATTTGCTCGTAAAAATGGACAAAATTATTCTTGGACGCGGCCCCGAAGAGAACCGATGGCGGCCTTCGATTGACGTACTATTTCGATCAGCCGCTGCCGCCTATAGTACCAGAGTGATTGGAGTCATTCTAACAGGCTCACTCGATGACGGTACGACAGGTATGTTAGCTGTTAAGAGAAGTGGGGGTATATGTATTGTTCAGGATCCCAATGAAGCAGAATATCCGGATATGCCCCTGTCCGTTCTAAATAGCATGGAAGTAGATTATAGCGCCCCTCTTTCAAAAATGGGAGAGATCATTTTTGCAACAACACAAGGAGAGCCAAAGCAAATTGCAGCGCCGCCCGACATCATAATTGAATCTGAAATTGCTGAAAGAGTAGTTGTTGACTATGACAATGTACGAAAGATAGGAGAAAAAAGCATTTACGCGTGCCCTGATTGCGGTGGGGGGCTATGGACGATTAAAGAGCAAACGGGGAAAACCGATCGTTACCGCTGCCATATCGGGCATTCTTATTCTGAAAACGATTTAGTCATTAAGCAAGGTCAGATATTGGAATCTACCTTATGGACGGCCTTGCGGATTATGGAGGAGCGTAGGAATCTATTAAAAAAAATGGAAGACGATAATCAAAGAAAGGGATTATCAAAAATGGCCCTGAGTTATCAGGAAAAGGGCCGGGATATACAATTTCATGTTGACAAGATGAAAGAAATACTATATGCGACGCAAGAAGCTATATGAGTGTATTCAGGATCGCATCTCGCCCGTGCTAGATCAGGTGATTGGCCGCCGCTATTTTTATTAGCGCCGCCGTGTTTTTCACATTGAACTTGGTGAGCATGTTCTTCCGGTGAGAATTGACTATCCGACGTGGGAGGGATCGTCGTGGATCCGGCCGGACATAATGTATATAGCACCGAGTACTTTCCGAGCGTGGTCGATCAGATTACTATTTATTAATTGCAAGACCTCATCAGGCCATTTTTTTGTTACCTTTCACCATGCATCACCAGGAATTTGAACCTCCCGAAGAACTGCGGGATACCATAAAGTGCTTTTGGTACAATAAAAGAGACGCCGGTGAAACAGGATCGGGTTTCGAGGTACAACCCGATGGCTACGCCGAAATCATTTTTCATTTCGGAAGCGGGTGTAGCATATCGCACAACGGAGGCTTGCAAACCTTGCCATCACCATTTATGATGGGTCTGCTCAATCAACCGGTCATATTTCACACGAAAAACATTTTCGAGATCATTGCTATCCGGTGCTATCCGTGGACTGTATTCGATCTGCTTGGACTGCCGTCCGGCAAAGATGGCGTGCGCATGTTTGAACATCCTATTGCCCAGCTTCACCCCCTGTTGGATACCTGTATCCAAAATAGCAGGATAGATGAAGCCCTGGCCAAGGTGAAGCAGTATTTCCTGGATGCACGGTCGACCATTGCTATCGATAGCATGCTATTCAAAGCAGGAGTTGCCATGAGAAAGGCAAACGGGACTATGCCCGTCAGCCAGGTAGCGGCTGCGGCTCATTCGACGGTTCGTACATTGGAAAGGAAGTTCAAGCAATCTTCCGGCTATACCGTAAAAGACGTGTCCGGTCTGATACGCTTTGAGCAGGTAAGAAACCACTTATGGCAATATCCGACAACCAACCTTGCCGGCCTGGCGCATGAACTGGGTTATACGGACCAGGCCCACCTCAGCAGGGAATTCAAACGCTACAGCGGGACTACGCCCGCGGCATTCGCACGAAAGGGAAGAAAAAGCAAGCAGGCCGTAAGCAACGATTTTGTCGCGTTTATACAAGCCTAAGGCGGGAGAATTCCGGAACTTTGTATTCATGAAAGACGTAATCATATCCGGAGCCGGCCCTGTTGGTCTTTTCCTTGCCTGTGAACTCGCCCTCGCCAATTGTTCAGTCCTTATACTGGAGAAGACGGACGATCCGCATTCGCCATTAAAGCAACTTCCTTTCGGGATCCGGGGGCTCTCGACGCCTACGATTGAAGCGCTATACCGCCGTGGGCTGCTGGAGGGCCTTGAACTGCATAAACGCCTTAAAAACCCGCACGCCGGACAGGATTCCCGCCAGGCAGGACATTTTGCGGGCATCCCCTTCAATTCCGATAACATTGATCAGACGCAATGGAAATATCGCCTGCCAAGTTCGACAGCCACCATTTTGTTGTCTGAGATGCAAGAGCTCGAAACCCTGCTGACCCGCCGCGCGGCATCCCTGGGTGTTGACATCAGGCGCGGGCTGGCCGTTACTGATTTTCATCAAACCGCAGAGGGGGTAACGGTTCAGACCGGTGACGAGTCTTTTCAAGCCAAATGGCTCGTGGGTTGCGATGGAAGCCGCAGTGCTGTCCGAAAGACAGGCGGTTTTGAATTCGACGGTACGGAACCGGAATTTACCGGCTATTCTGTCAAAGCCGACCTCGCCGAGCCGGAGCTGATCAGCCCGGGCCGGCATGTGACACTAAGAGGCATGTACCTGCAATCCCAGCCCGGTTATATCGTGATCCAGGATTTTGATGGCGGCGCATTTCATGGTTCGGAAAAGCCGATCACGCTTGAACACGTGCAGGAGGTGTTGCGCCGCGTCTCGGGTATAGCCGTTACGATCAGCGCCCTGCATGCCGCAACTACCTGGACCGACCGGGCGAGGCAGGCTACGACCTACCGCAATGGACGGGTGCTCTTAGCCGGCGATGCCGCGCACATTCATGCGCCATTGGGAGGACAGGGACTCAACCTTGGAGTGGGTGACGCCATGAACCTGGGCTGGAAGCTCGCTGCAACCATCCAAAACCGCGCGCCTGAGGGCTTGTTAGATAGTTATTATACCGAACGGCATCCGATTGGCGTTCGGGT
>Ga0302218_10000551_pt1 | contig 12708 bp, 10 predicted proteins | sample II_Palsa_E1_1_FD_194567 | JGI IMG/M metagenome (GOLD analysis project Ga0302218, IMG submission 194567) | Peat permafrost microbial communities from Stordalen Mire near Abisko, Sweden - II_Palsa_E1_1 | ecosystem: Environmental > Terrestrial > Soil > Palsa > Peat permafrost | place: Sweden... | reverse complement strand
CGCAGGTTACCCAGGGGACCGGGCCCGACTTTTCGCCCATGGCCGACCCGTCCGGAAAAGGAATCTATTTCGTGAACGGCAAAGCCACCGGATTTTTGACCGCGTACAATATCCGCACGAAGCAGACCACCGACATAGCATCTGAAAATGCGACGCAGCCGGCCATCGCGCCGGACGGAAAGCGCCTGATGTATGTCAGCCAGCCTGCCAGGGACCGCACCGAGGTTTGGACCGCAAACATTGACGGCAGCAACCCGGTGAAAATCGCCACCGGAGAATCTCTGGCAACGACAAACTGGGCGCCGGATAGTTTTCACCTGGCTTTTGTGGTATCGCAACGCGGCGTTATAGACAAAGCGTACACCGTGGGAGCCGATGGCAGCGATCTCCACCAGATTCCCTGGTCCAGCGGAAGTGTCTTTAATGTGCTTTGGACCCGTGACCAGAAAACTCTCTACATCACCGGTTTCGAGAAGGATTCTGCGGTGCCGACCACTTGGAAAGCGAATCCGGACGGTTCCGGCCAGGAGAAAATCGGCGGCGATTGCGGCAATATTGCGGAAATCTCACCCAACGGGCAATACCTGATTGGGGCAGTATGGGCGGGAGAAAAAACTGGAATCTACGAGTTTTCTATACCCGAAAAAAAGTGCATTCCGCTGTTGCCGGGTGTGGCAACCTTCCAGTCTGTATTTTCTCCCGATGGCAAGTCCCTCTTGTACGCCATTCCGTCGGAGCACGAAGTCACGATTTATCGGGTTGGCTGGCAGGACGGAAAGCTTACAGGCTCGCCGCAGGTAGCAGTGAAACTCCCCTTTGCTATCCCCTTTAGCTCTGGCGGCAACGGTTACGACTTTGCGCGCGACCTTTCCACCGTGGTCTACGCGCGGCGTGCCGGCCACGCCGACCTGTATCTACTTAGCCAGAAGTAGTTTTGCCTGCGAAAGAGCGTTCGGCTGCCGGACATTTGAAAATCACTGTGCGATTAAGTCCGCTTATCAGGCACAGACGGCGCGTGAACGTTCGCGGAAATGCTAAGTTCACTGCGCAAGCAGGGTTTTCCAGCGTTTCCAGGAGTCTTCGCGGGCTTTTTTGTTGGCGTCGGAGGCATCGGGAGCTTCGCCGGCGCGCATGAAGCCGTGACCGGCGCCGTCATAGGTTACCGGGCCGTACGTTTTTCCTGCAGCTTTCATCGCGGCGATGGTGTCTGGAATTGTGGCGCCGATGCGCGCGTCGTTGCCGGCGTAGAAGCCGTAGATGGGAGCCTTGATGCGTGACATCGCGTCCGTTGCGGGCGGCGGGCCGTAAAAAACGAATGCGGCGGAAAGGTCCGCGCGATTTGTTGCAAAACGGAAAGTTTGTCCGCCGCCCCAGCAAAATCCCGCGACATAAATTTTGCCGTTCGACGCGGGGAGCTTCAAGGCGTAGTCCGCTGCGGCATTCAGGTCCGCCGTGACTTGGTCGGGATTCAACTTGCTGATAGCCTCAGTGACTCCTGTGGGAAAATCTTTCGTGCGTCCGCCGTTCGGCCCCATACCGCTAAGAAGGTCGGGCGCGACAGCGATGTAGCCGGCTGCGGCCACTTCGTCGGCAAGTTCCTGCGCCCAGTCGCTCAGTCCGAAGATTTCGTGAATGATGAGCACAACCGGCCGCTTGTCTTTCGATTCGGGGTAGACGACGAGCGTCTCCACGTTTCGACCGTCGTGTTTCACCGTAATCCACTCGCTATGACGCGGCGATTTCTCGATTCGCTCGCGCGCCCAAGGCTGAGACCATTCCTGCGCAGCAATCGTTTGCGTGACCAACAAGACCCCCATCACAAGCAACATCATTTCTGCGAATCGCTTCATGGCTCACCTCGTCTGGCAATAGCGTGAGCGATGATAATTGTGCGAAGGGGCTGCGGCAAGGTTTTTGAGTTGCACAATCGCGCTTGTGAAACGCGCTTCTGGCTAAGCATGAGTGGTAAGATTCACAGCCGAAAATGAAATCTCCCGAAGAACGCCAAGACTCGCGCCTCATGCGGCAGATGTTTGACACCATCGCGCCGCGCTACGATTTTATCTCCCGTGTTTTTTCCTTCGGCTTGGACCGGCGGTGGAAACGCCTTAGCGTAGCCAGGGCCGCGCTGCAGGAAAACGCATCCGTGCTGGATTTGGCTTGCGGGACGGGGGACATTTCACAGCTGGTGATCGAACGCCTTCCAGGGGCAACGGTAATCGCCGCGGACATTACCGAGCTCATGCTGCGACTGGCCCGCGTTCGGGGGCTGAAAAATGCGGTCTGCAGTGACGCGGCGTGTTTGCCCTTCGCGGGCAATTCTTTCGATTGCGTTTTCATCGGCTACGGGTTGCGAAACTTTCCCGACCTGAAGGCGGCCGTGCAGGAAATCAAACGTGTTACGAGGCCCGGAGGATCAATAGTCAGCATCGATTTTTTCCTGCCGTCGAATGCTGTGTTGCGCGAGATTTATCTTGCGTACTTATACGCGCAGGGCGCCGTTTGGGGCTTGCTGCTTCATGGCCGCGCGCGCGTTTACACTTATATTCCAGATTCACTACGGAGCTTTCTCTCCATGCGGGACTTTTCCGCGCTGCTCGAGGACTCCGGATACGTGCGCGTGGCGACGCGCTCGTACTTCTTCGGGGGCATTGGCCAGCACTGGGCAGTCAAGAAATAAGTCGAAACGAAACGCCCCGGGAACTACGGAATCCGGCAGACCATTACTTCGCTGTTGGCATATGGGCACGAAAGGCCGGGGACGCCAGGCCGGACTACGATCACCCACGCCACGCCGTATTTTTTCTTCAAGCGCTCAAAATCCGAGAGCGTGAACTGCTTCCAATTCTCCCGATCCGTTACTTCCAGATTCCACTGCCAGGCAAGCTCGGGAAACAGGGCGACAACCGAGGCATCTTTGTCACCGTCGGCGAGCATACTTCGTTCTGCGAATGCGCGGAAGCCGTAGTAATCCTCTCCGGGCAGTTTGGCGTAATTTGGGTCCAGTGCGAAAAGTGCGCTCTTCGGAGTATTGTCGCGGGCCCACTCGAACGCTTTTACCCACTCGTTGCGGGGAGCCCGGCCGGGCCATTCGATGTGGTAGCTCGACGGAAATTCTTGGCGCTGAGCATAAAACATTATGAGCGCCAGTGGAACGAAAAGCGCAAAACAGCGCACTGGCCGCCCGTGCAACACATATTTTCCGAGCATCGCGCCCGAAAACAGAATGAATACTACATAGGTGAAGTGGAGGACACGCATGGGTTCGAGCCGCGCCCAGGTCTGCGTCTGAGTCTGTAAAAATTCAGAGGCGACAATTGCGATCAGGACGCCGAGGGAAGTTGAAATGATCAGCCGGCGGCACACGCGCTCGAAAGTCGGCATGCCATCACGCCGCGCGATCCGCGCAAAATATTCCAGCAACGCGATGGGAGCCAATGCTCCCAGCCATTCGTACCAAGTCCAGAGAAACGGATAGTGATAGCTGCGGCCGGCCATGACTTCCCGCCAAATCGGATTCGGAGGGGCTGCGAATGGGATGCTGCCAAAGGCGACGGCGGGTTGCGCCAAGAACTTTTCTGGCCATGCGAGAAAGAACAAATGGAAGGCCCCATACACAGCCATGGTGGGGTGGCAAAGTGCTGTCAAGAAAATCCAGAGCAAAGCGATTGGTCTTTTTTCCAGCACGGCCACGGCGCCGAATAGCAGGAAGGCGGTGGCAAACGTGCGCGGATGCAGATGCTGGTCCACCACAAAGAGCGCAGTGCCCGCCACCGGAAATGTCAGCAAGGTAGCCACCAGGGCGACGCCACACCATTGGGCGGCAGGCTGCGAAAAACATTTGCGGATTAATTGCAGGCAGCCCAGCAGCACCAGAAGGATGCTTACGATATGCAAATAGAAAAGAAATGATTCAAGCGAAATATGTGAAATGCGGACTGCGGCCGCTACCGCTGGATGAAACGACGTCCAGCGAGTAAACAACAGAAAAAAATTTGCATCGTAAGGATACAGAGCGGGATCTATTATTTTCTTGATGGCCGGCAGGTAAATCCCCATGTCCTCGATCCCATAGTGGTAACCGTTCACCAGCATTGCTGCGACGGTGATGCTCGAGAGGATGAGAACGTCACGTATAGGGTTGGGCGGAGAAGAGGTGGCGGAGCTCACCAGAGACCGCTCCAGCCGGACCGCGGCGCCGGAGAAAATGCCATCTCGAGCTGGCTGAAGCGGATCTTCATGCCGAGATCTGCGCGCTCTCCTATTCAGGAGGATAATTGCTTTGAACGGGATCGAATCGCGCTTCGCCGTATGTTTGATTCTTGCTGGATGCCCTAGGGATGTAAATCGCGCAATCCGGATACTCAGCCGAAAGACTGTAATATTGATCAATGGCGTCGAGGACCGCGTCCGGGAAACGCTCGTTTGGGCGTTCTAGAGAGTGCAAGGGCCCACGAAGCTGAATGGCTCCGTAGTGAAGAGTCTTGATCTCGGCAACAAGTCCTCCGCTATCAAGCATATTGAGGGAGACTAACCTGGTAAAGTGGTAAGGATCATACACATATGGTTTTCCTGCATAGAAGCAACGCAGCAGACTCTCGCAGATCGCTGGACCCGGCTGGGCCTTCAAAAAGGACACTTCCGCGTCGAATTGTCTCTGCTCCTCCGGCAACTCCGCGATACGACCCCAAACGTTAGAGTAGCCCGACAAAATCAAGGCTAAAACCAGAAAAGCGGACAAAATCAGAGGCACTGCGCGCCGTCCCAGGAATTTGTACTTAGCGAAAGGAGAAGGGACGCGCCAGGCAGAATAGAGAAGCATCCCCATAACGATTGAGATCGCAAAGAAGTTACTGAAATAAACGTTGATGGATATTCCCGTGCCTCCCGAGAAAAATATTCCGGCGAATAGCGAAGTGAAAAAAAAGATTGAAATCACGCGATTCGATGTGTCTCTTCGCGCCTTGACGGCCCAGATCAACGCAGCGACAAAGGGCAAAAGAATCACGGAGTAGTAGTAGAGGAAATCGAGGAACGCACCCAGCAAGGAATAATGACGGAAACTGAGCATATTCTGTATGAAGAAAGGGCCAGCTATTTTTATGGTCCCAAGAATCGAGCAGGTGATGAGGACTGCCGCACAAAGCAAAAATTGCAGAGCCTTTCGCCGCGAAATCAACCAGAGGTCTATAAACACTGCGAGAGGCAAGTCCACGAGATTGTGTTTGATATTCCCGCCTACGACAAAAAGAAAGACAATCACTGCGATACGGCCCAAAGTGGGACGCTTGGAAAGATATAATAATAGGCCACTGAGGAAGAAGACCTCGGCAAGCATTTGAGGGTCGTCCACTCCTATATAGCGTGTTGCCCCGGCGCAAAAGAGGCCCACGCAAAAAACGGATCCAAAGATCGCCGGCGCCAGACGTCCCGTCAGCTTCCGGATGATTAGCCCGACGAACAGGGAACAGACTCCAAACGAGCCCAACTGGACTAGCCTCCCAGTCAAAAGGTAATCGTGGAAGAAGCGAGATAGAAAAGCCATGATGTAAAACGATAAGGCCGGGTAATCTACCAGCGTCCAGCCGTACTTCGTGCCATAAAGAGGAAGGTGATGTGCAACAGCCAGTGCGTTGTATATCATCCAGCCTTCTTTGTAGTTCACTTCAAAGTGGTAAAACGCTCGAACGATAGGGTAGATAGCGGTGATAAAACAAAACAAGGAAATGAATCCGAGAACGAGCCAATCTCCCGCGTCTGCCGTCCATGCTCGATCATCGGGAGCTACGTTAGGTTCACGAGGCATGCTAGTTCTTCAAGCCATACACTACCACCGCGTAATTACTCGGAAATTTGGTTGGACGAGTTCCACAGTATCGCTTGAGTTCTTCATGATCGCCGGCGTTCGCTACAAAAACCTTTCCATTGGCCACCGTTGGCGGAACGAAGCGTGCGAGTAAGCCAAGGCTATCAGGCGTGTCTGTTTCTGCGTCGGGTCCCTGGCTTCGCCATAATTCCTGGGAAACGTCTTCAGCGTTGAAGGCCAACAGCATTCCTTTCACGCCGCGATAACCGTTCGAATCGCCATTGGCGGGAACCAGCGCCCACACGATTCCAGTGCCCTGCAAATCTTCTTCGCTCGAGACCGCGAGTATGCCTCCCGGCATCCAATTCTTGGCGGGGTGGTGGCAAGCCGGCGGTGACTGATGCGGAGGTTTCCAACCGCTCATCCTAATATCCGTGTCGCCGGTCTTGAGTTTTCCGTCGGCAAATGGAAGGGCCTCCAGACTTCGCTGTTCGGCCATCACGTAGATCCATTGCGTACCGTTTGGGCCTTTCCAATAAATAGGCGCGCCGTGAATATGTCCGCGATCTACATCAACTGTCTGCAGAACTCGGTCCGAATTTTGACATTCGAGTCGCCAGATTCCGCCGGCGGGTACGAAGCCCGCTAGGTGGTCGCGGCTCATCAAATACAGCGTCCCAAACTTCCCGCCGCCGAGAATCAAATTACCGGGCAACAGCAGAGGAGCGGATGAACCCATGTCCAGATCCTCGTGATTCAGATACGACTGATTACACGGCGTGAAAGAATCTACAAGGTCAAGCTTTTCACCTTGGAGATGAAGTTTGAGCATGCTGTTTCCATATTGATTGCGCGACGCGTTGAACTCACCATTCGCAGTTTGGAGATAGACATTGCCCGCGTCATCTGCCACCGGGCCGGTCCCTGACATCCAAATACCGCCGCCCTTCCCGTTCGGCTCGGCACTCCACACGGTGCGTATCTGAAGGGTCGCGGGATCGTAGACGAATAGCCACCCGCCGATTCCAGTGGGATTGTCATACCCGAAGGCTATGTAGAGCGCTCCATGGTCCAATAATAATGCGGCGCGCTGTTTCCGCCGCTGGCTCCACTTAGGCTCGCGACGAAAAAAAGGCTCGCCCTCGATGGAACCCTCCACAACCACCGGGCCTTTCGCTATCTCGCCGGTGCGAAGATTCAGCGCGTATAGCCGATACATCTGATCGTCGTTCCACGCTACGAGATAGAGAAGATTGTTAGCGATATCGATTACCGGAGTTCCCAGAATTCCCCAGGATGGATCGTCGATAGCGGACTCATCAATGTCATGCGAACCCGGACGCGGAGTCCCGAGAGATTTCGACCAGACCAGAGTGTCGTTCGAGCTGGTTGGTTTTTGATCAGCCATGTACGCGTAAACCGTGTCGTTCATCGAGGCAAATATCACAGTATTGCAACCCTGCGGGCATTTGGCGCTCACAAGATTAGATACATACAGCGGCTGAGCCATAACTTTGGCATCGGAATAGAGAGTCCACAATTTTCCGAACCGAGTTTTCACACTCGATTGGTTTAGCTCTTTTTCGACAAGATTGGCACCCGAGCGCTGGTTATCTACCCGCTGTGTGTAGAGATTGAATACTTCCTTCGTATCCTGCGTACGAACGACGCAAAGCAGAAGAAAAAAAGAAATGATTAGCGCGCCTTTCACACACCCTATCGACATGATTCGTGCCACCTCAAGAAACGTTCGATTCTATCCTCGATTCAATTTGATAACAACGGCGGAGCCGCACGCCGAATTTCGAAGACCTGAAGGAAATCTTTACCTGCCGGTGGTCTGCAATGGTCAATATTTCAGCGCTAGCGATAAGACGATAAGAAGGAGCGGCATGCCGTTAAGGTGGTGTACCAACTGTAGGGGATCACGGCTTTCCAGTCGTCTCAAAACGCCGATTCCCATCGGACTGTTTCTCCGAACCAACATTCACCGTTTGTGATACCAAGTAAAGGGGACGGTTTTTAGTTTGTTCATACAGCTTTCCGACGTACTCGCCCAGCACTCCAATGCTCACCAACGTCGCACCGCCAATGATGCTAATAAGCACGGTCAGCGACGACCATCCGGGCACGACGTACCAGTGGAAGATCTTCGACAGAATAGCCCGAACTGCCTCCTCCAACCCCAACAGCGTGACGACCACGCCCAGCAATGTACTCACTTTCAGGGGAAATATCGAAAAAGAAGTCGCTGCAGTCCATGCAAGCTTCACCATTTTCGTCAGGGTATATTTGGATGATCCCGCAACTCTCGGCGATCGTTCGTAGGGGACTCCGGTCTGTGGAAATCCTACCCACGCCACCATGCCTCGAAGAAAACGATGCGTCTCTCGCATTTGTTGCAGGGCATCCAAACAGGGACGGGAAAGCAGGCGGAAATCCCCTGCGTCTACCGGCAGGTCCTTGTGGACCAACGTACGCATCAATCGGTAGAACAACCACGCAGTAAGCCTCTTAAACCACGTTTCTCCACGGCGGGCTTCGCGCTGGCCATACACCACATCGTAGCCTTCGCAGTAGCGCTCGATCATCCGGTGAATGACGAGGAGGGGATCCTGCATATCAGAGTCAAGTAGAACAACTGCATCGCCCGTTGCGTAGTCTAAGCCCGCGGTGGAGGCGATCTGATGCCCGAAGTTGCGCGAAAGGTTTACCACCTTTACCCGCGGGTTCTGTTGCGCCCATTCAACGATTTGTTTCAGGGTTGAATCCGTGCTCCCGTCGTTGACCAGAACGACTTCCGCTTCACCACGCAGCTCAGTCATGAATTGTTCCAAGCCGCTGGTCAAGAACGGAACGACTAATCCTTCGTTGTACATCGGAATAACAAGCGAAAGCCGGGCGGGATAAGGACGCGGCTGCAACAGGCGATAATTATTGTTTGCTAGCTGCATCATTCATTCTTGCCGGCTTTGGCTGTGGCCGTCATAACGCGTTCCACCGTACCTAAAAGCATTCAAGTCCATTCGGGTCCGGCACGAGGAATCCGCTTGGTCAAGAGCCGCCTGTCAGACGCTCGGTCAGACCGGATTCTATCCCCGGTTCAATTTGATAACAACTGGAGAGCGGCGCGCAGAGTTCCGAAAAACTCAAAAAACGCAGCGGGAAATCCGAAGCATATCTTTACCTCGCCGGAGGCTACAGTTAGACCGGCGCGCAGATACAGTATTCTCCCGATAGATGCTCGCGTTCCTCTGCGGGAATATGCTCGCTGAGAGTGGAGGAGCAGAGGGAATCCTTAATAAAAAATAAGGGCTGGGCCACCTGCTTCTCCGTTCTCACCATCTTTTCCCCGTGTCGCGATTGATTGTCTTCCGCACCTTCCTGGCAACTTCCAAGTTGACCTTCGGCACCTTGCGATTTTCCACCGTGTAACGCACCATGAGTAGATTCAAAGTGCTGAAAGGATAGGCATGGCGATCCTTGTTACAGGCGGTGCGGGTTACATCGGCAGCGTGACGGTGGAGCGCCTGCGTGCAAATCGCGAAGATGTTGTGGTCCTGGACGATTTGGCATACGGCCACCGGGAAGCGGTCGATCCGGGGGTCCCTTTTTATCAGGGAAAAGTAGGAGACTCAGCTCTTTTGGAGCGTATCGCGAAAGAGCATCGACTCGAGGCTTGTATTCATTTCGCCGCGCTGGCGTCGGTGGGTGAGTCGGTTGCTGAGCCGGCAAAATATTTCGAAAACAATGTGGCTCAGGGGATTGCGCTGATGGGCTCTTTGATCCGAGCGAAAGTTCGGATCGTGGTTTTCTCGTCCACTTGCGCGACGTATGGCGAGCCTGCAGAAATGCCTATTTCGGAACAGTGTCCCCAGTGGCCCAAAAACCCGTACGGCTGGTCCAAATTCTGCATGGAACGGCTCTTGGAAAGCTACGATCGTGCGTATGGCTTGCGATTTGCCGCGTTGCGCTACTTCAACGCGGCGGGAGCGAGCGAACGATATGGGGAAGATCACGAACCCGAGACGCATTTGATTCCGAACATTCTCGCAGTCGCCGCGGCAGAAAAGCCCGAGCTTGCCGTGTTTGGCGACAATTATGCGACGCCAGACGGCACTCCGATTCGCGACTACATTCACGTTTCAGATCTTGCCGACGCGCATATTCTGGCGCTCGATCACCTTCGCCGGGGTGGCCAATCCGAATCCCTCAACGTTGGGACTGGACACGGCCATTCCGTGTTTGAAGTCATCGAATGCGCGCGCCGAGTGACTCAACGCGAGATACATACACGAATTGAAGCGCCACGGCCTGGTGATCCTGCGAAATTGGTCGCCGACGCTTCCAGGATTCAAACTGTTCTCGGTTGGAAGCCTCTCGTATCTGATTTGCGCGCAATCGTGCAATCAGCGTGGACGTGGCGGCAGCGCCATCCTAAGGGCTACCGCCAGTAGCGATAGGTCTATTGTTTCAACGCTTTCTCGATCGCCGCCAGCACTTCCGGTGAATCGGGTGTGGTTTGGGGTTCGAAGCGCTGAACCACGTTGCCATTTCGATCCACAAGAAATTTCGTGAAGTTCCACTTGATGTCACCGGCGAAAGAGGGGTTGGCGCTCGTGGTCAGGTATTTGTAGAGCGGAGTTTGATCGTCACCTTTCACCGAAACTTTGCCATACAGCGGGAAGGTAACGCTGTATTTTGCGGAGCAGAAAGTCTTGATTTCAGCGTTCGTGCCGGGTTCCTGACCTCCGAAATTATTCGCGGGGAAGCCCAGGATCACGAATCCTTGATCCTTGTATTTTTCGTAGACAGATTCCAGCGCCGTGTATTGCGGAGTGAACCCGCAACGGCTGGCCACGTTCACTACCAGAATTACTTTGCCTTTGAAATCCGCGAGCGGCATCGGCTTGCCGTCAATCGAAGGCAGGGTGAAATCATAAATGCTCGACGCAGCGAACAGGGAAGCGCTCATCAGCACGATCACCAGTCCCATAAGATACTTTCTCGATATTCTGTGCTTTCCAGCCGTCATGTTCCTCCCTCAAAATTCCCAGTCTCGCACCAAGGAATGATACAGGACTAAGCGTGAGGGGGCAATTTTCGACGACTGGTCAGAGCGTACGACCCTAAAACTGCCGGCTAGTTGTCGTCCGGATGGACTCCGAGCCGATCGTTTTCCTCACCGGCTTCGAGCGGGCGAATGCACAAATCCGTCCCGCTGGGACTGCACTGATATATTTGATACGCGGGCAAATCCTCCGGCTGAACTTCGTACGTTCCGTTTTCCATATCGGGCACCGGATCGTAAGAGGACATGGCGTAAGGATTCCCGGGCGACGCGCGAACGCGAAACTCGCCTGTACCCGGCTCGTAATTGCCGTAACTGAAGCAATAACCGATGCAGGCGCGATCGGCGATGTGCTGAATCATAACGCGGGAGCCCGGCAGCGTCTTAATCGTGACCAGTATGCGCTGGTTGGGAGGCAGGGTTCTTTCCAGTCGCTCCGCTTGTAATTCCATTCTATTTACCGTCGCCGTGTCCTGATAAAGAAATGTGAAAAAAAAGGCAGCGATCGCGGTGAATCCAATCAAATGCCACCAGCGGGGCCGCATCGCGCCAAGCACACAACAAAACACAGCAGCAGAAACCGAAGTCAGCCTTTCAGCTAATAAAGCCAAAACGTGGGCGTTCCCAGGGCGGAATCGGATCGCCTCGGGCAACAGCAGCGCGCTCAAGAGGAGCAGGGCGTAAAGCTGGACAGGAATTGAATACTTCGTCCAGGCACCGCGCTCGCGCCGCCGGCGGTAAATATCAACGGCGAGCGCGAAAATAGCGAAAGAAATCAGCACGATGCGCAAAATGTTGTAGCGCGGTCCGAAGAGATACACTTGGTCCGCGCCGTTGAAAATATAAAACGGCTGCGGCTGCGCTTCGAGCTCATAGGAATGCCAAAAATTGTAATGAATCAGGAGGAGTACCGCTCCCGCCGCGGCCAGCAAGAGTGGCTGGTAACGAAGAGGCATTGCCTTGGCGATTCCGATGTATGCAACCGCACCCAACATCCACGCGAGACCCAGAGGATGCGCGAGCACAATGAGAGGCGCCAGCGCTAGCGGGATCCACCGCTCCCATTTATTGCCCCTCCAGAAAATAGCTATTGCGATGAATGACAATCCAATCGAAAGATAGTAATTGAAGAAACCCACATGAAAGGTGTACCCGTAAGCGATCATGGCAATTACGGGAACCAAAAACCACGCGGCACTCTCGCTAGCTGCGGAGACCAGAGCGAAGACGCCCCAGAAGAAAATTAGGACGGCTAAGGACACAGCGATTCTCTCCGTGACAGGCAGGCTAAAGACTTTTCCCAGCCCGCTAACCAGCAAATCGAAGAGCACGTTGTTCCATCGCCGTTCGATCCATAATCCGGTCACCTGATGGCGCTCGATCAGTTGAGCCAGCCACGCGTTATACATGTGGCTGGCCAGGTCGCCGGCGGCAATACGCCGGTGCCAGAAGCAGGGGATCAGCACAAGTGCGGAGATGGCGAAGATCTTTGGATAATGCTGACGTACGAAAAGCGCGGAGTGTCTTAACGCGGATGAGGATGATTCAGTTTCGGCAGGGGACGCAATCTCTCGCACCGTGCGGTCAACTGACTTCGAATTGCCTTGTTGCATCGATTACGCGGGCTCCGTTCAAAAAGCAGTTTTCCCTCAGCGTATGAAACATATCATGGATTACTTGGATGGGAACGACGAGCAAGAGCGTAAGCTTTAGGCGTCTTGGTCCGGCTTGGGGGCGTAAGGATACTTCGGAGGTTTGTGCATATGGGTGGTGCGATATTCATCTAACTCGGCATCGGTAAGATCGAAATGCGTATTTGAGGGATGGTTTT
>Ga0302218_10000537_pt1 | contig 12904 bp, 11 predicted proteins | sample II_Palsa_E1_1_FD_194567 | JGI IMG/M metagenome (GOLD analysis project Ga0302218, IMG submission 194567) | Peat permafrost microbial communities from Stordalen Mire near Abisko, Sweden - II_Palsa_E1_1 | ecosystem: Environmental > Terrestrial > Soil > Palsa > Peat permafrost | place: Sweden... | reverse complement strand
GTGATTTTTTTATACCTGTCAATCCGTCTCCTATATTGTATTCACTTCGATTTTAACGATTTTTGCATTTTCTCATCTTTTTTTTTGACAAAACGAAAACCAAACTTATCTTTGCACTCCCAAATCAATAACTCACAGCGGGTTAATTTTGACGGAAACGGTTCCGGAGGAAGATTTGGGACGAAAAATGCCGCGTTGGTCAATCGGTTAAGACGCCACCCTTTCACGGTAGAATGACGGGTTCGACTCCCGTACGCGGTACACAATTTAAAACCTGTAAGCCAGTAACTTACAGGTTTTATTTTTTCTTCAAAAACCAGAAGGTTTGTACAATTGAGTATAATCAATTACAGTTCTCACGATCCGATTCAAAGATCAAATATTCAGATACTTAGTCTTGCCAGCTCTTCAAGCATCGCCTTTCTGGCTTTGTATTGAAGGATGAACTGTTTTAGCAATTGCTCCACCACCTCTTTTCCGCCTTCCCATTTCTGTATTTTCTTAAGTTTTTCTCTAATCATGATATAATGATTCCGGCCGGTATTTTGTTCGGCATATTTAATAATGGCCTCTTTATATACCATCAATAGCTCAGCAGGGAATTTTGCCTTCAACAGGTCGGAGTAATGCTCAATGAAATGCAGCGCCGTGCTGCCTTGCACCAATTGGATCAGTCGGTCCCAATATTTTTCTTCTATAAAAATAGAAGCCAGTCTGGAATCATCATTGATATAAAAGCCATTAACTCTCCTATTTTGCACCTGTAGTTCTTCGATAAAAGTCTCTGCGACAAATGACCATTCTTGCTGAGAATAAGTAGTTTTTATAATCTTATAATACTCCATGTGTCGCCCATTCTCATATAACTCCTTCGCAATATTCCGAAATGCTCCCATATCATTTTGTTCTTCTGCAATACGGAGCAGATTTTTTTTATACTCATGAATTATTCCGGGGCGATCTTTTTTTCTTGCAATTCCAATGCCTTCATCGATAAGTTTCCGGGCCTTGTCATAGTTCTTTTTAGCCAGGCATTCTTCAATAATCTCGGTCCTAAACTCAGATATATGAATAAATTGCAGGCGCAGGGCATCCGCTTCTTTCGCCCAGTCTAGTTTTCTTAATAAAGCAAATTTATGTTTCAACAATCTTTTAGTATCAAATTCCTTTGACCAGTCATCGCTATTATCCCTTAATGAGACAAGCATAACATCCAGGGTTTGTAATACTTCTTCTCCTTTCTCCCGGTTATAGGCAGCATGCACCAGGACATCCAACCAATACTCATCAAATCCGACATAATTATATTTCGGGTCTTTTGCTTCCCTTGCAGCTTCCTTAAAGATGCGTTCCTTCAATCCTAATGGGATATTTGCCGTACAAAGCTGTATCAATAACTCAAATCCATTTCTGATACAGTCCCCCACTCCGCCACCGCTATCATCCATCCCCTTGAGTATTTCATGCACCGTCGCTATTACTGCAAAGGCGATATCGGTGACGACAGTAAACTTTTTATTTTTAAGCTCGGTAGTAGCCTGCTCCAACAAAACATCTATAACACGGACAAATTTTACTGCATTATAATAATCAATGAAGCCGCTGCGATCACCGGCATTTTTTGCGGCCCTTTTTATCAGCCTGGTATAAATGATTTTACCGTTTTGATTGGTTTTATGGGAGAAGTTAGCCAGGAACAGATCACGAAAATCAGGGTTATTCACCCCGTATTCACTGATAAACTGACGCAATTCCTTTTCGGATAAATTGTTTACGATGTCGGGGAAGCTTTCAGTAGGAGCCTTTTGTGGCAAAGCGCTCTTTTTACCGGGCTTTTTCCTGATTTCAAAATCGGACTCTATTATTGCATGAAAGACGGCCACTATATGTTTACAATAGTCGACCTCATGCGGACAATTACAGGAGCATTCGGAAATGATATCGTCTGAAATCTTTATTTCAACATGATAATCTTCTGATCCTGCTACTACAGCATTCCATATTCCTTTATCATGCTCGGCCAAATCGGAAACAGCACCTTTTTCAAAATAGTGCTGCCCTTTTTCCAATACCGCCGTATTCAAATAAGTCTCAAAGTTCCCCAAAGTCAAAGTGATTTCTCTTCGCTTAGGCATCCAGTAGTTTTTTTAGAGCTGTTTCCAATTAAATCTATAAGGGTCTCAAAAAACGGCTTCGGGCCAGTTTGTGAGACGGTGTCTCACTTTTTAGGGTCACTCACTTATCATCCACTTCCAGGCAGCCTTCACCACCACATGAATACCTTCCAGGTCCATTTCCTCCTCTTCATCAGCGGTTATTATCCATCCTTCTCTCACCTGGCAATAAGTACAAGCCTTTACCAGCCCCCGCAATTCCCGCTCCCGGGTAAGCGGATCTGCAAGCGACCAGCAAACCTGCACAGGCAAAGGAGTTCCGCCCTCAGCATATACTACAAAATCGCATTCAGACGAAGCATCCGCAGAATAATAAATATTCTGACTGTAGATATTTCCATACCGGCGATATAATTCCCGGAAAACCGCGTTCTCTAGCAGCAATCCTTTGTTGCCTCCATATTGAGCCGTATTCGCATTGAGTAACCCATTATCCAGCCAATAAATCTTTTTGTCTGATTTCTCCCGTTTGCTATCTGAATAATCAAATCGGCTTACCCGCTTGAACAAATAGGCATTCTCCGCCATATCCATCGCCTCATAGATCGTATTAATACCCACGCTATATTGATGTGCTTTTAAATGGTTATGCAACCGGCGGATACTGATGGTATTTCCGATGCTTGCAGCAGCTTGCCGATACAGACTGCGCAGATAAGTATAATTAGATAATTGATTGTACTCAATAATATCCCTCAGCAACATAGAATTATAATATTCCTGGAGGTATGCTGTATGGATCTCACCTGAAGGTAAATTAACCGTTTCCGGGTACCCGCCTCGAACAAGGTACTGATGGAAAGCCGCGACCGTTTTGTTCTTCCCTGTACCATACAACGCAGGTTTCAGACCTGTAAATTCACAATATTCGCCAAAGGCCAGCGGTAACAACTCCACGGCTATACTGCGTCCCCGCATCACGGACTTAATCTCCGTGTGCAACACAGAACTATTGCTTCCTGTAAAAAATACCTTTTTAGACAGCGTCTCATTGATCCGGTTTAGAAAACGTTCCCATCCCGGAGCCGCCTGCACCTCGTCAAAGAAAAACCACGCCTGTTCCAGGCTGCCATCCGGATAAAGCTCCCGCCATGCCTGAAGCAACAGGTCTAGCTGTTGCGGTTCAAATTGTACCCGTTCGTCTTCGAAATTGAAATAAAGGATCTCCGATGCGGCGTTCCTTCTCTTCAGTTCTTCTATTGCTAGTAACATGGCAGACGTCTTTCCGACCCGCCTGGGACCGATAATAGCCTGTATCTTGTCTAGTTCCAAGGATATTCCAGTGTTTCTGGGTCTTAACCCTTCCGCCGGTCTTCTTTCCTTGTTACTTACAAGAATATCTTTAATTACTTCTTTCATAGAATGACAAATATATAAAATATATCACTCTAAAAACGACAATTATTAAATAAATGTCGCTCCAAAAACGACGTCTTTACTAAAAACAAAACCCATTTACCCTTTATGCCTAATGCCTGACAACTCGATTTACCAGAAATTCCCGTGGCACAAAAAAATAGTTTAACGCAATGTGCCACACACTTTTGCCACACACCTCATATAAGCTAAATAACCTACTGTAACCCCGACAATTTGTACCTATTTACATATAGTAAAATTTCAACAAGTTTTGCCAGGTGTTCGAACCAGTTCCCGTACGCGGTACAACTCCAGCTTTTGCCTCGACTTCTTAGTCGGGGCTTTTTTTTCCATAAATCCCAGAATTCTGAGGGATTGCTGTACGACAACCTAAAACTAAATTTGGCGATCTTTTAAACTTCTTTCATTGGTCGATTTATAACGTTATTCGTCTAAAAAAAATAGTGTTTGAGTCTGAGTGAAGTACTATTACATCCATAATAGTTCAACATGAAAAATAAATTCATCTTTACCGGCATACTGGCTTTTTGTTTCACTGTGTGTTTCGCCATGACCGCAGATCCCACCGGGAAATGGACAGGGGTTGCCGACTCTCCAAACGGACCGATGCAAGTAACGTATACCTTTAAGATAGACGGTCAAAAGCTGACTGGGTCCGTCGAAGGACCGGAGGGCGCGCTTGATCTGGAAAATGGAACTTACAAGGATTCTGTACTGTCCTTCGATATCATGATAATGGGAAAAGCGCTCCACCAGGCCGGGAAGTACTATGGCGACAGCGTAGCCCTCGACTTCACTGTAAGAAGCGGCCCCATACATCTAAAACTGTTGAAAAACAAGTAAGCGTCATCAATTTTGATAGGGTTTCATTTGGAATGCTAGGGCATCCAAGCCACTAAGCAATTTATCGTTTACCCCGGTAAAAAGCGCTTTCCCGTGACGAACGAAATCATCGCTATGTCTATATCTGATATGATGAACGAGCTACAGGATATGTAATAGCGTCGTTTTTATAAGGGTTCCAGCCTACCCGTCGAGGAGGTTCGAACACCCATAAAAAACGAGTGTGGCACACGGTTTTTCCGGCAGTGCAATATTTGAAATTTCACCTATTGTAAACCCGGTAATCTGTATTGATCTATATATAATAAAATCTCGACAAGTTTCGCCAGGTGTTCGAACCACTTCCCTAGGCCTTTTTCTTTTTCATTTCTGCCAATTGTTCAATAATACCCATGGTATTTTGTTTCAGTATTTTTCGCCCGGATAATTTATTTTTACTAATACGGATAATCCTTCAGCCATTGCCAAAAATTATCTCGATGAATGATATCGCTTTTAACAGGCTTGTATGCTTCTATAAAGCTACGAGCGAATTTTGATTTAGAACCGGGATTCCATTTAAATTCATACGCATACAACTTACCATCTATTTCCTCTATATAGTCTACCTCTGCTTGAGCTTTGCTCCGCCAAAAGTAAGTATGGCCATAAAAGTCGTTGTACGCCAGCAACTTTTTTCTTTCTGTAATGAGATAATTTTCCCACAGCGCGCCGATATCATTCCTATTATCCGGCAAACTGTAATTGCCTATCAAGGCATTCCTGATACCGTTGTCAAAAAAATAGATCTTTTTCTTGCGGCTGATTTCATTTCGGAGATTACCTCCATACGCCCCCAACCTATATACCACATATACTTGTTCCAAAAGGTGAATATAGCTATCCACTGTTTTTATATCCGCACCGACTATTTGGGATAATTCATTGAGCGAAACTTCGCTCCCAACTTGCCATGCCAGGGCTTTTAAAATTTTCTCCAACAATAAGGGCTTTTTTACACCGGTAAGCGCCAAAACATCCTTATACAAATAGCTGCTGGCAAGATTATTCAATATTTGTTGTGCATTATTCAAATTTGTTACGACTTCCGGATAGCAGCCATAAATAAGATATTGTGACAGCCCACGCAATAATTCCGGAGCTCCGGAATATTCGATCATTTCAGCACAACTTATAGGATAAAGAAAATACTCCCACTTCCGGCCTGTCAAAGGCTCCTGGGTCAGGTTGGCCATATTAAGTGCAGATGATCCGGTTAAGATAAGTTGTATGCCTAGCTCGGCATCTATAATTTGCTTACATATACTGCCAACCTCCTCAATCATTTGTGCTTCATCTAGAATAATCAATTTTTTATCCCCGAAGCTTTGTATAAGGGCAGGAACCTGGTCCGTTGTCCAGAGGCTCCTGGTAGTTATCTCATCACCGTTAAAATAGGAAAAAGACTGGCCCACTTTCTTCATCAGGTCCTTTACGAGCGTGGTTTTCCCAACCTGCCTGGGCCCAAAAATCAGGATGGCCTTTTTATGATCGATTTGATCAATTAGCTTATTTTCAATTGTTCTGGGGATCATGAACGCTGTTTAATAGCAAATATAGCTCATTTAGGATTGCATTCCACAAAATGCCGTCCTTTTATGGAATATAATACTTAAAAGGTTTGATATTTCCTAAATTATTCACTATCATCATTCTACAAAAGATAAATAGGTGGATGCCCTACTTCGAACACCCTTGACCTGGTAGTCCACCTCGTCAACATTGGTAAACCAAGTCGGCCGAATAGACCTTGGGGAGGGTGGATTACAAATCTATTGGTGCGGTGTCTGTGAATTTAATTTGCCTCAAGGATTGAAGGCCGATCTTCAGCTCCGCGATATTCGAGATGACGTCAGAGGCTATCTTCTCAACCCTTACGCCATGGTAAATCAGGTTGATGACATATTTTTTTCTATAGCCGCTTCTGGTGCTTACCAAAGAATAGGTATTCACAAATCCTTCAAGCTCCGCAAAAGGGTAGACCCTTACCTTTTTGGTAAAAACGTCGGTAAAAGAAATGGCTTTCCCTACACGATCTATCGTAACTTGCGTGTGATGCCGGGGGCTGACAATGATTACGATCAGGGTTATGCTTGAAATGGTCAGAGTAACCAATAGGAGAAAAAACAGGATTAGAATAAAAAGCTGTTCCGGAAACCCCCGGTAGATCACCCAGAAAATGCTTAGGACAACGCAAGTCGCTAAAGCCAGCACCGTCCAAAGCATTGGCCAAAAAGAGTACATAGATTTCGAACGGATCGGCGCTTGTTGCGACATGACCGCAAGCCTCCTCAGCTGGGGAGGTATCTCGAAAATATCAGTGGGAATCTCTGCTTTCGCACTCATAGAAACGCCCACGATCATCACGGCCATTCCCGACAAAAAAAACAACATCGACGAAGCGAATAGTAAGGATATATTATGATACAGAAAAGGCTGCGTCTCGACGTGGCTGGCTACATATGTTGCCAGGCAAAAAACGGCTGCACCTACGAGCGCGATTAAACCAGAGCCAATCAGCACTTGCTTCGCACGCTTTTTTTTATGGGTTTTTAGGTCGAGCCACTGATCGGTGGTCGTGGTCATAAGTTATTGTTTGGACGGTATAAACTTAGAATATTCGACCGGCAATGGTGACAGCGGGCAGACGAATGACCGGTTAAATAGACAAATGGATGATTATCGAGCTGTTAATCAGTCCAAAAAAATTATTCGCAGCACAACTCCGTGACCCATCCAGAAGCCCTACCCCTTCCAGGAACCCCATTGTCGGAAAAGCGCCGGATAAATGTCGGATAAATCGACACTCCGCAACCCGCCTCCCTTTCGCCGAGCCATCAGGACGCGCACCATCGTGGCCCGAAAAGCCCGGACTGCCACGTCCATTGCACCAACTCCACCACCAACTGCACCCACAATTTTCCAATAAACTTTTGTCGGCGCTACTCCCCAACACTGTCCCATACCCTCTCCCCGCTCTCACCCTCCTCTCTTTTCCTCTTTGCAACACTACAGCCCAATCACCCGCGATGTCCCCCATAACAAATTGGCTTAAACCGACTTACAAAGAGTATTTTTTCAACAAATCGCCCCAGCGGTTCGAACTGGCTCCCCCAAGCGGTACCTAATTTTGTTAGTAAGCCCCAATTCTCAACGTTGGGGCTTTTTCTTTCTGTCTATCAATCGCTTCTGAGTTCAGTTCAAGAGTTGCTATGAATGACTTAGGAAATCATCTAGCTTCTGCTATAATTAAAATTGAAATACAATTCATTGCCAATTAAGTATTTGTTTACCGCACCCTAACGGTCTGGCATATCTTTTTCCAGCAAACATTGAACAATTAGCGACGCCACAAACCTCAGAAGTGCATCTTCCTTTTCACTTACCGCTTGCTTCTGAGCTTTCGTTTTGGAGGCCTTTTTTCTTTCGTGGATGTCCTCGCTCAAATGAATGGCACTCCCAACTGTGCTCCTTTTGAATTTCTTCTGCCACCGGATAAGCACCTCAACGGTCAAATGATATTTCCGAAATGTAGGTTCCAAACCAACGAGATGAACCTCTCCCAAAATAACCAGTTTCTCTTGAGTGGTAAGGTGCTAAATATTAATAGACTTTTTTTTCCATTCCACGTCTTTAGCGCTGCTTGCATATGTGACGAGCATCCCTCCCACAAACCGGAACTTCAGCGCCGCTCCTTCCATAAAGAATTCATTCTCACTGGTAGCATGCAGGACCACCTTGGGCAGCCGGTCTGTCGGGTTCATGCCCTGTGCGTACAAGCGCCCCCGTTCCAGAGTTATGATAATTTCGTGATCGCTCCCCGCCCGGTAAGTCCCCGCAAACGCCCTTAACGAATCCTCATTCAACTTCCGGAGCTCATAATGTTCCCCCTCGTCATCCAAAACCGCCTTCCCATCGACGAAGTCCACGTCAGTCGCCGTTCCCTTCAAAAAGAAGTGATGCGCTCCGGCGGCGTACAGCCGCGTGGGCGACAACCCTGCCGTCACGGACTCGACCCAGAGGAGCCCGCCGCTGTCAAGCTTCACGACGACATTCTGTTTCCCATAATATTCCCCTGCAAACGGACGCAGCTCGGAGGGCGACAGCCGCACCGTCGCGCGGTAAGGGGTATATCCCTCCCACACCCAGGGAAGGGTCACGCCCGTGAGCCTCCCGACCAGCTCTTTAAAAATGTTTTCCCCGTTGTCGCTATTGGTCATGATAACGAAGGCGGACCCACTGCCGGGAAAGGCGATCCAATAATGTTGCCACCCCACTCCATGCCTTTCCTTAAAAAAGGCCGGCCCATTAGGCGTGGTAAAAAGGCCCCAGCCCAGACCGTAGGAGAGGTGTATCGCGTCGTTCTCCTTGGTGGTACTCGTGTCCAGGGAAGGGAATTCGTGCAGGGAGCAGATGGCAATCTGTGGGGATAGCATCGCCTGCCGGGAGGTGGCCGATAGGCCGCGGCCCCGGAGCACGGCCGCCATGAACCGGGTATAGTCCGCGATGGTGTTTCCATGGAACCGGCGGCGTTGGTCTTCGTCCTTTTATCTACAGGAAACGGGACCTCGTCCACGTTATGACCTACGGCGTAGTCGGTTTCGAAAGCAGGCTGCCAGAGGTAGCTCGTCCGGGTCATGCCGAAGGGGATGAAGATCTTTTCCTGGGTCACGTCTTCCAGGGACCGGTGGGTGATGGTTTTGAGAACGAGCTGGAGGAGGTAGAGGCCTTCTCCGGAGTAGGCAAATCGCTCTCCGGGGTGAAGAAGATCTCCAGCTTTTTGTTGCCCCGGGGATTGTATTGTCTCCAGTTGGGGAAGCCGGTGCTGTGGTCGAGGCAATTCCTGGCGGTGATGAGCTGCCAGCGGTTGTCGCCCTCCAGATCCTTATAGTTTGTGTATTCGGGGATGGGTTTGGGGAGATAGGTGAAGAGGGGTTTGTCCAGGTCGAGCTTCCCTTCATCGACGAGCTGCATGACCAGGTAGGCGAAGACGGCTTTGGAAAAAGAAGTGGCGTAGAAACTGGTAGCGGTGTCGTTCTTTTGCCTGGTGGCGGTGCTCTTGTATCCGTAAGCCTGCACGTAGGCGACGGTGTCTGCCCGGACCACACCCAGGCAGAGGCCGGTGACGCCGGCGCTATCCATCAGCTTTTCGACGGTACTGTCGATGGAGAGGGTCTGCCCGGAAGCGGAGCAGGCCAGGATCAGCGGCAGGTACAGAAGTAGCTTCATACGTTAAATATACTTCATCTCCGCAATTATATGCCCTCTAAAACGTACAGGCACTGTATCAAAATCGTGCGCCACTCAAAATAGAGGATAATTTAAAACGTTGGATTACATCCATTTATAGAATGGTATTCTTTTGGGGGGTTGAACGTCAAACCTTATATACAGATGAAGAGAATTGTTCCCCTTCTTACGCTATTACTAAGCATTCATTTCTCACAGGCGCAGGATTTCAGCGCATATAAGAAAGAATTATTTATTCGGGGGGCAGATACATTGCGCTACCGGATTTTATATCCTGAAAACTATAAAAGAGAAAAATCCTATCCTTTAATTGTTTACCTGCATGGTGGCGGTGATAGGGGAAACGATAATGAACACCAGCTTGAGTTTGGCGGCACGCTGTTCTTAAGAGACACCTTGCGAAAACGATTCCCGGCCATTGTTGTTTTCCCACAATGCCCTCGGGATAGTACTTGGAACAGGTTTACGAAAATGACGGATACGACGACCCCGGACGTGCGGAACCGCTCATTAAACACTTATGATCTTACAACTCCCGAACGCTTGGTAAAGTTATTAATGGATAGCCTGGTTCGAAATAGGATCGCTGATAAAAAGAGAATTTATCTCGGCGGTAATTCGATGGGCGGCTTTGGAACCTATGATTTGGTGATTCATTATCCGAATTATTTTGCAGCGACATTTCCGATTTGCGGGCAGTCCAATTTAAAAGTGTATACAGAAAAGGCGGCCAGGGTTCCCGTGTGGATCTTTCACGGGGCGCTTGATAAGGATATCAATCCGCAGCCCGACCGGAATTTAATCAAGGCTTTGCAAGCCGTTGGCTCGAAAAATGCGAAGTATACAGAATATCCAAATGCAAAGCACAATAGTTGGGATAGCGCTTTTGCAGAACCAGGGCTGCTTCCATGGATATTTTCGTTTACAAAATAGTATATGCACACATTCCGCTTTCACATTCTGGAATCTCACGACACACCGAACTTCACGGCTGTCGGGGAGTACTTCGAACACCCTAAGAAACTAAAATGTGGCACACGGATTTATCGACAAGATCATATATTAAATTTTCACTGCTCCAAACCCGGCAGTTTATAGCGATTTACCTATTGCAAACTTTCGATAAACCTGGAAGGGTGTTCGAACCAGTTCCCCGACACTGTACACTTCACGTTTTGTGGCACAAAAAACCAAAGAGGCTGTCTCAAAAGTGAGGCAGCCTCTTTTGCATTTGGAAGCTGGACAAACTTATTCGCTAAAGCGGACAAGTAGAGCAAAAAGAACAACGCCGGAAGCGTTGTGGCCCCTTGGGTTAAACACTCGCAGTAATATGGGGAGCAGGTTTACGTTATCGGTTGCTTTTGGTCTTTTCAATTTCTTGTTTTATCCTGTTTCTAATATCAATCCTGGCTTTCTCAAAAACAAAAACAGTTGTCCCGTATTCTCTGGCTAAAGGATTTGTAACCGATCCGCCAATAAAGGCACTACTGAAAAAAGGGCTCGAGGTTGTTAATTCATTCTCGTTCTGATCATTCTCTTTTATCCGAATCAGATTATCAAATCGCATATTCAAATTAAACCAGTTGATATAATCTGCATTAAACGAAACGGCAGTATGGTTAATATTTTTTGCATAGTAATTAATTGCACCTGCCTGCCCATAATTATCGCAAAGAATAAGCGTTTGTTCGTTCTTCGGAAACGTTGAATAGATTGAATCAACTATGTAAGCCAATTCTTTCCAGCCCAGCATATCTGCGTTATCCTGAGGTAATAAATGATCTTTTCCATCTTCCCATCGAAGCAACCCGAGTTCTTTAAACTCCCTGTTATTTTTTATAATATACGCAGGAGATTGATCTGAAAAGAAAACATTGAAGAAAAGAACAAAAAGTATGACGGGGATGGCAACAAAAATGAACTGCAAATACCTTTTCCGACCCTCTTTTAAAATACCAGCGGTAAAAACTGAACCAAATGAAATATAAATTGGGTAAAGCCCGATAGCGTAATAACTTTTCGCTCTTAAATAAACAAAAATGGAAAGTGTAAAAATCATTGCCAAAACAAAAAATGAATATTTTTTAAATGGCGCGTAAAAAAGGAGTGAATAGACACCCAGAAGAATGACCAAAAATGAGCCGATAAAATTAAACAGTTGCTCCTTTAAGAAATCAAATCTGTTTATATTTACAAGTTGCCTTTCTGTCAACTCTTTCATATGATAATAAACAGGAAAATGATTTTCAACCTGCCATATCAGATTCGGCAGAATAAGCAACAGCGCCAATAGTACGGACAGAATAAATTCCTTTTTCGCAAAAACTTTACGTTGTTGAGATAGTAAGACAGCGGGTACAAGCCCGCTTAGCAAAAACAGAAAATTATACTTATTTAAAAAACCGATAGCAAAAACAATAGCTCCAATGATAAGCCACTTTGCTTTTTGTGTGTTGAAATATTTGATGAGTACAAAATAAAATGTTGTCCACGCTAAAACATCCAATGAATTTTGTTGATAGAGCGCGTTTACTCGCAAAAGACAGGAAAATAAAATGCAACTGGCGCCGAGTATTAATGAGAAAAGCCTTCCTTGCAGTTCTTCAATGGCTTTCCACACGATTATCAGAGTAAGTGCCCCGAACAGGGCAGGAAAAAACCTAATCCAAAAAATAGTATTCCCAAAATAGGCGATGACCCGGGAGATCCAAGAAGTAACCGGAGGAACAGATAAATAACCCCACGCCAAATGATTTGCCTGGTCAAGATAAAGATATTCATCCCGTTGTAAATCATACGCAGGATTATAAAAAAGATACTGCAATAGAAACTTTGCAACAATAAAGCAGGTTAATATTATTCCTTTTTTTGTCATTTTAGATCCTAGCAGCGAGAAAATCACTCCCTATTCGTAAATATATAAAATAAATTGGAGCCGAATATTTGAGGATTTCCGTAAACCTAAAGTCGACGACACTGGTGTTTTCACGGGTGTTCAGATTGGACCAATTGCCAGCTAGTTGCAAATCATTCCCGTGGCACATTGTGGCACGTTTTGCTGTACGACAACCTAAAACTGAATTTGGTGATCTTTTAAACTTCTTTCATTGGTCGATTTAAAACGTTATTCGTCTAAAAAAAATAGTGTTTGAGTCTGAGTGAAGTACTATTACATCCATAATAGTTCAACATGAAAAATAAATTCATCTTTACCGGCA
>Ga0302218_10000525_pt1 | contig 13149 bp, 12 predicted proteins | sample II_Palsa_E1_1_FD_194567 | JGI IMG/M metagenome (GOLD analysis project Ga0302218, IMG submission 194567) | Peat permafrost microbial communities from Stordalen Mire near Abisko, Sweden - II_Palsa_E1_1 | ecosystem: Environmental > Terrestrial > Soil > Palsa > Peat permafrost | place: Sweden... | reverse complement strand
AAACTATCTGGAGCATAAGTGATTTTTACCTTACCCGATACAATGACAGTTTAAAGTTCACTAATGCCTTATATGTAAATATGCGGTTCAATCATTATAAGACCGTGGTTTCGAATAAAATTATTTATCATTTTCCTTATTCCTATAAATATCAACAATCAAAAGTTGATTCGGCAAACAAATTTATCAGTGCAATAGAAACCTTCTTTAATAAATCGATACCCGGAAAAATTGAATACGCAACGGCGCCGACATGCGAATCACTTTATGAGATATTAGGAGATTCGTACCAGGTTGGCACGCTGTCATCTTCAACTACTTATTGCGGTTATTTTGACACAAAAAATAAATTAATCATTACATCAGGCGATGAATTTTATAAACATGAGTTATTAAGAACGATTAATATATTGTATCCGGGTGCACCTGATTTGATGAAAAGCGGAATTACTACGCTATGGGGAGGTTCAATGAATAAACCAGTGATTTACCATTTAAAAAAATTATATCCTTATCTATTACAGCATCCCGAAGTGTTAGATAAAGTTGACGACTTTAATTACTTTGACGATGAAACCAATCCATCTTTTGTTATGCAAGCGATAGTTATCAATTACATTTTAAAGCATGATGGTAAAGCCGGCTTAATTAAACTTATACAATCAGCCAAGGTTGATGATACCATTACAGGCTTTTTAAAAGACAATTATAGCATAACCGATACACGGGGCTTTTTTTTAAAAGAGTTCGATTTTTATAAAAATCGGAGTGGAATGGAATTTGAAGATATTTTCAATATCAAATAACTGTTCAATTTGATGTTAAACTCGAATTTCGTAACTTATTAATCATTCTTTCATACACGTACTTAACCTAAACAAACTAAAATTAATTACCGGGAGTATATGTAGATAAGGAATTTGATTATATAAAACTGTAGGATATATATCGGGGTTAATGTTTTACATATACTAAATCTGCGCATGGTATAAAAAAAGATAGTTTTCACTTTAAATTGTATAGCGATTAATTTCTTAGGTCTTAAATTTTGTGTGTATACTGAAGAAAAAATATGAGACCACAGTACTTTAAGCACAGAACCATATTCGATTTTAATAATGAAACCAATGATATAGGCGTTCCATTGCCGTGGAAAAAAGGTAACGAAGACAATCACTTCCTTTTCTGCCTATATAAAAAGGACAAAACCCATTACGAAAGTTTCTATCAGCATCATCTTAACTTTTTTTCGAACCGCTTTCCTGATGCGACTGAACAGGAGTTCTTTGTCCAGCTCAAGCAAATTATTACCGGTACGATCGGCGAACTTGTTAACAGGAAGCGCTATACCTCGAAAAATGTACAGGAACGTCAAAACCGTATGCAGTTGCAAGAGTTTTTGGATTATCTGAACTCCATTGACCAATGTTTATTCAATCCACAGACCAGAAAACGATCAGCCGCCAATTGGACGAGATCGCGAGGCTAATTGGTCAAAACAAAAAGCTTAGGGAGGAAAATAAAAAAATTCCGGGAACCGGAAACCAAAGGCTTTATCGACATTCGCGAAGGCAGGCACAGAACGCTGTATCACCTGATATTGCAGATCTGGGAACTTAAGCTTGAGAATAACAAAGAACTAACCAATGCCACTACGCTGAATATTTGGTGTAAAATGATTGCCAAGTATTTTAGGGTGGACGGTACCCAAGCCGATAATTACAATAAAACTTTTGCCTGATGCCTGTCCATAAAATGCAGGATACCAAGGCGTATCAAATTGTCGGAACGTAATTTCAAACCGTTTTTGAGCTATAGAATACCGAATAGATTGGTCACGAAAAAAATCAGCACAATCAGCATCTTATAGAATTGCTTGAGCAAAATAACAAATTTGTTCGCGATTGCCTCTGTCCATCGTTTATCAGGAAGTTGTTTTTCAAAGGGTATTATCTGATTCAATGAGGTCATTTGTTGCAAGTTTAATGCCATAGAATAGGGGTATCATAGCCAATTTTATCAATATCTCTAAGGGTGCTCGCATAGGCGATCAAGGGATGATTTGTAAAACGATCAAATTGGGCATGAATAGCTACTTACAATTTGCCAATTAAGTGTTGATCTACCTAATCGCAGTTCAGTATCGGCGGAGGAACAGATGAGAAATCAATGAAAAATTGCTCTTTTCGATGCGGATTTATGTATCTTTACGTCATAAGATTTGCAATTAGTCTGTACAAAAAAGTGGTGAGTAATTCGGTGAGTAAGAATTTAAATCCACATAACATATTGAATTACAGCGGTGAATTCTAAGGGTACAAATCCCTCCCTCTCCGCAAAGTATATTTTAAAAAGTATCAAAAGCGCTATAAATAATTAATTTATAGCGCTTTTTGTTTGATGTAAAAGTACAATAAGACCAAATAATCGCATAGTTCTGTTGATCTTCGTGTGACCTATTAGGATCAAAAGCCAAGAGGTCACCAGAAAGCTTATAAGTTGCTGTATGTCAGCTTATCAAATAACTAAACATCTTGATTGCAGCTTGATGAAAAACTAATTTTATTCATTTTAAAAGCGACCCGCGATGAACAAATACCCAAGAGCATTCATTTTGGCATATTTAAATTAGTTGGCAAACTAATATAATTCTTAGGTTCGATTCCCTTTAATAGTAAGTCTGGAGGCTTTTTTGTTTGCAAGCAGAATACTTGCGATATTATGGGTCAAAGTTTGTGTACTTCGACCCATAATGTGCAATGCTGGGATGGACACTTTTAAAAATTCAAATTATTACCAAAATTTAACGTGAAGCGTGGTAAGCAGTAACGGGGTTACAACAATAAGCGTCAATGTTGAAGGTTCTACCTTAAACATTGTTCTGTCCAGCGTAAATGCTTTCGGGCTTATTTTTGGCCCGGCCAGACTTACCAGCACCATGACAATCATCGTAAACAAAAACGATAGGCCATGCAGATAATGAACGGAATTTCGTACACGCCATCTTTATTTAAAAATGCTGTGTAAAGAAAAGTTTCGTGCCCAAACAATCGTGGAGCATAATTATTAAATAATACAGATATTAAAGATCCGGTTAAAATGCCGGTTATTGCTGCCGCCCCGGACTACTTATAAGCTACTTCATTCCAAAGCAATTCATTGCGGAACTGATCAAGTTTTGTGTCTTTCCCAATCCTTAAAAACTCTATCCCGGCTATGTCAGCAAAATCCTGTAGATGAGCGGCAGTTAGGTTCTGGCTGTATGCAGTATGATGTGCACCACCGGCGTATATCCATGCTGCACATCCGGTTTTCATATCAGGTAAAGGTTTCCAAAGTACACGTGCAACAGGTAGTTTAGGCAAATCATGTTGTGGTTCAACCGCTTCAACCTCGTTAATCAATAACCTGAAACGATTGCCCATGTCAATGATAGAGGCATTAAGGGCATTGCCGCCCGATACGTTGAATACCAAACGTGCAGGATCGGCTTTGCCACCTATCCCCAATGGGTGAACTTCGAGTTTTGGTTTGCCATTTGCTAATGAAGCATCAATTTCGAGCATGTGCGAGCCTAAAACCAACATATTATCTTTGTCGAAATGATAGGTGTAATCTTCCATAAAAGCATTGCCACCCTTAAGACCACTGCCCATTACTTTAAAAGCGCGCACCAGAGCGGCCGTTTTCCAGTCGCCCTCGCCGGCAAAGCCATAACCATCGGCCATCAGGCGTTGAGCCGCAATACCGGGCAGTTGTATCATACCATACAAATCTTCAAAAGTATCTGTAAAGCCTTTGAAGCCGCCCTTTTGTAAAAAGTTGCGCAGGCCCAGTTCAATTTTAGCAGCTTCGTATACTGATGAGTGTCTTTCGCCGCCTTTAAGTAAAGCTGCTTCCATGGTGTAAGTAGCCTCATATTCGGCTATCAGTGTATCAATGGCTTCGGCGCTTACTTTATCAATTTCAGCAACCAGGTCGCCAATGCCATAGGTATTAACCGAGTATCCAAATTTTAGCTCAGCTTCAACCTTGTCACCTTCGGTAACGGCTACGTAACGCATATTATCGCCAAAACGGGCAAATTTAGCACCTTGCCAGTCATGCCATCCGGCTGCGGCGCGGGTCCAGGTATTAATATCTTCCAACACCTCATTATCCTGCCAGTGGCCAACTACTACCTTACGTTTTTTGCGCATGCGCGAAACCATAAAGCCGAATTCACGGTCGCCATGTGCGCTTTGATTAAGATTCATGAAGTCCATATCTATCGAACTCCACGGGATATCGCGGTTAAATTGCGTGTGCAGGTGTAACATCGGTTTTTGCAGAATATTTAGACCGCGAATCCACATCTTAGCAGGCGAAAAGGTATGCATCCAGGTAACTACACCAATGCAATTTGATGTAGTGTTGGCTTCCTGTATGGTGCTGTAAATTTCTTCGGGAGTTTTAACAACGGGTTTGTAAACTATACGTACCGGTATTTGCGGTGCGTTATCCAGCCCTTTTGCAATTTGCTGCGAGTGTTCGGCAACTAATTTTAAGGTTTCTTCGCCGTACAGATGCTGGCTGCCGGTGATAAACCATACTTCATATTTTTTTAAATCGATCATTATATATTAAATGTGTTTGTAAGTAGCTGAGTTAAAAAATTACTAATGAACAAGTGAACTAATAAACCAAATTATTGTCCATAATAAGAATCCGGCCCATGTTTGCGGTCGTAATGTTTTTTGATGAGCGAATCTTTAAGCCTTGCTGCGCTTGGGTTTATCTGTTCAGTAAGGAGCGCCATTTGGGCTACTGATTCCAGCACAGCACTATTGTAAACTGCTTTTGCTGCTGTTTTTCCCCATGTAAACGGGGCATGGTTGCCTACCAGTATCATTTCTATATCGGTATAGCTTAGCCCTTTTTCGTTTAGGCAGTTAATAATCTGGTAACCGGTTTCGTATTCGTAGTTACCTTTTATCATTTCATCGCTCATTGGCGCGGCACACGGAATATCTACAGTAAGGTGATCGGCATGTGTGGTGCCATAAATAGGAATATCCCTTTGTGATTGCGCCCATGCTGTTGCATAGGTTGAATGGGTATGAACAACGCCATTGATATTGCTCCAGTTTTTATAGAGCACTGCATGTGTTTTGGTGTCTGACGATGGTCTTAAACTGCCTTCGATAACATTGCCGTCAAAATCTATCACCACCATATCTTCGGGACTGAGTTCGTGGTATGGCACGCCACTTGGTTTTATGGCAAATGCATTTAAACTTCTGTCGGCCGCACTTACATTGCCAAAGGTAAACAGCACCAAACCCAATTTGGGGAGCTGCATATTTGCCTCAAAGGCCTCTTGTTTAATGTGTTGATATTGGCTCATTATTTAAGAGATTAGTTTATTGTAACTGTAGTGATTGTGGGTTAAGTTGTAATTCAACAAAATTGCCAAGACTTTTATATTGGCCGAAACGTTTGGTATAAATTTCGCTAAGCTGTTTATTAGGTTGATATTCAATATCAAAGCCCTTGCCCATAGCCACCATGGCATCTTCAACCGTTGGATAAATGTCTGCAACAACGGCTGCAAACATGGCCGCGCCTAAGGCACAGGTATGTTCAAACTGATGGATTCGGATAGGCATTCCCAATACATCGGCCATCATTTGCATAATAAATGGCGATTTTTTGGCTACGCCGCCAATACCAATAATTCCTTTAACCGGAATTCCCTCGGTAATAAAGCGATCCACAATACTTTTTGCACCAAAGCAAGTGGCTTCTGCCAGCGAGCGGAATATTTTAGGGGCGTCGCTGCCAAGGCTTAAGCCAGTAATTGCCCCTTTCAGGGTCTGATCGGCATCTGGTGTCCGGCGGCCGTTGAGCCAGTCAACAGCCAGTTCGCTTTCTTCATCAAAAGGCAACAGTTGTGCCTGTCGGCTTAATTCGGGGATAATGCGGTCGCGTATTTCGTTTTTTAGTGCTTGTGCCGTTTGAGCGTCAATGAGCGACGAATTTGCAAGCAGGTTATCTAAAGGCCACGAAATCATGTTTTTAAACCAGGCGTAAGTATCGCCAAATGCCGATTGTCCCGCCTCAAGTCCCGTCATGCCAGGGATAACAGAGCCGTTTACCTGTCCACAAATTCCTTTTACCAGTTTCCCCTGCATTTCTGCAGTAGGGGCAACCAATATATCGCAGGTCGATGTTCCCATTACCTTGCTCAGGTGATAAGGCTCAATCTGACCGCCCACAGCACCCATATGTGCGTCAAACGCGCCAATGCCGACAGCCACCTCTTCGGTAAGACCCAAGCGTTCGGCCCATTGTTTACTTAAATATCCGGCTTTTTTATCGGAGGTATAGGTTTCTGTAAATAACCTCGAAGTAAAGCCCTTTAATACAGGATCAAGCGACGAAAAAAACTCATCAGGCGGCAAACCACCAAATTCTTCGGCCCACAATGCTTTATGACCCGCAGAGCACCGGCCTCTTATTATTTGTTTTGCATCATCACCTCCTGTAAGTAAAAACGGAATCCAATCGCAATGTTCAACCCATGTGTAACAAGTATTGCGGACTTGTTCATCGGCTCTTAAAATGTGCAATAGCTTGGCCCAAAACCATTCTGACGAATAAATTCCACCCACATATTTAAGATAATTGATCTGAAATTTTGCAGCATGTTCATTAATCTGTGCTGCTTCGTTAACGGCAGTGTGGTCTTTCCACAATACAAACATAGCGTTTGGATTATTTTCAAAGTCGGGCCTTAGGGCCAGCGGCTTTCCGGATGCATCAACAGCAACAGGCGATGAGCCGGTTGTATCAACTGATAAGCCTTTTACTGCTTTGGCTATATCGCTGCCACCGGCTTTCTTAAGACAATCTTTAATGGTGAATTCTAATCCTTCTATATAATCGAGCGGATGTTGCCTGAATTGGTTTTCGGCGGCGTTGCAATATAAACCATCGCGCCACCGTGGATAATTAAACACGGATGATGCTATTTCCTGGCCATTTAATGCATTGATGAGTACAGAGCGAACGGAGTCGGACCCATAATCCACCCCAATCACAAATTGATCATTATTCATACTAGGTTTTATAATTATTGTTTAAATAACATTTATTTTTTTACAAAATGAAATTTATTTAAAAACATTAAAAAAATCAGAATACCCGATTTGAGTATTTTTATAGATGGAGACTGTCAGGATTAGGGATAAAATTCATAAAAGCCTGAAATTTAGCATAGTAATTTTGCATGTTAAGTTGATAATAATATGCGCCACGTTTTGAGCTGGCTTTATCTTTATCGGCTAATTTTATTAACAGGCCGGTTGCTAAAACCCTTTTGCTGAAATTTCTTTTGTCAATTGTGGTGTTAAAAACGCTTTCGTAAAGCGTTTGCAGTTGCGGAATAGTAAACCTGGTTGGTAAAAGTTCAAATAAAATGGGATGCATGGCTGCCTTGTAGCGGATGCGTTTTTTTGCTGCTTCAACCATGTCCTGATGGTCAAAAACCAATTTTGGAACACGTTTTAACGGGAACCATTCGGCATGATAATCATTACTTAACTGTGTTTCATACTTATGAATATCAATAAGAGCGAAGTAGGCCACTGATGCTGTCCGCTCAATGGGATCGCGGGTAGTGCTTCCAAATGTATGTAATTGCTCCAGGTAGACTCCCTCTAAGCCAGTTAATTGCTTTAATATGCGGTTTGCTGCCTGGTCTATGCTTTCGTTCGACTGAACGAAGCCTCCCATTAAACTCCAGTTACCTTTTTCGGGATTAAATGCCCTTTTTATTAAAAGGATCTTTAAAGTCTCGCCGTCAAATCCAAAAATAATGCAGTCAACGGCTAATAACAGACGGGTTTGTTTGGAATACTTATGCATTTTTAAAATAAAATGGCTTTTAAATTGGATGTCGCAAATGTAGTGTAATGTATTGTAAAATATATGAAAGCAAAATACACATTTTATTTAACAAAAAATGTATTCAAGCTTCATATAGGCATATTAATAGTGTGTAAAATACACTTTAAATGTTAAAATATTTTTTAGTGTTTATTTTACAATTAAAGAAAGTGATATTTTACTTCGAACTTTATAAAGGGGTTATAAACCGCCCTAAAGCAATAAACCGAATGCAAATTTTGATGAAGAAAACTAAAGAATCCCTTTTTTGTGGTTTTTGATCCCTAATGGGTTTTTAAATGTTTATGCAGGTGGGTTAATATCCATCAAATGCTGAACAAGTAGAACCACCCCCAAAAACTATTATAAACCAATTGTTAAAACCAAATTATATGAAGACACGTAGACTCAAATTGTCAGTTATTAGCTTTATGCTATTTATGCTGATACAGCTTTTGTGTTACCAGCTTACAAGTGCACAATCTTTAATTTCGGGTAGAGTTAAGGATGATCCCCGATTGCCGCTACCAGGAGTTAGCGTTAAGGTTAAAGGCAAAAGCATTTCAACTTTAACCGATGTAAACGGCGCATTTAAAGTTAGCGCAACCCCAACCGATATCCTTCAATTCATCCTGATGTAATACGATCGTGGATTTTTTCATCGAGCTTTCATTTAAAATTTACTTACTGTAAAAATACAAATAAGTTAAAGGACGTTTAAATTGCTCATAAATATGCTTCGTGGCGTAGTAAAATTCGTAAAAAAACATTGTCGCCCGCTTTGCCCGCCGAAGCGGGCTGCGGTGGATGAAATCCGCCGGTAGACTACGAAGGAGGGCTTGATAGCAGTGCGATTTGCAAATTTAAGAAGTCCTGTAAATGAAATATTTGCAGGACTTCTTTTGTATTAACGAGATGACTATCAATCCGATTTAAAAAAACAATGAGAACTTAAGTTTTGCAAAAAATGGTACCCCGGGCGTATAGCTCACCTGATCTACAGGTTTTGTTTCGCCTTTTAACGCTGATGTATATTCAAACTGCGATTCGTCCCATTGCCGGTTAAACAGGTTTTCAATAGAAAGGCCAACTTCATATTTCTTTTGGGTATAATTGATACTAAAGTCGGTAATGAAATAACCGCGGGCCGTTAGGGTATACTCTTCATTTGCAGCTCTGTCGTGCAAGTACCGGTAGCTGATACCGCCGTTTATGCCGTTCTTCAACCTGAAATCTAAGCCTGCAGTGCTTGTAAAAGTTGGGGCCAGGGGCACATAATTGTGTCCTTTCAAACTGTCGATATACCTCGGCCTGGCAATGTTCGCATTCATGTTGGCAAACAACCAATCGGTAAACTGGTAACGGGCAGAAAAATCGACACCCAACCTCACTGTTCTGCCACTTGGGGTAACCGGCCCCGCAGGCTGGTCTATCAAATCCTGACCAAATGTAAATTCCTGCTGCAGGAATAAATACCAGGCAGCCATATTAATAAAAAGCGACGGTACAGGTTTCCAGTTTATACCCAGGTCTGATCCGTAAGCAGCAGGCAATACATCAAATCCCTTATTGGCTATTACCACACGTGCATCGTTGGAATGGAATCCTTTGCCCGCTTTAAAATACAATTGGATATCGCTGTTAAAAGTATATTCAGCAAATATTTTAGGGCTTATGATTGCTTTTTCAGCACTTGGGTTTACGCCATTAAAAATAGCAGAAGCATAGGGATCGGAAGTTGGGGCAAGGTTCACATAATTAAAATAGAAATAATCTATCCTTCCCCCGGCGCTAAACAACCATTTCCCTGTACTCATTGTCTCCTCAAAATAGGTGTTGGTATTTAATTCTTTGGTGCGCCCATATTGCAGGTACTCCAAAAACTGGCCGTTCTCTGTATGATCCAGTTCACTTGGGTATATATGGTCGTAGCGCAAACCAGCTCCTATTGTTGTGGTAAAAGTTTTATTGTTTACGAAAACAGTTTTTGAAATTTTACCGTTGTAGCCGCCCAGGTCCCTGGATTCCAACTGGCGAAATTCATCACCTGTGGCAGGGAAATAGTAATAAAATGTAAAATTGCTTATCAGGTTGAAATAATAATGTGAGTACCATAGCTGGTTTTCCATTGTCCAGCCATTGTTTAGGTTGGTGGTCAGTTTCAGGCTTACGTTGGTCCTGTCGGTATGGCCGCCTTGGGCCGAATCAATTGCTCCAAAACGGTTAGCGATATAACCTTCTGAAACTGCCCTGTCGGGAATTTCGCCGGCAGCCCGCCAATCAGATTTTAGCGTGGATATCTCCCCGGTAAATTTACTGTTTGCGCCCACATTGGTATTAAATTTACCGAATATGTTATACCGTGTAAAGTGTTCGGGTATTGAAAAAGGGCCACCGTTAGAGTACAGCCGTTCGGCTGCGATATAGGCGCTTTGTCCTTTGTTCTTTGCCGAATCGCTTAACAAATCGACCATGGCCAGCAGGCGGAAGGTGTTAAACTGTCCCACTTCCATTTTTATCACGTCCTTGTCTAAAACTGGTTTAGTGTAATAAGCCACGTAGCCTGCCGTTGTAAAATCGCCCCTGTTGGTATAATAGGGCCCCTTGCCAAAGTCATAACTTGCCACAGTTTCCGGAATCAGGAAATGCAGATCGGCGTATCCTTGTCCGTGTGCATGCGAAACCATATTTACCGGCATACCATCAACAGAAACATTAACATCGGTACCATGATCGGCATCAAAACCACGCAGAAATATCTGTTCGGCCTTGCCACCGCCCTGATGCTGGGCAATAAACAGGCCGGGCACTAAACGCAACAGATCCTGTGCCGACCTAACGGGCTGTACACCCAGGTCGAAGCTGGAAAGGATCTTATTGGTGTTAAGCGACGACGGATCATTAGTGATAACCACTTCTTTTAATGTAATGCCGCCTTTTTTTAGCTTTATTACGGTATCCGTTTTATATGCGGCTCTTACCGTTTTGGATTCGTAGCCAACAAATGATATGAAAATGCTGTCTCCTTTAACATTGCGCAGCACAAAGTCTCCGTTTTTGTGGGTAACTGTAGTATTGCCGGTATGCATATCCCTAACAACCGCCAGTTCAATGGGCTCCCGCGTTGCACTATCGATAATTTTTCCAGCTATCTTTTGTTGCGCGAATAGTGTATTAACCAAAAGCATGGCCGCAACAAAGGATAATCCGCTTTTTATAGTGGTTCTGTTTTTTTTATAAAGTATATTATTTTTCATTACCTGAAATTTAAAGTGAAAGCAAATAAGCATCGTTCCGTAGCTACTTAGCCGGTTAATCCATGTACTGGAAAATGAATATCAGATGCTATTTTAGCGAATGGCGCTTTTGGATAAATGAGGCAAAGAAAGACATAATAACACAAGAACCACTTTGTGTGTACGATTAAAACTTACCATAAAAACCGCATTATAATCCCAGGCTTTGCCAATAAAAATCCTGAAAATTAAAGGCTCACACCTTTGGCGGTTGGTAAAAAGTATCGGGATAAGAAACCGGGAAATTGCACTTGTAGGTAGCATAGGGCCGGTTTATGGAATAGTATGTTGAGAAGTTGTAAATAGTTATAGTGAGGATATGCGTGTATTCTTCTGAACCGGATTTGGGCGATTTATCCTTATCGGCCTGCTTTGCGGCTTTATCAAGTTCACTATGCACGTGGGCATTTCCGTAAATGCCGTGTACCACAATAAGGTGATATTCTTCCCAAAACGTATGTGCTATTTTATCAGCAATAATGGGCATTACCGGATTAAAAACAAATAGAACATAAAAGAACAGGGTTAGCCTCACCATGCCGCTCATCAGCCTTTTATTCTGCGGTTCCCGGATGGCGGGCGCTGAATTTGATGACTGTTGGATCAGGTCATCAATAAAAAGATATGTGTATAAATTTTTAAACAAGGCTATAAATATGATTGGTGGTTTTGGGCATATACGACGCTGATGACAAAGCAGATGTGCACAAATTAAATAATATTATGGCAATTATTATACGGGCGTTTTTTATACCCCTCTAAGTAATTCCACACAAATGTCTATGCCTCAGCGGAATACTCCCACAGGCTCTATTTTAAAATTTCAAAACCGCCGTCTTCCGGCTTGCGTAACTCCATCAAAACATTGAAACCAAATATTTAAAACTTACCAAATGAAAAAGACAAAATTTATTATTGCAACCGTTGCCATGGCACTTATGCTTGGCGCTGGTATCATTTGGGCGTCAGACCACGCCGACGCTCCAAATGTGAAAGGTAAAAGCACCGACATTACAGACTTGTATGTATTTCAGGGTGCAAATACCGACGACCTCGTTTTCGTTGGCAATGTGCAGGGTTTAATGAGCCCGGCCACAACAAAGACCGCATCATTTGATGAAAACACCGAGATTGAATTTAAAATTGACAACAATGCCGACAATGTGGAGGATCTTGTTATTCAGTGTGTTTATAAAAATGGTATGATGTATATCTATGGTCCTGTTAAACCTGCAACAACCGGTACAACAGCAACTATAGTTGGTAACGCTTCAGTTGTGGTACCTGTTACACCGTATGGCGCAAGTGCCCCTATTGTTGCTACTTCATCTAATGGTATTATGGCATTTGCAGGCCCAAGGGATGATCCGTTCTTTTTTGACCTGAACCAATTCCATGCTATTACAGGCGGTACCGCAACAGGCTTTAACAACCCCGGAACAGACTCATTTGCCGGAACCAATGTACTGAGTGTTGTAGTAGAAGTACCTAAAAAATTATTGAACAGCACAGGCAAACTGGGCGTTTGGTTAAGAACAGCTCAAAATCACTAAACCATCAAAAAAATTAAGACCATGAAAAAGATAGCATATACTATATTAGGGCTTTGTGCCTTTACATTAATACTAAGTGCCTGTAAAAAGGATAATAATAAGCCAACTACTCCCACTGATCCTAACACAGGTGAAGTATTCGCGGTGCTGGGTGACCAGGTGGGCCGCCCCGGCATTGCTACCGTATTTGTTGGTGCTGCTGATAAGGATAATTTTAACGGTACAATACCATCAGTAATGAGCCCTTTGTATCAGGCTAAATTCCAGACCCAGCTACAGGCATATAATGGCGGTAACTATACCACCAACCTTTTGGGTTTAACAGCTGCACAGTTCACCGGTGTGTTAGCTACTGATGTACTGAACGTTTC
>Ga0302218_10000518_pt1 | contig 13314 bp, 6 predicted proteins | sample II_Palsa_E1_1_FD_194567 | JGI IMG/M metagenome (GOLD analysis project Ga0302218, IMG submission 194567) | Peat permafrost microbial communities from Stordalen Mire near Abisko, Sweden - II_Palsa_E1_1 | ecosystem: Environmental > Terrestrial > Soil > Palsa > Peat permafrost | place: Sweden... | reverse complement strand
AATTGAGTTAATTTCTTATATCGCTAAAGTTTTTAGCTTAAGTATTCGACTATTTGCTAACATGATGTCTGGGCACGCTTTACTAAAAATTCTAATTGGTTTTTCATGATCAATGCTAACATCTGGATCTGTACTTTTTTATGGATTAGCAATTTTACCATGGTTAATTGTCACAACAATTATGTTCCTAGAATTATTGATTGCATTTCTACAAGCATATGTTTTCGTTGTTTTAATTGCAATTTACATCAATGATGTAACAAGTGAGCACTAGTTCTTATATTTAGTACTTCATAATGTCAAATAAATACAAATATCAGCTATAAAGTACTATCTTTCGTATAAAACCGCAATGCGACAATTTATAGCACGATGAATGTTTTCAACAAATCATAAAGATATAGGAACTCTATACTTTATTTTTGGGATGTTTTCTGGTGTTATTGGTACAGTGTTATCATTATTAATAAGAATTGAGTTAGCGACACCAGGTAACCAATTTTTATTAGGCAACCATCAATTATATAATGTAATTGTTACTGCTCATGCTTTTATTATGATTTTTTTTATGGTTATGCCCGTATTGATCGGAGGTTTTGGTAACTGGTTTGTACCAATTCTTATTGGTGCACCGGATATGGCCTTTCCGCGTTTAAATAATTTGAGTTTTTGATTACTTCCACCATCATTAACATTATTATTAATGTCAAGTTTTTTTGAAGTTGGGGCTGGTACAGGTTGAACTGTTTACCCGCCACTAAGTGGTATTGATGCACATTCTGGTCCAGCTGTGGATTTTGCGATCTTTAGTTTGCATTTATCAGGTGCGTCATCAATTGCCGGAGCAATAAATTTCATTGTGACTATCTTTAATATGAGGGCCCGCGGGTTAGCATTTTATATACTTCCTTTATTTGGCTGATCTGTGCTAGTTACTGCGTTTTTGCTTTTATTGTCATTACCTGTCTTAGCGGGGGCAATTACGATGTTATTATTCGATCGTAATATAGGGACATTGTTTTTTAATCCAAGTGGTGGTGGTGACCCTGTATTATATCAACATTTGTTTTGATTTTTTGGTCACCCCGAAGTATATATTTTGATTCTACCAGGGTTTGGTATCATTAGCCATTTGGTGGAAACTTTTTCTATGAAACCAGTATTTGGGTACTTGGGTATGGTTTATGCTATGCTAAGTATAGGTTTACTTGGTTTTATTGTTTGGGCGCATCATATGTATGTGGTAGGGTTGGATGTTGACACTAGAGCTTATTTTACTGCTGCTACTATGATAATTGCCATTCCGACCGGCATTAAAGTTTTTAGCTGATTAGCTACTTTATGAGGTGGAGTTATACAAATCCCAACCCCAATGCTTTTTGCATTTGGATTTATATTTTTATTTACTGTCGGTGGGGTAACTGGGGTTGTTCTAGCGAATGCTGGACTTGATATTGCGTTCCATGATACTTATTACGTTGTTGCTCATTTTCATTATGTTTTATCAATGGGAGCAGTTTTTGCAATTTTTGCAGGATTTTACTATTGATTAGAGAAAATGATTGCATTAAAATATAATGAGGTTTTTGGAAAAATTCATTTTTGAACTTTCTTTATCGGTGTTAATGTGACATTTTTTCCAATGCACTTTTTAGGATTGAGTGGGATGCCAAGACGAATATCGGATTATCCTGATGCTTATGCAGGATGAAATCAAGTTTGCTCTATAGGTTCTTTTATATCAATCTTTGCAACCTTATGATTTTTTTATATTCTATATGAATTATTTACCCAACAGTATGTCGTGAAAAAAAATCACACATGAAAATATTACCCAAATAAAATAATTAAAAAAATCTCGAACAAAATACATTATGCAATTCCAACAACAGTAATGCCAAAAAAAGATTTTGCTGGGCTCGATGAAACATTCTGACGTTCAGATGTAAGCGGTCCATACGATGTAGCCATGAGAAAAGCAGGGTTTTCTGAGGAGAAAATTGCTATCGCAATGGAAGATTTACGACAGCGAGGTATTGATAGAAATGGTTGAAAGGCAGTGATTGCGGAAGACGGAAACCGTGTTCTAACACGCACTATGGACGCAGGAGGTAGACTTTATGTTGATATATTTAACTTAGAGTCTGAGGATAAGTTTATAGAGTTACATTTTCCTGAACGACATGAAAACGTTTTTTTTTACAGCTTTCCGGATAGCATAGACGGGGGCGCTTGACTGTATGAGGTCCATAAATATTTCGTGCCTCTAAAAGACCAAGAAAAATACATTCCTTTGATCAAAGATTTTTTTGCAAGTAACTGACAAATAAATTTCCAAAATCCTGCAACGGAAACGATGGATAAAATTATAGATTTGCATCATGATATAATGATATTTTTAATTATTATAGTAACGTTTGTGTTGTGAATTTTAATACGAATCATATGACATTTTTCGTCTACGAATCTGAAGACATTACGTTTTTCATTTCAACATCATACAAACATAGAAAGAATCTGAACTTACATACCTACTATAATTTTATTAATTATTGCAACCCCATCGTTTTCCCTATTATACTCGATTGATGAATTACATGACCCTAAGGTTACATTAAAAATTATCGGACACCAATGATATTGGTCATATGAATATTCAGATTATGCTATCAATTCTATTGATGAAAGTATAATGTTTGATAGTTATATGATTACGGAAGACGATTTAGTTACTGGAGCATTAAGGTTGTTAGAAGTTGATAATAGGGTTGTATTACCAGTAAATACAAGTATAAGATTATTAATAACTTCAAGTGATGTTTTACATAGCTGGGCAGTTCCGTCATTAGGCGTTAAAATGGATGCATGTCCAGGGCGTTTAAATCAAGTTAGTCTTTATATTAATAGATTAGGTATTTTTTACGGTCAATGTAGTGAATTATGCGGTATTAACCACGCTTTTATGCCTATCGTAGTAGAAGGTACTCTTAAAGAAGATTACGTAAAATGATTAAACAAATAAATTTCACACGTACTAAGTCGTGGTAGTGTAAAGGAAGCACAAAGGGCTCATGCCCCTTAGGCGCACGTTCGAATCGGGCCCGCGACAACCGTTGTGAAAGAGCATGAAAGTTAATTTTTGAAATTAACATATAAGTGGTATATTGTTTTTTAAAAATATTTTATATAAATTTTCTAAAAAAGAGATGGTTCGGTATAAAGAAGCTTAGTTATTGGTGATATTTTACGAATGAAGTAAAGCTGAGGTTAAGCAACATTGTTATTTAGGCTAAGCAGGGTTTAAATATTTGATGTACTTAGGGTAAAATTAAATTAAAGAGCCTTGTTTTTAACATAATATGTTTAAATATTACACAGTTCTACGTATACCTTATTAACAGTACTATTTACGGTATTGATAAAAGCTTTGATGTGAATTATATGCTGTGTTGTATTTGAAGCCAGGAAAGTTATTAAAAATAGGTTTTCTAAATATTTTGTTGAAAATGCTAACTTTAAAACAAAAAATCGGCGGGATTTTGTCAATCATACCTTTAACAGTTGCGTTAATATTAATTTGCCGTGACTGCATTAAACGCACTGAACTGACTAGTTACAAATTAAATAGCTTTAATTATCTTTTAAAGGACTATAATACGCCTTAAAGTTTACTGCAAATGTAAGAGTTAATAAAAGCTCTGTTAAAAAAAATATGTAGCAACACTTTTATCTTAGTCTTGTTTACATAGAATTTTAAAAGCCCCTTTCATCTACGACATTTAAAATCCACACAGGTTTCTAGCGCAACATGTGCGTATATTAGTAACTGTCACAAAATTTAAATTGTACTAAAATTCAACGATGATCGCGTACTGACGAGGATTAATACAAGGTTTTAATCCGAAACAATTATTTGGTACATATTAAATAATTGTATACGCAATAACCTTTTAGTTAAGACCAGGGCTTTGAGGGGGGTTTTGAGTCAACTGGGTAAAGCTTAGGTGCGCGTAAATGAACAACATGTTGAATAAAATTATAAACGATATAAAACGAGATAGCAAACCACTGCAGGACTTTGTACGCCTGCGATGACATTTTATCGTATATATTCCTGCTATAGCAGTGATATATCGAACCATAGGCTCGAAAACGTTCCTTTCTACCAAAAGCTCGAATCACCATTTATATGAACTTCAGGAATACAAAAAGCGTTGATATGAACATTATGACAATCTTTACCATCTAAAGAGGATATGGAAAAAGCTTAACGATGATCCGGATTTTATGAAATATAAACCGGGGCTTGACTCGTTAAATGCCGTAAGAGATGATTTTATTAAAAATTGCAAGTTAAAGGGTTTTATAAACAAATGTGATGTCTCTTATATAGATTTCTTTAACTATTCCATAATTACCTATTTTGACATTTTTAAATTTTTACAAAAAACAGCGGTTATACTAGTATTATGTTTAATTTGTTTAGAAATATACCTTTATTTCACAAACGATTCTAAGTTTTATTTTTTTATATCAAACTTGCTCTTATGCCTATTGCTAATAGTAACGCTCTGGTATTTAAAAGTTTCAATAGAATGGATCATAATTAGCAAAGACCATTTGGGGACTGTAATACAAGAAAATGCGTTACTATTAGAGAAGGTAAAAAGTGCCGTCGCTGTACAGGAGCTACAATACCAAAAGCTTCTGGAATGAAGTAAATGGCGACAAGATTGATGCTGACGTTTATGCAAGGTTGCCATAGGGCAGAAATGAGAGCCTTGTCTCAAAAACTGTAATCATTTTAGTTTTTGAGACAAATATTTGTCTCCTGCCCTAACGCCTGTCAAGCGGCGTTAGGTAAGATTATGAATTGCCTTTCCACGAACATATGTTTTCGTTGTTTTATAAATGAATTAACTAATGAGCGCTATATATTGTTATGTGTACAAAATGTTGTTTTGTAGTAGAATAGTTTAAGTGTTTAGAACTAAAGTAGGTAATAAATTAAAATTAAACTTTATGGAAAGTGATGTATTTGATCCCGGTACAGAGTGAACGCTGGAATTCTACTTTCTACACATGCGAGTTTACGTGGACCAAATGAAGTAAAATTTATTTAGAGTCTGAGTGGCGACCGGGTGAATAAGACAGTGGAGACGTAACTAAACAGCCTTGGTAATATTCATAGGGTGAAATCCAAGATAAACACAATATTACGCGATGAAAGAGTCTTGTTAATACCAGGGCACAAAGCCATAAGACCGAATAAGTATAGTTTTAGTTTTCCAGAGACGTTCAACGAACGAACAACCTATTTTCCTGAACCGAAAAAAGCATTGTGCTCTCTGGCAGAAAATAAAAGCTAGCAACTAGAAAATTTAGGCTGGTATCATTGATTAATTGTGTAAAGAAGTATTCGCTGTTAAGATCGGCCATTGGGAGATTAAGTAGTTGGTGAGGTAATGGCTCTACCAAGCTTACGATCTATAGCTGGTTTGGGAGAACGGATAGCCACATCGGAACTGGAATAAGGTTCGAGCCTGTCATATTAGGCCAGCAGTGAGGAATATTGGGCAATGGGCGAAAGCCTGACCTAGTGAGAATTTGTATGTGACGAAGGCATTGGCGCTGTAAAGCATTTTCGGCAGAGATGATAATGACGGTATCTGCAAAAGAAGTACCGACTAAATCTGTGCCAGCAGCCGCGGTAATACAGATGGTGCGGGCGTTATTCATACTTACTGGGCGTAAAGGGTACGTAGGCGGTGCCTAAAATTTCACCGGAAATTCTAGGGTCGTAATCTGAGAATTGGTTTTTAGATTATTGCACTTTGAGTTAATCACATGTCGGAGGAACTTCCAGCGAAAAAGTAGAATTTACCAATTCTGGAAGGAACGCCAAAAGTGAAAACATCCCTCTAGGGTTAACTGACGCTGAGGTACGAAAGCGTAGGGAGCAAACAGGATTAGATACCCTGGTAGTCTATGCTGTAAACAATGCTTGTTAAAGCTTGATATTTCAGATATGAGGCTTACAGCTAACGCGTTAAACATGCCGCCTGGGTACTACGATCGCAAGGTTGAAACTCAAGGGAATTGACGGGAGTTCTTACAAGTGGTGGAGCATGTGGTTCAATTTGATGACCCTCGTATAATCTTACCAGTTTGTGTATAGCAAGAGAATTATATTCAAGTATTTTAAGTGGATAATATCTATTTAAGGTGCAAACGGTATATTAGATCTTGATACAAGTGTTGCATGGTTGTCGTAAGCTCGTGTTCTGTGATGGATGGTTAATTGCTATGAACGAGCGAAACCCGTATACCCTATTGTTGGAAACAGGACTTTATTCGAAAAAAAAATCGAGTCTGCATGAGGATATATGGATGGATGCAGAGCGTACAGTAGTGCATTTTTTTCGAATGATTTACTTTGGGCTCCTCACCCCCCCTCTGGGGGCTCATACCATAGAAACATAGTACATACTTCTGGTGTGTACGCCCTGTGTAACAAAAGATAGATAAAATAGAAAAGTTATATTCCATTTTCCTAACTGTGTGCTATGTTTTAATGCACCTATATAATTGGGTTAAATAGACTGCAGATGAAAAATCTGACGAAGGCGCGGATTAAGTCAAATCATCATGGCCTATGTAAACTGGGCTACACATTTGCTACAATGGAAATGAACAGTAAGAGGCAAGAAATTTTCAAGCAAATCTTTAAAAATTTCCTTAGTTCGGATTGTCTTCTGCAACTTGAAGGCATAAAGGAGGAATCACTAGTAATCGCAAATCAGGAAAGTTGCGGTGAATATGTACTGGAGCTCTGTACACACCGCCCGTCACGGTCTGGGAGGGCCCTGGCCTCAAGTTAGAGAGGTGGTTTGTGTATGTTTATGCGCAAATTGATCGCTAGGCGTCAGTTGGGGTACTGACTGGAACGAAGTCGTAACAAGGTAGAGGTACGGGAACGTGCCGCTGGGTAAAGAAATATTAAAACTTGTATAAAATGGTCAGCGACAAAATACATAAGACAACGTTATAAAAAAATAAAAAAGTAGTCCTGAAAAACTAATTAGACTGACTACTAATGTGATTATAGATACCTAAATTAGGGAAAAGTATGAACATTTACTGAAGCACATATAAAAATATTAAGCATACAGGATGTCTGTTTACGGAGATTTTGCTATTTTTTAATGGACGTATTCAAAAAACGAAAGGTGACGACGGTGAAGCTTACTGTGCTGATGAACGGTCAATTTCCGAAAAAGAAATTAATAGTAAATTAAAAACATGGTGAATTGAAACATCTTATTAGCCATAGGAAAATAAATCAATAGAGTCGTCGATAGTAGTGGCGAGCGAACTCGGCCAAAAACAGTCAAATATACTCTGCAAGTAGGGTAAAAACAGAATTAAAAAAGAGTACGGCGGTTTAAAAGAAGACCGTCAGCAAAGAGGGTGTCACACCTGTGATTGCCTATTTGTAGCAAATAAAAATTTGACTAGAGTGTAATTCCATAGATCATTGGAATGATGAGCGGGGTACCATCCTCGAAGTTAACTTATAAAAAATATGCGATAGTGGACTAGTACCGTGAGGGAAAAATGAAAAAGATCCTTTTAAGGCATGAAAAGAAATCGAAATGAACAATGAATGTAGATGATCTTTTATGGTCATCTTAACTGAATTTTTTGGATAAACAATCAATTGGAAATATTAAGACTATTACAATGTACCTTTTGTATAATGGGTCAGCAACCTAATTAGACTAGCGAGCTTAATTTGATTAAAGTAGGCGTAACGAAAGTGAAAATAACAGGAAAACATAGAATACTTAAACTGTATTTTTGTTTAACATTGTAGATAGCAAATATCTCTTTAAGTTAGTTTAATTAAACCCGAAACCAAGTGATCTATTCGTAGGCAGATTGATGGCCGACCAAGCTTGAGGATCGAACCCACGTATGTTGCAAAATCCGGGGATGACCTGCGAATAGGGGTGAAAGGCTAATCAAACTTGGTAATAGCTGGTTTTCCACGAAATCTATTTAAGTAGAGCTTTTTGAAAAAATGTAGTCAGAGGTGATGTATCTCTGCTGGGGGGTAGAGCACTCTAAATGCGTGGGAAGTCTAAAACACTTTTAGCTGCGTCTATGGAAACTCCGAAAACCCAGATTAAGAAAAGCACAGACTTAGGGTGCTAAGGTCATAAGTCGAGAGGGAAACAGCCCAGATCTTATGCTAAGGTCTCTAAATAATTGGTAAGTGTGTCGGAGGCGGTTAATTCCTGCGATGAAAACTAAGAGGTGGGCCTGATAGCCGCTCTCCTTTAAAGAAAGCGTTCTAGCTCAATAGGGTTTAGTGGGTTAGCGTCGAAAATGTTGTGAGACTAATACAATTCACCGAAGCTAAGAATAAAATTTATTTCTTATAAATAGAAATATAAAAAAATTTTATGGTAGTGGAACGTTTTATATTTATAGTAATATCTTAACTAGGTAGAAATTATACATGCACTATGTTTTATTTTTTGCCTATAGTTAATTTAGCATCTTTTAGCGACAGCTAAAAATTGTTTATTAAAAGTGCGAATGCTGACATGAGTAACGAATTTAACACCACTTAATTGAAAATTGGTGTCGCCTAAAATTCAAAGTTTTCTACGTTAAGGTTTATTTCTGCGTAGACTTAGTCGGGCCCTAAAATAAATGCTAATGCATTAATTGATGAGCTAATGGTTAGTCGGTAAGGCTAAAACCTTATTGAATTATTCCATTACTATAAAAGAATTGATACGTCTTTTGTGTCTTGAGATAAATTGGCGGTAAAAATTTATTTGCAAGATATAAGAGACCTGGAAAAGAACTTTTTATGAACCGTACTGTAAACCGACACAGGTGAATTAGTAGGACATACTATGGCGATTGAGATAACAGTATTGAAGGAACTCGGCAAATTGACTCTCTAACTTCGGAACAAGGAGGACCCACAGTTACATTAAAAAACTGGTGGTGGCACGTAAGGGGGGAGAGCAACTGTTTAATAAAAACACAAGACTTTGCCAAATTGCAAAATGATGTATAAGGTCTGATACCTGCCCGGTGCTAAAAAGTAAAAAGGAAATGTGATAGCATCAAATTGAACCCTTAGTAAACGGCGGCTGTAACTCTGACGGTCCTAAGGTAGCGAAATTCCTTGGCGGGTAAGTTCCGTCCTGCATGAATGGTATAATGACTCTCCTACTGTCTCCAATATTGTCTCAGTGAAATTGAACTTTCCGTGAAGATGCGGAATACCCTGCGGCTAGACGGAAAGACCCCGTGCACCTTTACTGTAACTTTGTATTGTACTTAAAGATTTACTGTGTAGAATAAGTGTTAGTTTATGACGTGTTGATGCAAGTCAATAACGGAAACTCCAAATGAAATACCACTCTTTAATGTCTTTAGGACTCATTGTTTAAAAGTTTTTTTTAAACAAGATAGTGCATGGTTGTCAGTTTGACTGGGGCGGTCGCCTTCTAAAAAGTAACGAGGGTGTGCAAAGGAGAATTCAGCTTAGTATTCACTAGGCGTTGCGCGTAATGGTATTAAATTTACTTGACTGTAAGACTTACTCGTCGAACAGGGATGAAAGTCGGCCATAGTGACCCGGTAGTTCCTCATGGAACGACTATCGATCAACGGATAAAAGGTACGCTGGGGATAACAGGCTGATATTTCTGGATAGTACACATAGAAGGATTTGGTTGGCACCTCGATGTCGGCTCGCCATCGCTCGGAGCTGAAACTGACTCCAAGAGTTCGGCTGTTCTCCGATTAAAATGGTACGTGAGCTGGGTTTAGATCGTCGTGAGACAGATCGGTCCCTATCTACCGTAGGTTGCTTTTTAAATTTGAGAAGTCTTATCCTTAGTACGAGAGGACCGGGTAAAAACGACGATCGGTTCAACAACTATTTAAACCATAAGTACTGTTGTATAGCTAAGTCGTGGATTGTTAATTACTGACAGCATATAAGTAGCAAACACTCTTCAAAAGAATTTAATATAAATTCCTAAGACCAAATTATTGATAGTATACGTGTTTATGTGCCGCGATGCACCTCCAAGCTTACTATAACTAATCTTATACATGTACTTAACAAATATCCGAAAAGCTATAATAAATAATTAACCTGTTATACCATAAACAAGTATACACACCAAAAACTTTATCGATAATATATTATGTTAGATCTGAATTCTAGCTTATTTTTATGTAAATCTAGTTTAGACCATTGTATTTTATTAAGTATCTATTACTAAATGCTCCAGTAACAGCAGTTTAAATGTCACTTTGAGATTTAAAGTTCTATTTACTCTAGAATGCTTTATGGCGATCTTGGGCAAAATTTAGTCTAGATCGCACAATATGTAATAGAAAAATCTTAAAATATGTCTAGTGCGCCCTATACTGTTATCGATAGTAGTAATTTTAAAAATTAAAAAAGCAGATTAAGACCAACTTTATATGAAATATTGTTTCTAATCAGATCTTCACAAGATAGTATAAATTCAACCTTTTTTGACCTAAAAAGGTGCATCAACTACAATTTTTTATGGTACTACACTATACAACAAGTAGGTATCTAGTATAATTTGATTTGTATAGGTTCAATACAAGCAATGTGCTAGGCTTTTAGTACTACCGACGACGACACAGTAAGGGCGCCGTCGGTAAACCCACGTGGAACTTAACACTAAAATAAGAAAAACTATTTTGTGCGTAGCTGGCCTGTATTCTCCCGCAAGTTTTATATTATATTTATTTACCATCTAGGCACTAATTACAGGCCGTGATATTGTCAGCCAAAAATAAACTGGATCTAATGTTGGTTTAATTATTCGTCATAAAGATATGTCTCAATTTCCAAATTATTTATCAATACATCATTAATACGTAAAAAATTACTAAAAATGAGCCAAAATACCACATCATCAAATAACTTTTCTCTTGTTTTAAATTTATAATATACTGGGATGTCATCTATAAATAAATTTTCGGAAATTTGCACCCCAAACGTCTGCGCATATAATGGTGAATTCCACGTGATTATTTTGCTAATTTCAGGCTGTAATTTAATACTAGGAAACTCTGGGGAAAGTTGCTTTGCCATAAAAAAATGATATAATCGATCAAACAAATAACCTTCCCTATATTTCCCAAAAAATGAGGAAATTTTACCAGTTTCATGTTTTATTGTGAATGGTTTATAATTTTTCTTTTTTGTAGGATGTTTCCTGGCCATATAAGGGAAATTCTTTGTCAAAAGAAGCAAGTATAAAAATTGTGATTGTCGTATTTCTATGCCTTCAATTCCGGCTGAAAGCATGGAAAATCTAGGACTTACAGCGCAATTTAAGTTTGACGCTACTGTCAAAAATAAATTTTGAGATATTAAATTAAAGTAGTTTTTTGCTAAAAACATATGTAAATAAGGGAAATTAACCTTTAAGTTCTTGATAGTCTATAAAATCAATAGATTTACCAAACCTATATAAGACTATAAGAATCCCTAATCCAATGGCTGATTCTGCAGCAGCTAAAATTACAAATACTAAAGCATAAATTTGACCTTTTGGATCATTTGTTGCCAAAGATGTCAATATGAAACACACTACAATCCCAAAATACATTAATTCGATACATAGCATTGTAATCAAAAAATTTTTTCAGTTTAATAGAAGCCAAGAAAATCCTATAAAAAAAATTAAAATAGAAAAGTCAAATCAAACACATCAATTTGCTGTTTCCAGAAAAAATACGTTTTGATAAATGTTTTTGTTTACTGATCAAATAGTCCCTAGCATATTTAAAAAATGAAAATTAGTTTATATAAAACACTATTTCCGTCTTTTTTTTGCATGACGTGTTCCGTTATGTGGGACCGGTATTTTTTGTTCGATACGACGGATATTCAACCCATATTTTATGAAGCCTTTCATAGTTTCTTTTTTTTTTTTACCGCTACCATACAAAAATAGATTAAATTGTCTTATTCCAAATTTCTTAAATTTTAACGCGGCAACTTCGCCAATTGTTGCATTAGCCATTGGAGAAGCTTTTTTAGATCCTGTAAAACCACAAAGGCCTCCCGATGTGTATGTCAAAGTTCTTGATGTTTTAATAGAATTAGAAATAGGGTCAGTAAATCGCTGCCCTTTCAATACTCCATAAAATGTTTTAGAAAGATTTATAAAAGTATTATTATTACTTATAGTTATAGTAATATTATTAATTATTCTGATGTGCTTGGATTTTTTTTTTGGCCAGATAACTTTTATCTGAGTCAAGTGTTCTCGACGTTTATAAACAGGTTTTATTTTTGTCACTACATCGAGCATACTATTCTAAGAATACAATAATTTTTTATAAAAACACTTATCCTATTTACTCACAGATCAGACCCGGGGTTTCGGTTTCAGCGAACGCCACCAATTAAAAATCACTTGCACCGCCGATAATTGATCTAATCTCTAACTATGAGCACTTTCAATGGTAGCAGAAATCCTGCCAATCACTAAAAGCATAGGTTATATAAAGCCCTAAATCTAAAGTCAACAGCTTTATGATGGCTTGCTCTTCAAAACCCAACATAATAACTATCATTAGAGACAGTAATACTTCCAATACTAATACTCTACTATATATGATAAAATAAACACCATCAGCAGGCCGCTGTGGGCCATTTATGACTAGCTGCTCACAAACCAAATTGGTAATCAATTTTGGTCTTGTTTTATAAAAATCAAAAAGATCATCAAATTCAGCCTCCAATACGTAATAATGCTATTTAAAAGAAGAGCGAAGTTGTTTATACGCTCACGAAGTCTACCCGCGTAACCACGCATATAATATCGAAGTTTTGATCTTGATATTCAGTCTGCTTTAACCGACTTCTGGTATTATTTGTTGGTTTTTGTAAATGTTAAAAATAGATATCAACAATATTGAGTGTTAAATAGGCAATTGCAAAAAAGAAAAAAAACATATTGGAACCGGGGGGTTACGAGGTGGCCGACCTAAGTTTTTAACTATTATTTGAATTTTTCTTTACGTGGGCATGTGGTTTAAATTTTTTAGCTAAAATTCGTTGAAGAGATTTTGCTGGGTATGCCATTTCTCATATATTTATTTTAATAAATATATTAAACAATATTTCATATAAAGTTGGTCTTAATCTGCTTTTTTAATTTTTTAAATTACTACTATCGATAACAGTATAGGGCGCACTAGACATATTTTAAGATTTTTCTATTA
>Ga0302218_10000510_pt1 | contig 13381 bp, 26 predicted proteins | sample II_Palsa_E1_1_FD_194567 | JGI IMG/M metagenome (GOLD analysis project Ga0302218, IMG submission 194567) | Peat permafrost microbial communities from Stordalen Mire near Abisko, Sweden - II_Palsa_E1_1 | ecosystem: Environmental > Terrestrial > Soil > Palsa > Peat permafrost | place: Sweden... | reverse complement strand
CTGCGCGGCCATCACTGCATCTCTGCTGCGGCACGTACTGCGGCTTCTTGCGTGTGTCTACCTTGTGCATAGATGATTGCCGCCATCTGTCCTACTACGGATTGAACTGCTGCATCGTTCATGGTTCCTCCTTAGGTTATCTCGCTGTCACTTGGTTTGGGCAATGCGTTGATCTCTCGGGCGTAAGCCGTGTCCACATACTTGGACTGAATGTGCTTGTTCAACAGCAACAGTGCATTCTCCAGCATTTCCGCATTGGCTCTCTCTGTACCGGAGTGCCATCGGTCGGTGGTCAGTACTCCCAAAGCAAATGACCACGTGTCCTGCAATTCCATGAGGTGTTCCATGCGGGTTCCCACGTCATCCATGCTATACGTCTTAACGAGTGTCATGCTACCTCCAGACCACAGTCAACGTAATTGCAAAGGCGAATGCGTAGTACAACGCCCTGCGATAATCGTGTGCAAAAGCATAGCCTACGGCTGAGGCAATGCACAACCCTGCCCCAGCCCATGCCCCTACTTCTCCCCAGTTAATCCCGTGGAACATCATTGCTTTGCCCTCCGTAGCCACCCGTCTAGGAATTTCATTTCCTCTGGCTTTGCTAATACGATGTTACGGTAATGCTGTTCCAACTTCGCACGGTAAGCCGTGAGTAATGCGTTGGGGTCCACGCGGTTCACACAGTCAAGAGTAACTGGGCCAATTAATCCATCCGGTTTTACGACTTGAAGCACGATCTCTTGCAGCAAAAAAGTAGCCGCACGTTCACCAAGATTCACGGCAGAGTCGAGCAACTTCGTTGCAACTCTCTGGTCAATTACGTCCTCATACTTCCAGAAATCGCGCAAATAGATTTGCTTTGCTTGGTCTTCAGTGAGATTCCTAATATCCACCAAAGGGTAACTACGGTGTGATATTCCCCATCGGGATAAGCCGCCCGGATCGAGCGGATCATCCACCAGAGTGCTTCCCTCATTGGCTAATACCGTTTCAATTGCAATGTTAAAATCCGCCATTTGTGTCCTCCTTCATTCAACGCTTTTAACACGTCCTAAATCGGACACTTCGTATTGCCCTTCAAAACCTTTAATCGGTTTCCACTGTTCTGTCATGTGTACCCCCTAACTTTAGAATACCAAACTATAGTGCTCTTGTCAAGGGGTCAACTTTTGCATTTTATTTAGCTCCCAGACATCTACCAACTCATGACAGCCGACCCCTTTGACTGAGCGCCGTGCCACCCTACGGTACACCATTAGGAACGGCGTGTCGATACCTTGGAACTTTTCAAAGGGCAGGCTGCAAAGTAACACCGTCTCGTCGTACAGCATGTAGGTACCAAGCGGGTTGACTCGCAGGTTAAGGTTACCATCCACGTTGGTTGCTTCGGCAACGCTGTTCACGGCCTCGTAGAAGTACGGGTTGTTCTGATACACAGGTTCCGTGATCTTATTTGGACACCCTTCCGGTAAGAGGCATTGTTTGTCTATGCACTGCGCCCAAGTCGTCAGAATAAACAGCAGCGTCCCGATAAGTACCACAGGGTATATCAGATCGCTTGGAAAACTCCAGTCTTTGGTCATAGAATGCTCCTCAGTTCATACCCTAGTAGGATTACAGAGGCGAACCCAGTGAATAGCGACTCGACTCTAAAGCCAAATCCCAAGAACACTATGGTGACTCCTAGGAATACTAGGCCCAGGATGCAGTGCACGAGGTTTAGTTTACCCAAGTTTCACCTCCACTGGAATTACCGTGGCGACAATACAATCCGGCGCGGGTGGAAAGTTTTGAATTATGGTAGCCCCATTTTCGGCGGAATTTTTTGCCTCGCGTGGCGCAAACTTTCCTACGGTCACCTTCGTAGTTTTCCCTGTTTGTGCACATTTCCACTTTCCCAGACCTTTAGGCTCATTGCGAGTTTTTCCCGTTTCCGCATCCTTGGTCATTGTCTTCTGCCCAGCCGCTGGCTTACGTGCTGGCTCTCCATGGCATTCGCACAGGTACTCCCGTTCAGGCGCTTTTCTTACGCTTGGTTTTGCTTTTGGGACGTTCTTTTTTGCCCAAGACCGTCTTTTTTCGTCCCGGCTTCGCTTTGGCTTTGAGGCCGAGGAATTCGGAGTAGTACTGTTTGCCGAATTTGGTCCGTGGGAATGTGAATTCGATTTCTGGGTCAAGTTGCTCATGCACGGTAATCTCCTTTAGGTTTTGTAGAATTCCTTGATACCTGTTAACTCTGAGAAGCGCATCAGAAACGTACGCTCGGTTTGCTCGGGTGTCCATGGGACAATGGGTTCAGACAAAGGAAGTATACCATGTAGCCGCTCTTTTTGCACGTTGCCTGCACTGGTTACGCCCCACATCAAATCTCGTTGCTCGGTAACCAGCAAACGGTCGTCTGCTGCCTTCACTTCCTTTGGCTCTTCCATGAGTAGATTGTACCGCAGTGAAATCACCTGCTGTACATTCTTCTCGTATGCTCGGTACGCCTCCATTCCCGGTGAGTATTTCAAAGGACGATTCACGTCTCCCGCGTAGCTCTCCCCAGCATCGTGTAGCAGTCCCCACAGTTGATGCTCGGCAGGGCACAGGTACGATACGCGCACGCTATGCTCTCCTACACTGTAGAACTGCTTCACGTGCCCTGTGAAGCGACAGAGAAGGCTCAGGCTGTGTGCAATGTCCTCTATGCACACGTCTTCTTCAAGCGGCCAGCCCACGCGGAACTTGTGGTGCCAGAACGTGTGCATGTATGGGTATTCTTCGCGTGTCATACGCTTGGTACCTCCACAGGTGTAGCAATGAATGCTTCAACCTTCTTCTGAATCGCGGCCATAGCAGCAGGCTCTGATCTCAGGTGAATCTTTAGGTTTTCCAAACCATTGGCAACCCTAGTCCCGCCAATGCTATACCACGATCCTGCCATCTCAAACAAACCGTGGTTAGAGGCGTAGGTGATCATATCGCTTACCTTGTCAAACCCCGCTACCCTGCCGCCGCCTGGGTAAATCAAGTCAAGCAGTGTACGACTGAAGGGAATACCACCCTTGTTCTTCACGCAACGTACGTCAACTTGGTGCCCAATGATGTTGTCCTTGGTGCCCTCGGTGATCGACTCTTTGCGGGACACGGCAAGGCGTAGGCTGCTGTAGAACTTGAGTGCCCGTCCGCCGGGCGTCACGCTTGGGTCGCCGTATTTCACCCCAATGTTGGTACGCAGTTGGTTAATCCACATAATCGCTGTTTGGCTACGAGCGCACTTACCTGTAAGAATGCGGCAAGCCTGACTCATCATTCTCGACTGAAGTCCCACATGCGCATCAGAAATCTCCCCTGCTAATTCGGACTCGGGTACAAGAGCCGCCACAGAGTCGATGATGATAAGACTAGCGGCAGACGCTTCTACGAGTTTGTCCACAGTGTGCAGTGCTTCATCCCCTGAATTGGGCTGGTTCAACACCAGTTCATCAATGTTTACTCCTAGGGACTTGGCATAGCCCAGGTCTAGGGCGTGCTCGGCGTCGATAAAGACCACCACCCCACCTGCCTTTTGTTCTTCCCCTGCAATGTGCAGGGACAAAGATGTTTTACCTTGGCTCTCGCTGCCGTACAATTCCACCATGCGTCCACGGGGGATGCCGCCGAACTGAAACGTGTCGTAGTCTAGTGTTGGAAGCCCTGTGCTTATCGCAGGGACCTTTTCTATGTTCTTGGTCCCTACGCGCACCAGCGAGTTGGTAGTGTCAAACTTCTTGTCTAGTGCCTTGGATATGGCTGCGATGTTCTTAAATCGTTCCGTCTTACTTTCGCTCATACTATGGAACTCCCTTCAATGACCGTGGGGTCTGCCGGAACAAGCTGTTCAGCTTCAGCGTTCAACTTAGGCAACAAGCATTGACTCAGAAAACCGTGAAATGCGCGAACGAATTTGCGTCCGCGCTGCTTTTCCAATGCTTTGACTCCCTGTTTTGTCAGCACTATGTGGATGCCCTCAAGGTCAACGCACGTGTAAAAATAGGCTTGCCAACAAGCAACACAATTGCCTTTCGGCTGCTGTGTGGCGCTAAAACGTGCGCGATGTTTACACGCGGTTACGTGACCGTGGACTATGGTTACATACTGTCTGCGCAGTTGGCCGATCTGCTTGGCAGTCAGCTTGGGTTGCACAGCAGGCTCTAGAGCTGCCTTAGGCGACACTACTTCACTAAGTCGATCACTCAATACATCTTCCACTTGGGTCCTCCAATGGTTCTCGTAAGGATGCTTTCAAAAACTGTCGAATCTGCTCATTCTTCGTGTGGTAATAAACTTTGCGATAAATCCCGTCAATACCGAGTCCGAACTCCATGAACAGTCGCCCCAGTGCCAGCTTAGTTTCTGGCGTTGCTAGAGCGTAGTTCCCGGCATCGGCCATGCGTAGGAACACCTGGGATGCAAAACTGGGTAATGCCCTTCGCGTCTTCAACTGCACGTCGTATAGGAAGTCTAAGGAATCCTTGTCCACTTTGTTGCGGCTTGTGCGTAGCGTGTATTCCTCTTCTTGCAGCGCGGTGTAAAGTGCCATTACGTTCTCGAAAACTTCCAAGTACTCGCGCTCTTGCTTATTGCTGAGTGCTGTCATTTCACCACTTTCTTTCTGGTTTTCTTTGCTACTTTTATGGGTCCGTTTTCAGAGCCGTACACCATGGTTTTCTTGTACCGACCGTACCCTATAAGGCCAAACACCTTTTTTCCCAACGCTAGTACAGCGGGAGGATTCTCAAGGTAGTCCGCCGCTTTTCGTAGCATAGTAGGGTCGTCGTTAAAATACGCTAACCCTTTGTTTGCACGTATAGATAGCAAGCCTCGAATCTGTCCAGTACGGTGGTTGTGGTCTGTAGACAACCTCTGGTTCACTGCTGGTTTTCCTGTTATAGCGCAGACTCCACCCTGGTATGCCAGCATTGTGTCCCAGTCTTCAGGGGTAAGATTGAAGAAAACTCTAAGTCTATTTTCTCGGTTTTTCTCACAATGTTTACTAGGGTTTTTTGCGTATTCTTGTCGGCAGCCGTCGTTACAGTAGTACTTGTTGTTCTTGTAAACCACATTTACAGGTCCGCATACTGTACAGACGGCGCGTCTTGTGTCTATGTCTAGCTCTGATAGGACATGTGTTGTCCCTGGACCTGCCGCGTTGTGACCTTGGATAAAGCGTTGTGGTTTACCCTTGATATGGCCTTTTTTCTTTATTGTCACTAATGCTACGGATGTGGGTTTACCACACCCGCACTCACATAACTTCTGTTCCATTAGTTGTCCTTCACGTCCTCGTTGCCGAACCCTAGGGACTCTGGGAATTGTGGATCGAACCGTACATCTACACAGTTTACACCAGCCATATGCAGGGCCGATGCGATGCTATCAGTGAAACGCCTACGTGATATCTTTATGTCTCCTCCGACTTTGGATAATAGTCTACGTAAGGTTTCGGCTTCGTTCTGGTTGAGTGTTAAAGTTACGTTGTAGATCGTTGTTGCTTTCTTCGTTGCTGTTGCCATGGTTATTTCTCCTCCAGTAGCTTTGCGATGCGTTGTAGTTTGCTTGGTTCGGCCAGTATAGCCTTGATCTGAGCCTTGAGTTTGATCAGGTCCAGTTCGTCCGTCTCTTGAATTTCGTACATGTTATTTTCCCTTCCCTTCTTTTTCAAGAAATGCCAAACTCTTCAACTTCAACTGTGCTCGGCCTACGCCACGGACGATGCGTTCTTCCATGGCAGAGACGACGATGCCCTCACGAATATTCTTGGCACCCTCGACTACGCTGTTCCCCTCGGCCCAGGTGTGTGTGAGCGAAGAAGAGTATGGCCCTGCGTAGATCATAGGAACGAAGCGTTGAATCTCGCTCAGTTTGTACAAGGTCTTCTTGTCGAAGTAGCTGCCGTCAGGCTTCTGTACATCAAACGCGAAAAATTGTTTCTCGGTTTCGAAACCATAGGCATATCCCTTCTGTGTTGGAGTCACCTCTCCTCGCAATGTGTGCTTAGGGTAGTTTCGGCAGAAGGCTTCAATCCATGGGTACGCCTTTGCTACTTCCCACCAGATGCCTTCTCCCGGCCTGCACCACCTACGATGTGATCCTACCCAAAAAGTCTTACCGTCAAACGTGTACCTTGCATTAGACCCGTGAATTTTTTCAGTAATGAGCACGGGTTCTCCCTCGGTAAATACCCTCGGATAGTTTTTTAGGCTTTCAACGTCGTATACCCCAGGAGCATTCTTAGGCCCGTAAGGTTTTGGTGCCCAACCAAAGAACTTCAGGACACGCTGCCACATTGTCAGCTTGCGCCCTGGCGTGCCAAGGTTAAATCCTGGTTCCGGCTCAATGTAGTGCCCGATTCCCAGCAGTTCGGAAACGTCATCACCTTCACGAGCTACACCCTGCAATTCTGGGAACGCCGAGACAGGCATAAGCAAACCTTCAGACCAGTTGCCACGGAACCGTCGCACTGTCACACGACGTTTGCGCTCCGGCACACCCTCAGGGTACTCCTTGTCAGCCCACAAGAATGCAAAAGGAGCAGTCTGTGGAGCGACACTATCAGGTTGCAGATAAATAGCGAGGCTGCCAACAGCGTAGTCAGCCATTTTCACTACGGCTTGGTAACCGTCAATCTGTACGATTCCCAAAGATTCAGAGTTGGGCGCAGGTAGTATCTCCGTTATACGGATTACGTTCACCTTGTGATTACTATTCATTTCTTCTCCTAGTTACCCACGCTGGCTTGGGCGCGTCCATGAGTGCCTTGATTTGCTGTGCTGCGCTTCCGTATGTCACTATTGCCTTGGTTTCGTTCGTGGTGAAACTGTTGCTTTCTCTGCGGTTGCGCCGTTTCAGTTGTTTTGAAATTGCCTTGATGTACTGGTCGAACACGACTTGGAACGACATTGGTTCTCCTTATGGGTATCTCGGTGCACGTGTTGACGTGCGCGTTGTAGGTGCGCTGCGAAGGGAACGTGACCTTGCAGTACTGGCATGGCCGTTTGTTGTTTCTACGCGTCGATGGATCAAGCGTTCTCACGCCTAAGTTTGTCGGTCCATAGCGTTCAACGTTTTTGTAGGTAGCCATTAGAAGTCTCCTTTGTCTACTTGGAATACGCGCAGCCCCTTGGCTCGGTACATCTCAGCATCCTGCTTACGATCCTCGAAGACTCCACCGATCTCTACTGTGTACTGCGCTTTTATTCGTTCCAGCAGTTCACTCTTGACTACAAAACTTTCTCTGTGGTCTTTGTCTGGACGCATGTAATTTGGCCCACTAGGAACCCTGTACTTAAGTAGCCATTGTGTGGTGATGAAACGGATGATTTCGGGTCTTCCTGTGGAGTACACAATGCCATGCCCAGCTTTAGCTAAAGCACGTGCCACGGTGATCACTTCGAAGATTGGCTTGTCGTCGGCACTGGCTGCGTAGAACGCTTCCCAGTCCTTCTTCTCGCCTTCCACCAAGTGTCTACGGTGTGTACCATCAGCAATGGTACCATCAATATCGAAAATGTAGATCATAGTTTAATCCCTTCTGTCGGTATGACTACGGCTGCGGTTTTCTCCATGGGTATAATGTTGTTGTATACAGGTTGCGGTGCGAGTTGTGCCACTTCCTGAGAACGTACTTGGCTTTTGGCTCCGTCGAACGTTAACCAGCACTTTCCGCCGCTAGAGTATCTAGACAGAGCAACAGTGATCCTCGTTAATGAGTCGAACACTTCGGACGACTCCTCTTGTCCTTTGGTCTCTTCATCGTATGCGCTCTGGGTTTTGGTGCCGAGAACCTTCCTCCACATCAGTAGTTGACAGTCGCAGTCCTTTTCAATCTGGCTGGAGCCGTCTACGTCTCTGGATTCGATTGTAGCACCTTTCTCTAGTTGCTTCGGCTGAACGATGCGGATCATTACCTTGCCATGGTCCTTAGCAATTCGCGCCAGTCCCTTACTGATCTGAGACAGCAGAACCGTACGCTGTCCTTGCCTGCTCCCGATGATCAAATCGCAGAGTAGTTGCAAGTTGTCGAACATGATGAACTTCACATCATAGCGACGTATGCAGTCTGTTATTAGTTTGTAGATGTCCTCCGGTGCCTTGATCTGCTGTGGATAAGCAAAGTACAGGTCGGCAGTTCTCATGTTTTGAATGCTTCGTGCCTTGCTGATGGCGGTTTTGAATTCTTCTAGGTCCCGCTTGGCTTCGTCAGACCCCGGTATGGCAAACGCCTCTTCCCAACCTGTTACCATGGAAATCCACTTTTTGGCCAAACGCTTTCTTTCCATCTCTAGGCAAATCACCAAGCCGTTTTCGCCGTAGGTAGATGTTAAGTGGTCAATGAGGTTTAACCCAAGAGTGGTCTTTCCAACTTTGCCGGGGGCAACGATGTCTATGACATCCCCATCGTCATACGATACTACTTTGTTCAGGGCTGGCCATGGAGAGGTGTACTTCGGGGAAAGTTCGGATTTGCCCTCTAGTTCCTCCTCGATTTCGTCCAGCGTAGTCGTAGTAGAACTTACGCCCATCACATCGAACTTCACAGCGTTTTGCTTCAGTTCTTCAAAACCCTCCGTGGTACCTCCCTGCATAAAGTAAGCGTTTATGTCTTTTACTCCTACAGGTAGGTTTATCTTCAAACAACGCTCTATGCCGATGCGACTTGCTAATTCTTGCGCTCCCTTTGCACCTGCTCGGTCGCTATCGTAGAGCACATACACCTTGGGGTTGATTTTGTCGATAGCCTCAATCCACGAGTGTTTACGAACACTCGCACCTGGGACGCCAACAACGTTAGTGACATGGTGAGACAGCAAAGCCAATGCGTCCGCTTCTCCTTCAACCATTATAATTTCTTTGCACTCATCGTTCAGGGCAGGCGCATTGTACAGCCCAACCTCGTAACCGCTCGGACAGGTGAAGTCCTTTTCAGCGGGTGGGATGCTGCGGTACTTGGCAAAGATAATGTTTCCTTCTGCCGACAAATATGGAATGACGAGTGCTTTGGTTTCCCCCGCTTTACGAAAGTACACCTTCTCCTTCAAGCCGAGGCGCTGCTGCTTAATTACCTCTTCGGTAAAGCCCCGTACGTTCATCAGGTAATCCATAACCTCCGCGCTGCCCAGTAGAGTAGCACAACATTCGTCTAGGTTTGGCAGCGCATCCGGCGTGTCTTTTTTCCCTGCCCAATCTTTGTTGCTATATACGTTTGCTACACGATCCCCCATCGCTTCCATCAGAGACCGAAGATTACCTGTTTTCTGGCAGCCTCCTGCATGGCAGAAATATAACCCGTCGCGTGTGCTTTCCTCTGTATCGCACACTGCTATGTAAAATTTGTTTTCCTTGGAACAGAACGGGCACTTTTCTAGTGTGATCTGGCCTCCGGATTCTGGCCCGAAATTCCAACCCTTGCTGACTACATAGCGCATCGCCGCACTATGTTCTAAACCCACCGGAATCTGTTGTGCCATTTATTAAGTTCCTTTCACTGCCTTGTCCCTGACTGCTTTGGCTTCCTCGTACGTATCAAAGAGGCCAAGATATTTCCATTTTCCACCAGTCACCGGAGTGTGGTGGGCTAAGTATTTTCCCGTTTCTTTGTGGAGATAAACGCCGTCGCCCTTTTGTCCTCTGCGTACGGCGTCTGCCGCATGTTCTGGTATGGCTATCCATTCCAGTATGCACTGAGTCACTGATTCAGGCGTTTTCAACATATGCTGAAAATAGCTCTTCTGGTGAAAATTGTCAAGCTATTTCACAATCACCAAAATCACGATCAATAACAACATGGTCCCTCCTAGTTTATAGAGCGTTTCTCCGTGCCCGAAAACATCAGCCGCCCTACTTCGCTCGTCTCAAATATCCTGAACTTCCTGTTGGTTTGCAAGAACACATTGGCGAGTTGGCTGGAGCACTGCTCAGTGATCTCCTTGACCAGCCCCAGGTCCACAAGCATTTGCGTCTCGCCTACGCCCTTCATCCACGCGGCGTAGTCCTTGGCGCTATCTCGGCTTTCGTCCGGCACGATCTGGCTGAAGGCATCGGTGCCTGCGATCATTTCATAGAGCGTGTGTACTTGTGCCTCATTTAATTCGGGTATGCTCATATGCCCTCGGTCAACAGTTTTTGCTCTGGTGCCTTGGCTTCTAGGAACAGCGTCGGGTGCGGGTCCCCGTTTTGCATCTGCACGAAGCCCAGTACCTCCCGTACACGGTCGGAGCCTAGGCACGCCTGTAGTGCGATGCGTTCCAGTTCGGTGACGTTGCGACTCAGAGTGACTACAATGTGTCGCCCAGGAAGTCCATGGCGCGACGGAGTCACTACGTAGTCGTACGGATAAGCCTTGGTCTTTACAACGCCGATGTAATGCTTCACAATGTAAAACTGATTTTGAAACAATTTGAAGCTGTGCTCATTATCAATGTCGATGAACAGTTCATTGTCGGCAGGGAACTTAACATCTAGCCCTTCGCGCTCGGCTAGCTCAATGGCACGTATGCTGTTCGGGTTGCCATGGGGATCGTAGTCAATGCCCCGTATCCCTAGTTCGTTCTGTACATCATTGGCGTCTATCTTGACTTCCATCTTGCTCATTCTGTTTCTCCTATGACTTGAATGTGAAAACACGCACGTTCCTCTTCGACTATGGTAACGCAGGTTGCTGTGTAGTAACTCAGCATATTGCGCATCCACCGTAGTTGTGCCTTGTTCATGCGCTTGCTAATGTCGAAGGTCGTCCCCGCTTCATGCGAAGAGGCCGTCTCGCCATCAGCAGGAGCAGCCGCGTAGTTTGTACGCCGCAGCCGCTCCTGTACGCTTCTAGGCCGGACGGCTGAATCAACCATCAACGGCTTACCAAACTCTGCGCGGTACGCCCCCGATAAGGAAAGGAGGAAACTTATCGTCAAGGGTAAGGCGTACCGCCGATTGTCAGGAAGACTCGGCGCGATTTTCACCGCGTCGTTTACAGGGAGGGCTGCGAGTTTTCCTGACCCTATCATCTCGGTTAATTCATCTTCATTCTGAATCCGTACTAGGCCCATCTGGTCGATTGCTTGGTTCTGGCGTAGCAGGCTGTCGTGACTGGGCGAGATTACGGTCGTTGGCATCGAATATTTCCTGAAGCCACGGTGCGACTTCGCCTGTGCGAAGGTAACGCATAAGATCAGCATCCATACGCACAGCAGTCGTCTCATTGTGTCCTCCAACTCATACTGGCCTCCATCCGTTCATTCTGATAACTCTAATGTACCCATCGGCAATTGGCGAATGGTCGTCCCAGCCGAATGTAAGGTCGCCCCGGTGCACGGCCTCGTGGCATTGATTGCAGAGCGTGATCAGGTTCCACGATTCGTCCGGCCCGCTATGACTTCTATATTGGATGTGATGCACGTGCAGGTTTTGGCGCAGTCCACAACTGCGACATTTCCAGCCATCACGCTTCAGAATGCTCTGCACGAGAGCATGGTATGCCTCAGTCGGAAGTCTTAGGCTCATCGGGTTCCTCGGGTACCGGCTTGCGGTAGTACTCAGCCGGTCGCTCGACAATCTGGCTGCTGTCCTTGCTCGGGTGCGTTTTCCATGCTCCGAATTGGGTAGGGTGGGCCTTGGCTCCCTGCCATCGCAACGCTGATGTGTCTCTCATTGTCCCTCCGTTGGAATAACTATTGTAGCAGATTCTTCCGTTTCCGTGTCAAATGGCTCAGGACCATGGTTCGGGTCCGCTAGGAAATCCGCGAAGATTACTTCGTCGCAGGCGGCATCAGAGTATTCTTTGCCTTGCCCTTCTTCATCGCGCCCAGCACTGCCAAGCATTTGTCGTGCCAGTTCCCGTGCGGGTTTTATGATGTTTTCCCAAACTGACTTTGGGTACGTAGTCGAACGTGTCACCGGGCTGTCGGGTCCGGTGCGACCTTGGAGCCGGAGCACTTCGTCGTGCGTTGCTTCAACCGTAAGTTTATCGTGGTCCAATACCAAGCGTACAATATGCTCGTCTAGCGGTTCCGACACCTTACTGTCCGTGTTCCAATATGAAGCCTCTGGATTTAGGGTCACTATGTCTCTTAACTTCGAAATGCCGCAGGATTCATACTGGCTACGCTTAAGCCCAACGGCTTTCATGACTCGAACAATTCGTACCAGATATTCCGCTTTGCGTTGCTTCAGGTTTAACTCGTGCTTCGCATACTCTGCCAGCGAAGAGAATCCCCAAGCTGCATAGTAGTTGTTCTCCCGAACTTCGTAGAGCAAGTCACCAAAGTCGAAAATCGAGCGGTTTATACTTGAGGACAGGAGAAGCAAATCCCGGCGTACGGAAGCCGCTCGACCGGCTATGGATTCCCCCACGATCACTTGCTCATTCATAGCCACGTGGGGCCTCGGCCATTGTAACCCTCGTCCACAATGATAGACTCTATCTCTAGGCCGTCATAGCCCTCGGGCTTCAGGTCATGAATGCGCAGGGAACGGCGTACGTAGCCGAAGGCGTGCTCCAATGTAATGAATGCCTCTCCTGCTGTCGAGTCAAAGAACATTGTGTTGTCCAAGTACCAGTAGGCATTGGCCAGGATACGCAGGGCATCTAACTTTGTTAGCGGAGCCACGACGCTGCGGTAGGCCACAATTGGCTCCTTCTCTCGTGCCATGTATGCGTTGATGTAGTCTTGTCGTGTCATTGTCCCTCCAACAAACTGTAAATTGTGGTTACATCCTCGGTCACGCATTGCGTCACCCCAGCCTTCATCACGATTTCTGCGTGTCCTAAATTGGCATGCACCGTGGAAACATCTTCGGAGTTTACCAACACCAACTCCTCAGGGTTGTTCAATGAATGCAACTTTAGTATCGCCATGTTTTCTCCTTTACTCTGTTAGGACGTTTGCCGTGCCCATTGTGTTCTCTTTTGTGATTATCGGAAGGGCTGGGTTTGACCCCAGCCCACCCTTCCCTGCACCAGTCTATGCGTGCGCGGCCATCGCCTTGGGGGCGACGTAAGCAACGTTGTCGTTGGCTTTTATTGGTTTATGTGTCCGTTTAACGAGAGCCACACCGACTCGACAAGTCCACTACCTCTTCAGCATCTCATTCGATTCCAGAATCGGCCCCACATCAACACAGGCGTAGTTCCTGCGTTCATGGTGGAGCCGCCGAGATTTGAACTCGGGTCATGCGATGGAAGCTGTAGCTTCTTACTTGCGTAAACGTGGAGAGGGAATTAGCGGCGACGGTATTTTCTTAGCATGAAGTAACCGTCGCCTTCGCCACTCTCCGTAAACTCTACTTCTGTCGAACGCGGTACTTCATGTCGTGGTGCGTGTCGCTCTTTGCTAGTGCCTCGACTGCCAGTTCCCGCGTCGGG
>Ga0302218_10000506_pt1 | contig 13424 bp, 10 predicted proteins | sample II_Palsa_E1_1_FD_194567 | JGI IMG/M metagenome (GOLD analysis project Ga0302218, IMG submission 194567) | Peat permafrost microbial communities from Stordalen Mire near Abisko, Sweden - II_Palsa_E1_1 | ecosystem: Environmental > Terrestrial > Soil > Palsa > Peat permafrost | place: Sweden... | reverse complement strand
ACACAGGAGATGTTTGTTTTAACAAACATAGCTTATTGTATTTAAGTTGTATACTGTTTAACCTAAAAATTATTAACAAATTATAGGTAATTAACATTTTTTTAGCTGTAAAAACACTTAAATATGCCGAATTGCTATTTTGACGGCTTGTTTTGTATTATAGGTATATATTTATGGCTAAACACTTAATTAATTGTTTTTTTGAAATTTTAGCTCAAACTATTACATTAGATGTTAGTTTAAGTATAAAATTCACTTATCCGCTATGGACAAAAAAGACTCAAGTATACTGTACTTTATTTTAGGGCTGTATGCTTTAATGGTAAGCTGGTATTACAATCACAACCTTATTATATTACTGTTAACTTATATCTTTTGGCCGGTATATTTGTTATATGAATTGCTTATAGGCCACCTTGCACATGGTATGTGGAAGACAATCCCGCTCTCATACTTCAAATAACCCGGTAGTTTATATTTTTTCAACCAACACAGCGGTACCGTAGGCAAGTACTTCGGTAATGCCCTGCATAATTTCGTTAGCATCATACCGCATGTTTATAATAGCGTTTGCACCCAGGGTTTGGGCATGCTGTGCTAATAACTGAAAGGCTTCCTCGCGCGATTTTTCGCAAAGCTCTACATAAATAGAAAGCCTGCCGCCGAATAAAGATTGAAAACCACCGGCAATGTTACCCAATGCGCTACGGCTGCGTACGGTTATGCCGCGTACAACCCCTAAATGTTTAACAATTTTATAACCTTCTAAACCGGTACTGGTAGTAATTAATGCTGCGTCCATAATGTTGATAGTTTTAGATTTTTCAGTGTAAATATAAAAAATAGACTATACTAAATTAGTATTGTTACAATTTATAAGGCCAAAATAATCAGGCCAGACCAACATCTATTATTTAATAAAGCCTCCGTACATCAAAGTACGGCGGCGTCAATATGTTGTTTACCGGTTATTTAGCCGGCGGCGTTGTTGTTGGAGTAGTAGGCGTTGGAGCCGGAGTTGGGCTGGGCGTTGGTGTTGTCGGAGTTGAAGTAGGCGGCACAGTTGGCGACGGCGTTGGACTTGGTGTTGGGGTAGTTGTCGGCATCGGCGTGGTAGTCGGCATTGGTGTAGTAGTCGGAGTTTTTGATCCGCTACCCGAAGTAACCGGCACCGTATCTCTTAAAGCATAATTTTTATGAGATATAATACGAACAGAACTATTTGTACCTGTATTTGCTACGGCATATTCGAACGCGCATGATGCTATTAAAGCTGCTGCAATTATTTTTACCTTTTTCATAATATTTTATTTTAGGATAATAATAACAGAGGTATTACAATAACCGTTCCTAAAATATCAATAAGGTTAAATTTATTTCGTTATATGAATATTATTTAGTGCTTTAATTGAATGATGATATTTACTCTGCTTCTTTAATATGAGTAAGTACAGCATGTATTTTCGCATCAAGCTCTTTACTGGCCTCATCAAGTTTGGAAATGCACTCCGGGTCAATCTTATAATCCATAGCTTTAATCACATTTACAATGCCCATAATTGAGGCAAGCGGCTTTCTTAACTCATGCGCCTGTATAAAAGCTATATCACCTAATGCCTGGTCTTTTTTCGCGTTACTCTTTTTAATCGCGTGGTTATGGTGCCAGATGATCCGATACTGCAAAAACAAAATAATAAAAAAGATAATAAGCAATATACTTATGCCCGATATGATCAGGATTTGCTTATTTTCTATTTGTTTGGCGCGGTTCATTTGCGCTATTTGCTTGTTCTTTTTTCCGGTTTCATACTGCAACTGTAATTCGCTCATTTGCTTTTCATTCATATGCACACGCAACGAGTCACGTATTTGCTGCGAACGTGCATTAAAATCAATCGCTGTTTTATAATCGCCGTTTTTAGAGTAAAATTGATACAGGTCTTCATTTAATTCCATCTCACGATAGGGCTCTTTCAGGTTACGGGCTATTGCCAATGCTTTATTTAAATAGTCAAGGCCCTTTTGCTCATTGCCCGTTTGGTACCATGCCTCGCCAAGCCAGTTATAACTATAAGTGAGCGATCGCTGCCTGTTATATTTTAATGCTAATGCAACGCCCCGGTTACCATAGCTTATCGCGTTTTTATAATTTTTGTTGTCAAGGTAATATTGGGCAATGTTATCAAATAAAGCAACCCGTAATTCTTCAAATTTGGGGTTGGATTCCGCGATCTTTAAGGCCTTAAGCTGTAAATTGATAGAGGTATCATTCAATGGCATTTTCAATGCTTCGCAGCGGGTTTGAACAAACATCGCTTTAAGGTTAATCATTGAAATAATGGCATTCGTGTCTTTATTCATCTGTGCCCAATACAAGCCGCTTTGCACACATGAAAAAGCAAGCTGGAAGTTGGAATTTTCTTTATGCAGGTTACCAATTATTGTGTAAACGTAGGGGTAGGCCTGTTGTATGTTCCATTTCTCCACGTTATTGAGGCATTTTAAAGCCTCTTCCATCGATTTTTTATGATCCGCTGTGAGCCAATAGTACTGTGCTAAAAACACTTCCCCATAGACCAATGCTTTTTTATTACCGGTGGAAATAGCTATATCAGTTAAATTTCTTGAAGTAGAGAGTAAGGAATCAAGATTATTGTTTGGGTACTTTTTTCCTGCGCGGATTAAGGAATCAACTTGTTTGTCAACATAGGTATTTCCTGTAGGTACAACTACCTTTTGCTTGCAGGCGATCAATAAGGTTAACAGCAAAAAGCAAACAAAAAAACGCGGCGGGCTTTGAGGCATAAAAACAACTGCTTTACACGAATATATAAATTAAAATATCAATTTAGCTATGCACTGCATGCTGATTGCGTTTGCAAACGATATGGCTAATGTCACACAAAACATATTATAAACAGTAAATTTAATTTGAAATTAAAACCTATCGAAACAATAAATGTTTTTTAACTAAAACCAATAAAATGGACAAGAACGCAACACTTATCGAAGCAGATAAAACATTTACAGAATTGCTGCAATTAGTTTCATCAATTGATGAAGAACGAATTAACATTGTTCCGTTTGAGGGTAGCTGGACAACTGGGCAAGTAGCCCAACACGTTATCCTGTCGGCTGGTGGTTTTGTGCAATTACTGAACGGCCCCGTTAAAGATACAACGCGCGACCCGGAGCAAAACGTCGATAATCTAAGAGCAGCGTTTTTGAATTTTAATATTAAAATGAAATCACCAGATTTTATCATACCACCCGATAAAATTTATCAAAAACAAGAATTGGTCAATACCTTAGGGGATATAAAAAACGGCTTTCTCAAAGCTATTGATACATTAGACAGCACAAAAACCTGCACTTTATTTGAGATGCCCACATTAGGTTATATAACACGGGCTGAGGGTATCGCATTCACTATTGTACATACTCAAAGGCATATTCACCAATTAAAAAACATATACAGTTAAATCAAATAGACCAAAACACATTGAATTTATATTATTGATGTTAATTATAGGGGTATTCCACAATTCTTCAACTTTTCAACAATGCCGTTAAACACCACACAATCCATTAACTTTACCAACCTATAAATAGGAGTAAACCGTTTGGCAAAAGAAGCTACTAAGGAAACCCCCTTAATGCAGCAATATAACGTAATAAAGGCTAAGTACCCCGGTGCTTTGCTGCTATTTCGTGTGGGTGATTTTTACGAAACATTTGGGCAGGATGCCATTAAAGCGGCAGGTATTTTAGGTATCACGCTTACACGCCGTGCAAACGGCGCGGCAACGCATATTGAATTAGCGGGCTTCCCGCATCATTCATTGGATACTTATTTACCAAAACTGGTAAGGGCTGGCCAGCGTGTGGCTATTTGTGATCAGCTCGAAGATCCTAAAACAACCAAAACTATTGTTAAGCGTGGTGTTACCGAACTGGTTACGCCCGGTGTTGCCATAAGCGATAATATCCTCCAACAAAAAAGTAATAACTACCTGGCATCCCTTTACTTCGAGAAGAATAGTATTGGTATCGCGTTGATCGATATATCAACCGGCGAATTTTTAACCGCGCAGGGAAGCAGCGATTATATTGATAAACTACTGCAAAGTTATGCGCCAAGCGAAGTCATCTATCCTAAAAGCCGCTCGTCAGATTTTAAGGAAAATTATGGCGACCGCTTTTATACCTATACCCTTGACGACTGGCCTTACAGCGGCGATTATGCTAATGAAACGTTGTTAAAGCATTTCGGTGTAAAATCATTAAAAGGTTTTGGTATTGATAAATTGAATTTAGGTATCATAGCCGCCGGTGTGGCGCTTCATTATCTTAATGAGACAGAGCATCGGAACCTCCAGCATATCTCAGCTATATCCCGCATCGAAGAAGATCGTTATTTGTGGATAGACCGCTTCAGTATCCGCAACCTGGAATTGGTAGGTTCATCGAATGAAAACGCGCTGACTTTAGTTGATGTGCTCGATCATACCTGCTCGCCAATGGGAGCCAGGATGCTGCGCAGATGGATAGTAATGCCGTTAAAGGAAATTAAACCTATTAAAGACAGGTTGGGTGTTGTTGAATATTTAATAGCCGAAGAAGAATTAAGAGAATCACTTCAGCAATCCATCAGGCAAATAGGTGATTTGGAACGTTTAATATCCAAAATTGGCTTACAGAGAGCTAATCCGCGTGAGGTTTGTCAGCTTAAAAAGGCATTAAAAGCAATTGAAGGCATCAAATCATTATGCGAGCAATCAATCAGTTTACCATTAAAAGCAATTGGAGAACAACTGAACCCCTGCACATCAATCAGCGAAAAAATTGAACAGGAATTGCATCCTGAACCGCCGGTAATGATTGTAAAAGGCGGTGTGATGAATGAGGGTATCAATGAAGAACTCGACCGCCTGCGTAAAATTGCTTTCGGCGGAAAAGGATATTTGCTTGAGATTCAAAAGCGCGAAGCAGAGTCGACAGGTATACCATCACTAAAAGTATCGTTCAATAACGTATTTGGCTATTACCTGGAGGTCACGCACAGTCACCGCGATAAAGTACCTACGGATTGGATCCGCAAGCAAACCCTGGTAAATGCGGAACGTTACATCACTCCTGAACTTAAAGAATATGAAGAGCAGATTTTAGGTGCCGAGGAAAAAATATTTGCACTTGAAACCAAGCTATATAATGAATTGCTTTATTCATTAGCCGAATATATCAAACCCATACAGCTTAACGCACAACTAATTGCAAGGCTGGATGTGTTACTGAATTTTGCCACTATCTCCATAAAAAACTACTACGTTAAACCGGAGATAAACGAAAGCAGGTTAATCGACATTAAAGGTGGCCGCCACCCGGTTATTGAAAAGAATTTGCCGCTAGGTGATACTTACATCACCAATGATGTTTACCTGGATTCAGATTCGCAGCAAATCATCATTATTACAGGCCCTAATATGGCCGGTAAGTCGGCTTTATTAAGGCAAACCGGGCTTATTGTGTTAATGGCGCAAATGGGCTGTTTCGTGCCCGCGAAATCAGCTTCCATTGGTTTGGTTGATAAGATATTTACCCGTGTGGGGGCATCTGATAACGTATCATCAGGTGAATCAACCTTTATGGTGGAGATGAACGAAACCGCCAGTATCCTAAACAATCTATCCGACAGGAGTTTGATCTTACTGGATGAGATCGGCCGTGGTACCTCAACTTATGATGGTATTTCCATTGCCTGGGCTATTGCTGAGTATCTGCATAACCATCCCACCGCTAAAGCTAAAACCTTATTCGCCACGCATTACCATGAGCTGAATGAACTGAGCAATTCCTTCAACCGCGTTAAAAACTTCAATGTGTCGGTTAAAGAGGTTGGTAGTCAGATCATATTCCTGCGCAAACTGGTTCCCGGTGGCAGCGAACATAGTTTCGGTATCCACGTAGCTAAATTGGCGGGTATGCCCCAAAAAGTACTTAGCCGAGCCAACGAGATATTAAAGAAGCTGGAAAACGAACGCACCGGCGGCGAGCATATTAAGGAAAGTATCCGTAAAGTGCAAAAACAGGCTGTGCAAATGCAGATGTTCAGTATTGATGATCCGGTACTGGTTAAGATTCGTGATACCCTAAATAACCTCGATGTAAATACTTTAACACCTGTTGAAGCCCTGATGAAACTGGATGAAATACAAAGGGTAATAAAAGGCTAGGGCTTAAATGTTGATATGTTTAAAACATCTGCAAAAAGAAAGCTAAAGGCTATTTTATCTTTATATCATGAAGTTTAGCCGCGGCTTTAAATTTACCTGTTCAGCCTTTTGTTTTTTGGTGATCTTGTCATCCTGTCACTCCCGCAAAGCGGTGATGAAAGGAGAGCCCGGTGAGATCGTTCAGCCGCAGGCCAGTATCGCTGATAAATATTCGCAAATGATGGCCGTGAATAAAAGCGATATCCAAAACGGTCGTTTATATGCTTTTATTGATCAATGGTACGGTGTGCCCTATAAATTTGGCGGGCTAGATAAAGATGGGGTAGACTGCTCAGGACTTGTGCTTTTGTTAGAACAACAAGTTTATGGTGTAACCCTGCCGCGTGTCACCAGCCAACAAGTAACCGTTATTAAGCGTGAATATGAACAGGACCTGAAAGAAGGTGACCTGGTATTCTTTGATTTCGATGGTAAGCAATTCAGTCATGTAGGCGTGTACCTGCAAAACGGATATATTGTACATGCCAGTTCAACCAAAGGAGTGATGATAGTGCCGTTGCATGGCGGCATGTATAAATACTTTTCACGCTGCGGCTCCGTTACCGATACATTAACGACCAGCGCCCAGGCTCAATAATTATTGTTATTTTTGCCCCATGGAAAAGCCCAAAGAGGAATATTCATTCTGGACGAAATACAAACGCTTCGCAAGTACCGAAATATTGCTTTATGTAATTATGATAGTTGGTATCATATTGGGGATAATCATCTTCAGTTAATTATTTTTCACCAGCGTCATGTCGTAGTCATCAGCATCAACCACAGCCTGATAAAAGTCCACAAAATCCTGATAGCTTTCCTTCGGATAGGTGCCATCAATAACCTGTAATTTACGTTTATAAATTAGCTGGTTTCCATGTAAAGTACTGGTAGCTGTAAACGTACCGAATGCATTTTTAATGCTCACCTTTAAAGGTTCACTATATTGCCGGTAACCAGCCGGTATGGTATAAGTTATTTCATCTTCACTGGTATAGCCTTCATTAATATACAAATCCGTTGTACGGTTCATTACCAATTTTGGGGCCCGGTTCATTCTGTTTACGGGGTTTAATAAAAAATGCACCTTTCCATTGCCTATCGAAGCATATTCCGGCGCTTTTAAAGTAATATCTTCTGTTGTGGAGGGATGAAAGCTTTTATCCTGCGTAAATGCCAGTTTCTGAACAGTCATATTATTTATCGGATATATTCTTTGTATATCCTTTATCTGTTCTTTTAACGATTCCTGTATCACATAGTCCATATCGTCATATTCTGCGCCTTCAAAAACGCTTTTCATGCTTCCCGATAATTCACCATTATCGTCAAGTATAAAACTGCCCGTATGTTCTAACAGATTATCGTTTGCCGTATATTTTGGCGTATGTAGCAATATACCCCCCTGTGGAGTACAAGCCAAAGCGATCCGATCATCAGTAAAATCACCTAAATATCCAAATGGGATAGTTTGGCTGGTGCAATCCATCCATGTGGTGTCGTTTTTAAATGGGATGCACAAGATGGCGTGGTTACCTTGCAAACTGGCAAAATCGGTAAGCATACTTATTTTTCGGGAATGGTCGCCTGTCACCACGCAATACCATGAATCAATATCAACGGCCTTAAGCAGGGCCCTTGTGTAATTTACTAAGGCTTTACAATCGCCATAGTTTAGTTGGTCAACATCGCTGGCTAAAAAAGGCTGTAAGCCACCAATGCCAATTTGAACGCTTACATAATGTGTTCTGCCCTGCATGTATTCATATATTTTTTTCGCTTTAAGTTTAGGATCAGTAATACCGGCTGTTAATTGTTTTACGTGTTGTACTGTGGCATCCGGAAGTTGTTGCCTGTTGATGAGCAGCTTATCATATATCCATTTCCCCAATCCGTTCCAGTCAGAAAACGAACCATCGAGCCCTTCATAAGTGAATTTTACTGGTGCTACCTTCACCTGGGTTAAAATCTTTTCCGGATTAGGGCTGTAAGGTTCATCTTTAACAGCTTTCAAGTTGTTTACTTGCCAGGTATATGTTTTTAATCCATCTTTATCGGTAGCAATACTTACAGCAGACGGCAGGTTTATTTCTTTATAACGGATATTAAAATCTGGTTTGCAGGAAAACGTGAAAGTGCTTTTTTCTACCGCTGTACCAGTGCCTGGATTAGGCATCCAGTCAGGAAAATATAAAGATTGTTTTTCGCGTTCTTCATATTCGTACTCAACCGTGTAAGGGTATTCAGTTACCGATGGCCGATAATGCTTTACTTTCAGATCATTAAAAAGGGAAAATCCGTCGTTCGCATTAACGTCTTCAAAATCGCTCTCCGAAAATTTCTTTATCAGCATTCCTGACGAATTATAAACCGCGCCCTTTACATATTTTACAACATTTGTTTTATCATGCCATACCTCAATATCTGCCATATCATCTCCATTTTTATTGAGGATAGTGATTGCTTGTTTAATATGATATGTAGAACTGTTAAGATCTTTAACATCAATATTTACCTCCTGCAAACGCACAACCGAACTGGCGTAAGGCAATAAATCCTTAGGTATCAAACTTGCATCATATCCCTGCTGTGCCTTAACATTAACCGCCAACATCATTATAAGTAAAACAAATATTCCCGTTCTTATCATTTCTTTTTGAATATAAGTTCGTCTTTTTCTGATAAGATCACCTTGTTATAAAATTCCTTTAAATACGGGTATTCATCGGGTTGATAAACAGATTTGTTTAATTGAATTACGTGTGCAAAAGTAAAACCGCTACCATTATCATCCTGCTGATAATCGGTTACAAAGCTACCTCCGGATAGTGGTAAACCTAAATTGACGTTTTTAGGTGCATTCTCAACGGTGTAACCATCCGGCAGGTGCATAGTTAAAGTATACCGAACTATTGATGGCATACCGATGTCAACCGGATAGGTACGATCAGCCAGTTTGTATGGATTAGTAACAAGCCGGTTAATAATATAAGGGTCAAACGCTAGCCGGTCATGATCAAGGTTCTTAAACTCCTTAATTTCTATTTCATAAATCTCGGAAATCGGCTGGTCAAGGCTATCAATACCCGTAATGTTCGATTTTAATATTCTGAATTTGGTTGATTTGCTGTTAAAGTCTTCTATATACTCGTCAACGCTGTTAAACTTCTTAATCTCCTGTCTTTTCAAATAAGCTTCATAACCCATAGAGTAGTGGGTCATAGTTCCTTTAATTTTACCATCAGACTGTAATGTAAGATCAAAATGGTAAGTACTGTTTCTTTTTTGTGGGGTGCTCATATCCACCCAGTAAGATGGCTTATCCAGGCTCATTACACGGCCCTGATCATTAATACACCTTAAAGGCAACATACCAAACGGCATTAGCGGGTCTGTGGCATCCAGTAAATAAGTTTTATCGCCGATAGTTAACTGGCAAACCACATAATTAAAGCCTGTCATCATGGGATAAAGCCTGTTTATTAAACCATTTTGCCTGGTCGACAATAATACGGCATCAGCATTTAACCCAGCGGCGTTTAAACCGGTTGTTAACGCCAGGTTAATGTCGGCAACATCGCCTGTATGATTATTAAACGCTTTGCGTATACCGTCTGTGCTTCCACGGCCGTACATGTCATTCCACTTAATACTTTTTTGTATGTAGGTATAAATGCTTTTTGCTTTCTCAAGGGCATCGGTTTCACCTGCAATAACCGGGGTTATTTTATCTTTAAGTAAGCCCGTGCGCCTAAGTTGTGCACCAAAATATTCAGCATGCTTCAATTCATAATCAACATCTTTCCAGTCTTTTGCAACCTTTATGTTAGCACTGGTTGTTAACGAGTAATAATCAGATAATTCAAAGTTAATAGCCGATACATAGTTTTTTACTGATGTCATATCATCCTCCACTACAAACGCCGGGATATCCTTCATACCATAGGTATAATGTGAACAGCCGCTTTTAGCGCCGTGGAATTCAAAACAATCATTTTCGGCCACGCCAACGTTTTTTGATAAAGCCAGAGGGCCAACCTTGGATACATTGTAATTCCAGTAGGCGGGTATATGTACATCATATTCAGAGTAAACTTTTGGAATATCACTTTGAAATTCCCAAGAATGGAAATCCTGAAACCAGGGTGATGTTAAGCGGTAACTGTATTCAATAATGCACCCATCTTGAATACCGGGCATAGCAAACTTTAGCCTGCTCCAATGTTTGGTGTCAACCTGGTTATATACTTTCTTTGGGTCTAATTCAACAGTTTTAGTATAGCCATTTTCATCCTTGTAAGTAGTAATACCTTTTATATCCTGTACTTGCTCATAAGTTGTGCCATCTTCACTATAATATGGTATTTCTATATTACCATGGTTATAGCCACCCTTATCAAAAATTTTTATTTTAACATGGTACTCAAAAACCAGGTCTATATTATCATCGTCAATAGGTCTTATTTGTGAACGTCCATATTCCATCAGAACCACCGCATGAGCCGAAGTATCTTTATCGTACTTCTTCATATTGATTTCTTCCTGTGAAAAGTTTCCGTATTGAAAATCCTGGGCTTTTAACGTAATTGCTGTTAAAACAAAAAATAATAAAAATAATAAGGTTTTTTTCATTTGGTTTAAAAATACTTAGGTGGATGAAATTAACAATATTTTAAAAAGATTTAAAATTATTGTGACCGAATGTTTGGTATACTTTTGCACCTTTGCAAACTGATAATTATATAATGAAATTGAATTTAAAAAGACCGCTTGCATTTTTCGACCTTGAAGCAACCGGGACGAATATAGGCGCTGACAGAATTGTTGAAATTTCTGTTATCAAACTTAACCCTGATGGAAGTGAGGATGTTAAAACGTGGCGTGTACATCCTGAAATGCCAATTCCGCTGGAATCATCATTGATACATGGTATTTACGATGAGGATATAAAGGATGAGCGTACGTTTAAGCAATTAGCTGCCGAAGTATCTGAATTTATTGGTGCCAGCGATTTAGCGGGATTTAATTCCAATAAATTTGATATCCCGATGCTGATGGAAGAGTTTTTGCGAGCAGGCGTAATATTCGATTTGGAGAATCGCCATTTTGTTGATGTGCAGAATATTTTCCACCAAATGGAGCAACGTACATTAAAAGCAGCGTATAAATTTTATTGTGGTAACGATATTATCAACGCGCACTCTGCCGAAGCTGATACCCGTGCTACTATGGAAGTTTTGCTAGCGCAGATAGAAAAATATGAAAACGTAGAGTGGGAAGATAAAAAAGGCAATAAGAGCATCCCGGTTACTAACGAAGTTGAGGCCTTACACAAGTTTACCAATTTGAATAAACCTGTTGATTTTGCAGGCCGTATGGTATATAATGAGCAGGGTGAAGAATTAATAAACTTTGGTAAACATAAAGGCAAAAAGGTTGAAGACGTTTTTGCTGTTGAACCAAGTTATTATTCATGGATGATGCAAGGCGATTTTCCTTTGTACACCAAGCGTAAGCTCGAAGAAATATATAGCCGCTTCACAGCTAAGAAAAATGCTGAAAGGCAGGCCGCCAGGCCCGCGCAGCCAAAACCTGTTGAAGCCGCTGCCCCAAAGGATTTTAAAAAACCTGATTTTCAAAAAAGCAATAATCCGCATCACGAAAACAGGCCCTATAAAAAACCGGAAGAACCAGCCAAACCGGTTAACGACGATATGCTGCAACAGTTGGCACTGAAGTTTAAGAAGGGGTAAGTTAGTGAATAGTTGATTGTGTTAAGTTAGTTGATTAGGTTGAATTAGTTGATGGAGTTAAACCACTCACTTAATCAACTAATTCAACCTAATCAACCGATTTCAAAAACTCAATATTCCTTTTCAATCCATCAAACTTGGTGCGTTTTACAGCTGAGTTTTTGAATACTTTTTGAAAAGTTTCGTGTGTAATATCTTCCCAATCTGTTTGCTTCATACCTAATAATTCGGCATGTGGAGTAAACGAAGGTTCATTATGCAGCACCGAAAATTTATTCCACGGACAAACATCCTGACAAATATCACAACCGAACATCCAATTATCCATTTTGCCCTTAAACTCGGCAGGAATCTCATTTTTTAGTTCGATAGTAAGGTAGGAGATACATCTGCTGCCATCAACAATATAAGGCCCAACAATGGCATCGGTAGGGCAGGCGTCAACACAACGTGTGCAACTGCCGCAATGATTAGCGGTGGGTTCAATATCATATTCCAGTTCAAGGTCAATAATCAATTCAGCCAAAAAGAAAAATGACCCTGCTTTTTTATTGATGAGGTTACCATTTTTACCAATCCAACCCATGCCTGCTTTTTTAGCCCAAGCCCTGTCCAAAACCGGTGCCGAATCCACAAACGCACGGCCGCCAACCTCGCCAATTTTTTCGTTGATAATGTTTAGCAGCTGCTTTAACTTATCTTTTATTACATGGTGATAATCAGCACCATAAGCATACCTTGATATTTTGGGCGCTAAAAGATCTTGCTGATCATTGTCGGTATAATAATTCAGTCCCAGGGATATAACAGATTTAGCCCCATCAACTAACAAACGAGGGTCAAGGCGTTTATCAAAATGGTTTTCCATGTATTGCATCTCGCCATGCATGCCTTTTTTTAGCCAATCTTCCAGGCGTGGTGCTTCTTGTTCTAAAAATTCAGCTTTAGCAATCCCGCAAAACATAAAGCCAAGGTTTTTGGCCTCGGTTTTAATCATGTCGGAATATGCTTGTTTCTTAAGCTGCATGGTGCAAAGATAATACAAATCAAGCTTTTAAAATGTCAGGTTGATTATAAACAAAAAGCCCTTTCTGGTTATCAGAAAGGGCTTTAGATATTTTGTCTTAACAAAATTAGAAACTATGCCTAACGTTATTGCTAAATGTTTTGGTAGTCCAGTAACCACTGTCTAAAATTCTTCTAACGGTCATTAATGGATCTTGTGGGTCACGTTTATCAGCTAACTGGAAAGCCAGTTTAATGCCGCGTTTATGTAACTCAGGTAAGTTTTGTGCATTCCATAAACCAAAAGGATAAGCAAAATAAGTGATTTGTTTACCGGTGATCTCTTGCAATTTTGCATCAGGTTTATCTAACTGTATTTGCCAGTCTTTTCCTG
>Ga0302218_10000503_pt1 | contig 13462 bp, 18 predicted proteins | sample II_Palsa_E1_1_FD_194567 | JGI IMG/M metagenome (GOLD analysis project Ga0302218, IMG submission 194567) | Peat permafrost microbial communities from Stordalen Mire near Abisko, Sweden - II_Palsa_E1_1 | ecosystem: Environmental > Terrestrial > Soil > Palsa > Peat permafrost | place: Sweden... | reverse complement strand
ACTTTATTGGGAATACCCCTTCGTCGGTCGGTGTTTCGCCAGGCGACCACACGATCGGTGTGAAGAAGAAAGGGTATAAAACTTGGGAAAGAAAAATCAAAGTCAGCAGTGGAAGGGTGAACGTCTCCGCCGAATTGGAGGCAGAAGTTAGCCAGATTCCGACCGGAGTGGCCACAACCACGGCATCGGAGTCGGAGGAATCGAAACAGAACACAGAACCTGCTGTCTCGGATCATCCAGTCGCGCCTGTTGCACTGGCGAATGGAACAGCCAGCACAAGCACTTCAGAAAGCTTCGGTGCAGTTTCTTTTACCTCCGACCCAATCGGGGCCGAAGTCTACGTTGACGATGCCTTTGTGGGAAAATCTCCTGTTACTTTGAAGCTCAAGCTCGGGCACCACTACGTCCGTATGTTTGCAAAGGACTACAAGAATTGGTCCGAGCAATTTACGATAGTGACCGGTCCGGAATTGCGGCTTACGGCGGTTTTGGAAAAGGCGAACTAGTCAGCAGTTTTGAAAATCGCTAAGTGATTCCGTTTTGTTTTCTTCGTCCGACGAGTTTCGGTCATTGCGGCAATTGGGAGTCCCATCTTCGGTCTCTCCTATGGCTTAGTGCACGTACCGTCGCTGTATTGCCAACAACTAACACCGCCATGGTGAGAACGGGCCCCGCGGCCCGTCGCTTTACTGCTGGTGTTGTCGTTACATAACGCGCCAACCCGGTGACGAGGGGCCTGTGCTTGGCTCGCACCGAACGTCGCGATGCTCGCGAGAGCGATTGTAAATAACACCTTCCGCGCTGTTTGTTTGATGTTCATCGGAGTTAGAGACACCTCCTTTTCGCGGATTGTACCACGAGCAGGTTTGAGGTCTGAGAATAGGAGGTCGAGTGAGTCGGAGGCACTTGTCCGGTTATCCGACTTATCAGGAGTTACCTATCTTTTGCTAGAGGGGCTACCGCGAACACTCAGCGATGCCCGCAATCCAGTGCATTCCCAAAGCACCGTCCTTTTCGAGCACGGTGATATCGCTGCCGGGGGTGAGAACCGCATAACAGCCGTCGCTTACGGGAATCCTTCTCGTTTTGCCGTCCGCGCCCCAAGAAACCACTTTCACCTCAGTGCGGTCTCTGCCTTTGTACCGACTCTCGACTCTCGTATTGCGAGATACAGCCGCGGATGAGTCCATCACTGCATTTGCAACAACGGCCGCGCAAGCGACCCAAGGTATAAATGCGATTGCAAGATATCCCTTTCTAGGAATGTAAGAGTTTGAATTGTCGTCATCGTCGTTCTGCTTCGCCCAACCCAGAATAAAGGCTCCGACAAACCAAAGAGCAGTCATGCCGAGAAGAAATCTTGTCTGCTCGACTGGCGGGTATGAGTAATCTGCAAGCCACAAGCCAGCGCATCCTACGGCGAAAATAGCGATGAGCACTTTCATGACTTACTTTTCTCCAGGTAGCACCAGGCTATGCGAACCGCCAGAGATGTCATATTGGTTTGGGGTCAGGGTATGGGAACTGGTTAACCAAATAGAGCTGGCAAACTCAAGCGCCTGGTAAACGCGCAAACCGGACATGTGCAGTATTGGAACTGGACTTCTCCGGTTATCCGACTAATCGGGCAGTAGGATTCCAATTGCGAAAAATCGGGTACGATAAACGTCCACTATTTCGCTAAGGCAGTTCACCTAGCCACGGAAATGCATACCAATGATTTGGCCCGCTTATAAACCTTAGCGGGAAAAAACCACGCCGTGGGGTACGCCGGAACCCTTCCAGCCTTGCGGCCACTCTCGATTGGCGAAGTCGAATCCGGGCTTGCCGTTCGCGTCATGGAAGGCCGTGTCGATGGCCAGCGCGCCCGTTGCCTCATCGAGTTTCAGCAAGTACAACCGATTTTCCGAGCCGGTTACGACCAGGCGGCGCGTCTTTTCGTCCCAGCTCGTCCAGTGCGGAAAATAATTGTCGCTCAGCTTCAGCCGCGAAACTTCCACCGGCTTCGCGCCATTCGAAATGTCGAGAACGATCAAGCCGTGCATCGCCGGAACGCTTTGCATCAGAAAATGTCCCACGATCGTTGGCACGCCGCAGAAGGATCCGGGAAACGTCCAGACGAGTTTCGATTTTGGCTCGTCGCTCGCGATATCCGTGATGCGTTCGATTCCGCAGCCCAGCGTCTGCACGTAAACCGCACCATCGGCGCCCAGACGTGGCTCTTCCGGGCTGATCTGGCCGTAGTGGTTCGCACCCACATCGAGATTTTCCGTCTTCAGCAGCTTCAGATCAGACAGGCGCCAAACCTGATAGGTGACGCCGCTGAAAACGTATTCGTTGTGCATCGAGGAATTCGTGGACACCACGCGGTCAATATCCGGGATCACGACAAGGCTGTAGGGAGTCAGCAGCGCGTCCGGAAACGCTGCGTCCGCCGAATTCGCCGAGCGAATCACTTTGCCCTGATCGTCAATCTCCACCAGTCCGCCGCTCTGTCCCATCGAATCTTCACTGCTTCCGGGATGCCGATGCTGGAACGCAGCCAGCACGTGCCCGTTTGGCAGACGCAGGTAGGAGTGCGGATGCATGTAGCCGTCCATGTCCGTGAACGACGTTACGACCTTGGGGTGCAGCGCATCGCGCACATCGAAAATGAAAGTGCGGCCGGCTTCGTGATCATTAGCAAACAGCATCCTGCTCGCAGGCATCACGTATTCCGTGTGATGGACACGCATCGTCGGCTGGTCGGTAACAAGCGTCGTGATCAACTTGCCGTAGGTCGGCGAAGCAGGATCCGCATCGATCACCGCGAGAAAGTCCATGTTCTTTTTATCTGCGTCGCCGGTCCAGGCGAACAGATAATGCCCCGCTGCGGTCGTAGCCGCCGCAGTATCCTGCGGAAACGCCGGAACATTCGTCACGCAAAGCATCATGATGAGACATGTAAGAACCGCGACTGTGCGCGACACAAAAACCTCCGCTGGGGGGAACTGTTATGACCTACGCGTAAGTGAGCATATCAAATTAGCTTGGAGCTGTACCAGCAACCGCAACTTGCAGGAGTGGGTCGGGTTTCGACCAAAGCGCGACCAGTCATACTCCGAATTGCGTGGAAATCCGAGTATGTGCCTGATTAACGCGCTGACCGGACAAGTGAAGCTCTACTCCAAATGTCCGGTAATCCGACTAACCAAGCAAGTTAAATTCATTAGGGAAAAATGCAAAAGCGCCACAGGGGAAGAGCATGCGGCGCACTGGGCAGTGCTCCTCTCGCTCTTACATATGCTTCCAATTATCTAGCTTCAGTTCGGTGCGACCCAGGATGCTCGGCGGAGCATTGGGCGGAGCCGCTTTGATCTGCAAACGTTGAATCCGGTTTCCTACCAACCTGAATACCAGACCAATTATTGCGGCTCCGACTAGAAAGACAGCGAGGGGGAGAAGAGCGAGATTGATTCCTCGGATGCCGAGTTCATACCCCAGCAATGAAGCCAAAGGAGTACCCACGAAAAGCCATAAACCTGTGCCCACCGCCAGAAACGAGAATCCCTTGCTCATTTCAATCTTGAGGCTTTCGCCGCACTGCGGACATTTGAAGGTTTTGGCCAGCTCGAATCGGTTGCCAAGGTCAGTGCCACATTTCGGGCAGCGGTTAATTTCTGGGTCGTCGCAAGGGCGAACCACTACCCGCGGAGGAAACACAGCATTCGCAATTAGCTTTACGGCTAGACCCAGCGGCCACAATGCCAAAACATATACAACGACAAACTGTAACCCTCGAAAACCAAACTCGTAGGTTAGCAATGCGGAAACGAGGTAGACAGCCGCTGCTCTAATCCTGTGCCCAGTCTGCTTGATCCTCAGTTTTTCGCCGCAATTCGGGCAGTCGAACGATTTAGTGAGCGAAACGGCTTTCCGATCTAGGGCGGCCTCGCAACGCGGGCACACGCGCCATGGCGGTTTCATCTTGCACCTGGCACCATCTTGTCATACGCCTGTCTCAAAAGCGCTTGTATTTACTATTGTACGCCTTTGTAAACTCGCTTGCGACGAGCAAACAACCAGCCTCGAAACCGTCAAGTCCTGATAAACGCGCTTACCGGACATTGACAATGCCCTTTGCATCCTTCGCCACCCTCGCAGCCATTTAACGAAATCTCATCGCCAGCCGTCGGGAGGCGGCTACCGATGAGGAAAACCAAATGGCGCGCTCGAGTTAAACTCAAGTTTGGATTGCCCGATTTGCAGCAGGCAAGAACTGAAGTGCTGGTTAGCCTGCGATCCCCAGAATCGCAGCGGAGCTATCAACACTCAATTGATGAATTTGTCCTTTGGTATTGCTCCGAACCGCGCCTATCTTTCAATAAAACCGTCGTCACTCGATACCGAATTCATCTTGAGAGCCGACAGCTAGCTCCTGGAACCATAAATGTCAGGCTCGCGGCCGTGCGCAGACTCGCTTATGAGGCAGCGGATTCGGGGCTACTAAGCCCTGAACTGGCTGCAGGCATCCGTCGGGTAAAAGGATCAAAAAAACTGGGAATTCGTCTCGGGAATTGGCTGACCGCCAATGAAGCTCGTACGCTATGGCAACTGCCCAACGAACACACGCTGAAAGGAAAGAGAGATCGAGCGATTTTGGCAGTTCTACTCGGCTGCGGACTACGGAGAGGTGAACTGACCGAACTCACGCTTGACCATCTCCAGCGTCGCGAAGACCATTGGGCAATCGTTGATCTGATCGGGAAAGCCGGCCACGTCCGGACAGTCCCAATGCCCGATTGGGTTAAGCAAACCATTGATGATTGGCTAATTGCAGCTGGAATCTCGCATGGCAAAGTGTTTCGGTGCGTTTGCCGGAAAGGTACAGTCTGGGGCAACCGCATGACTGAGAAGGTCGTCTGGCACGTTGTTAAGCAATACGCGCAACAACTGGGAATCTCGAAACTCGCGCCACATGACCTTCGACGATCCTGCGCTCGCCTCTGCCACGGTGCAGGGGGTGAATTGGAGCAAATTCAGTTCTTGTTGGGACATGTTTCAGTGCAGACAACGGAAAAATACCTAGGTTGCAAGCAGCGACTCCGAGAGGCTGTCAATGACGGGATTGGGATCGGGCCCAGCCCCAGCCCCAGCTCCTGAGCGCAGTCGAGCTGTCGGGGTCACAACACGTCAGCAGCTGACTACTAGTTCCGCAAAGCCCAAGCGGAAATAGATTCGTTTCAAATATCCGTACCGACCCCGGATGCGACGACTCTCGGGCACAACCGCGATACCTGGGTGACTCAGACTGCGTTCTAGTTCCAGCTTTTCGACGTTGAGTGTTCTGCAAGTGAAAATTACGTATTGGTTCCGGTTCCAGCCGCTCGCTGGCACCCCACACGGCCGAATTGGCGGCAGTTATGGCCAACGTGGCGGAGGAGGCTGCAGTAAGTGCCTACACTGTGGTTCTAGCGATGGCTAATGCTCGGCGGTGGGATTCCGGAGTGGTCCTAATCTTGGGTGCTTACCTCGCCGACTATTGCAGTCTGCTTCTTGTGTGGTAGTGCCTGCTGGGCGCGACGAGGAGACCGCAATAGCCTAGCTTCCTGACGTTTCACTTTCTTCTCTGCCAACTGGCGAATCCGTTTCTCCTCCGGGCCACTCTTCATGCATATTTCGTGAAATCGCCCTCCTGTGATTTCATTAGCAACCTTGAGAGCTTTGCGGCGGAAGCGAATCTCCTCAGGTGTCGGCACTTCAAAATCAAATCCTTTCGCGCCTTCCTCAATCATACAAGCGGTACCGTATGCAACTCGGAACATGTTCCCTTGGAGGGGCTGCCCTTCGTCGTCCTCGGTCATTGCAACCTCGAAAGGTGTTAGCGACGCTCTGTCGACGTTCATCGCCTCCTCAGCAGCCATTGCATGCCTTTCCTCTGCCGACGGAATCACTCCGAGATTGGCTAGGAGCTGATGACCGAGCCGACCGTCTTTCTGGATTTTCAGTGCGTGCTGGACAGCATGCAGGGCGTCGTATCCTAGCCCGTAATATTGTTCGCGCATTTTCCGAACTTCAGCGTTCATCTCGTCCGACCGAACGATTTTAGTCACCGTCGCACGGTCCCTCTGTTCCTCACGGGCGATTTGTCGAATGCTTTCACCGCCCGCGTACCTCAGCATTATCCGCTCCGATTGTGGCGGAGGAACGATGGTTCGCGGGTTTTCGGTTGACTTTGGTTGGTTTTGGTTGGCGGTACGCAATTGGCGCGGACGAGTCTTCCGAATTTTCTGCATTGAGGTCTTGACCCTCGTTATGGCCATGTTGGTCTCCAACTCGAATAAATTGCTTCCAGTGGGAACTGAAAACTCTTTGAGTTTTCTTTTAATGATAGGAGCCGGACGAATATCGTGCAACGGTGGTTGTCAAGACTCGTGCGCGATTTTTCACCTTCATTCTGATTTCGCACGGTGCATCTACGAAGGTCTAGAAGGAAAATCAACTAATCGATATCTTCCGAGACCATGGATCTTCTGTTGATCTCTCATCCGGCTGTTCGGGGGATCGGGTCCCTGGTGGTTCCGCGGCCACGATCGCTGCTGTAAATGAAGTCGGTGGAGTTGTTTCGCTCGACTCCAGCGGCGGTGCAATATTCCTTGAGTCGATAGGCAGCAAATTCACGTTCTGCGCCGCCCATTTTGCAGCCAGGCCGTTTAACGGACTCTTGGTATTGTATTCTTGATACGCAATCATTCGCCCAATCCGAATCACCAGGTCATCAAGGCCTTCGGATGCGGCCCAGAAATCACCTATGCAGGCCATGGACTCGTTGAAATTGGGATGAAACACTGGCGTCAGCATGCGACATTGTGGGGCGCGACGTGGATACCCGAGCGAAAGGTTTGCTTCCAGGACGTGCAAATTCCGTTCGAGAATTTCTCCGTTGTCCGCAACGTAGAGCCCCTTGATGTGGTACGTAAATCGATAAATCTCTGGGGGCATTCCTGCAGTTCCGGTTATTTCAATCAAAGGCCAACCCGCCAAACGGTTGGTAATGGTCTGGTGATCAAGGAGCAGCCGGCGTGTGCGAGGTGATGGCATGAAATTTCTTGTGGCTCTACGCGAGGACACCGGTTTTTTTCCAGCGAGCAATCTCGTTTACGTGATATTGCAGATAAACAGTGCTGAAGAAAAATGTCATGGCTCCCGTCAATTCGAGACCGATTTTTTCTCTCGAATTGTAGTAATCCAGCATTGCGTCTCGAATCTTAAAGATTCCGATGATGTAGAAAATTAGCCCGGCAACGAAAAGAATACCCCCGATGCCGGTCACGATGTCCCGGTGTGTGGCTCCGCCCACACCGAGTCCCACTATTCCTGAGAGAATTCCGGCTGGGTACATCGCGACATATACCATCGCCTGGTTGCTGCCCGAAAGTTTTCGCGCCCAATTTGCGAGGACGAACGCCCAAGCACAGTTGAATATCTGTCGGGTAAGAAAACCCAGGATCAGAACTATGGCCCAATGAAGATTCGGCGGCAAAGGTACGAGAGGTTCAGGCGAAGCAGCGGCTGTTACAGCGGCGGTCGCTGGAGCGGGGATGTTTCCCAGGACCTGTGAAACCGGAATCCAGTCTGTAAGCCCCTCACTCTTTGCCAGATCGCTGAGTAAGACACGGCCGGATTGCACGTATTCCTGCAATTCCGCTAACGTATACGGGCCAAACTGTTCTTCTCCGCGACGTACAAAGTAATCCATGGAGGTCCACCCCTATGACCTAAATTTTTTTCCGTCACTATCTCGATCCACGGTACAAACGTCAATCACCGCCCAAACCCAAATCATGGGAGCCGCAAAACCTGCGCTGAATATCGTGATGCACAGCTGAGTGATCGCCTTCCTCCTGTAACCTGCATAAAAATTATGGGCTCCTACCAATCCGACGAGTACACCTAGCACGATGAAAGTAGTGCGATTCCTTGCATTTTCATCGATCGCAAAATCCGACATCGTCGGAATCGCTGCAACCATCACGGGCGAGGTTGCAGCTGTTGTCGTCGTCGTGACTGCCGACACCGGCTGTGAGCCGAACAGAACGCTCCCCACTCCGAACGTGTGCCCTCTTGGCGTGTTCAATGTAGCAGCGGCGCCCGGGACAGGGGTCTGTCCCGGAGGCATCGGCGGAGGCGGAGCTTTGACTCTTGCTGGTGGCGCGGTGGGCCCACTTTGCACGGCCTGCTCGTTGAGTGCCAATCCCAGGGTCCGCGATATCGCGGGCGCGGTTGTTCGCGTTGCGTTAGCCAAATCCGTTCGCGAAATATTCAGTTCCGGTTCTTCCGCTGGCGAAGAGCTGCATCCGAATACCGTACACCCGCCGTTTTCCTCGTAGCAATCGGCGTGATGCGGCGTCCCGCAGCCATCGCACACTTTCTGATGCTCCGTTCCAGCCTCAATTGCGCCGCGGCAGTAAGGGCACACTGTTGCGGGGGTCATGCGCGGTGCTTCTCCTTATACCGGAAGGCATATTTCCCAATCTGTATCAGGTCTCCATCCTGCAGGACACGCGTTTGAACGGAATTTCCAGCGATATATGTCGGTCCCATAGCCTGAAGCTGCACGCGCGATCCGCTGATAGCAATGGCGGCGTGCTGAGGCGCGATGTTCGAATCCTTAAACAGATAAATGTCGCAATGTTGCATACTGCCCATGGTAGTTAGCGCTTTATATAGGATGAACTGCTTGCCTGCCAATGGCCCCGACGTAACGTACAACCAGCGATCTTTTAGCGCACTTTCCACGAATCCCATCGCAACTCCAGTCGTGAGCCCGACGAGCGCAAAGCCCACCGCGCGGCTCAGACTCCCGCCTTTCGTCACCACAGAGATCGGATCAAAAACCATTCCGCCAATGGCCGCGCCAATCGCTCCGCCGATGATCCCGTATTTTGTTTTCTTGCCGGACTGCCCGACGATCCCGTACACGATGCCACCGGCGACCCCGAACACAGCCCATGCAATCCCTCGCGCAATCCATGCTGCTGGGTTGCGGTACGATTGCACCCCCATCTGAGCGACGAGGCCCAAATCCAGGTTGTAAATGATGTTTGCGAGAAATTGGAAGACAAAGCCCAACACAACACCTAGTGGAACGGCGAGTGCGCCGCGCAGCAAAGCTTTGCGAACGGAGCGTTCCACGATGCTCTCTGCGACGCCGAATCCGATACACATGAACGTAATTACCGCTGGAATGATCCAGATATTTCCCCAGCCCCCGGCGTAGCCGCGGCCATCTACGAACGCTGGTTCGCATAGTCCCCAACCCAAAACCGCTCCAAGTAGCCCAGCAACACCCAGATAAAACCATCCTTGCAGCAAAAAACTTCCTCGCTCTTCCGCGATTATGGGGGCTTGATCGGACGCGTCGGTAATTGAACCGTAGGATTTCGCGTCACCGGGCTTCGGCGTTAAGATCGGATTTGTTGTGGGTTCGCGCACAACAACTTCAGCTAACTCCGCGGAGGTAATTTTGAGTGGCTCTCTATTGTCGGTGGGCATCGTCCTTTTTCGCTGCGTCGGGATCGACCTGATTCCTCTGTCCTGCAGGGCCCGGAGATTTTCCTGGTGGCGGCCTGACGGCCGCGCTCGGAAGCGTGCTTAATGGAATGTCTGCTGTTTGTCCGGCATTTGGTCCATTGAGCCAATACCCAACCGCATCGTTTGCCTTGTCCAGGAAGCCCTCAATGGGTAGCCCTGTCTGCGGATCGACTGGGACTGGCAGGAGCAGGATTCGAGGAATCAAATACCAGGCAAAGAAGCTACCCAAAATAAAAACCGCCAGATACGAGAAAACGTTAGAAACGATTCTCGCTAATTTCGAGACTTCTTCGTCATTACCGCGAGACGCTTGTTTTTCTTTGTAATCATCCACTTCGTCCGATTCATTTCTAACCGGCTCCGCTTTGCCAGTGGCATCCGCTCTCTCCCCGCCGCGGCTATCCACAAATTCGTACTCGCCCATTCTTTCGAGCCGACTATTCTTCCAACCGAAACACCCTTCCTCGTCGGAATGAGGGTCGTAGACCCAAGCCACCTGCGTGGCAGAAGAAAAGAAATTTTTGTGTATAAAGGTATCGTGGTCCGAAAGAAAAACCCCGAATCCCGGGTGCGAGTGATACCAGCCGACGATGCGATCATCCGGATACTCCCGATCCTTGATTTTGTAGATGTGCTCCCAGGTGTCCTGCGTGAACGTGACGTGGGCGCCGCCCTGTGTCGCGCTCGCTCCCGCAATGCATGCTGAGACTTTCGTAATCCCGCCGTCTTCCTTTCCGATCAGCACGCCGCAGACTTCGGTTTTTCGGCTCGAGCGCGCGTGCTGGCGAATCTGTCGCGCCACTTCAGTGCTGATCTGCAACGACGGTGCGCCGTCTTTTTTCCGCTGGGACATTACGATTGCACTTCGCCCTTGCTCAAAGGTCCAAGGATATTCACAGCATCGCCGTCGATCAGATATCCGATTTCGCGCGCACTACTGCGCGCCGTGTAAATGTCGAACAGGGGAAGTCCTAGCTCGTTCAATCTTCGTGTGCCAAATTGTTCGCTTCCTGTGTATCCATGTACGACCTCGACGGTCCTCATGTATCCGTCGTCCGGGCAACGCCCCGCTTCGTATTTAACCGAACCGACCGGCACAAATAGCTCTTCTTGATTGCCACAATGAGGGCACGTCAATTTGTGAATCACGTCACGACTGAATTCGATTGTCACGGCTTCGCCACCAAGATCAGCTTTGGCCCGCTGCCAGAGCTGTTCCAATCGCAACTCGTCCGACCTTTTTTGCAGTTTAACAATTTCCGGCAGTGTGTAATGACTCGTACAATCCGGATTTTCGCTGTACTCCACGCGATACGAGGTGTGATTCAAGCCTTCGAATACAAAACCCTTGCCGTCGAGAGTCGGTACTCCATGAATCAGCTTCACGGCCTCCTGCACTTCGATTCCAGCGATGATCGATGCAATCGTTGGCGTCGTTGGTATTTTTCCTTCCGTCACTTCTTCATGAGCAAGCAAATTGCACGACATTCTATGTTTTAGAATCGCCCAGTCCACTTCGCCTAAAGTGCATTCATAGCAAGGCGCTCTGCCGGGCAGAAATACCCGGGCCACACCGTTGATCCCTTCAATGGCTCCGTCAATCCAGGGGCGATTGACGGTCCACGCCGAGCGATTTATCCATAAGCGCGCTTCGCGGTTGTCAAGTCCGGCTAGAATTACGTCACTCCACGCAAAGATTCCTAGCCCGCACTCGGTAGTTACGTTCGCCGTCAAGGTTTGCACAATCCCTTCTGCGCAGATTTCTTTGTACACTCGTGCGGCCACGTTGACTTTAAATTCGCCTATATCACGGTTGCGATAGAGAATCATACGGGAAAGGTTGGACTCGTCGATTCGGTCCATGTCTACGACAACGACTTGTCGAAACCCAAGAAGCGCGAGGTTTTTCAGAATTTCATTCCCCAACGCACCTGCCCCAATTACCAAGACGTTGCAGGCCGCAATTTTTGATTGATCCCACCAGGGGATTAACCGCAGCCGACTATAGCGCTCTTCCTGGACCGCACTTTGTGAGGTGGTTCCCATGTCCTGTGGCTCTCAGCCTGCGGTAATTTCCGGCTGCAAGCGGAGGATATCACCGTCTTGAACTTGCGCTTCCGCAAGCGTCTGCGCGTCTTGCACCTGTCTTCCAGAATTCTTGTGATGAAACTTGTAACTGAGTGGGGCACCATCCGGCCCATTCGTCGGCAATCGCAACTTCTGAATGAGTACAGCAATAATTTTGTTGCAGGGAGCGTCATCTGGCAGTTCGACAGGCACTCGTTTGTTTTCCGTCGAATCGTAGACTGTCACATTAATTGTTGGCATGCCTGCTGTCCCCCTGAAGTAGTCGCTGGTTCCGCTTTCGCTTCGTTTCTGCTATCAGAAATTCATCCAGGCGGTTGCGGCCTTGTCCCGAAAAATCCCAACGCTCTGGATCCAGAACGGCATCCGCCCTTACGACGAAATTGAGATTTTCGGCGTTCGGACTGAGGTTGCGGTCCACCATCGAAGTTACGATTCCAAGAAGATTTCCACGATCGTCATAGACCGGTCCGCCGCTATTGCCCGGGCTCACCGGTGCGCTGATCTGCAGCACGTCCTTGTCGGTGCGGGAAATTATTCCGGTACTCAGAGTAAATCGCAGTCCTTCTGGGTGCCCGATCACGAAAACATCTTCGCCCTCGCTGATGTCATGCTTTGCTTCCACGGGTTGCACGAAATCGCCGCTACCGCTTTCCCGCAGCACCCAAATTAAACTCAAATCCAAATCCTTGTGTCGTGCCACAACGTCGCCGCCTGCCCAAGTGCCAGAAGCCATGGCGATCAGCGCCCGGCTTCCGCTCCGGACAAACTTGGATTCGTCCACAACGTGACGCGCCGTCATTAATAAATAGCCGTCGGCGCCTGCAAACAGTAAAACTCCCGCACCAAAGCTGTTCGACGGGAGCTCGTTGTTGGAGGTCCACGTCCTTCGCGCCGGGCTAATTACGGCCACCAGAGGTTTCAATTCCTCGGAAACTTCCTTAGCGTTCAACGGGTTGGCCGAAGGTAGTGACGGAAAACTCGTCTTCGCGTCCAGCTCAACAAGATTTCTGCTTACAATTGCCGGTAATGGGACGAATGCGACGGACAAAACGACGGCTAGGGAAGTGAGTATTCCGCTAACGATGAGGAGGGTGGAAAGGAAAGTCAACCAAGCGATTCGCGTCCTGGGTGGCAATCCACGCATGGCAAAACGCAATACCAGCGTCGCAACGCACAAGAGGGGTAGGAAAAAGACGAGAGGGCTCATCACCACACGAATCCATGACGGAATCGGCGGCGCAAGCTTCGGTTCTAACTGTCTCGGTTGATCTGGAGGCGAAGGCACAACTTCCGCAACTTCCGTCGCCCCAATGACAATTTTTTCCATGGAGCCCGCAATCCTCACAAATTCAAAAAGTGGCTCATTATTCAATAATTGACTTGGACTTACAACAACCCCTTGATACTAATATGGACAAAGAGGCTATAACTCCTCAAGTAAAGCCGACTCGATGAGTCTAGGGGGCGACATTGTTATGCAATCATGTGCCGTACCATTACTAGCTGGCCCTGCGAGTTCACAGTTTCAAAACGTATCAGTGCCAACTTTCTGCTGAATGGGTTCCAAACACCATGAACAATCGAGCCGCGCCGTTGGCCGCGGGCCGCCGGCACGCTGCGCTTTAGGCTTTAGTTTGAATTATCAAGGTTAATGGACAGATAGATCTTTTTGGGCGTCGCAATGAAGTAACCCGTACCCTTGCGGATTCTTCGGCGATTCCACGCGCGAATGCCACTGCTCGCCCGCGCAGATTCAGCGCTACGTCTCGAAAATTTCGGGCCCGCTGCTCGACCGCATTGA
>Ga0302218_10000499_pt1 | contig 13517 bp, 9 predicted proteins | sample II_Palsa_E1_1_FD_194567 | JGI IMG/M metagenome (GOLD analysis project Ga0302218, IMG submission 194567) | Peat permafrost microbial communities from Stordalen Mire near Abisko, Sweden - II_Palsa_E1_1 | ecosystem: Environmental > Terrestrial > Soil > Palsa > Peat permafrost | place: Sweden... | reverse complement strand
TTCCGGCGAAACAAAAAGCACGAAGAAGATCGCGCGCAACCATGAAGTGGAACTCGATTCGCAATCAGGATTAATCAGTATTATGGGCGGCAAATGGACCACCTATCGAGCCATGGCCCAGGACACCATCGACGCCGTGCAAAAATGCCTTGGCGTTTCTCTTTCGCAGTGCCAAACGCTCCGGCACCGGCTTGTGGGCTCCGAAGGTTATTCAACGGACTACTGGCGAGCATTAACAAAACTCTATGGCGTGACGGAGTCGACAGCGCGACATCTAGCCGGAAAATTCGGCACGCGCGCTTCCGACGTAATGGACTTGGCGAGAGAAAATCCGGAACTCGCACAACCTCTCGTCGAAGGCCTGGCGCCGTTGCGCGCGGAGGTAACTTTCGGAATTCGAGACGAAATGGCAGTTTCAATCGAGGACATTCTGTCACGCCGAATTGGTCTCCAGGCGCATAGTTGGAAGAATGCGATGAGAGCAGCGCCGGTGGTCGCCGAGCTTCTCGCGCGCGAACTCGGCTGGCTGGAATCAAGGAAGCAGGAGGCGCTGAATCAATATCTCGAAAAAATACGCGAGCTCATGGAGAAAGCAGGTCTTGCAGGAACTCCCGTAAATTAGGCGCAATTGTTTGGTCGTCGGGGGTCGACAAACAGTTAACGTCGCTGCGCCGGACGAAGCGGCGTCTGCAACCATCGGACGATGGGCTCCGCTCTGTCTCGAAGATTATTGCTTACTGCCGAGAAACGACTGGACGGTTCAACGTGCGTTTTTGAATTCGTTCGCACGAGCAGGGTCGGTGGCCGCGGTTCCTTCAGCCAAGAGATAAACGGCGTTGTGATTCGCTTGAGGATTGGCGAGGCCATTGCGAGGAACTGGTTAGACCAGCGCCGATAATAGAATCGTAGCGAAAATAATCCGTCGCGAGTTCGGCGCCCAAACTCCGCGCTGCTCTTTGCAACGAGCGCTAAAAGAAACACCCTCGCTCTTGCCAGCGAGGAAATCGATGCGCGATTTGAGACCGTAGCAAGATTGGAACTGCTTTTCGCGCCAGCCGGGTGAATCACGACCGGGGCGTTAGCTTTGGCGCCGGCGGAAAGTTCAGCGATTATCTGGCCAACGTCGGCGGAGGCCTTTGGATGGCGGACTAATTCCGCTTTGGCCGGGGGTGCGGGGACGCGGACTGTCTTCGGGTCTTGTCGCCCCTCGGAGGCCAATCCAGCCGCCGCAGCGAAGGTCATCGTCGGTTTACTCGACATCGATTGCATGGGAATCAGGTTCGCGCGCAATCCGATCGCTTCGTCCGCCTTCAGCCGCGGTGGCATAGGGCGATCTCCGTCGAATTGAAACTCGCGTGAAGCATCCTCGATCATGCTTGCTGAAACTGGGCGGATTCCGCTGTAGTAGGCTTTCAGGAGGGCTTGTTCACAAAGCAAATTTATTATCCGCGGAATTCCACGCGAATAAAAATGAGCGCTATCCATGGCTTCGAGGGTGAAAAGCGCATCATCCTGAGCACCGGCAACGCGCAGGCGATGCTGGATGCAGCCGCGCGTTTCCTCCAACGTCATGGGGCTGGTTCTGCAACGAAGTGAAATACGCTGATGGAGCGGCCGCAGGTCGAGCCGTTTGAGCCTGTCGTTGAACTCCGACTGTCCCGATAGAACGATCTGAAGTAACTTGCCGTTCGGCGTTTCGAGATTCAGCAGCAATCGAATTTCCTCGATGGTATGTGACGGAAGCCCTTGCGCCTCGTCGACAATAAGCACAGCGGTCTCGCCGGCGCGGTAGCGCTCAAGCAGCCAGGCATGCAGGTGTGACACCGCACTGCTCGTGGAGCGCACATCGGACGCGATATGAAAGTCTGCGAGCATCAACTCAAATAATTCCCGGGCCTCAAGGTGGGAATTGAAGATGAATGCCGTCGGTATTCCGTTCTGCTGCAGCCATTCGAGCAGGGAATTGATGAGCGTTGTCTTGCCGGTCCCCACGTCGCCGGTAAGCAGGACGAGCCCCTGCCGGGATTCAACGCCCTGAATCAGAGCATCCAAGGTCGTCTGAGTTTGCCGAGTTAGGAATAAGTGCCGCGGATCCGGGTTTACGCTGAAGGGATTCTCGCGCAGTCCGAAGGAATTGAATATAGACTTGTCCATATCGTCCTCGGTGCGGGGGAAGTTGATTGTACTTGAGAAACATAATGCGCAGCAAGTACAACGTTTCCGAAGATCATCAGCCTGTTTGCGGGGGGCTGTTCTCCTGGTGAGGTCGAATTTCGGCAAATCCAGAGCATTTTGCCGAGATTACTCGGTCTGAAATGTCGCTATCCGAACATGCGAGATTGCCCCACCTGCGTCGCCCGACTGCATTTCGAGGCGATATTCTCCTGGGGGAAAAGTGTCGACCGGAACTTTTAGTGCTAGCGGCACCACGGGATTTCCCTTCAACACATACGGAGTCACACTGAACAAACCAGTCGAAAGTACCTGTTTTCCGGTTTTTTGGTCGATGATTACGTATCGGCACCCCACCAGTGGAGGGTTGGGATCGGACAGACTCGGGTCGTAAATTTGTGCGTACAAAACGACTCTATCGGTTTTCTTGAAGTGATTGCTCCCCGAAGGAGTCAGTTCTACGCCTTGCACGATCATGGGCATACGATCCGCAAGTAAATCAGCATCCAAGTCACTGGAGCCCGCAGACACACGTTGCATTTCATTACTGAATGCCAGTCCGCTTAGGCTGAACGTCTTTCCGTCGTACGGCTCGATTGCGAGGGAAGTCTCGTATTTCCCAAATTTCTGCGCGCCACCCGACAGAACAACAGTCAGCCGATATTGTCCCGGAGCGACGGAGAACTGCGTTTGATAGCGCATCGGCGACTGCGTAAACTTCTGCAATTCCTCTTTTTCGAAGTCCATATTAATTTCGTCGCTAAATCTGGCAGCCACGGATCCATCCGGCCGGTAGGCGATGCCAAGAACGTTTACGTCTGCATGGTATTTTCCCTTTACCTTGGAAAAATCAATCGTCGCAGAGGGCACTTCCATCGCCAAATCCACTCTCGCCTCGTTAATTGAGGTGTAGAAGAACGGCGCTTCCAGCGAGCCTTCGGTAGCGGCTCCCGAGGCTGCCGCTCGCGTCTCAAGCTCTTTTTCGATTGGCTTTCCGGCCAGCATGTCGGAGGCTTTAATGTTGCAGTACCCGCTGCGTGCTCGTACGTTCGCGCCGCCGCGCTCGACCTTGACCTTCAGCGTGTGACAACTGCCCTCCGATGAATCAGTCGGCACATATCCCAGGAGGTAGTACTCATTTTGTTCGTTCGCGATTTTTTGGAGTCCGGCGAACAAGTCGTTTGTATCGAAAATAGGAAAACCCCCGGTTCCGTCAGCCAACATATAGAGCACTTGCTGATTCGTAGCCGCCGATGGCGGAAACGCGGGAACAATTGCTCGCGGCTGGGTGTTGTTGGGGTTGCCATAAGTCCCGGTGTTGTTAACTCCTCCGCGGCTTCCGCCACCGCCGGTGCCGCCCGTACCACCGGACCCGCCTTTGCCGCCTGTCCCGCCTGTGCCGCCTGTGCCGCCTGTGCCCCCTCCACCGCCCCCACCATGTCCACCTCCGCCACCTCCGCCACCACCTCCGTGCTGCAGATAAGCCAATTCAGACGGAGGAGAGACGTGATAAGAGGCGAGAGAGATGCCAGCGACGGTCGATTGCAGTCTTTCTGTTTCAATTAGAGAGTGCGTCGACGCCAAAGTGGAAGCGCCTGGCAGGCTGTTGTTGGGAATAACTGACGAAGGCCCGCGCCCGGATCCGGGCGCAATGTCCGGCGTCACCAAACCGCGCACGTCCAGCGGATAAATTGCGACATTCGCTTTGTTGCAGACGTCAATGGTTGCGGTTAGTTCCGACTCGGCCTCGGGAGAAAGAGGAAAGCCGGATGAAAAAAGGATCATGCTTTTACGCCCTGGAACACTCGCGAGACTTTTTGCCACGCTTCGGACTGCGAGCAACAGGGTCTGCACTCCAAAATCGGCTGCAGCAGCGTCGGTCGAGGGCGAACCCGGAAGAGACAGCCCACCGGAAGAAGACGCGCCGCTCGCAGTTCCGTTGGGATCAACGGCAGAAGTTTTTATATTTTGCACCGCTTGCTTGAGCCGGGCCGCATCGGCGGTGAAATTCTGTTCGACCCGCAGAGTGCCGCCGAAATCCATAACCGCCATCACGCGATCAGGTCCGGCGTTCTGGTCGATGAATTTTGCCGCGGCAGTGCGCGCTTGCGCCTGATCGCCTACATCCATGGTGGAATTGTCAAAGAACAGCACCAGGTAGTGCCGTCCGGATGCGGCAGCGGCGTTTGGATCCGCGCCAAACGAGAAATTGGTGACCGGCTGCTGCTTATTGTCCTCGTAGACCTTAAAATCGTCGGCCTTCAGATCGTGCACGTAATTGCCCTTCTTGTCGGTCACGACAACATCGACGCGCACAGCGCGCGACTCAGCCTTAATGGGAGGGGCAGCTGCCTGTGATGACGGTTGCTGAGGGGGGTCTTGCGGAGCCTGGTGCGCAAGCGCGACTCCAAAAGACCCAATCAAGCGTCCTCCGAAGCTGCCCGCCACGAGAAAAAGCAGCAGAAGAAATACCAGCAAGGCCACTCGGCGCTGCGTCATAGCTCACCTTCCCCTGTTACGGTATCTCAATTACACCATTCTTTGCCGATAGTACCGAGGCTTTCGAGTCTCGCACGACCAAGCGGACGATGTAGCCGCCGGGCTTAACGTCGAAGCCCATTTTCACGGTCATGCCGGTGTGAGACAGCTTCTCGAGAGTCGCATCTTTCAGGTGCAGGTCCACGACTTCCTGGTTTCCGGTGATAAAATTTCCGTTCCGGTCGAACAGCGCCGCCACAACAGTCAGCTGATCCCGGTTTCTTCCGTCTGTCTTTTCGAAACGCACGTGATTTACATCTACTCGTGTCAGCACGGAAAGTTTCGCATCCATTGCATCGCTCTTGAAATATTGCAGTTGAAGCTCGATTGGAACGCCCTGCTGTTCCTCCTGCGAAAAAACCGCCTCCTCAATATCCTGCTTGGCAGTTTCTTCCGGAGTTTGCCCGTGTTTGGGCGCGAAAAAACCACGCCGCGCCTGGATGGTATATTTTTCTTTCGTGGCGAGTGTCACCTTGATCTGGTGGAACTTGCCGTCAAATTTCAACGCTTCTGGAGAGAAGGCAAGCAAATATGTAACTTCGGGCGCCGCCGCCGTCATGCGGAATCCCGCGACAAGGTCATTATTATTTCGAAAGTAAAAGCCGCCGGTGCTGCCGGAGAGGTTCGCCAGCACATCCGATTGGATGGATTGTTCCTGGGATCGGTATAACGTGTCTTGCGCCGCGGCATTCGAGTTGGAAAACCTCGGCGGAGGCCGGCTGATGTCGCCGCCCGCATCGACGGTGTAAAGCCCACGTCCGTCGAGCGTATTAATGAATACGTTCGCGCGCGTGGCCTTGTCAATAACCTCTAGAAGGTCGTACTGGTAAGTCGAAGTGACCAGAAACCCGGGAGAGACAAAAACAATACTGCGTTGTCCCGGAACAGCCGACATCCGACGAACGAGTTCCGTTAACCGCCGAATCACGAACTGCGTGTTGTTTTCTCCCGCGAGTACCATTTGCTGGGCCGTTGACTGAACGAGCATGGCCGCAGCCTCAGTCGGATTATTACTCTGGGTGCAAGCAGCCGCGTCCGCGGTCGCGGCTGTGGTGGCCTGTACGTCGTGTTGGTTTATGATCAAGTCGGCTTCGTAATAACCCATCTGAGGGCACTGGGTCGTGTCGTAAGGATCGTACATGCCAATATAATGAGGTATGAGCTGTTGCACCATCGCGCGCACTTTGGCGCGATCATCCGTGAAGTCCACTTGCGATTGTCCGGAGGTGGTAAACACAGCAACACGTTCGCTAGGTTCCGCCGCAGAGTCCAGATAGCGCAGAGCGGCAAGACGCGATTGCATCAAGTCCTGCGTGCTCAATTCCACGTCATCAAACAGGAGTGCGACGAATCGCGACGGCAGAGTCAAAGTTCCGGAAGCGGGGACGTTCGGCTGATCTCCAGCCGCCTCGCCTCGCACAACCTGTTTCGCAACCGAGGCTGGAGTCTCCACAGAGAAATGCAAAATCGTCTGAGGCCTGCGGTCCTGAGACAGCCGGAAATCTTCCTTGGTCAAATTAGCTACGGCCTTGCCATTCGAATCGTGCACCACCACACGAACCGGGACCAAGTTCACACGCGATTCGAAGGGCGTACTCGCATGCGTATTCACTTCAGGTGTTGCGTCCGAGTAGGATGGAGCCTGCGGCGGAGGAGCCGGAGCTGCCTGCTGAGTTGTGGTGACTTCAGGAGTTGGCTGGGCTGAGGGTGCTTGCTGCGGGGGACTGCTTTGCGGCGATTGCGCCGCCGAAAGAAATGCGCACGGAATCAGCAAACAGCAGAAAAGAGCGCCGATGCGAGCAGTAGTCGGCCCCGAATAGCAACGGCCCGCAGCAGCTTTCATCCGGCACTCCGGTGCGCCGTTCATTTGCGGAAATCCGCGCGATTCCGCTTAAATGCGCGTTGGCGATGGAAGGGCTGAGTGTACTCGGCCTTAGTATGGACGTCAATATCTTGCAGCTCAGCATTTTGGCGTACAAATGAACCCTGACCGTGGTAGTGAGAGGGAGACCCAAATTGCCGTAAATTGAGTTACAAATTGCAACCAAGAGTGGGGTACAATCGCCATCCTATCCTTTTCGATTGCCCGCTGACGAGGTTCACGATGACTCTGGGGACTAAGATGGAGAAGTACCACGGTGTGCAATGCCGTTCGTGCGGAGAGACCATTGCCGTCCCATCTAGAATTGCGAATAAGCAATTCTCGGCCGAACCCAGCGTCGCCGGCGACGGGACCGTCGCAAGCTTTCCTTCGCTGAATCTGCGCTGCCGGATATGCGAGAAGGAAAACTTCTACAAAATGAGCGACGTTCGGGAAATAGAAGAATCCCCCGCTTCGCCTGCGGTCCGCGAGCGGCCGGCCCCCAGCCGGCTTCGTCCGCAAGCCAAGCTATCCAAAGCGGCGAAGGTATAAGCGGAGCCAGATTTTTCCGCGGACGGCCGCTTAGTCAGCAGACGGAAATCATTTCTCACCAGCATCATTTTCCAGTTGAACTCTGTGCGTTCGCCTCACGCGGCGGAGTGCGCTTCAATTCGGAAAGAGTGAAATTGCCCTGAGCAGGTTTTTCTTTGCTCCAATCGTGGTACGTGTGGCATTCGAAACACCGCGCTTCGGCTGCTTCGCTTCCTGAATGATGGCACTGCTCGCAGGTTCGGATTCCCGGCAAAAGAACATCGGAAGTTTCCTGGCTCGTTCTTGCGGCTGAATGGCACTCCTCGCATTTCACCAGCCGGTGTTTGTCATGATTAAACACGGCATGCTGAAACCATCGAACAGTAATATTCGAGTTTGCAACCACCGGAAGTGGCTGGTTCGCAGGAAAGCTTAGCGTATGACACTGCATGCACGTTTTTCTCCACAAGAGTTGTTCAGACTCTGCCGCGCGCTCCGTCACCCACTGATCTGGTGTAAGCACTCGAGGGGAAATAGGGAAGGGTTTCTGAGGCAAGTTCGGATCCGAATTTGTGATGCGCAATTCCGCTGGATGCGTGGCGATGTACTGCCGAAACCTCAGCACTACAAAAGCGTGAACCACCGTTGGAGTATCGTGAGGCACGCTTTCCGCAAAACGTTTATCGAATTGCAGCCCGTGGCAGGCAATGCATTGCTGTGCGTAGGTGACGGGTGACATGTAGGCCCGGGCGGGATTGATCGAGGGAGGTTCCTGTTTCTGCGCGATCGAGGAAGCCTTCGGCTGCGGCACGCCGAACCTCCGCGGCTCGTTGGACGCAGGCGGACGATGGCAATCGCCGCAATCGAGTTGCACGGCCACTCCGTTCGGCCCCATGAGATTCTTTTTCAGATGCACTCGGTGATCGAGTTTAATGGTTCCGGGATCGGCGCTTCCGGCACGCACCGCCGCAAATTCGGGATGGCTGGAGTCGAATCCGTCGATATTTCTCGCGTAACGTATTGCGGAGCCGGCGGCGCGAAGATTGGCGTGGCATTGCGTGCAGCTGGCGTCGCTGGTCGCAGCCAGCCGCAGGCTGCCGCGATGCTCACGATGACACGTTGCGCAGTTCGGGGTAAACAGTTGGTTGGTGTGGTGAATGGGGCCGTCGTGGCAAGTCTCGCAAGCTTGGTCGCTGGCTTTCGCACTAAAAGCTCCGGCCTCCTTTACGTGGCACGAGCTACATTGCTCGGTGAGTACGGCATGACTCACGGACATCTTCCCGCTGCTGTACACGTGATTGTTGCGGGTCAGCCCGTACCAGGCCAGCCAGATAATCGCGAGCGCCGGTACACAGACCGATAAAAGAAAGCGCCAGCGCCGGAAAGGATGCGGACGCTTGAAGTAATTCAGATCGATGCGCTGCGCAAGCTTTTTTGTTTTTAACTTTGCTCGCGGCAAGATTCCTCGCTTCTTTCCCCGAAAGTCAGTAACGCAGGGCCATCACCGCATGCACGCATCCTAGTAGTAGCAGCGCGAACGACAGCGGGATGTGCAGCATCAGCCACCCATGCAGCCAGTGATGGAGCCGCGCCTGCCTGCGCAACTGCCGCTCCTCATCGCATATTTCCTCGAAGCGTTTCACCGTGTCATGCGCTTCGGGCGGTAAAAGGGCACGCAGCTCCGCAAAAACTATACGTGCCGTATTTGCGTTTGCAAGCGGCTGGTTTTGCGGCCCTTTTTCTTGCAGAAACGGACGCATCTCGTTAGCGTAGAAAGTAGAGAGCGGCAGAGCTGCTTCCGGGGCGAGGGCCGTTGTTTGTCCAACAGCGGCGGCGGACCTTGCTGATTGTTTTGCTCCCGGGGCGCTGCCCGATCCTGCCGTCGCTGCAATCATTTCGTCGGTCTCAGCGATCAGTCCGGCGCGGACGTGATCGATTTGCTCGAATATAGTTTCCTTGGATACTTCCGCTGTCATCACGTTAGGCATGTAGTGCTGCAACGCAGCGCCGAAAAGTCCGCTGGCGACAACAATTATGAGCAAAACCATCAAGACGCTGGTGAGCGGACCGCCGAATCGGAAGCCTCCATGGAACAGGATAAGCGGCAGACTCAGCAGCCCAAGCCACAGGTGGCCGCGCATCCAAGTTTGAGCGCGACCTAATCGCCAGACTGGCAGTTTCTTGCGTCCCGCGAGCAAGCCTGCAAATAACATGAATGCGGAGCCAACAATTCCAAACGCGAGTCCCACAGGGCTTCCGCCGCTCGGGCCAGCGGGTGAATGCGCCGCATATACGATGTACACGGCCGTTGCTACGCTTAAAATGATGAGCGAAGCGGCAAGCCATTTTTGATGAGTTCGATCAATGCGCACTTTGGATTTGTCGGCCCAGCCGCAATTTGTTAACGCTTGGTCGTAACCGGAGCCTGATTCAGCAGCCCGGCAAAGAATTTCCGCGGATCCACACGGTGAGCCGCGTCGTGCGGGCAGGCATAGACGCAACTCGGCTCGGCATACTCAGTACACAGGTCGCACGAAGTAGCTTTCTGCTTCACCATGGCTTTCTTATGCCCGGGCGCTGCCGGATCTTCCGCCATCACGTTAAACGGATGAATGTTGATATTCCCGTAGGGGCAATTCTCGGCGCACAACCCGCATCCAATGCACCAATCCTCGATAATCACTTCCAGCGAATTGCGGCGCCGAATGGAGCCGACGGGGCAGCCGACCATACACAATGGATCCAGGCACTGGCGGCAGGAGGTCGCCACCAGGTAATGGTCAAAGCGCAGCCCCTCGCGAACCAGGCGCGTGACGCCGTCATGCGCGTCTGCGCAAGCGCGCACACATGCATCGCAACGAGTGCAACTCGTGAGGTCCAATAACAAGAGGCTCTGCGCTTCCATCAATCCTTGTGTCAGAAAATCGTCGAGCGGCACATTTTGCAACACGGAAAGACGCTCGCGGTTCATTTGCGCGCGTTCCTGTTCCACGACCTCCAATTTCCGGCGCACTTCAGGGAACTCCGCAAGCATGCGCTTGAAATCGTGCGCGCCGATTCGAACCAGCTCCACGTGATCGAGCGCAGTGCAAGTCGCCGTGCGCACATCCTCGCGCAGCAAGCCCGTCTCTCCGAAATATTCGCTGCGCGAAAGATAGGCCATCACCATCTCTCCGCCCAGATGGGATTGCGTCACCTTCACGAAGCCGATGCGCACGAGATAAAAGCAGTCGGCAGGCTCGCCCTGGCGGCAAATCACCTGGCCCGGCGAATAGCGAATGAGCTCCACACTTTCGCGTAAGCTGCCGATGAACTCGTCGGTCAACTCCGCGAATACCGGAACCGCGCGCAAGTGGCTGTCCAGGGCCCGTTGGCGATACGATTTTTCAAGCTGCGCGCGAAAATTCTTGTTGCGCTGCATGATATCGAGAACGTTTCGAAGCATCTCAAGCATGGTGCAATCGGTTTCGGCGCGGACCGTTGCTGACCTGGGATACAAACTCATGCAAGTCATCTCGCCAAAAAGATCGCCCGGATTCAATTCCGCCACCGGGCTGTCGTAATCGAGATCAACCGGCGCATCGATGGGTATCCACCGCTTGTAGGTTTCTTCGTCGCGCTGATCTTGCTGGCGCTGCGCGAGCTTGCTGGAAAGTTTGCCCAGGAATTTCTTCACTGCGCCCTTGGTTTTCACATGGGCCATGGGATTCGAAATCGAAACGCGCGCTTTTCCCTCCAGTATGTAAAAAGCCGTCGAGCCATATTCGCCCTCGCGGCAGATTATGTCTCCGCGCTTGAATTCCCGGCGCACAACTGCGCCGCGGTTCAAGCTAAGAAAAGTTCCCGACACTCCTTGAAAGAAGGGGAGTTGTTGCAATTCCTCAACCGGCACAGGTTCGAAACTGGGACCGGTGCCGAGAGCCGTATGCGTGAAGCTTTTGTTAGTGAGAGCTCCCGTCGGGCAGGAAACCATGCATTCGCCGCATGAAACGCAGGACGATTCACCCATGGCGCGCTGATCGTCGAAAGCAATTCCGGCTGCCGTACCCTTGCCCATCCGCGCCAACACAAAATGGTCGCGAATCTCGCTGCATCCTCGCACGCAACGGTCACAGAGAATGCAAGAATCAAAATCCACTGCGATACTTGGCGACGAGCTGTCTTTCGCGCGCCCCGTGCGGTGCGGCGCAAAACGCGGACGCGTCAGGTTCTCGCGCCTGGCGAGAGCCTCAAGCTCACAATCCCCGGAATGCTGCTCGCGAGTGCACGGGCTAGGATGGTCTGCCATCAATAGTTCAACAAGTGTCCGCCGGGCACGGTGCACCTTCTCGGAATTCGTGTTCACAACCATGCCCGCTTCGACGGGGCGAACGCAAGACGCGGTGAAAACCCGCGCTCCCACATCTACGACGCACATACGGCACACGCCTACCGGGGTTTCATTTTGCTGGTGGCACAAGGTTGGGACTGCAATGCCATTCAGGCGGGCTGCGTCAAACACAGTTGTACCCGCGGCGACCGAAACTTTGTTTCCGTCGATCGTAAGTTCGACGAGTGCGGTGCTGCTCATGCCGGCCTCGAAGCCATCGCCGCTATATTCGGCCGTTTGTCGGCCGTGAAGCAGATGCCTGACGGGCACTCTCGGCGCGACAAGTGTGCGTCCACTTCCTCGCGAAAATGCTTCAGTACGGACGAGATTGGCGCCGGAACCACTTGTCCCAGACCGCAGATCGAAGTCAGCCGTAGAGCGTCCGAAAGCTCTTCGATCAGGCTCATATCGTTCGAAGATCCTTCGCCCATGGTCCACCCGGTAAGCAGATCAACCATCTTCTGCGAACCCACTCTGCATGGAACACACTTGCCGCAGGATTCATTGCGAAAGAACCGCGTAGCGTTCAGCGCCATGTCCAACATGCACGTTCCCTCGGCGCAAACCACCAGCGCGCCAGAACCAAGCATGGAGCCGGCATCCGCTAGTGACTTGAAGTCTAATCGCACGTCAGCCATGGATGCAGGCAGGTATCCCGACGAAGGCCCTGACGGCGCAAAACCTTTCAGTTTTTTCCCGTTGGAAAGACCGCCGGCATATTGAAAAATCAATTCAGACACAGGCGTGCCCATAGGCACTTCATAAACGCCGGGCCGCACAACATCACCGCTCACGCCAATAAATTTAAGCCCCGCGCATCCGCCCGTGCCCTGCGCTTTATACCAATCCACTCCTCGGAGCAGGATCAAGGGCACGTTTGAAAACGTCTCGACGTTATTGATGACGGTAGGCTTGTTCCACAGTCCCTGCTGAACAGGGAACGGTGGTTTATTGCGCGGCTCCGCGCGCTTACCTTCGATCGCTTCCAGCAATGCGCTTTCTTCGCCGCAGATGTACCCGCCGGGACTTACAAACGTATTCAACTCGAAAGTAAACTCACTGCCCAGAATGTTCGTCCCCAGAAGGCCTTGCTCTCTGCATTTCCGAATTTCTTCCTGCAGGATTTTTTCCTGCTCTTCGTATTCGTGGCGGATGTACAGAATCCCAGTCCGCGCGCCTGTCAGCACGCCGGCAAGAATCATGCCTTCGATAACCATGTGCGGCAGGTGCGTGAGTATGAAGCGATCCTTAAACGTCCCCGGTTCGCTTTCATCCGCGTTGCACACGATATATTTTTCGGTGCCGGGCGCCTGCCGCACTAGCTGCCATTTCGATTCAGTAGGGAATCCCGCCCCGCCAAGACCTCGCAGGCCGGAAGCTTTCAGCGTCGCAAACGCAGAATTCCAATCGCCGGATGCGACAACGCTCCTCACGACGGCATAACGCGCTCCGATTTCATTCTGGTAAGGATCTGAGGCGCATTTTGCGTCACGTTTCGGATGCGGAGGGTGCGGCAAAGGCTTACCCGATAGCGCGTCGCCGATCATTACCATCACTCGCTCTTCGGTCATTGCGCCATAAATACGGTCGTTGATGGAAACAGCGGGACCTTCGTCACATCGCCCCAGACAGGAGACGCCACTGACGCGAACGTCGGGGCTGTTCGCCTGCGGAAATGCGTCGTCCAAACTGGCGCGCAAGCCGCAAGCCTGGCGCAGGTGGCAGGACATGTCCTGGCAGACGCGAACGTCCACTCGCGGCGGTGGAGTCAGACGGAAGTGCGGGTAAAAGCTGGCCACGCTATGCAAGCGGGACAGCGGTACATCGATTTTCCTGGCCAAAGTCCTGAGCTGCTCGGCGGGTATGTATCCGAACTGGCGTTGAATCTCCCTGAGGTCTTCGAAAACCAACGTCGCTCTCCCCGCACTGGGAGGAATTCAATCTTCAAGCGGAATACGTGAGCCACTGAGAGATGGGCGTTAAGCATGATTGATATAGCAAATCCCAACTGGCAAGTCCAGAAAGGGAGTGGAGATAAGTTCTCAA
>Ga0302218_10000491_pt1 | contig 13684 bp, 12 predicted proteins | sample II_Palsa_E1_1_FD_194567 | JGI IMG/M metagenome (GOLD analysis project Ga0302218, IMG submission 194567) | Peat permafrost microbial communities from Stordalen Mire near Abisko, Sweden - II_Palsa_E1_1 | ecosystem: Environmental > Terrestrial > Soil > Palsa > Peat permafrost | place: Sweden... | reverse complement strand
CTGGTCGGCAAACAGCAGATGCTGCGTATCGACCGCGCCGCCGCGGGCCAACTGCAAGTGGGCGTAGGCACCATCGACTCGGCGCTGTACAGCGCGTTCGGCCAACGCCTGGTGTCGCAGATCTACTCGGATCTCAACCAGTACTGGGTCGTGATCAACGCCAGCCCGAACGAGATGCTGAGTCCGGAAGCACTGTTGAATATTCGCGTGCGCAGCACTACCGGCCAGATGATTCCGCTGTCTGCGCTGGCGCACATCGAACCGAGCATGAGCCCGCTGCGCATCCGTCACCACAACCAGATGGAAGCAGCCACGATCAACTACAACCTGGCCAAGGGTGTGGCGCAGGACGCCGGCATCAAGCTGGTCCAGCAGACCGCCCTTGCGGTCGGGCTGCCCGATGGCATGCGGGTGGATTTCACCGGCGAAAACCAGCGCCTGCAGCAGGCACAATCCAACGGCATGGTGTTGCTGATCGCCTCGATCGTAGCGATGTATATCGTGCTGGGCATCCTCTACGAGAGCCTCGGCCATCCACTGACGATCCTGTCTACCTTGCCTGCTGCCGGCGCTGGCGCGTTCCTCGCCATGCTGGTGACGCAGACGCAGATCTCGCTGATGGCGATCATCGCGATCCTGATGCTGATCGGCATCGTCAAGAAAAACGCGATCCTGATGGTCGACTTCGCGTTGGTTGCCGAGCGCGAGCGCGGGTTGTCCGCGCCGGACGCGATTCGCGAGGCGGCGCTGGTGCGTTTTCGTCCGATCACCATGACGACCCTGGTGGCGATGGGCGCCGCGTTGCCGCTGGCCATCGGTTTCGGAGTGGGTTCGGAAATGCGTCAGCCACTAGGCATCGCCATTGTCGGTGGCCTGCTGGTATCGCAGCTGTTGACCCTGCTGAGCACTCCGGCAATCTACCTGTGGAATTACGACCGCAAGATCCGCAAGGCCGCGCGTCGTGCCCGCCGTGCGGAAAAGCGTCTGCTGAAAACCGGTGGCATGGCCCCCAGCAGCCCTTAGTTCCAACGCCATGCCGCGGTGATGTTGGGCTTCGCTAACGCTCACCCCAACCTACGCGATGCCGCCAACCTTATGTGTTGTCGCGCACCCCAACCTGCGGGCAACCGCTGTGCTCCCTCCCCTGCTTGCAGGGGAGGGCTGGGGTGGGGTTGCTCTTCGCCCGTTCGAAGATCAAAAGCGTCACCCTCTCCCAACCTCCCCCTGCGAGCAGGGGGGAGGAGCACAGCGGCAAGCAGAAGCGCGAGCAACCTCGCGCTGACCCCTACCACTCCACAACCCCTGCTTCTCGACAGCCTCTGCCACTCAACAACCCGTGCCTTCCGACAGGGTGTGGACTTCAGGCACATACGCCGGGTCGCATAGACAGGCATAAAGTTGGCATGATCGAGACTCTTGTCGCCGCCATCATGCTGTCGTCCGCTGTGGGTCTGCCCGATACTGGCCACTCATCGATATGCTTGCTAGTCACGGAGTTGGGGATCACGGAAGCGCCATGAATATCTTTGCCCCAATGATTCGCCGTCCAGCGGGTACCTCGCTGCTCGCCATCGGCTTGATGCTGGCCGGGGTGTGGGCGTATCTGCTGCTGGGTGTGGCTGCATTGCCGTCGCTGGAGTTTCCCGGCGCGGTGGTGTTTGCGCAGTTGCCCGGCGCGAACACGCAGACCATGGCCAGCACCGTGATGGCGCCGCTGGAGCGTCATCTCGGCCGCATACCCGGCGTGAAGCAGATGGTGGGAAACGCCAGCGATGGCGCGGTGCAGATCCAGGTGCTGTTCAATTTCGGCGTCAACACCGACTCGGCGGTGCGCGAGGTGCAGGCAGCGATCAACGACGCCGCACCGGATCTTCCGGCGATGCCGAGTCCGCCGCAGTACTTCAAGTTCGATACCTCGCAGATTCCTGTGCTACTGGTTTCACTGACTTCGACCAGCCTGCCGCCGGACAAGCTGTACGACCTCACCGACACGCTGTTGCAACCGGCCATGGCGCGGATTCCCGGCGTGGCGCAGGTACAGGTGTTCGGCGGTACGCCGCATGCGGTGCGGATCGAGCTGAACACCATGGCGCTGGCCGCCAAGGGCATCACCGCGAACGATGTGAGCAATGCGCTGATTGCCGCCAACGTCACCTCGCCGCAGGGCACGCTGAGCAACGGTCGCAGCCAGATGACGGTGACCGCGAACGATGCGTTGCAAGACCCGGCGGAGTTCGCCCGCTTGCTGATTGCGGTGAAGAACGGCGCGCCGGTGCGTCTGTCCGACGTGGCCAAGGTGACCGGTGGCGAGCAGGACGAGTACCAGGCCGCGTGGTTCAACGGCAGCCGCACAGTCTCCATGCAGATCAGCAAGCGACCGGAGGCGAACGCGGTGGCCACGGCCGAGGCGGTTCGCGCCAAATTGCCTGAATTGCGCAACCTGCTGCCAGCGGACGTGCAGGTCACCCGATCTTCGACCTCACCCTGACCGCCAAGTCTGCCCTGCACGAAGTGGAAGTGGCGCTGCTGTTGAGCGTCCTGATGGTGGCGATGGTGATGCTGGTGTTCCTGCGTCGCTGGCGGCCGATGCTGATCGCCATGCTCAGTGTGCCGTTGTCGCTGGCCGGTGCATTCGTGGTGATGTGGACACTCGGTTTCTCGCTCAACACGTTGTCGCTGATCGCGCTGGTGTTGAGTATTGGTTTTGTGGTGGATGACGCGATCGTGGTGATCGAGAATATCGTGCGCCACATGGAAGAGGGCACGCCGGCACTCCCGGCCGCACTGATCGGCGTGGATGAAATCGGCTTCACCGTGGTCTCGATTACGTTGTCGCTGGTCGCGGTGTTCGCACCCATGCTGTTCGGCAACAACTTCACCGCGCTGATGCGCGAATTGTCGGTGACGCTGACCGCGGCGGTCGTGATTTCCGCGGTGGTCTCGCTGACTCTGACGCCCGCGTTGTGCGGGCGCTATCTCACGCTGGAGCATGCGGGCGGAAGTAAACCCAACCGTCTGCAGCAGGCACTGGAGCGCTTCGATCGCGGCCTGCTGCAGCGATACGAACGCGCATTGGACTGGGCCATGCGCCATCGCCGGCTTATGCGCTGGCAGCCGCCGATTCTGCTGGTACTGACTGCTGTGTTGGCTATTGCCGTAGCGAAAACGGCGGGTGGCGGCATCATGCCCGAAGAAGACATCGGCATGATGCAGGCGGATATCACCGCAGAGGCGAATATCTCGCCGACCCTGCTGGCGGAGCGCGCGCAGCAGGTGGCGCTGGTGATGCAGGCCAATCCGGCCGTGGAGGACGTCACCACCATCCTGGGCGGCAACAGCGGCATTGGCGCGGTCGGCAACAATGCCACGATGTTCGTTGACCTCAAGCCGTACGGCCACGGCCCGATGGATCGCCACGATCGCGTCAACAAGGTGATCGAGCGGCTCGACAAGCAATACAAGAAGCTGTCCGATCTCGATATATCGATGACCCCACTGCAGTTCATCGGTGGCAGCAACAGCGGCAAGGCGGGGCAGGGCCAGTACCAGTTCCAGCTCAGCAGCAGTGCCGGCACCAGCCTGCAGGAGCCTACCCTCAAGCTGGCGCAGCAGATGCGCGGCGTAAAGGATCTGCGCGACATCAGCACCAGTTTCGACAGCATCGGCAAGCAGCAGATGCTGACGGTGGATCGCGAGGCAGCGGGGCGCCTGAATGTCACGATGGGCATGGTCGATACGGTGCTGTACGAGGCATTTGGCCAGGCCCAAGTGTCGATCATCTATTCGGATATCAACCAGTACCGGGTCGTGCTGACAGCATCCGGCGAGCGTTCCTTGAGCCCGCAGACGCTGTTGAACACGTATGTGCGCAACAGCAAGGGGCTGATGATTCCGCTGTCCGCACTGGCGCGCATCACACCCAGCATTGCGCCGGTCGGCATCCGCCACTTCAACCAGCTCGAGTCGGCCACGATCAACTACAACCTGGCCAAGGGCGTGTCGCAGCTGCAGGGTCTGAAACTGGTCGACCAGGTGATTGCCGCCGCGCAACTGCCGGCCGGCATGCAGAAGGATTACACCGGCAACAACCAGCAACTGGTGGAGGCAGCGACGAATGCCGGCCTCATGCTCATCGCGGTGATCCTGGTCATGTATATCGTGCTCGGCATTCTCTACGAGAGCCTGATCCATCCGCTGACCATCCTCTCGACGTTACCCGCCGCCGGCGTGGGTGCGTACCTTGCGATGCTGATCACGCAGACCCAGCTCACGATCATGTCGATCATCGCGATCCTGATGCTGATCGGCATCGTCAAGAAGAACGCGATCCTGATGGTCGACTTCGCGCTGGTCGCGGAGCGCGAGCGGGGGATGTCCGCGCCGGATGCGATCCGCCAGGCAGCGCTGGTGCGCTTTCGGCCAATCACCATGACTACGCTGGTGGCGATGGGCGCCGCGCTGCCGCTGGCGATTGGTTTTGGCGTCGGCGCCGAAACACGCCAGCCATTAGGCATCGCGATCTTCGGCGGCCTGCTGGTATCGCAACTGCTCACCCTGCTGAGCACGCCGGCGATCTACCTGTGGCAACACGACCGTCGTGAGCGCAAGGCCGCGCGCAAGCAGCTGCGCGCCGAAATCAAACGCCAAAGAGCGCTGCAACAGCAGATCCCTGCGCTACCGAAGTAACGACTACCGGCGCGCTGTGCCCCTCCCCTGCTTGCAGGGAAGAGCTGGGGTGATGTCGCTCTTCGCCACCAAGATCAAAAGCGACACCCCCTCCCAACCTCCCCCTGCAAGCAGGGGGAGGAGCACAGCCAGCTGCCTCGAGTAGTAACCTACGCGGCGTAGGTTGGGGTGAGCGTCAGCGAAGCCCAACATCATTCTGCGGGAGTGTTGGGCTTCGCTAACGCTCACCCCAACCTACATTTCAGCCAGCCACCGTCTCTACTCGCGCTGCGCCGATACTGCGCAGCGCTGGGCTGGTCATGCAGCTGAGTGCGATGACCGACAGGGTCAGGCCCGCGCCCGTGAACAATGTGCTTAGCGAAATGACTTGCAGCAGGCTGCCAGCGATCGCGGCGGACAACGGGCCCAATCCCATGAACGTGAACATCAGTACGCTCATCGTGCGTCCCATCATTTCCGGCGCTACGCGGTGCTGGATCCAACTGACGATGGCGATCTGCGCAATGCCGCCGAGCAGGCCGGTGCAGGCCAGCAGTACGGCGCCACCGACCGTCGAGTGAACCAGCGCCAACACGATCAGCGCCAGCCCGACGATGCTGTCGACGCACAACACCATCATGCCAAGCCGGCCACGCACGAGCTTGGTGGTGAAGCCTGAGAGGAAGCTGCCCAGTAGCATGCCGCAACCATTCGCGGTCATCAGAATGCCCAGCGATGCGGCGCCCAGATCCAGTCGGGTATCGGCCAGTACCGGCAGCCCGACCTGGATCGGTCCGCCGACAAACACCGAAACCACCGCGGCGTACAAGATGAATGCGCGCAGCGGCAAGTCGGTCCAGATGTTCCGGATGCCGCTCGCCACGTTCGCCAGCACGCTGCCGACGGGTGCCTTCGGGTGGTAGTCGCTGTGGATACGGATCAGCATCAGCGAACCCAGCGAAAACAGGAAGCTCACCGCATCGACGCTGAACGCTAGTCCGAGTCCCGCGGAGTCGGCAACGCCTTTGGCGTGAGCATCGTGTGCACCGACCGTAATCAGCACCCCGGCGATCACCGGGCCGATAATCAGGCACATCTGGCGCATGCCCATGAATAGCGCATTCGCCGGCTGCAACTGTTGCGGCGGCATCAATTGCGGCAAGATCGCCGAACCCGCCGGATACGAAAACGCCGTGGACACGCCGATCCCCAGCGCGATCATGTAGATCAGCCACATATGGATCGAACCGGCCAGCACCAGCACAGCCAGCACACTGACCAGCAGCGCATTGACCGCGCGCCCAGCCAGCAACACGCGCCGCGGCGACATGCGATCCACCACCGCGCCACCGATCAGCATGAACACTGCCCGCGGAAACGCGATCGTGGCCAACACCAGGCCCAATGCAGCGGGGTCGCCAGTGAGCTTCAGCACCAGCCACGGCAACGCCACCAGCGTGAACTGATCGCCGATCGCCGAGATCGTGCTGCCAGCAAACAGCAACCTGAAATTATGGTTGGCGAACAGCGAGTCGCCAGACTTCTTCTGCATTGCATTCCCCTTGCGTCAGCCAGCGATAGTTGAATCTTCAGTGTTTGCCGGCCGGCCCTTCGAGCGAAGTATCAGTCGGGTACTTCTTCCTGTGCCATTCACGACCCCACCGCTTAACCTGGCACGATCAGGTGGCAGACGTCTCGTTCCAAGCTGCGCCTACCAGCTGACGCAAGTGGGCGCGAACGTCGAGCGGCCAGCTTTCGGTCAGTGCGGCAAAGCGTTCGCGCTCCCCGCGATAGAACGCCCGTGACGCCTCCTCATGACCCACGAAATCCCCCGTCATCGCCAGCATGAAGCGATCGACCGCTTCCATAGCAAGCCGTGAGCGTTCCTTCCCATCATTCCCACGCGAGGCATGCTCAACGAGCCGACGCAACACCGCTGAGGCACCACCCGGTTGTTGTCCAAGCCAATCCCAGTGACGCGGCAGCAGGGTGACTTCGCGTGATACGACACCCAGTTTCGGGCGCCCCGGCCCTCGCGCGACGGGTTCCGGCGCCAGCTGATCGCGCTGCAGGCGTTCCAGGACGCTGTCCGTGGTACCACGAAAGTCGACTTCGATCTGGCGGCCGGTGCGGTCGTCAAAAATCAGCACGGGCCCATGCGCGCCGCCATCCAGCGCCTGCTTGGCCGCACGTACGACATCAGCCAGAGTACCGCCGGCGATCAGTCGGTGATGGTCAAATGCCACGCAAGTGGTGGTGCCGTGATGCTGCATGAAATCACCCGGGTAAAATATGGCGCCATTCTACCCGGCTCAAATCATCTGTCAATAACACCCGGGTATAACCAACGGTGGCAGCTCGCAGCCGCCGATGGAGATCAATGGTCGATCACTGCACCAGCACAATCCCCCGGTCATTCGCCCTTGGCAGAACGGTTTCGCTCAGTGCAGGCGTGAAGCACTCACGGCTTGGTCAAGCGGCTGCCTGTTCCAAGTCGTTTTGGGCCCGCATCCTTGCGAACTCGCGTCTCATAGGCCTTGCTTACGAGTGACTTGACCGCGGCGGATTTGGCTGAGGCCAGTGCTACCCGTAGTCCAACGACCTTACCGCCCCAAATCAGCTTTTCAAGAAAGTCCGGATACAGAGCCAAGGCGGTTTCTCGATCTTCTTCGCCCACGAAGACGTGAATGAATTCTCCGGATGGCGGCACGGTGACGAAAATCTTCCCTCGTACCCGAAACGACGAAGAGTCGTGGTGCGGCAATTCCGTGACTGCCTCCAGCCCCATCGCGTGCTTGCGGACTGCGTCGATCTTCATGCGAAGCCCTCGCTGCGAAGTGGGTTCAAATGCCAGGCACTGGGTTAAGCGGTAGCTAGAGCGACGGCCGATGATGCGCAAGGATGTTGCCGACCTCGATCACAACGTCCTTCCCCTTGGGTAATTTTGTCGAATTCCCACATGCGTCGACCGCAAATTTCCCATCCAGTTGGGTCAGGAACAATAGATCAGTCTCCCCAAGCGCCATCCGGTAAGCGCCGGAATCGTTCTCGGCACGCAACATGATTCGCTTTGGAACATTCCCCTTGAGCCGCCGCGACAGGTCAATCGTATAGATGTACGCAGTAACGCCCGTGGGGTCGGCTGGGTCTTCTTGAAGTGCTCGCACTCCGATGACCACGCCGACGGCAATATCCTGGCTACTCTGAACCTCAGCCTTGAGTGGCAGCTTGTATCCAGAGATGGTGCTGTGAGGATAAAAGCACACCGCACGCGCGGCCGTGGCGCCAAACACGATGGGCGCTGCGAGCAAAAAATAACGTAACGAGACGATTTTCACTGATGCCTTAGGTTGTGGCGTAGCCGTCGCAATTGGGCATCCCGAGATTGCCGCCTGGCCGTCCGCTATGCAAGGAACGTTCGCGAGCAAAACAGGCATAAAGCTTTGCTTCCAGACCACCCTGCAAAAAGACTTCAGCCAGCGCCTTTCAGCAGTGGGTTTCCTGCGGGTCTACGGGCATCATGGGCGGATTGTTCTTCCGCTGCGGCTGCGCTCATGTCATCACGTTCCACCGTTGCTCCGGTTGCGCTCGCGGTCGGCATGTTGTTGATCAGCATGGTCTCGTACCAGTGCGGAGCGTCGCTGGCCAAGCACCTGTTTCCGTTGGTCGGTGCGCAGGGCGCCACGGCCTTTCGGCTGGGGCTCAGTGCGCTGATGTTGCTGCTATGGCGGCGGCCGTGGCGCCGGTTGGGCACTCAACGCGACTGGCGCGTGTTGTGGGGCTATGGCCTCTCGATGGGCGCGATGAATATGGTGTTCTACATGTCGCTGCGCACGATCCCGCTGGGCATCGCGGTGGCCTTGGAATTCACCGGGCCGCTGGCGTTGGCGCTGTTCGGTTCGCGCCGCTTGCTCGACTTCGTCTGGATCGCGCTGGTGGTGGCTGGGTTGGCCCTGTTGCTGCCGCTGCGCGCGCAAATGCACGCGCTCGATCCGGTGGGTGTGATGTATGCGCTGGCTGCCGGTGTGGGCTGGGCGTTGTATATCGTGCTGGGAAAGAAGGCGGGCGCCGTCTACGGCGCGGACACCGTGACGCTGGGCACCTCGATCGGTGCGCTGCTGGCGATTCCGTTCGGCGTCGCCCATGCGGGCAGCGCGCTGCTGTCGCCGGCACTGTTGCCGTACGCGTTGGGCGTGGCGGTGCTCAGTTCGGCCCTGCCGTATTCGCTGGAGATGGTCGCGCTGACCCGGCTGCCGGCACGCACGTTCAGCACCTTGTTGAGTCTGGAGCCGGCCATCGCAGCGCTGGCCGGCGTGGCGTTGCTGGACGAACAGCTCACCGTGCTGCAATGGCTGGCGATCGTGACAATCATCGTGGCGGCAGCCGGCACCGCGTTGAGCGTGCAGCGACCGATGCTGGCCGAGCCGCTGGCGAACTGAGTGTCGCCAATAGCGCAGTGCAGCCGTTGCTCCAGCGTGGGCTCGCGCTCTCAGGCTTTCCTGGTGAAGTCGCTGGCCCAGTTGAGTTCCCAGGTAGCGCCGCCGTCAGCCGAATAGGACTGCTCCCAGCGCGCCGAGCGCGGAGTGATACGCGACCACACGACGCGCGTCTTGATCGGCCGGCCATCCAGGCTGTCGTCGGAGATGAACGTGCCTACGCCATCCGCGAAGCTTCCACGCACGGGCGGATCGAGGGTCGACGGCGTTCTGCTGTCGAGCCACCAGACCAGCCATTGTTTCGTCTTCGGATCGAAGGCCCGCAGGCCGACCCCGCGGACCATGCCGCTAGGAAATGCCATCACGTTATCGCCAGCATTGCCGTAGCCGCCCAGCACCGGCCAGTTGACCAAGGTGCCATCGAAACTGTCCCACGTGTGGTTGCCGACCAAACGATGCTGGAGCCGCCGGTGTCGCACCTCCCAGCTTCCCACCAGGAAATCGAAGTCGCGCGGTGCGCCCTCCAGGGCCGGCAATGGCGTCGGTTCGGCCGCGGTGCGCGTGAAGTAATTGCGCCAGTTAACTTCCCAACTCGCGCCTTCGTCGACTGAGAATGCCTGCTCCCACCATGGCCGCGGTCCACGGATATCCTGCCAGCGGAATCGCACCAGGATCGGGCGGTCTTTGAAGGTATCGCGGCCCATGAACGTGCCGGTATCGCCTTGGAAACCACCCTGGACAGGCGGCTCGATGCTGGTCGGGTCGCGTCCGTCGAGCCACCAGATCGACCACTTGCCGATGCTGGGATCGTACGCGCGCAGGGTAAGCCCTCGATACGTATCGCCGGGCAATTCGACCACGTTGTCGTCGATCGTTCCCAGGCCGCCCATCGCAAGCCACAGCGCGCTTTTGCCGCGGAATTCTTCCCAGTGTGTATCACCGACAAGGCGCTCCTTCAATCGGCGGTGCCACACATCCCAATTGCCGAGCAGCCAGTTCCAGTCGCGTGTGTGGTCGGCGAGATCCGCGGCTGGGTTGCCATTCACCGCCGATGGCCCGGATCGTGCCAGGGCCAATCCCGGCAGGCCAAGTGCGACGGCGCCGCTGGCCATCGTCAGGGCCTTGATGAAGTCGCGGCGAGAAAGGGGGCTGCAGAGATGTCGGCTCATGAGAAGCTCGCGCACGGCCAGGGAAGGGATGCGCCCGATATTGACCAATGGCATAGGCCATTGACCACTCGAAGATCATCCTGCAGGCTAAGGCAAACTTATGGTCAGCCAACGCCGATTTCCGTCGCTTACATCGATCCGGGCCTTCGAGGCGGCGGCCCGTTTGGGTAGCTTCGCCAAGGCGGCACAGGAACTCGATACCACGTCGGCGTCGGTCAGCTACCACGCGCGGCGCCTCGAAGAACAAATCGGCGTAAGGCTGTTTGTCCGTTATCCGCAGCGCGTGGAGCTCACCGAATCCGGGAAACTCGTCGCACGCGAAGCGATAAATGCCTTCGCCGCCCTTCGCGCCAGTTTCATCAAAGCCGCTGATGCTGACGAGGCACGGTTTTCACTGACCACGCTGCCGACCCTCGGCACGAGCTGGCTGACGCCGAAGCTCGGCAATTTTCGTGCGAAGCATCCAGAGGTCGTGATCGACCTCGATCTATCGCCGGATGCCCAGGATTTGAGTGCGGGTCATTTCGACGCTGCGATCCGCAACGGGCACGGTCACTGGCCAGGACTACGCGCCATCGAACTGTTCCCCAGCATCTTCATGCCGCTGTGCGCACCTGCTTTGAAAGCCGCGGCGGCCGGCATCGCGGACCCAGGTTGCCCGCTGAATGTCCCGCTGCTCGGCCGGTCCGATTGGTGGATGCGCTGGTATCGCGCGCTTGGATTCAATGACGTCGTGCTGCCCGGCAGCTTTGGCACTCATTTGTCGGCCGAGTATCTCGACATCGCCGCCGCCGCCGCAGGCCACGGCATCGCGATCGGGTCACCGATCCTGTTTCGTAACGAGATCGAGGCTGGCAGGCTGGTGCCAGCGCACGACTTCGTCGCGGGTGACGGCCGATCATTCTGGTTTACCTTCCCCGTCGCTCGGCAGAACAGCAGCAAAATCGCGAAATTTCGCGACTGGTTGTGTGATGAGGCAGAACGCGATCGGGAGGCCGGCCGCTCCTTTATTCGCCGGGCGGTTATCGCCGAGCCGTGAGGGACTGGTTCCTGGTGATTTTTTTCGGACAGTTCCAATGAGCGCCGAAGCCAGCACAGTGCCGGACATCCGCTAGCGCAAAATTTCTACCAGCAGCACCCAGGCGCTGTGAATGGCGACCAGCATCGACACGATCGCCCCCACAGCTAGCCAAGTCAGGCCCCCAGGTAACAGGCCGATCAGTGAGAGACCTGCAAGCATTCCCGGAACCGTAGCGGCCTGATGCAGTAGTGCGCGACTAATGGCGTATGAGGGACGTACGTACGTTCGAGTTCGAATAGACCGAGCCTGCATGACCATTGGCCCGAACCATGTTGGAGCGGCAATGACCAAGAGAGCCACCCCGAGTTGCGCGGCGGCCAAGTGCGGGATGAGTGCTGCCAACGTGGACGCAAGCGTGCCCGACAACAGGATGATCGCTTCACCGGCACGGCCCGATACCCCCGGAATCTCAATGACTCGAGCGAGATTGATCGAAATCGCGACAAACAAGAGTCCAGCCAGCGCCGCGGCGGAACCGGCAGCGGCAGTCAGGAACTCTGACCAACCCACCATTGTTGAAGAGTCCATGACGATTTGTGCTCCCCCGAAATCCAGTGGTCGAATTGCGTATGTATCCGAGACCACGTTTGGAAGTCCAAACGTAGCGCTCTGGGCTAGATAGAGCTTATCTGCGCTGAGCCAGCCCAACAATCAGGGGTATAGCCCGGTCCTGTGCGTTGGCTCAAAGCGATTTTGGGACATACTTGCCGCGTCGAGCTACAAATTCGGGGGTGATCGTGAGTGAGACCGTCACTAGCATCGTGGTTTTCCTGCTTGCCTGCGCCGGATTGCAGTTTGGTGCGTGGCTGGAATCGAAACTTCCGCGGGATCATCTGGAAAGCGAAGCGAGAAACTCGGCGCATATCGCCATAAACATGATGGCAACGCTCGCGGCAGTTGTGCTTGGCTTGATGATTACCTCCGCCAAATCCTCATTCGATGAGGTTGCCAATCAAATTTCCGATGTATCGACAACGATCGTTCTCATTGACCGTAATCTATCCGGCTACGGTGATGCCGCAGAACCAGCGCGCCTTGAACTTCGCGAATTCGCCGCGCGCCTGGCGAGTCATGTTTCTTCCAACGGCAATATGCATGGGGTCAGCACCTTCCGGGAATCGTTGAAAACGCCGTCGAAAAATCTCAGTGTGGTTACGCAACTTCAGACCACGATCCTGGCTTTGACGCCCGGCAACGATTCACAACGATGGTTTCAGGCCCGTGCGCTGGAGCTCAGCTCCGAACTCAGCCATGAGCGGGTTCTCACCTCGGTGCAAGGCGAACATTCCATCCCCACCGGAATGATTGTCGTCATGACATCCTGGGTCGTGCTGATCTTCATCGGGCTGGGTGTATTTTCAGTGGGTAACCGATCCGTGAGGGTGGCACTGGCTCTCCCCGCACTGGTTTTCGCTGGCTCCATCTTCTTGATACTCGAACTCGACACGCCATATTCCGGAGTGATCTGCGTATCGGGCCTGCCGCTCAAGACCGCGATGGTGGAGTTGGGCAAATAGGCAGGTGCATGACGTCCGGGAGCAGCCAGTTCGAGGCGAGCCGAAACCGGACAATACAACTCCGCCTTCATGCCGCCGTCATCGATTCCACCTGCGCTCCATCGGTGCTCAGCATATGCGCCTTGCGCCAGCCACCCCAGCGGTAATACCCCACGGTCAGGATCAGCGTCACCAGCGAGCCCAGCGGAAAGCTCCACCATATGGCGTTGGCGCCGATGTGATCACGCATCAGCAAGGCAAAGGGCAGTCGCACGCCCAGTAACGCGATGATCAGGATAACCAGCGGTGGTATCACTGCACCGGTGGAGCGCACCACACCGAACAGCACGAAGCTGAGGCCGAAGAAGATGAATGACCACACCGCGATCGCATTGAGATGCTGCGCGATGGTGATCGCGTCGCCGTCATTGGGCAGGAACAGACCGAGTGCGCCGTGGTTGAAAAGGTACACGATGGCTACCAGGGTGCCGGTCAGCAACACGTTGTAGCCGAGGCCGACGATGGCGATTCGCGATACCCGGTCCCAGCGTTTCGCTCCCACGTTTTGCGCAGCCATCGCCGACACCGCCACGCCGATCGCCAGCGACGGCATCTGGATGTAGGTCCACAACTGCTGTGCGGCGCCGTAGGCGGCCGTGGTCTGCGAACCATAGGCGTTGACCAGGCTGATCATCACCAGCGCGGCGGATGAGATCACCACCATCTGCAGACCCATCGGCAGGCCCTTCAGCACCAGAGCGCGCAAAATCGCCAGATCCGGCTTCAGATAGTGCAGCTCTCCGCGATGCAGGCAGAGAAAATGCTTGCGCCGGTACA
>Ga0302218_10000488_pt1 | contig 13754 bp, 6 predicted proteins | sample II_Palsa_E1_1_FD_194567 | JGI IMG/M metagenome (GOLD analysis project Ga0302218, IMG submission 194567) | Peat permafrost microbial communities from Stordalen Mire near Abisko, Sweden - II_Palsa_E1_1 | ecosystem: Environmental > Terrestrial > Soil > Palsa > Peat permafrost | place: Sweden... | reverse complement strand
CCACAGCGTGGGGATGCGCCAATCGTCAAATCGGAATTGATCTCGGATGCTCAGTTTCTCGGTCACGGAATACACGCCGGACCAATCAGCGTTGACTGTGTACCGTTTCGCCCGGGCCGGCCCCGCAGTCGTCCCGCCAGGCGAGGATGTCCGCTGAGTCCATCCAATTACGGTCTCGTTGAAATCCGGTATTTTATTATCCGCCGTGCTATAGGCGATCGATCCCGAGGTTTCGAACTTGCTGAAATAGTTGGATTGGAACCGAAAGACCTCCGCAGGCATGAAATTCCGAGGCCGGCCTACCTGGCTGTAGGAGACAAAGCCATTGCAATTTGGATTGACGGTGGGCGGAGTCGTCGCCCCGTTTTCGATTGGAGAAGTAGGAGGGGTGGTGCTGACCGCGCAAGGTAAAATCTCGCCACCAGACGACGCCCAAATATTTCCCAGGTCCACCGGCGTGGTAATACCTCCGTTGATTACCTGAAAAGGAAAATTCTGGTCGGCGGCGATATTGTCTTGCTTGAAATAACTAAGCGTCTGGTCATACGACAGTGTTGTGCGCGGCAGCATCCGGAAATCCACTCCCGCGTGGTACGCGTTCGTGGAGTAACTGTAGTTCTCGTTGAACGGAGAGATCGTGCCTCCGTCGGTGGTAAAGAAACCGGGGCCCTCATCGCGGTTGCGCGAATAAGCCAACCGGAACCGGACTTTGGACTGCGGCAGAAGCGTCAAATTGTAATCCTGCATGCGGCGCACCAAATCCAAAGCGTGCGGCGAGTTGGCGACCGGCGTAGTGGGACTGAGTGCAGGATTTGTCGAAATGGGGTTGAGCGGGTTGGCGAATAAATTCCAATCCCAAAAATTCTTGTCGCGGCGGAAGAGCAGCCGAAAGTCGTACCATTTATTTTTCTCGACGCGCAGGCGGGTCACATCGTTGGGATCGCCGCCGTATCCAAAATTGCTGAAGCTCAAATTGTCGAACAAAAACCCGTCGTGGTTCAGTGAACGCATGTCCAGGGAATAATCGAATAGACGCAATCCCTGGCCCAGATTGATAAATGTATCGTAGGTATTTATGTTGCCGTTGATCCAGTCCGCGCGGTAACCAAAGTCAATGCTTTGACGAATATTGTAGCCGCCCGAATCCATGCCTTTCCCTTCGCTCAAATCATCCTGCGCCTTCGCGGTGGGCAGCAGAAAGGCCACAAGCAGAACCCCGCCCCCCAGCAAACGCGCACTACGACAATATTTCATGGCTTCGTCACCCCGATGCTTCGGGCTTCCGACCGTTACCGGAACTTCCCGAACACAGTTCCACAGCGAAACTCGTCTCGCTTCTACTTGAAAAAGAACTCATCGAAATTCGAGCCGTGAATCTGGCTGTGGCAAAGCGTGCATGCCTGGAAAAATGTGTTTTGATTATGGAAGCTGGGCGTCCCCGGTGCTCCGCTGAAACTCGACTGCGTATGGCATTGCAGGCAGAGCATGTTTACGTTGCTGACCTTCAGCATATGCGGATTGGGACTACCGTGAGGAACGTGGCACGATTGGCATCCCTCGATCTTTACGGCTTCATGCTCGAACACGTAAGGACCTTGTTTGTCCGTATGGCACTGAAAGCACACAAAATCCTGGGTGGAAGAGGTTCGCACTTGTTTTGGTTTCACCGTTCCGTGCACGTTGTGGCAGTCGCTGCATTGAATCAGGCCTTCATTTACCCGGTGGTGAAACGGCATCTCGAACTGGGGTTTTTGTCCCAGATGGCAGGTGAAGCAAAGTTCCGGCTGGGATTTTGTAAGCAAAAAGTCCGATTCTTTGCCGTGATGGGGCGAGTGGCAGGAGATGCAACTCACGCCGTTCTTGGAATGCTCCGAATTGATTGCGTTCATGTGCTGCGCGCCGCCGGCGTGGCAGGTCAGGCAACGGTTGTTGATTTCCTTTGTAGAGGCTTCCTTGAAGGTGAATATCTTGGTGACGTCACCACCGCCCGCAACGTGAGCCGAACCGGGCCCGTGGCAATCTTCGCAGCCGTGCTTTGCGATTCCGCCTTCTTGATACGTCTGCTTCCAATGCGGGCTTTTTTCCCAGCCATTGTAAAGGTCCGCGTGGCAAGCCTTGCAGGTGTCCGCCCCCACGTATGTCGCCTGGCTGGAATCTGGCGAAGCCGCCGGGACCGCTGCCGAAGTCTTCGACTTATCCTTGGCGGCAGGAGCTTGCTGTGCCCACGCGGAAACAGGCTGGAGAAAAGCCACACCAATGGCGCCAATTATCAGCCATCTCAGAGTCTTCGAGGACACCATGCCCCCATTCACTTCACTAGAACTCACCCGAGTAGGCAGTCTTAATATAATCAGAACCCGATTTTGTCTGTGACCCGGGTCACACCTTCCATGGTTAGTTTGAGTTTCAAAGTGAAACTAGGGATTTCGAATTGGTCAGAAACTGAGGGTCGCGCTGTTGCTTTCCAGTTTCTCTCGGAACCTGGCGAGTCTCACGAGCGCAGTTTTATCGTGAATGACGATGATCGGAGTTCTTAGATCGAGTATTCGATGCTTCTTGAATCGTGAGATGACCCTTGCCACCGTCTCGCGTGAGATCCCGATCATTTGGCCAATCTCTTCTTGGTTCGCCTCGAGCATTATCTGCGCTTGGGGCTTGGAATTCTCAGCCTTGGGGCACAGTCCCAAGAGAAATCGGGCCATTTTTTGTTCCGCCGACTGGGATAGGTGGATTGTCGTAAGCTCAGCTACTGCGGAGTAGTAGATCGCGCTTACCATTTCTGCGGCGGCGAAGGCTGCCGCCTCCGTCGCGTGCAGATGTCGAATAAGATCGTCACGGGAGAGAAAACTCAACTTTGCGGATTTGACTACCTGAGCGGTAACTGCGTGGGGCAAACCCAAGATTGATCCCGGGAGACCGAGTACCGTTCCGCGACCGACCAATCCGAGGATGAGAGACTTTCCGCCCTCCGAACCAATCGAAAGCTTGACGCGCCCATCCCGGACAACATAGACGCCGAGGACTATTTGCCCTTCCGAGAAAAGGACGAATCCGTTCGGGCGAAGGACTTGGGTGTTCGTCGCTTGAGTTCCCAGAAGGCGATCAAGACAAAAATCCGAAAGGACCGGATAAGTGCTCATCCGATTTGGAAATGCGACAAGACCCTGTACGTCGGTGCCGGAGCGTTGCCGATCCGATGGTTCTTCCATACGCGCCTCCGAGCGGGCCGCTCGATTGTTTCCCGGTCACCCGAGTTCGAGTTTGCTTTGTGTATTTGGCGGCTTCTGTGACCTAGGTCACAGACAGGCGTGACAACCGTGTGTTATCCGGACTTCTTCTGAGTAGCCTGGAGCGAGAGAATCGTGCGGTATTCAGCGGCTCGTTATTTCCTCGCTGATACCTGCCTTGGTACGCTACCGCACAGAGCATACATCCAGAACGGTTTGTCGGAAAGAAGATAATGAAACCAAGCAGAAACTTGGTTCCGGCAGCGCTCAATGCGCGGCGTGCAGTTTTTAGAAACAGAAGCCGTCTGAGCGCCTGGCTCGCAGCCTCTCTGAGCCGTAGCCACCTACGACGCACTGATTCTTGCCAACAGCTCTGGCGTGGCTTATTTTTGCGGTGAGGAAGATTGTCCGGGGCTGACCGAAGTGGGAGGATCATCGGGAACGCTGAACGGCTCGCCATCGAGTAGGTAGAGACGCGCGGCCTCCTCACGCGTGAACGGACGGGCGCCACGACGGCCAAAAACGGCGATCTGGTTCCCGCTTTCATCAACAGCGCGATCGCGATCGGTTCCCTTTGAAACTGACAGGGCTGGTCCCCGTGTGTGGTACGTGGCGATCAATTTCGGAGTGGGACGCGGGCTGAAGCCGTACGAATTGGGCGAATCCTCCGGCGACAAAATTTGCAGGACCCGGAGACCGTTCGCACCGTCCGCGACGAAGGCGAAAGCGCTCGCGTCTACCATTCCGATCTTGATGTCACGTACGTCGTTGAGCCGGCCTTCGGCTGTGAACGTCTGATCGAGCTTGGGCTGCTCGGGCTTTTCAACGTCAACTATGGCGATCCCTTGTTTGCCAGCCGCTACGTAAGCGTAGGTTCGGGCGACGTAGATATTCCGGGCATCCGAAAGTGCTACCAATGCATTTTGCACGAGTCGCGGATGCGCCAGATCAGAAACGTCGAGGATTTTCAGCCCGTCGCGATCGACAACAAACGCATAGCGAAACTGAATCGCGATTCCCTGGGGATCTCTCAGAAATGGTGCACTGATTTGTGCCGCGATTTTTGGCTGCAGAGGATTGTCGAGATCGACGACCACGAGGCCACGATCGCAGAGGATGTAGGCATAAGTCCCGGCAATGGTAATCCGGCGAGCGCCCGCTAGTATTTCATCGGGATTGAACGCGAGAGCTCGCTTCAGAAAGTTATTTTGAGGATTTCCATCGAGTAACGTGCTCACACCCGGCCGCTTACTCTTGGGATCCGGATCTCCGATGACGATGAGGCCTTCGATTTTATCCGCGACATATAAGAACGAATACAACGGATGAATGGACTGCTCTTCGTTTTCGGGGCGATGCGTGCGAACTGGATCAACCGCCAAGGTGGAAGGGCTGGCGACGGCAGTTGCGTATTTCGTTGGAACGTAAAAACGCTGGCCCAGCGGTGAAACAGGAGCGGTCGTAGTTCGTTCCGAGAAGTTCTTGTTATCAACGTTGGCTACGTCGTAGACGCGGAATCCGCCCTTCCCGAGAGCGGCGTAAAGATATTCACCGCGGAGCTGCAAATCCAAAATGTTACCGGGGTGATTGTAAGCTTCCCTGAGATGGCGATCGTGTGCCACATGGCGTTGATAATCTTGCGGGTAGGCGACACGCTGCAAATAACTGCCGAAAATCGCGGGAGGTTCGTCATGCTCCGCGACCGCGACGGCGTCGAAACCCTTGCTACCTTCGGCAACATAAATGTAGCGGCCCATGAAATTCAAAAGATTGGTGCCCTGCAACAACACCTGGGCCATCCAGGCGTTGTTGTCATTTTTGTCCGAGATGTGGCAGTCGCCGCAAGCTTTCGTTTCCTTCCCGCGCACAGTGTGCGGAACGAATGTGCTGAACGCGGTGCCGCTGAGGCCTTCCGCCGAAACCGTCTGCTGCATGTAATAGAGCCAGTCGCGATTCTGGTTTTGCGAGCTGACCAGAATGGCGCATGACGACCGTACCGGCGCAATACGGTGTCCCGTGACCGTCCCGTCGATTCCCAACATGAAGCCATCGTCGCGCAGGACTTGAAAATTGTAGCCCGTCCAGTTGCGTGTCATCAGGCCTTCGTTGTGCAACATGGGCTTGCGCTCGTTTCCCCTCATCGAGAGATGACATCCAAAACAATTGGGCGTCCACGATGTATGGCAGGCATAACAGGTCATGCGACTATTGGAATGCGCCAGCTTCGTGGAATCAACGGGAACATCGCCCCAAGTCTTGCCGTCGGCGCGAATTGTTTTTGCCCATTGTGATTTCTGGTTGAAGTGTTCGTTGCCTGGCGTGATCGTGTCGAGGACCTGCACAACTTCCCATTCTTTTCCTTCTTCCACCATGGAGCGCTGAAATAATTTCCCGTCGCGGTACTCAAAGCGGCGAGTGCTGAAAGGCGTACGCAAAGCGTCAAAATGAGTTCCGCCCGCCGGTGATGCGGGGCCGGAAGAGACCAGACTTGCGCGACGAACGATGGTGCCGTGGCAGTCCGTGCAGTCCAGTTCGATCGCTGCGCGCGGCTCTGCGTATAACTTTCCGTTGCCGTGAGAATCCTGCTCGAAGTGGCAATCCACGCACTGCATTCCCTTTTGGAGGTGAATATCGGCGAGATGCACGGCCTTTTGGAACTTATCGGGATCCGTTGGGTCAACGATTTTATTCGCGTCATCGAGCAGATTTCCTTTGCGGTCGCGCTTATAAACTGCACGGAAAACCCAGCCATGGCTGTGGAAATCGGCGAACTGTGATTGCTTCAGTTTGCTGTTGAATTCGGGGCTACCGAGACCCGCGAGGAATTTCGATTCGGCCCATAGACCGCGCGCCGCTGCTTCTTCCGGATTGCGCAACGAAACCTGGTAACGCTCCTCTGGTGTCGGGTTGTGTTGCGCCAGGGGATACATTGATTCGCCATCCGCTTCGTTGTCCCACCAGGTGTAGCCGAAGTATGTGGTCTCCATGTTCGTGCCCGGATGGACATGGCAGATCATGCATTGGCTCGACGGAATTTGACGCGTGAAACTGTGTCGGATTGGGTGGCCAGATTCATTCCTGGGAATCGTGGGATCGGAAGAAAAGCTCTCGCCAAGATGGCCGAACTGTGCGTACTGCGCCGAGTGTTCCGGAGAGCGGTCGTTGGCGTAAATGACGTGGCAGGAAGTGCAGCCGCTGCCACGATAGTCACCGGGCTCGTCATTTGTGCCGGGCAATGAGAGCATCGGATCGAGGAGCCGCGTCTTTTGCAGTCCCAGAAAAACCGGGTCGGTTCGAAGCAGCGTGCCGAATCCGCGCTCGCCCAACTTCTCGTCGGGTCGGCCTGATTCTTCTTCACGATCCGGATTTCCAATTTCTCCTTTTTTCATGCCGCCGCGCTCGAAGACGCGCAACACGTTTCCCGGTTGGGAAACCTCCCAGCGTTGGAGAGGAGTCAGTTCAGCAACAACGCCCTTGTCGCGCGTTTCGTCAACTGTCGGGGCCGGGATCGTGCGTATCGCCTGAGGCGTGCCATCCGCTGAATAACTTTCGCCAAAATGAGCATTCTTTAGGGGAAAGGATCCGTTGTTATAAAGCGCAGCGCCCCACAGCATTCCGCCGTGGGTCATCATGCTGGTCTTTACTTTTAGAACTTCCGCTGCGTGGCATCCATTTCCGCCGCAGGTTTCGGCTGCGACGCGCAAATCGCCAGGGTTCACGAAGCGAATGTATTCATAGCTTTCGCGCAACCATTTTGTGTAAAGGCGGGGAGGATTTGCGGAGGTATCGGCGAGCGCAGGGTCGTTCGGTTGCGGATGCGCGCGCTTTTTGATCCCTTCATACTCAGCGGAGGAAGTTGTCACTCCGACTGGAGCAATTGCAGTTGTGTCGCCGCCGTGACAATCGATGCAGGCCAGGCGCACGGTACGCGTGGCATGCATCGAAGGCTCATCCGTTGTGGTGTGACAAGAAACACAGCCGGTATTTTTCCCATCGACTTCAGATTGAGTTTGTCCAAGCAGGCCGGGCTTCTGCGAATCCGACTGCGATGCACGCATGCGGCCTTCGAAAATCGCCATCGCGAACAGGACACCGCCCACGGCCACGAGGGCTGAAAACATTCGCGCCGATCGTTGTATTCGAAAGCTTGTGCTGGCAGTGAGTCGGAACATAGTCGCGTCTTGTGCTTCTTCGGGCAAAAGGCCCGGCATTTCCAGATCAGAATTGGAATCGCACGTCCGTAAAAATCGACAACATGATCTTGCCCGTGTAAATGTCCTTCAAGCCTTGCCCCGGCACCAGCGCCGCGGCACCGGCGGTGATCGAGATGTTTTCGGTTAGCGGCGGCCGGTAACGCACCCCAAAACTTGAATCCACCCCGATGCCGTGATGAATTGGAGACTGAAACAAAATTTGCTCCAGCGTTTCGGTTCGTTCGAAACGCAGGTAATTTACGTTAACGAACCCTCGAAGTTTGGGTGTCAAATCGAAATCCGTCCCCGCATTCGCCAGAAACAACCCCGGATTCTCAAAATTGGCTTGGCCCTCGTTCTTGCTGGAGCGAAGATCGGGCAGAAGACTGTCACCCGCGGTTAACGCCACGCCGGAGCCGGTCAGCCGAATACTTTCACGTTCCCACAGGCTGAAAATGCCGCCGGCAAATTCGGGAAAATCATCAATCGAATCAAAGCCACGAGCGCGCCCACTCGCCGGATTCGCAGAACCCGAAGCGTAGAACGCCGAACCTTTGAAACGAATCCAGTCCTTATCCAGGGAAAGTTCGAGCGCGGCCATTTGCGCGTTAATCACCACCGGACGCCCGGCAATGGGATTAAAGCTGTCGTTGCCGAAGGCCTGGTAGAACGCATGCGTCAGATTGACGGGTCCGATGTGCCCATCGCCAGTCCAGCCGACGTACGCGGCGTGAACGCTATGGGGCCGAATCATCCCGCCGGAAAATACAGCGCCGACAGGGGAAGGGCGCACGAGAAACCCATTGTCGTCGTAATGAATCGTCGCCTGGTCGATGTCATAATGGACGCTCACCTGCGCGGCGTAGCCCTGAAACAGAAAATCCTGGCGATAGAGATTAGCGATAATCACTTGCTGGCCGCGCAGTGCCATGGAATTCAGCCCGCTGTTGGTATTCTTTTCGAGCAAATTGAAATACGCGGCATTATATTGCCACCGATTTGAATCCAGATTGCCGAAGAAACGCACGCCGGGTTGTTCTTCTACAAACAGAAATCCCCGGAAGTCGCTGTTGAATCCTTGGATTCCAGCGCGCACCGAAACGAAATCATAATTGGGTCCGATGTCGTGCAGCTTCAATTCGCCGAATGCTTCCTGCAGGCCGATGTGCGAATCGAATCGAGACGTGCCGTCACGCACGTCCACATTGACGATGCCGAGTTCCCGCACTTTCAAGTAATTCAGGCTTATGACCGGCGTAATTCGGATCCGCCAATCGACCGGGCGGAATGATGTGTCGCCGTGAAACAGATCAAATGAAAAAAGAAATACTTGATCCAGAAAAAACTGGCCGCCCTTGCCAAAGAAATCGCTGCTCCCGGGCTGGGCCGAGCTCACATTGCTTGGGACGGGCAAGCGCCGCCCATCGACGAAGGTATCGCTGATCATCGTAAGATTTAGAAATGTTTGTTTGCCGATAATGGGCACATCGCCCTTCAATTTGTTCTTGTTGAAGGGATCCCATGTTCTGCCTTTTACGTAGGGGTATTCGCCGCCGATCCCGTAACGATCCCAATTCGGCATAGTGACAATCCATCGATCCGGTTCAGTCCGAAATACCTGATCGGGGGACGGCAGAGGCACAGACCTTTGTGCGTTGTCACTTGGCGGGATGCCCTGCAGCGCGGGCGGTACTTCCGGCTGCGAGGAGGAACTTTGAGTGGCGCCAGCGATTAAGTTTCCGGAAGGTAGTTCAGGAATCTGCGTCGGCGTCGGGGCCGTTATCGAAAGCTGTTGCAATGCAATCTCACAAACAACGTCGTCGCCAACCTTCAATTGTATTTCCGGATTGGAAAAAACCTTATAGCCGGAGGCGCGAACGATCAAGTCGTACAAACCCGGCGGAACCGAAACAAACCGGAAGACTCCTTGGGCGTTGCTGACCGTTGTTAGGATGACCTGCGTGGACATATTTTTCAGCTGCACATCGGCGCCCGGGAGTGCTTTTTGGTCTGAGCCGCGCACGATGCCTTCGACCGCAGCTTTGTTTGAAAGTTTCTGTCCGGGCAGCCTCTGGTCAGGCACGGATTGCTGCGGCTCGGGCGGCCGGCCCGCCGCCGCGAGCGCCGTGCCGGTGCCCATAATCAGGCAGGCGATTCCGCAACGGAACACGGCTCTTGTTGTTCTGGAAATGAAAAATGCGGAGTGCAATCTAAGGGTCCTCGTGTGCGAGCCCACCTATCCAGAAACCTGGCAGTAGCTAACACCGTTATTTCACGGTCGACAAGTGTTTTCGAGATGAGGCGTGCTTATAAATGAGGGAGCAATTTCCACTTATGGCGCAGACAACTTTGGGCACGTTACCCAAACATTAATTGAGCCTGATTTGCGAGTGTGGTAGGAATAACACAACCATTCCATGCAAGCCAAAAGCCAACCCACTGCAAGATCAGGGAGCCGGATACCGAGTTCTGTCGGTGATGATTTGTCGCGCGTTGGCATGATTCTGACTCTGTGCTTCGCGCTGGGGAGTTGCAGTGGAGGCGGCTCGGCCAATGTAATGCAACCACCGCCCGCGACTCAAACTCTGACAGCAGCCGACGTCACAATGATTGTGCAAGCGGCTGCCGCAGCTGCGCAGTCCCAGGATATGGTCGTCGCCGTGGTAGATCGGCTGGGCCGCGTTCTCGCGGTGTACACGGAAGTGTCCGCGCCGGCAATGCTCCCCGGAAATTTCGGCGCCGCAATTCCCTCCGACGAACTTGCGGTGAATCTGGCGCGCACCGGAGCTTTGTTCAGCAACGACCAGGCCCCGCTTTCGTCGCGTACGGTGCGATTTATCAGCGGCATTCATTTTCCGCCGGGAGTAATGAATTCCGCGAGTGCGGCGCTTTACGGAATCGAGAACACCAATCGTGGCTGCACTCTTGCGCCGGGTTTGGCGGCTACTGTTCCGCCGAGCACTACTATCGCTGGCGCATCTCCCGGATTCGGAATCATAACGGGCAAAGCGGATCTAGATGACACGCAGCCCGAGGCCGTAAATCCCGGAGGCGTGCCGATTTTTAAAAATGGGCAAGAAGTGGGCGGGATCGGGGTCGCCGCCGCAGATTCGGCGCTTGCAGAATATGTAGCGTATGCTGGCGCAGCCATGCTCGCAAGCGGTGGGCCAAGTCCAGCCACCGATGGGGTCGGATTTCCGATTTTTCCGGCGCCGGGTATCGTTTCGATTGCAGGAATTACGCTGCCCTTCGTGAATCAGACTTCGGCGCCCAGTGGCGTGACGACCGGCACATTCGACCCTGCAGATTTTACGGTGGGGCCGATTGCGGGCCCAGGCGTTCCGCCGGAAGGAAATTTGATCACCACAACCGCCGGTCCGATTGGTGGCCTCAGCGCTGCGGAAGTCGCACAAATCATTAACAACGCTATTGCGACCGCCAATACGACGCGCGCGCAAATCCGCTTGCCCATAGGAGTAAAGGCGAAGATGGTAATCGCGGTAAGCGATCTGGACGGCACTTTGATCGGCTTGTACCGCATGACAGATTCCACGATTTTTAGCATCGACGTGGCGGCGACGAAGGCACGGAACGTAATTTATTTCAGCGGGACGACGCGGCAGCCAGCGGATCTGAATCAAGTACCGATGGGAACCGCGGTGACCAATCGAACGATTGGTTTTGGCGCGCAGCCTTTCTTTCCTTCGGGAATTGATGGCACTCCGGCGGGACCTTTCTTCAACCTGTACACGATGGACACGGCGAATCCATGCACGCAAGGATTGCAGGTACCTGGCGCGGCGTGGCCGAAAGTGAACCAAAGCGGGATCGTTTTCTTTCCGGGATCGGAGCCGCTGTACAAAAACGGAGTCCTGGCTGGCGGGCTGGGAGTGAGCGGCGACGGCGTGGATCAGGACGATTACGTAACGGCAGGTGGCGCGGCGGGATTCGAGGCTGACCCAACGATTCGCGCCGATCAGATCATCATTGACGGCGTGAGACTTCCGTTCCTGAAATTCCCCCGTAATCCGACGGATTAAGCAGTTTCCTGCCACGACGATTGGAATGCCGCGCTATCCCTGACGAACTTTATGGCCGGACAGGTTCCCAAGTCCGTCGTATGCCGCGTATTTATACATTTCCGATAGCGTCGGATAGTTGAAGACAAAGTCAATGAAGACGTCGATGGTCATCTTCGATTCGAGTGCCATCATGCCCAGGTGAATCAATTCCGTGGCCGTGTCACCAATGATCTGCACGCCGAGCAACCGTTTATCGCTTCTGGCGAAAAGCAGTTTCAGCAATCCCGCCGAATCGCCGATGATTTGGCCGCGCACGTTATTTGCGTAATGGGCGCGGCCCACTGCAAAATCGATTCCTTTTTCCGTGCAGCTTTCTTCCGTTTCGCCCACCGCCGAAATTTCCGGAATTGTATACACGCCCATGGGCAGAAGCGAGGCGACTCGCTGCTTGTAGCTGAAACCGAAAGCGTGGCACACCGCGACGCGCGCTTGCTCCATGGACGTGGACGCCAGCGCCGGGAACCCAATCACATCCCCGGCAGCGTAGACGGTGGCCGCGGAGGTACGGTAGTCGTCGTTCACTTCAATGTATCCGCGCTTATTCAGCGTCACGCCTGCTTTTTCCAATCCCAGCTGGCTGACAGCGCCGCGTCGCCCGGCAGCGAAGAGCGCAGTTTCCACCGCGAGCGTATTTCCGGATTGCAACCCGATGCGGACGCCGTTCGGCGTTCGTTCGATCTGCGTGGTTCGTTCGCCCAGATGAAAACGGACGCCAAGTTGCGTCAATCTTTCGCGCAGGCATTCTGAAATTTCTTTGTCGAGAAAAGGCAAGACACGGTCGCGTCCATCTACCAGGTTAACCTCAACGCCTAGCGCTGTGAAAATCGATGCGTATTCGCAGCCAATCACGCCGCCGCCCACAATGGCCATGCTGCGGTGTATCGAGCCCATTTCGAGAATGGAATCCGAATCAAAAACCACTTTGTCGTCGAACGGAATGTCGGGCGCGCGATGCGGCGCCGAACCGGTTGCAATCAACACGGCGGAGCCTCGGATGCTCTGCCTCTCTCGACCCGATTTTTGCACCGACACGATGTTTGCGTCCTCAAAGGACGCTACCCCGCGCATCAACTCGACACCATGGGCGACCAAATTCTGCAGCACCTTTTGGCGTTGCGCTTCGACGATCACGTCTTTGCGATGCATGAAATTCTTTACCGTGAGCCCCTCTTTTAGTGAATAGTCCAGACCGTAGAGCCCACGCTGTTTGATTCCCGAAAAGTACAATGCCGATTCGCGAAGGATTTTACTCGGAATCGTGCCGGTGTTTACGCAGGCCCCACCCAGGCTAATGTCATGTTCGATGAGTGCGACACGCTTGCCGAAATATGCTGCTTGCACGGCGCCCTTTTCTCCCGCGGGGCCGGAGCCGATTACGATTAGGTCAAATTGCTGCACTTAAATGTCTCCAGGACTAACGCAACAATGCATTCACTTGCTGCATGCGCGCGGCAAATTTCGCGGGATCGTATGCCGACGGATTTTGCAATTCCTGAAACAATCCGCCGATGGCGGCGCGAACTTCGGACGAATTGGGGAGCTTCTCGTTTCGATCGTAGGCCACGAACAACGATTGCATGGCCATGGCAGCTTGCGCGGCGGCGTGTTCGCCTTGCGCGGAAATGCCGTCGGCATCGCGGGAAATTGTCCGCATCATCTTTAGGGTAGTAGCTGCGTCGCTCGGCGTCGTGTCGACCTTCGCGGATAAATCAGAAACAAGCTGCGCGGAATTGGTTGCCGCGGATGCCACGGCCTCCCTATCAGGATTCAGCTGACTCATCAGTTTCGCGAGTTCCGCAAGTTCGGCGTCAAGCTTCGCGGTTCCATCCGTGTCTGCCTGCGCGATCAATTCGTGAAAAATCGTGTAACGCGACGGATTCCACGGCGGGTCGCCCGGTCGCCGCCCGGGATATCCACGCGCCTGCCGCCAACTGTCTTCGGGCGTGGTAAGACTGTGGTGACAGGAGTAACACTGCAATTCAGAATATTCCGGCCACGGTTTGCCGTGGGCACGGGAGGCGAGACGCAACAGCGACTGCTTCAACTGCACGGCCTGTCCCGTGCTCAATTCATGTACGTCATACCACGGATCGGTGCTCGGAGCTTCCCCGGGTTCACCGGGTTCCTTCCAGTGACGCGGCATCACCGCCGAAAATGAATCGAGTTCGAAATATAAATCCGGGTGGCCGGCGGCGATCATTTCGTGGTCCACGGATTTTTCCTCGTTGCCCAAATGGCAGCTCAGGCATTTT